>ENA-OQDW01000008-OQDW01000008.1-human-gut-metagenome-genome-assembly--contig:-NODE-8-length-65790-cov-7.258151_pt1 | contig 65790 bp, 64 predicted proteins | sample MGYA00242784_ERZ504613 | MGnify/ENA primary metagenome ERZ504613 (study PRJEB26092, sample SAMD00036330) | human gut metagenome | host: Homo sapiens | study: EMG produced TPA metagenomics assembly of the...
AAAACAAGAAAAGTAAAGTTTCTATACAATATAATAAGATTCCCTTTGTGAAGAAAGACTACGATTCAACTAGAATATACAGAAACACAAAAAAAAAGGGTGCGTCACAGACTTATGACACACCCTCTTTCAGTTTTATAAATCGACATTATATCTTTTAAGCATGTCTTTTCTCGTAAGCCAGGCTGTGGTCGTGCTTGTCGATATCATGCTTCGACTTGCTCTTTACCACGAGCCATACACCAGAGAATACGAGGATGGCGGCGATGGCCTGCATACCCTTGAATACGGCGAGACCCACGATAACACTCACGGTAACCGATACCAGCGGCTGCACATAATTATATACACTTACCACGGTAGGGCGCAACGTCTTCTGACCAATCATCATGCAGATGTAACCCAGATAGGTGCCGAAGAGAACCACGTAGCCCGTTTCCCACCAGGTGCTCATCGGAACATGGGCAAAGTCGATGCTCACCACGTGGCTGATGGTGAAAGGCCATATCAGAACCGTTGCCCAGAGGAACATCCACTTGTTGATGGTGAAGAGCGAATACTTAGACAGCAGGTTCTTGAAGAGCGACAGGTAGAGGGCGAAAGAAAGCTGCGCCGACATACAGAGCAGGTCACCCCAGATGTTTCCCACTTTGGCATTGCCTGCTGTGGCACTTGTCGTGATGATGATGACAGCACCAGCACATCCCATCAGCACGCCGAGCGCCTTCTTCCAGGTGATAGGCTCCTTCAATATCAGGAAGGAGAGAATCATGGCGAAGATAGGCATCGAGGTGGTCATAATGCTGGAATTGCTAGGCGAGGTCATGTTCAGACCGATGGTGTAAGAACACTGGTTGAACACGAGGGCGAAGAGCCCGGCAGCAGCAAACTTGAAGATGTCTTTTACTGGAACATGCTCTTTCTTGGTGAATAATGAGGTGAGCCAGAAGAGAAGGGCACCACCCAATACACGGAAGCTCACCAGGTCGATGCCGTCGATGCCGTGAAGCATGGCATCCTTGCCTACGGGAGCCATCAGTCCCCAGAATGCGCCGGAACAGAAGAGGCACAGGTGGGCGATAAGAGGTCGTTTGTTATCCATTTTTTCCTTATTTCTATTTAAATCTTCCTATTTTTGAATAAAATCGAGTGCAAAGGTACAAAAATTCGAGGAATTTTGCTATATTTGCGGTATATTTTTTGAAACTTAAAGGAGTTAAGAAGTTAAGACAATAGTCTTTTTCTGTTCTTGACTATTAAAGATAGGAGATTATTCTTATGCAGAAATATGCTGATTATATCAAACAGATAGAGATTGAATCTCTCTGGAGCGGTACCAAACATATTCTTTGGAACCTCGACCGCCGTGTCAATATCCTGAGTGGTGTAAACGGCGTGGGCAAGAGTACTATATTGAATAAGGTGGTAAAGGGTTTGGCAGCTGGCGGTGAATTCCCTAGTCACATGATCAAAGGTGTGCATCTGAAGGTGGAGCCGGAGGAGGCAAAGTGGATTAGATATGATGTAATCCGCTCAGTAGATAGACCATTGATGAATGCCGAGATGATCAACAAGATAGACCTTACCCTGGTTACCGAACTCGACTGGCAGCTCTTCCAGTTGCAGCGCAAGTATCTGGATTACCAGGTGAACATAGGCAACCGCATCATCGCCGTCTTGCAGAGTGGCGAACCGGATGCAGCTTCAAGGCTCAGAAACTGAGTGAACCGAAGAAGATGTTCCAGGATATGGTAGATAATCTTTTCAAGGATACCGGCAAGACCATCATTCGTACAGCCAACGAAATCCGCTTCAACCAGATAGGTGAGCAGCTCTCGCCTTATCAGCTCTCGGCTGGTGAGAAGCAGATTCTCGCCATCCTCCTCACCGTGCTGGTGGAGGACAACCAGTCATACGTCCTCTTTATGGATGAGCCGGAAATCAGCCTTCATTTCGAATGGCAGAAGCAGCTCATCGGTCTGGTGCTGCAGCTTAATCCGAATATCCAGATCATCATGACCACCCACAGTCCTGCTGTGGTCATGGATGGATGGACCGATAGGGTGACGGATGTGAATGATATTACGATTTCGTAATGTTGAATGTTAAGTGTTGAATGTTGATTTTTTCAGCTTATGGCTAAACGTTTAACCGATAATATCAATTCCCAGTTCTTCGAGGCAGCCAACAGGATGACCTCGAAGAAGGCTCGGCGCAAGATTGTGGCTTACGTCGAGAGCTATGATGATGTCTTCTTCTGGCGTTCTGTACTGGGAAAGTTTGAGAATGAAAAACGCTATTTTGATATCATGCTGCCTACCCGTAACCAGCATTTAGACCGAGGCAAGAAGGCTGCTATCTCCAGTATGCTGAAGGGAGTAGGTAGGGATATGATAGCCTGTGTAGATGCCGATTACGATTATCTGCGTCAGGGCTCAACCGAGTCTTCCCAGCAGATGTTGGAGAATCCTTACATCTTCCATACCTATGCCTATGCCATTGAAAACTTCCAATGTTATGCCAGAGGATTGCACGAAACCTGTGTGATGGTGACGCTCAACGACCGTCGCATCTTCGATTTCGAGCGTTTTCTTGAGTCCTATTCCCGTACCATATGGCCCCTCTTTTTATGGCACATGCTGTTTTATGTTCGTCATCGCAAGATGTCGATGCATTTTGATATGGCGGAGTTTGATAAGGTCATCATGCTGCCTTCTGTCCGAATCCAGGATCCTAAATGGGCGATAGATTATTTGGGAAAGAAGGTGCGGGCAAAGCTGTTCCAGCTGGAGCGCCGCTTCAAGAAGTTTAAGGATGAGTTGGATGAAATGGCTCTTTACCTCAACAATCTGGGTGTAAACGAGAGCAATACCTATTTATATATTCAGGGTCATCATCTCTTCGACCTGGTAGTTAGTCCTATCGTCCAGAGCGTCTGTGATGCTTTGCGCAACGATAGGGAGAATGAAATCCGCGACCGTGCCCTCATTCCGAGCAGGCCCGCACCGAAATGGCATGTTATGAGAATAGTCTGGGCAAGGTGAAGATGATGATGAAGAAGAACACCTTCTACCAGTCTCTCCCGAATTCCAGAAGATTCAGGCGGATGTGGAAAAGTATTTGGAAAGGTAAAAAAGGTAAAAAGTAAAAAAGGTAAAAGGGTAAAAAAGTAAAAAGAGCCTGGCGGGATGTCATCTGCCTGCTTTCTTTTTACCTTTTTACTTTTTTACCTTTTTACCTTTAAAATTATACGTATGTCTCCAGGAACTTCAAGGTTCCTTCTATCTTCAATGTCTTGGTGCTGGCAGGAACAACGATGCTTTCGCCGCCCTGGAACGTAATCTCGTTACCTTCGTTGTCGGTAATCTTAGCCTCACCCTTCAAGCCAATCAGAATCACGAAGCTGTCCAATTCTGAATAATCCAGCGTCATTGGCTCATCGAGATCATAAACGGCTGTGGTGAAGTAAGGGCACTGCACCATGCTTACACCCTGGTTCTTGGCAGGAGTGTAGTGCTGGCGATAGTCTGGCAATACGGTGTAGTCGATGCACTCAGCAGCCTCCTTGGTGTGGAGCTGGCGATAGTTGCCATCCTTGTCCTTGCGTTTGAAGTCGTAGATGCGATAGGTAACATCGCTGGTCTGCTGAATCTCGACAACGAAACAGCCTGTTCCGATGGTGTGGATTCTGCCGGCTGGGATAAAGAAACAGTCACCTTCCTTCACGTTATACTGAGCCAGGGCATCGGTGATGGTATCATTCTCCACCATCTCCTTGTACTGCTCAGGAGTAATCTGCATCTTCAAGCCGTTGTAGAGTTTGGCATCCGGCTCGCATGGCAGCGCATACCACATCTCGGTCTTGCCGCGTTCCTTACCTTGCTTCTTGGCAATTTCATCATTAGGATGCACCTGGATAGAGAGGTCGCGGTTGGCATCGATAAACTTGATGAGCAGTGGAAACTCATTGCCGAAACGCTTGTAGTTCTCTTCTCCGAGGAAGCTTCCCTTCCGTTCTGCAACAACCTCGTTGAGGCTCTTGCCCTGCATCTCGCCATCGGCTACGATGCTTTCATTTCCTGGTACTCCAGAGATTTCCCAGCTTTCTCCCACATTCTCTTGCTTTACGTCGAGATGCTTGAAAGTGATAATCTTACTGCCACCCCAGATGGTGGATTTTAATAGCGGTTGAAATTTTAATGGTTTCATTATTACCTATATTTAGTTTATAAATGTACTCTTCAGTACGGTTTCTTACTCTCAGGTAAGGCTCTTGCTGAACCTATACCTTATTATATATAACGCTTTTTGTGCGAAATATACTTAGTCTAGTAAGCGTATTTCTTACTTCAAATATCAACTTCTCTTTTATTTTCTAACTCCCCCTCTGGGTATGTTAGTTCTCTCTCCAGAATGCTGGTGTAAAGATAACCAGCACACTGAATATTTCCAGACGACCGATGAGCATCATCAGCGAGCAGAACCATTTTGCCACATCCGGCAGTTCGCTCCACGACATGGTTGGTCCGATTTCCGTACCCAGCGTAGGTCCCACATTACCCACACAACTCAGGGTGATGGTGATGGCATTGGTATTGTCGATGCCCATGGCTATCATCGTGAACGATATCACCAGACAGATGATGAGATAAGTGGTGAGGAAGGCAAGCAGCGTAACACGCTTCTGCATCGGTACGTTCACACCATCAATCTTCAATGGCAGCACGGCGTTAGGATGCAGAATCTGGCGGAATTCATTCTTCACCATTCTTACCAGCATCACGCCACGGATACATTTCAAACCTCCACTCGTACTGCCCGAGCAGGCTCCGAAGAACATGCAGGCTGCCAATACCACCCAGGTAACATGAGGCCACACAGCAGCATCGTCGTTAAACAGACCGGTGGTGGTGATGAAAGAAACCACCTGGAAGATAGCACTTCTGAAGGCATGCTCCACATCGTAGTTGCGCATCACCATCAGCTCTACCATGATGAAGGCGCTGAATGCAGCAACCAGGAATGCATAGAACTTAAACTCTGAGTTCTTGAACAGATCCTTGATTTTAAACTTGATGACGGCTGCATAGAGCAGGGTGAAGTTCACACCCGACAGGAAACAGAAGAACGTACAGATGTATTCCAGCGCTGGTGAATGGAAGAACTCGGTACTGCTGTTGTGGGTAGCGAAACCACCCGTTGCCGTCGTGCTCATCGCATAGTTGAAACTGTCGAAGAGATTCATTCCCGCCACATAGTAGGATATGATGCAGGCGATGGTGAGCATCAGATAGATACTCCATATCCATTTTGCCGAAGTGGAAAGACGGGGATGAAGCTTGGTCTTGATAGGACCTGTAGCCTCGGCAGCAAACACCTTGGTCTGTCCTCCTACAAGCGATGGCAGCAGGGCGATGGTGAAGAACACGATTCCCAGACCGCCTATCCATTGGGTGAGCGAACGCCAGAAGAGCAGTCCGTGGGGGAAACATTCTACATCGTCTAATATCGTGGCTCCCGTTGTCGTAAATCCCGACATGGTTTCAAAGTAGGCATCGGTAAAGTTGTTGATGTATCCACTCACCATGAAGGGGAGGGTTCCGAAGAAACTGAATACAATCCATGAGAGCGTTACCACGAGATAGGCATCACGGCGCGACATTGAGTTATCGGCTCCGTGTCCTCGCCATTTCAGCACCAGTCCGCCTCCGATGGTGGTAAGTGTTGCCACAATGAAGGCAAAGATGTCGTCCTGCTGGTAATAGAAAGCTACCAGCAGACTGACGAAGAGCAGGAATGCTTCTATGAAAAGCAGTTGCCCTAAAATCTTATATATTAATTTTCTGTTTATCATATATGAAGTATTTCTCTATCTCCTTCACGCTTATATGAAGTATTTCTCAATTTTCTTCATGTTGATGTTATGGCAGAAAACCATCACCGAGTCGCCCGGTTCTATCTGTGTATTACCCGAAACGAGCATTCCTTCTTCACCGCGAACCAGTCCACCGATGGTTACACCGATAGGCATGCCGAGTTCCTTCACCGGTTTTTGGGTTACCTTCGAACCTTCTTTGGCTATAAACTCAGCCACATCGGCGTTAGCGCTCATCAGGAATCTCACGTTCATCACGTCAGCATCAAGCATCATCTGGTAGATGTAGCTGGCGGCAATCATCTTCTTGTTGATGATGGTACCGATATCCAGACTCTCTGCCATGCTCACGTAGTCTACGTTTTCTACGGCAGCCACCGTCTTGCGCACACCCATTCTCTTGGCTGTAAGACAGGCCAGGATATTGGTTTCGGCGTTACCGGTCAGTGCCACGAAGGCCTGCGTGCTGCGGATACCTTCTTCTACGAGCAGCGGAATGTCGCGTCCGTCTCCATGAATAATGAGCGTCTTGTTCTCATCGAGAATATCGTTGAGATATTCGCAGCGCTCCTCGCTCATCTCGATAATCTTGCATTCCATATATTCCGGCATCTTCTTTACGGCTCTTACGGCTGTGCGTCCGCCACCCATAATCATCACGTTCTTCACATCCACATAGTGCTCCTTGCCCACAATCTTGCGGATATATGGGATGTAGTTGCGGGTGGTCATGAAGTAGGCGAGGTCGTAGAGTTTCAGCTCGTCGTTACCGCCAGGGATGATGGTATCGCTGCCTCGCTTGATGGCTACCACGTGGTATGGGTCGTTAGGACCGCTGATGTTCTTGAGTGGTTCGTTCAGTATCTCGCATCCTTCGCGCAGTTTGATGCCGAGCATGACGAGTGCGCCGTCGTGCACATCCCAGCGCTGACGTACCCAACTCATTTTCAGTCCGTTATTGATATCTACGGCTGCGAGCATCTCCGGATAAATCAGTTTGCTGATACCTAATTCTTTGAAGAATTCCTGAGCCTGAGGATCCATATATTCCGGATTATCCACACGGGCCACCGTTCTTTTGGCACCCAGGTTCTTGGCAAGGATGCTAGCTGTGATGTTGGTACTTTCTACCGGAGTAACGGCGATGAAGAGGTCGGCATCTGCTACCCCCGCATCGCGTAAGATGTGAAGACTGGTAGGCTTGCCCAGCATGGTGAGCAGGTCGCAGTCGGAGCCAATGCTTGCCAGGCGCTCTTCGCTTTCATCGATGAGCGTAATCTCTTCATTGCTGCGTGACAGGAGTCTCGCCAGATGAGTACCTATGGCATATGCGCCAGCTATGATTATTTTCATTTCTTAATTGCTTCTTTGATTGATTCTTTATCGAGATGCACGATTTCCCTGAGCTGTGCCACGGTTCCGTGTTCCACAAACTCATCTGGCAATCCCATTCGGGTCATCTTTGGCTGATAGTCATGGTCGTTCATCCATTCCAGTACGGCAGAGCCCATACCGCCCATACGAACGCCGTCTTCGATGGTGATGATGCGGCTGAACTTTTCGCCCACCTCTTTCAGAATGTCTTCATCGAGTGGCTTGAGGAATCGCATATCGTAGTGGGCGATGCTTATTCCGGTTTCGGCTTCTACCTCAGCGATAGCCTGAGCGGCATCGTTTCCGATAGGACCGATGGTAAGAACGGCCACATCGGTGCCGTCTTTCAGCTTTCTGCCGGTACCGGTCTTGATTTCCTCCATCGGGTTGCGCCAGTCTACGAGCACACCCTTGCCTCTCGGATAACGGATAACATAGCTGCCATGACCTGGCAACTGGGCTGAATACATCAGGTTGCGCAACTCATGTTCGTTCATCGGAGATGCGATGGTGAGATGCGGAATCGGACGGAGAGCCGCCATATCGAAGGCACCATGATGGGTTGGTCCGTCTTCACCTACCAGTCCGGCACGGTCAAGACACATGATAACCGGCAGGTTGAGCAGTGCCATGTCGTGGATGATGTTATCGTAGGCACGCTGTGCAAACGAACTGTAGATATTGCAGAATGGGATGAGTCCGTCTTTCGCCATACCTCCAGAGAAGGTAACGGCATGTCCCTCGGCAATACCTACATCGAAGGTACGGTTTGGCATCGCCTTCATCATGATGTTCATGGAGCATCCTGTAGGCATGGCTGGCGTCACACCTACAATCTTCGGGTTCTTCTGAGCCAGTTCCAGCAGCGTCTCACCGAAAACATCCTGATATTTCGGAGGCTGGTTGCTGGTATCGGCAATGATTCTCTCACCCGTTTCCGGATCGAATTTGCCTGGCGCGTGCCAGATGGTAGCACTCTTCTCGGCTGGTTCGTAACCCTTTCCCTTGGTGGTATGCAGGTGCAGCAGCTTAGGACCTTCATGTTCTTAAGCTGTTTGAGCACTCTCGCCACTTCCTTCACGTCATGACCGTCGAAAGGTCCGAAGTAGCGGATATTCATACCCTCGAAGATGTTCTGCTGATGACTCAGTGCCGACTTCAGTGCATTGTTCAGGCGCAGGATGCCCTTCTTGCGGTCTTCGTTGAGATAACCTTTGGAGTGCAGCCACTGTGAAGCCTTGAAGCGGAGGCGGTTGTAGGTCTCGTTGGTATCGAGGTTCAGGAGATATTTCTCCATACCGCCCACAGCCCGGTCGATGCTCATATCGTTGTCGTTCAGGATGATGAGCATGTCGTTAGGTGTACTTGATACGTTGTTCAGTCCCTCGAAAGCCAGTCCGCCGCTCATGCTCCATCGCCAATGACGGCTACCACATGCCTGTCGGAATCTCCGTTTTCGCGTGCGGCAACGGCCATACCGAGTGCTGCGGAGATGGAATTGCTCGCATGTCCGCAGGCGAAGGTATCATATTCGCTTTCTAAAGGTGTAGGGAATGGACGGATGCCGTGCAACTTGCGGTTGGTACAGAAGTTGTCGCGGCGTCCTGTTAATATCTTATGTCCGTAGGCCTGGTGTCCCACATCCCATACAATACGGTCGTATGGGGTGTTGTAGATATAATGTAGGCTACGGTTATTTCCACCACGCCAAGAGAGGAGGCAAAATGACCGGGGTTGACGGCAACCTCGTCGATAATGTCTTCTCTTAACTCTTTGCAGACTTGTGGCAGCTGGTCAATGCTCAGCCGTCTCAAATCTTCCGGGTATTTTATACTATTTAATAGACTAAACTTGTTCTTGTCCATGTTTTCTTCGTGAAAATCTTGTGCAAAGATAATGCTTTTTTCCTATATAAAGCACTTTTGAGGCAATATTTTCGCTTTTTCCGATTATTCTTTGTATTTTTGCAAAGGAAAATTCTGAAAAAGGAATGAAATCCGGAATTAGTTATATAACAATAAGCAAATAAATACCTTTATCGTGATGAGAAAAAATGTATTACTTTTGGGAGCCATGATGATGGCTTCCATGTCTCTGATGGCGCAGACCAAGGGTGGCGGCATCAGTCAGTCTGCTCTCCAGCAGATGGAGAAAAGCCAGCAGGCAGGTGTAGCCAACAAGGCACTCTTCAATGCGATTGCCAACAACAACATTGATGACCTTGTGAAGAATCATGCCAACGAGGCCCCGGTTGATACTCATTTCAGCATCGAGACTCCTTCGCAGAGCATTCACAACCAGAAGAGTTCGGGCCGTTGCTGGATGTTCAGCGGTTTCAACGTGCTCCGTTCCAACTTTGCTGTCAACGACAAGCAGGGTAGAGTGGTGGAGTATTCTCAGGATTATCTCTTCTTCTATGATCAGCTGGAGAAGGCTAACCTGATGCTCCAGGGTGTCATCGACCTCGGCAAGAAGAGCATTGAGGATCCTCAGGTGCAGTTCTTCTTTAAGAATCCGCTCAATGACGGTGGTACTTTCTGTGGTGTTGCCGATTTGGCAAGCAAGTATGGTCTCGTACCTATGAGTGCCCAGCCTGAGACTTACTCAAGCAACAATACTTCCAAGATGAGCCGTCTCGTAAGCAGCAAGCTCCGCGAGTATGGTCTGGAACTCCGCAAGATGGTGGCTCAGGGTAAGAAGTCGGCAGCTATCCAGGCTCGCAAGAACGAGATGCTCGGTCAGGTTTATCACATGCTGAGTCTTACTCTCGGCGAACCGGTAAAGGAATTTACCTATGCTTTCCGCGACAAGGATGGCAAGCAGATTGGCGAGGCGAAGAAGTATACTCCTAAGAGTTTCTATGAGGAAACCGTAGGCAAGGACCTGAACGGTACCTTCCTGATGGTGATGAACGATCCACGCCGTCCTTACCACAAGACATACGAGGTAGAGTACGACCGCCACACTTATGATGGTCATAACTGGAAGTATCTGAACCTGCCTATGGAGGAGATTGCCCAGCTCGCCATCGCCTCTCTGAAGGACGGTCATAAGATGTATTCAAGCTATGATGTGGGCAAACAGCTTGATAGAAAGCGCGGCTATCTGGCACTCGACAACTTCGATTACGCCAGCCTCTTCAATACCTCATTCCCAATGAACAAGGCTGACCGCATCGCTACTTTCGATAGTGGTTCTACTCATGCCATGACGCTGACAGCTGTAGATCTCGATGCCAATGGCAAGCCTGTAAAATGGAAGGTGGAGAACAGTTGGGGTGCCGACAATGGTTTTGCCGGTTGCTTCATCATGACCAACGATTGGTTCAACGAGTACATGTTCCGCCTGGTAGTAAACAAGAAGTATGCTTCTGAGCAGCTCTTGAAGGAATTCGACCAGAAGCCAACCATGCTGACTCCAGATGATCCTCTGTTCCAGTTGGAAGACTAATTCATCAAGAAATATAGATTTAAACCGTATTTTTCTCGCAGAAAGAAGAAGAATACGTTTATTTTTGTATTTTGTACCCGAAATAATGGTAAGAACGTTATTTATATAAAAGTTATATAGATTATGTTAGAGAAAAGTAAGCGTGAGCGCATCATTGCGCTCGTTAATAAAGAGGTGGTTCCTGCCATCGGCTGTACCGAACCGATGTCTGTGGCACTATGTACAGCCAAGGCTGCTACTACATTGGGCAAGCGCCCTGAACGTATTGAAGTTCTTCTGAGTCCTAATATGCTCAAGAATGCGATGGGTGTCGGCATTCCTGGCACGGGGATGATCGGTTTGCCTATCGCCGTATCGCTGGGTGCGCTCATCGGAAAGCCTGAATATCAGCTGGAAGTGTTGAAAGATCTTACTCCCGATAGTCTGGAGCAGGGCAAACAATATATCAAGGATGCGGATATCAACATCAAACTGAAGCAGGGTGATGTGGATAAACTCTATATCGAAATCATCTGTCATGCCGGTGAAGACCAGGCTACGGCAATTATCTCCGGTTCTCATACCCATTTTGTGTATGTTGAGCGTAATGGCGAGGTGGTGCTCGATAAGCGTGGCGGTGCTGTGGGCGATGAGGCTGATGACGACATCCAGCTCAATTTCCCGATGGTTTACGAGTTTGCTACAACAGCTCCGCTCGATGAGATTTCTTTCATTCTCAAGACCAGGGACTATAATATGAAGGCTGCCGAGTTGAGTATCAAAGGCAACTATGGCCACTGTCTGGGCAAGACGATGGACCGTCCGTTGAGTCATGGTATCTTCGGCGATAATATTTTCTCGCATATCATCTCCCGCACCGCTTCAGCCTGTGATGCCCGTATGGGTGGTGCCATGATTCCGGTGATGAGTAACAGCGGCAGCGGCAACCAGGGCATCTGTGCAACGAATCCTGTGGTGGTTTATGCGCTGGAGAACGAGAATACCGAGGAGGAAATGATTCGTGCCCTGATGCTCAGTCATCTGACTGCCATCTATATCAAGCAGAGCTTAGGCAAGCTTTCAGCTCTTTGCGGTTGTGTGGTAGCCAGTACGGGCAGCAGTTGCGGCATCACCTATCTGATGGGTGGCGATTATACCCGCATCTGCAATTCTGTCAAGAATATGATAGCCAATCTCACCGGTATGATTTGTGACGGAGCGAAACCAAGTTGTGCCCTGAAGATTTCATCAGGTGTCAGCACCGCTCTTCTTTCTGCCCTCCTTTCTATGGAAGGCAAGTGTGTCACCTCTGCCGAGGGTATCGTAGATGATGATGTGGATAAGTGCATCCACAACCTCACTAGCATTGGTGCCGATGCGATGCGAGCTACCGATGAAATGGTGCTCGATATCATGACGCATAAATAAATTGGAATATAGTATATTCAAAAGGCTCGCAAGAAATCGAAACTTCTTGCGAGCCTTTATTATTTGTTAAACTATGAATCTGAACCTGTTAAACTCATCATAAAGTTCAATGTTCAAACCTCAAAGTTCAATGTCTTTATACGAGTGTTGCAACGATTTCCTCACGGGTTCCTGGCAACATATCGATGACTGGAATCTCTGGCATGGTGTAGCAACCTGGCTGCAGACGGAATGAAGCACGAGCTACGTTAACCAATACCTGAGCGGTGAGGGCTGGGTTGTTGATGCTCATGTTGAACTCGAAACGCTGGTTCTGGGTCTTGCCAGATACACCCTTGCGAACGAGGTTCACACCATGACCCATATCCTTTACATCATCTACAGATGCTACGGCAAATACGTGGGTCTCATCGTGAGCGAAGTATGGATCTGCCTTGATTTCGGCTGTTACATCCTCAAGCTTGGCACCTTCTTCCAACTCTACGTATACCATACGGCGGTGGATACCCTCACCCAATGGGATGGTTACAGAGAGCGCTTCCTTTACGCCCTTCTTGCTACGAACACAAACTGAGTGACCCATACTCATACCAGGACCGAAGTTGGTATATGTCAAACCCTTAGGAGCAAGGCTCTCCATCAGAACACGTACGATAGAATCAGAACCTGGGTCCCAACCAGCAGAGATAACGCTTACCTTGCCAGCCTTCTTGCAGTTTTCCATCTGCTTGGTACGATAGTCGAGGATACTGGTGTGGATATCGAAGCTGTCTACGGTGTTGATACCGAGAGCAACGATCTTCTCTGCATACTCAGGGCAAGAGCGGGTAGGGGTTGCGAGGATAGCAACATCTACATCCTTCAACTTGGTGATGTCATCTACTACTTCATAGTTTGCCAACTCAGCTGGTTTGTCCTTGGCACCCTGGCGACGTACAATACCTGCAATCTCAAAGTCAGGAGCTGCTTCGAGTGCCTCAACAGTAAACTTACCGATGTTGCCGTATCCTACTACGGCTGCTCTAAATTTCTTCATTGTCTTATTTCTTTTATTTTGTTGTTTTAATTTCTTGCGGTTTAGTCATCCAACGGATATGTTTTCCGCTTTTCATTCTATTTCCGGTTGCAAAAGTATAGCTTTTTCTTGAAATACGTGACGTTTTAATAGAATTTTAACTCATAAAAGTTGCAAAAAGTAGTAAAATCATAGTTTTTAGGTATGAATAAGCGGAGATTTGTAAGGTATCTGCTGCAAGAGCCTTACAGTTTCGTTATTTTGTTGCGAAACATCATACATCCTCTTTCCGATTCCTCCCGATGTGCTTTGAACTACGTCGGGACGTAGTTTTTGCTGCGTCCCGACGTCTCTGGCTCTGCGTCGGGACGTATTACATGCTACGTCGGGATGTAATTTCTGGCAAATCTTTGCACTTGTATAATTAGGTGAGAATGAAATATGCAGGTTAAATGTTGCCTTTTTTGAATTCATCTAATGTCATTTCTGCATTGAACCCCATAATTCCACTGTCATTCTTAACAATTTCTTTCAATGCTTTTACTGCTTTTGGAGTATTAACGTGCAATAGTGCATAAGCTGCCCATATTCTTACAGAAAGATTGTTATCTTCCAAAAGAGGTTCTAAAATTTCATATTTATGTTCTGCAGAAATGTACTTGATGGCATTTATTATATTTTTGTGGCTTTTGTTACCACGTTTGTAGTCTCCATTTTGCGTACATTCCCCATGAATGATTGCATTTTCTTTAAAACAGATTAATGCTTCTTCTAAATTCTTGATTTTCATAACTATTGGTTTGCAATATCTAAAACTAAATTCCCTGTAAGGTAAGCTTCTGACGTATTTAATTCTATATTTTTATTTATTTCTTTAATGACTTTTCCGTCTAGCGGTAGCAGACCTTCGTATGAGAGACTTCCAATCTTTAAGTTATATCTGGATAGTATTTTTGTGATGTCTGAAACTATACGGCTTTCCTTCGCTTTTTTGTTAAAATATTCGCCATGTGGAATGTTTATGTTCCTGTATTCCTCCATAGAAGTATAGATGGAATTTTTCATTCCACATTCTGTTCTTATAAATATTTGTTTGAAGCCTAGAGAGGGGAATATTTTCTTTATTTTGTTTTTCTATGACGGTGGACAAAAATCCAAAGTCTCTTTATAACTAAGTTTCGAATATTTTTTATTAGTTTGGTATTTTACAAAGATAGAGAAGTTTCCTTTTTCAGTGATTTGGATATCTATAACAGGGATAGCCTCATTATCTTGTATATAGGCATGATACTCCATACTTTTTATAAAAGGATAAGACGATTGTCCTAATTGTTCTTTAATCTCTATTGAGTTTTTATGATTTCGTTTCTGCTTCGAATTGCACGAAATCATAAGTAATAACATCATAATGAAGATAATTTTGTTATACATATCGAGTATTTTTTTTTATTTTAATGAAATATTTCTGTTCTCAAATCTTTGTAGGGAGTTATGTTCCCGCTTCCTGATCCCCATTTTGAACGATAAACTATATCAACATGACCAGATACACCTTGGTCGCTCCATTGTTTATTAGGGTATTGGAAGATTAAACAATTCCTGGCGTATTTACCTTTGCTTATCGTTCCTAATCGGTATTTGGATAGATATTTTGCCATTTCTGAAGCATTAAGAAAATAGTTATACATCTGAGCCTTTCAACGTCCCTCTTAAATGTGGAATGTACATTCCACTTTTATTAAGTGCATAGCTTAATCTTATGGCGCATCCGTTTTGAATCTCACTTGCTATGGCACCAATCTCACCTCCAATTTCAGAGCAAAGTTTACCTATTCCTACCCAACGTTCGTTTTCATAGGAAATTTGTATATATTCATCGTATATTTTTTTTAAAACTTTGTCGGAAAAATGATGGTGAGCCCAATCGTTTAAAATCAACGAAAAGGCTCCTGTGATGGCTCCATTTGCGAACTTACCACCGCCAATTTCATCTACAAGACCGCTCAACATGGAGTTTGCTGTGATTTCTCCTGCTTTTCCTAATGATCCAAGATTGTTATCTATAAAATAGCCACCAGCGGAAGATGTTAATCCCATCATAAAACCATGCACGGCATTACCACCTTGTAGGGCATCTAACCCACCTTCGGTAAATGTATGTTTAAAAAGGGACGCTACTAAGTCTTCGTCTGCAGATATGTTGTTTAGGCATCCTGAGACAGCCCCCCAAAAGCCTCCCACCATAGTGTTTTTAGCTATTTGTCCAAAATTTGAACCATTCAATAAGGACACAGTTAACGCACTGGCTGCACCACCTGCAGCACCAGCTGCGACAGCGACTCCAAAAGATGCCCCTGTGCCAGCTGTTAATACCGTTACACCTATACCTACTACAGCTGCGGTTAAGGATTTCCAGTTCTTACTGAACCAACTATAGCCCGAAGGGTCTGTCAATGACAGAGGGTTGTTCATGCAATAGCTGTATCGGTAGAATCCTTGTGGATTGTCGGGTGCTTGAACGAATGGGTCAGGTGAGAGGAACATACCGGCGACAGGGTCATACATTCTTCCGTTCATGTTGATCATCTCAAATTGGTCAATGTGCTCATGCCCTCCAAAGCCTCTATCGTATAGGGCATCGGCGTTTTGGATAGTGGCATAAGGAAGCCAAGTGCTTGGATTACGTCGGCATCCCCAAGCGTCATAGCTTAGCTCTTGAGAAAGTTTTCCTTTTTCATCGGAGTAAGCTTGAATTGAGCCTAAGTGGTCGTGATGCAGGTAATTTGTGGTAGTTTCATCCGTAGATGTTTGTTTCACCATTGCGATTGCCTTATCCTGTACAAAAATATAGTTGATATCTTGCCTATTTCCATTCTTTTGATAATGTTCAAATAGGTTGCCAATATAATACTTGCTTTCTCCTGCAAGCGTTGACATGATACGATTACCATCAGGACCATAGGTGATGGTCATTTCTGCGTTTCCATTTTGTGCATAGCTTATTTTGCTGAGAGAATTGTATGTGATTTTATTCCAATCTCTCAACTCATATTTGCGGTCTTTGATTTCCGAAAGTCTACCTGCGTCATCATATACATAGCTGCCAACGTCTGACTTAGAAGCAATTCTACCATCAGCATTATATGTGATTCTTTGCGCTTCGCTACCATTCTTGTAAACCCGTGTTAAGCGATGGCAATAGTCGTATTCAAATGTTTCGTGCAGATTTTTGGACAAGTTATGCCGTGAGGTGAGATTGCCGATAGCATTAAATGTATAACTCCAGTTTTGAATGCCTGGAGTACTGATGCTTGACAATGTTCCTACTTTTTCGTCATAGGTAGTAGTCGTGGTTAGACCATTCCCCAGTTCTTCACTTTCTATTTGCCCACGTGCGTTAAGTTTTTTTAATTTCCAATATACTTTTCCTGTTCTGTAGTTTTGTACAGCTGTTTGTATACCACAGGATGAATATATGTTTTGGATTTTTAGACCATTTGGATATGTAATCACATCAGGTAAACTGAGTGCATTGTAACTCGTTTGAATAGTAAAGCTGTTTCCGTTGACAACAGTTTGTTCAGATACGACTCTGCCATAACTGTCGTATTTGTAATTTATAGAAGGTCCCCCTTGTACTTGCTTTTTGTCTAAGGCTCCTTTCCAACCTCTATCATACTCATATATGATGGTCATGTCTGGGCGAGTCTCCTTTATTAAACGTCCTCCATCATCGTATTGATAGCTTGTCGTGCCATGCCCATCTGTATGGGATATCAACTCACCATAGGCATTGTATTTATAGGTTGATACACCAAGAACTGGGTCTGATAGTCTTGTGCGGTTGCCTGCTGCGTCATAAGAAGCTTGCAATTTTGCTAAGCCTGTAGTGTAAACACAGTTACCCCGATAGTCATATTCATATTTTATGCTGCCACCTTGTGCGTCTTGGCTTTCTGCTAAATTGCCGTTAGTATCTAACTTACGAGATGTACGAGTATGATTAGGGTTGAACGTAAATGTGTATAATCCACTATACTGGTAGATATATGAAGCCCCGTTTGGTGCAGTTTGAGTGGTAGTTCTTCCTACGAAATCATACTCGTTTTTGTTCCAATAGATAGTGCTGCCATAAAAATAGGGTTCAGAGGTTCTTGTCACTTGCCCTTTATTATCATATTCTGTATCCTGAAAAATACGCTGTGCATCCAAAGATTCCGTTATAGTTCGGATTACTCTACCAACAATCATAAAAATTAAGTTTGTATGATTTGCCTGTTGCTTTCTCGTAAGTGAAATATAGGGCATGAGATGGCGCATCTGTCATTCCTTCGCTCCATCCTATGGTATATACTTCCTTTTCTATAGGATTATTGCTTTGAAGTAATCTGCCAAATGCGTCATAGCTATTATTGGTGACGATGCCGTTTTCATCAGTGGAAGACAGTATGTTGCCAAATATCTCGTCTTGGGTATATCTCGTTACAAAGTCAAGACTAGATGTGGAGGCTGTCATCAGTCTACCTTCGAGTCATATTGCGTCTGGGTAGTACGTGGTACAGTACCATCATCTGGACTAATCGTACTTTTTATGATGTTGCCAAAAGAGTCTCGTTCGTAAGTCTTTGTATAGCCTAATGCCTTATTGGAGGCAAGGGCATGCTCTTCTTGTAGAAAACTTGTGTTTTGGTCATATTTGAAGTAGGCGGTTTCGCTACTTCCGCTATTATGGTTGCTGTGATACGTATGCGCCATAGTGAGACGTCCTAGTCGCCAAAGTTCCTCGTCGTTTTCATATTGGTTGAATGTTTGCGTTGTTACATTTCCATCCCTAGTGTTTATACTCGTAGGGTTGCCATAGTCATCATATGTTATAGTTGTCGTTATGTCCTTAAGTACGCTTGATGAATTGTACTCGTAATTTTTCTTTACTATTTTAGTTGGTAAGTAAGTATAATGGTTGACTGCTTTTTTACCATATTTAATAGTGTTGGTATATGTAGCCTCTGCCACAATATGGTTATTGACATAGGTCTTCTGTTCCTTGATTCCGCCTGCATATGTTAAAGAATCAAATTCGTATTTTGTAATAGAACTTGTACTGGTTGACTCGTCATTAGCGGTAAAAGTCTCAAAGCCCAAAAATCCCCTGCCATCCATATGAAAAAGGGCATTGGAATATTTATAACTATTTTTTTTTATTCCACCGATGCCATTTGGGGTCTTGATAGTGCTAACTACAGGGTAAGACAAACCTACCGATGCTACGGGATACTTGGAAGAATTCCCACGTTCGAAGACATCGTTGTCAGATAGGTATTTGTATTCTATGTTTGTCTCGTTGCCTAATCCATCGACAATCTTATTTAACAAGTTGTTGTGTCCATTAGGCATTAAAAATAATTGATATCCATCCCAATTGCTTTTATTCCAATCTGAGGTGCAGATGAAATCTTCTTTTCCGTCACCGTTGAAATCTCCCGTATAGAAGTGCCACTTGTCCAGAGCGTAGACATTTGCACCAGCATCTTGTCTGTTAAACCCTCCTCGTCCGTTACCAAGAAAGACCATAGGCTTGGTCATGTTTGAACCGGAAGATTCCAAATCAATAAGTTGAATGTCATCGTACCCATCACCATTAAAATCAGCAACAAATTTCTGCTTTTTACGGGCATCTTCCATCTTGGTACATAAGTTTTTTCAAAGGTTCCGTCTCCCTTTGAAAATAGTATGCACCATTGTGACCATCCATTTTCGTTTGGATCATCTTGCCAAGAAGTAAGAAGCATGTCGCTCTTGCCATCACCATTGAAATCGCCAAAGGTAATGCCGTGTTTTTGGGTAGGCCATAATATCTTATCTTTTTTGATGAAAGAACCAAATCCATTGCTTTGGAGCACTAGGGTTCCTGTGTCTGTTAGATTTAGCACATCAATTAAACCGTCGCCATTTATGTCGGCAAACTCCACGCGATAGAATTGTTCTTCACACTGTCCTGTTGAAGTTCCGCCAAGTGGTTTTATTGTTCCATTAGAGTTGGGATAAGATGCTAAAACTCTATAGTCTTTCTTTCCTTTATTCCATAGAAATAAATCCATTGCCCCGTCACCATTTACGTCTATAGGTTGTAATTCGTAATCTTTGGGAAGTGAAATTATATCTTTTAGTTGTAAGTAAAAACTACCATCGCTTTTTCTAAATGAGAGGTATAAGTCACAATTGTAAGCAATGTTGTTGCAATACCTTTTGATGGCAATATCTGTAGTTCCATCACCATTGAAATCTCCACAGACAACTTGTTTAACTTCTCCATCGTTTTTCCATTGCCCTTCAAATGCTTTGGTAAAATATGTTCCGTGGCTGACGAAGAACTTACGTCCAGTCCAACCTGCATCTTTATTCTCTGGGATGGCTAGAAAATCAGTTTTCCCGTCACCATTGAATCTCCTGTTATTAGTTTTGCCTTGTGGATGGAAGCAGTCTTATCGTAATTCTGATTAGATATTTTGAATTGCTCCACTGTTTCCCAATTGAAAATAGTCGGATTTTTATGCATGCCGTTGGCTGTAGACTCCGTGATACTAGTTAGTAAGTTCTTTCCATTTTTCGAAGAATAGGTCGCTTTGAAATTTCTTACCTTGTTTTCACCGAAGTATACATCTATATCTGTGATTATCTTGCTTCTCCTTACTTTTTGTCCATAAATGTAAGTAGTGGGAGGCAGGCTGTTGGATGTGTAGGATAATCTAATGGAAGCGTATGGGGATAGTCCAGTCTTCTCATTGCCTGTATAGTCAATTCTGGTAGCCCACAATTCGTTTGTGTCAGCGTTTCCTGTATATTTTATAGTAAAATAATTTCCGACAGTATCCGTGACTTTGGTTACCGTCCAAAATAAAGTTTTGTTTGATGGAACGTTAAGTAATGCGAGATTTGATTGGTATTCATAGATTAATCCAGACTTCGTGTAGACTTTGAACGAGGATGGATTTGTTAATGTACCATAGGCTATTATCTTAGAGAATATGTCATTCTCAGTTCGATATTCGTAATAATCGACATCGTCACCACATTTCATTAAACGCATGCCGTCAAGGGCAAAAGCATCATGCCATGAAAAATCAACGGCTGAAGGCTGATGGTCATGATAGCGGTCTGATGGAATACGAGTAATAACAGAGAGGCCTTTTAAGTCAAAACCATAACCTAAAAGACCATCTTTAGTTCCACTGCTATAGCAAATGGATAAAGCTGGTTTCATCCCGCCTGTTCCCACGGGTACAGGTATGGGAATCTCATAACCAAGTTGTCCTAATGGTGTAACCGCAAGGTCGTCATCAATTTTTCCGACTATGCCACCTAGTGAACCGCCTGTCTCTTTGTCTGTAAAGAGTCGCTCTTGGGCTATAGTTATAATGGGTAGGATAAGAAAAAGTAATGTAAGTAGATGCTTTTTCATATTTGTGAATTATTTTTTGATTATCTTATATGAAACTCTTTTATTCAAATCTGAAACAGTTAATATATATATGCCTGGTGCGAGGTCTGATACTGTGATGGAGTATGTTGACCCAAGAATTTGTCCTTTTAATTCGACTTGTCCTGACATATTAGTGATAGCATATGTTAATGGATTCGTTGCTTTGTTAGGTAAAAAGTTTACATTTATAGCATCAGATACATAAGGTACTGGGAATATTGTTATCTTCGTTAAATTAAAAGTAGAAATGGAGTCTTTCTTTTGAAGCTTTTTGCTTTCAACAGAAAGATTCTCATATGTTCTAGAGATACAATTCCCCATATTGTCATATTTGTACACCGTATGTTGAGCGTGGTGTATACAATATTTGATAGTAAGAAACTACAGCACAGTAATAGTCGTATCATACGCTTTAATATTAGAAGTTAAATTGCAATTTGGCTGCAAATATAAGGATTTTTTTTGTAATCGACAAACTTTTTAAAAGAAAAAATCGTAGACTTGAATTTGCGAGCATTTGTCGATGTTAGAGTTACAGTGAATTCTTCACTTTTTATTAAAGTAGTAAAATCATAGTTTTTTAGATATGAATAAGCAGAGATTTGTAAAGTATCAGTAGCAAGAACCTTACAGTTCGCTATTTTGTTGCGAAACATCATTCATCCTCTTTCCACTACCATACCTCCCGATGCGCTTTGCACGTCGGGACGTAATTTTATGGAACTCTATAACAATAATCCCGCCCTTCGCACGTTATTAATATATTAATTTAATTTAGGAGAAAAAGAAAATGATAGAATATATTCATGGCGATCTGACAGAGCTGACACCTGCGCTGGCTGTTGTTGAGACTGCGGGGGTGGGCTACGGACTCAATATATCGCTCAATACATATACTGCCATTCAGGGCAAACAGGAAGTGAAACTCTATGTCCACGAAGTGCTGGTGGCTGGTGGAAGAGATGACTCTTTCACCCTTTTCGGCTTTGCTACCAAACAGGAACGTGAACTCTACCGCCTCCTCATCACCGTTTCAGGAGTAGGTGGAAATACAGCCCGTATGATTCTCTCTTCACTCTCGCCACGCGAACTCTGCGAAATCATCTCTACTGGTAACGACAAGGTGCTGAAAACCGTGAAGGGTATCGGACTGAAGACAGCACAGCGAATCATCATCGACCTGAAAGATAAAATCGTGAGCCTCGGCATTGCTGACGAACTGCCAGCCAGCGGAGGCAATGTGGTGATGGTAAACAATGACGTAAAGGATGAGGCGGTAAGCGCCCTCACCATGCTCGGCTTCTCGCCGGCACCATCTGCCAAGGTAGTAGTAGATATCCTCAAGGCACAGCCTGATCTCCCCGTAGAACAGGTTGTGAAACTGGCATTGAAGCAAATCAAATAAGTTAGGAGTTTTTTGTCGATGAAACAGAAGCAAAGATTCATATCTTTTCTATTGGTTTGGCTGATGGTGGCAACCTTCGGCTATGCGATAGCTTTGCCTCAACTTCAGGACGATAAAAAGAAAACCCATACCAGCACAGCCCAGCCCGTGCAGCTCGATGAAGATACCATTCCCGATTCGCTGCTGCATACCCGCTGGCAGATTCAGCGCACCCAACCTTACTCCCTGAGCGACCTCTATCAGAGTCCGCTCGACCTGAAACGTCCTGATAATCTGCAATATCAGGTAGTCTACAACGATACCCTCGACCGCTATATCATCGGCAACCGCATGGGCTCAACCTGGCTTTCGGCTCCTATCATGCTCACTCCGAAAGAATATCTTGCATGGACTGAACAGCAGCAGCGCAACAGCTATTTCCGCAAGCAGAACGATGAAATCTTCCAGGCAAAAGGCAAGGAGAAGTTCGATTTCTCAGATATGCACTTCGACTTGGGACCTGCCGAGAAAATCTTCGGTCCTGGTGGCATCAGAGTGAAGACTCAGGGTTCTGCCGAACTCAAGTTCGGTATCAACAAGAAAAACATTGACAATCCTTCGTTGCCTATCCGCAACCGAAAGACGACGATGATGGATTTTGATGAGAAAATCAATCTCAACGTCAACGGAAAGGTGGGCGATAAGGTGAACATGAACCTGAATTACAACACCGATGCCACCTTCGATTTCGATGCACAGAACATGAAACTGAAGTACGACGGCAAGGAAGATGAAATCATCAAACTCGTTGAGGCGGGCAACGTCTCTTTCCCTTCCAACTCTTCGCTCATCAAAGGCGCCAGCAGTCTGTTTGGTGTTAGAACCGATATGCAGTTTGGCAAACTCAAGCTGCAGATGGTAGCTTCGCAGAAGAAGAGTGCATCGAAGAGCGTATCTACCAGGGGCGGTGTGCAGCTTACCCCTTTCGAACTGAATGTAGCCGATTATGAGGAGAACCGCCACTTCTTCCTCTCCCAGTATTTCAGAAGCCATTATGATGCCTGGATGCAGAAACTCCCTAATCTCACCACGGGCATCACGATTAACCGCGTGGAGGTGTGGGTTACCAACAAAACCGGCAATACCACCAATACCCGAAACATCGTAGCCCTGACCGACCTGGGCGAGAACCAGAAACTGAGCAACCCGATGTGGGCGGCGAGCGGACAGGTGCCTTCTAACCAGGCGAATACAGAGTATGCGGCGATGACAGGGCAGTATGCTGCTGCCCGTGACATCGACCAGGCAGCAACCACTCTCGATGGAGGCGGACTGGTTGGCGGAGCCGATTATGAGAAACTGGAGAGTGCCCGTCTGCTCAATTCTTCTGAGTATACAGTCAATACCGCCTTGGGTTATATCTCATTGAAAACCAGTCTGCAGACCGACCAGGTACTTGCCGTAGCCTATGAGTATACATCGGGAGGCGTTACCTATCAGGTGGGCGAGTTTGCATCCGATCTCAGCGATACCAAGCAGGCACTCTTCGTGAAATCGCTCAAGAATACCAGCAATAATCCGCGACAGGGCAACTGGGGGCTGATGATGAAGAACGTTTATTATCTGGCTTCTACTGTAGAGAAGGAGAAGTTCCGCCTGGATGTAAAATACCAGAGCGATACCACCGGCGTATATCTCAGTTATATCCCTGAGCAGCAGGTGAAGGAGCAGCCAATCATCCGTGTGCTGGGCGCCGACCGTCTGGATAACAACAACAAGGCACACAGCAATGGATATTTCGATTATGTAGAAGGCTATACCATCTCTAATGGACGCGTGTTCATTCCGAAGGTAGAGCCTTTCGGCAGTTATATGCGTGATTATCTGGTCAAGCGGGGCGTGGCTGCCGACAAGGCAGAAAAGTATGCCTTTACCGAACTTTATGACAGTACGAAGACCGTAGCCAAGCAGATAGCCGAAAAGAACAAGTATCAGATTGTGGGACAGTTCAAGGGCTCTGCAGCCAATGTCATCTCGCTCGATGCCTACAATGTGCCACAGGCTCGGTGGTCGTTACGGCAGGCGGTATCACCCTGAAAGAGGGCACCGACTATTCGGTAGATTACAGTGCCGGTGAGGTGACCATCCTGAACCAGAGCATCATCGATGCCGGTACGGCTGTCAACGTTTCTCTGGAGAGTAATACCGATTTCGGACAAACCCGAAAAACGATGTTCGGACTGAACTGGGAGTATGATTTTACCAAGAACTTCCAGTTGAGCGGTACTATCCAGCACCTCTCCGAACAGGCGCTTACCACCAAGGTATCCATGGGCTCCGAACCGCTGAAGAACACCCTTTGGGGCATCAATCTCAACTGGCGCAAGGAGAGTCAGTGGCTCACCAATGTGCTTGACAAGATACCATTCCTGCACCTTACCCAGCCATCGCAGATATCCTTTACAGGAGAATTTGCCCAGCTCATTGCCGGTGAGGCTGGTGGCACACAGGACAATGCATCTTATATCGATGACTTCGAGGGTACGAAGACTACCATCGATGTAACTACTCCTACCTCCTGGTTTATATCCAGTGTGCCTTCGCTCAATTTCAAGGACGATTACAGCGATAAGACCGGTCTGAGCAGCGGTTTCCACCGTTCGCGCCTAGCCTGGTATACCATCGATCCGCTGTTCACCCGCCGTGGAAGTTCGCTCACTCCGGGACATATCAAGGGCGACCTCAAGCAGTTGAGTAACCATTATGTTCGCGAGGTCTATACCAAGGAGCTCTTCCCATTGCGCGACCAGAGCAGTTATCAGGGCGCTACCAATACCCTGAATGTACTCAATCTGGCTTACTATCCAAGCGAGCCGGGACCATACAACTTCAATGTAACAGATTTGCAGGCTGACGGAACCCTGCAGAATCCGCAGCGCAACTGGGGCGGAATGATGCGTAAGCTGGATACCAACGATTTCGAGCAGGCAAACATCGAATACATCGAGTTCTGGATGCTCGATCCGTTCATCTATTCCCGCGAAGAGGCTGATGCTGCCGATTATGGTGGCGATTTCTACATCAACCTGGGCGAGGTGAGCGAGGATATCCTGCGTGATGGCAAGAAATTCTATGAGAGTGGTATGCCGGTAGATGGCAGCAAGAGCTACACCTATACCCAGTGGGGTAAGATTCCTACCCAGAGCACCGTGACCTATGCCTTTGCTACCACCAGTGGCAGCAGAGCCTTGCAGGATGTGGGTTTCAACGGACTGACTGATGCCGAGGAACAGGAATTCTACAAGAGTGCTTATCTCGACCAGATTCAGGGCAAGGTGAACCAGGCGGTATTCGACAGCATCTTTGCCGATCCGGCACGTGATGACTATCACTATTTCCGCGGTTCCGACTGGGATGAGATGCGCGCTCCTATCTTGCAGCGATATAAGTATATCAACAATCCTCAGGGCAACTCGCCTGACAGCGACAGCCGTTCTGAGAGCTATGATACTTCTTATAAGTCAACGCCGGATGTCGAGGATATCAACCAGGATTATACCCTCAACGAATATGAGAAATACTTCCAGTACCATGTCAGCATCCGTCCGGAAGATCTCGTGGTGGGTAACAATCATATTGTAGATAAGCGTGAATACAGCCAGACCTGGCGTGATAATACCAAGTCTACCGTTACCTGGTATCAGTTCCGCATACCTATCGATGAGTTTGAGAGCCGTCAGGGTAACATCAACGACTTCTCCAGCATCCGCTTCATGCGTATGTTCCTCACCGGTTTCAAGAAACCTATCGTGCTGCGTTTCGGTACCTTCGACCTCGTGATGGGCAAGTGGCGTACTTATGACCAGCCGCTTAGTGCAGCCAGTGGCGGAACCCTCGACGCAAGCAGCGTGAGTCTGGAAGAGAACGGCGAGAAGACACCGGTCAACTATGTTTTGCCTCCGGGTATCAAGCGCGAACAGGATCCTAGTCAGCCTCAGTTGGTTGAGGCGAACGAGCAGGCGTTGAGTCTGGTGGTCAAGAATATGAGCACAGGTGAGGCGAAGGCGGTTTACAAGAATTCTACCCTTGATCTGCGCCAGTACAAGCGCATCCAGATGTTTGCCCATGCCAATGCATTGGAGCAGAATACCACCCGTCTGCAGGATGGTGATCTCTCAGTCTTCATCCGTCTGGGTAGCGATTACAAGAACAATTACTACGAGTATGAAATCCCGCTGAAACTCACCGAGCCACGCTCCAACTACAACCGCTATGTGCTAGCCGACTGTAAGGCGGTATGGCCTGAGGAGAATATGCTCGATGTGCCGCTGAGTGTCTTTACGGCATTGAAGAAAAACCGTAACAAGGCGAAGGCACAGGGTGTGGCTTCTTATCTCGCTCCTTATTCCATGATGGATGCAGAACATCCGCAGAACAAGATTACCATCGTGGGTAATCCGAGTCTCGGCGAGGTGAAGACCATGATGCTGGGTGTGAGAAACAATTCTGCCGACATCAAGAGTGGTGAGGTATGGATAAACGAACTCCGACTCAAGGAACACAATAATTCGGGTGGTTGGGCTGCCAATGCCAACCTTAACGTACAACTCTCCGATTTGGGTAGCGTGAATGCCACCGGCAGATACATCAGTGAGGGATTCGGCGGTCTGGAAGATGGCGTGGCCAGTCGCACTACCGATAATTACGGTACCTACAGTGTGACCACATCGCTCGAAATGGGTAAGTTCTTCCCTGACAAGGCGAAGGTGAGCATACCTTTATATTATAGTGTTACCAAGGAGAAGACCACTCCTAAGTATAATCCGCTGGATACCGATATGGAGTTGAAGGATGCCCTCGATGCTGCCGGATCCAAGCATGAACGCGATTCTATCGAGAATATCGCTGCCACCAAGATTACGCAGACCAACTTCTCCATCTCGAATGCCCGGGTGGGTATCGCTACCAAGCGTCATCCGATGCCATACGATCCAGCCAACTTCTCATTCACCTACAGTCATCAGCATCAGTATACTACGGGTGAAACGACGATGTATGAGCGCAAGGACAACTGGCGCGGAGCCTTGGATTATTCGTGGAGCCCGGTTTATAAGGCATGGGAACCATTCAAGGGACTGAAGAACAAGAGTAAGTGGCTCGACATTCTGAAACGTTTCGGACTGAACTGGCTGCCGCAGAACATAGCCTTCAATACCGAGATGACGCGCGACTACTACGAGTTGCAGGAGCGCGATATGGAAACCCTGATGAGTGGAGCTGCCGGAGTAGACTCCAAGTTGCCGCTCACCTTCAGTGAACAGTTCCTCTGGAACCGTGAGTTCTCCATCAACTGGGATCTGACCAAGAACCTGCACATGAACTTCCAGAGTGCTACCCATGCACAGATAGAGGAACCATATACACCGGTCAACAAGGATCTTTATGCCGACCAGTATCATGCCTGGAAGGATTCCGTATGGACCAGCATCCGCCACTGGGGTGCACCGCTCGACTACAGTCAGAATTTCCAGGCATCCTACAAGGTGCCTCTCAATCTGCTGCCTGTCTTCGACTGGGTGAACAGCGATGCCTCTTACAATGCCAACTATTCTTGGGAGCGCGGTACAGAGGATGGGGAGGGCAACTCGTATGGAAATACCATCAATACCCAGCGCGAACTGACATTGAACGGAAACTTCAACCTGGTGAAACTCTACAACCATGTGCCTTTCCTGAAGAAGGTAAACGATAAGTTTGACCGTACCCAGAGTAGGGCACAGATGCAGCGCAAAGAAAGCAGGAAAAAAGAAAAGAAGCAGGAAGCAAAGGAACAGGCGCAGATCCGAAGAAGGCGCTGCCTAAGAACAAGCGTGCCTTCGAACGGGAAATCACCCTCCTGCCTGATACCACATTCAAGATACGCCACGGCAAGAATACCAAGCGACTGATAGTGAATGCCAAGACGGAAGACGGCAAAGTGTTCCCGCTTAAATATAAAAAGGTGGATAATAACCAGATCAGAATCATCTCAAAGGTAGATACTGCCATGAAGGTGAAACTCTCCGTACTGGCTAAGGAACCGCTTGATGATAAGAAATGGTATAAGGGATTGCAGTTGCTAGTCGCCTGGCAATGATGGTGCGCAATGTGAGCATCAACTATCGCAGCAGCTATCAGCTCACCCTGCCGGGCTTCTTGCCTAGTGTGGGTGATGCCTTCGGACAGAAGAAGGTGGGACAGATGGCACCGGGTCTTGACTTCGCCTTCGGTATGGTTGGTGACGATTATATCGAGAAGGCTAGAAACAACGACTGGCTGCTCTGCAACGACAGTATCGCAACACCAGCTACTACCAGCAAGACGGATAATCTTACGTTGCGTGCCACCCTGGAGCCTGTCAAGGATTTCAAGATTGATCTCTCTGCCACACGTACCAAGACCACGCAGAAGAGCATACAGTATATGTATGAAGGAACGCCAACTACCCAGAGTGGAGCCTTCCAGATGACTACCATCTCGCTGGGTTCGGCTTTCGAGGGAATGGGTAATGCCAATTCGGGGTATCGCAGCAAGACCTTCGAGAAGTTTGTCAACTCGCTGGCTGGTTTCAGAGATAGGGTAGAGGCGCAGTATGCCGGAACTGTTTATCCGGCTGGTTCGGCTCTGGCTGGCGGCAAGTTTGATGCTTCCCGCACGCCGGTCAACCAGTATAGCAGCGATGTCATGATTCCTGCCTTCCTCAAGGCTTATACCTCGATGGGTGGCAATTCGCTCTCGGTATTCCCAGCTTTGAGCCGGATGTTGCCAAACTGGACTATCCGTTATAGTGGACTGGGACGTCTGCCTTGGTTCAACGAGCACTTTAAGAGTATCAACATCAACCACTCTTACAAGAGCGTCTTTGCAGTTGGCAGCTACAACAGTTACAGCACCTTCCAGGAGTATATGAACGGTCTCGGATTCGTGAGTGATGCCACTACGGGCAATCCATCTCCAAGCAGCATGTTCAACATTTCGCAGGTAAGTATCAACGAGTCGTTCTCGCCATTATTGGGTATGGATGTCACATTCAACAATAATATGACGGTGAAGGCAGAATATCGCCAGACCCGTGTGTTGAACCTCAGTATGACGAGTGTGCAGCTGAACGAGGCATTGAGTAAGGACTGGGTAATCGGTATGGGTTACCGCATCAACAACTTCGATGTTTTCGGTTGGGGCGCCAAGGCCTCCCGTTCCAAGTCGAAGGGCGGCAACAAGAATGCAGCCAATAAGAATGCGTCGACCACCAAGACGGTTCAGAATGGTACCAACCATGATCTGAATCTACGTCTTGACTTCAGTTTCCGCAAGCAGGCAGCCATCGTTCGTGATATTGCCTCAATGGTAAGCAGTGCCAGCAGCGGCAACAATGCTCTGAAACTGAGTTTCTCTGCCGATTATACCTTCAGCAAACTCCTTACCATGAGTTTCTATTATGACCGTCAGACCAACACACCGCTCCTGTCGAGCAGCAGTTATCCTACCACCACACAGGATTTCGGTCTGAGCATCAAGTTCTCGCTGACGAGATGATGTTTTTATCGTCCAACTGAGGTGCAAAGGTACAATAAAAAACATTGCTTTATAAGAATGGGGTCATGTAAATCGGAATCAGGAGTGTTTGCCCATCATTCTGCAGATCTTTGGTGTAAACCAAGTACGGATTTACTATCCTGTTGGAGAATTTTTGACAGAAAGCATCAAGCGAGGCATGCGTTTTGTATCCAGACGACTTGACCTCTATAGGGCACAACTTACTGCCGCGTGACAACAAAAAGTCGATTTCGTAAGAATGCGTGGCATCCTTTGGAAAAGTATAGTAAAAGAGTCTGTTGCCTGAGGCTCTCAGCATTTGGGCAACCAGATTCTCAAATACGTATCCCATGTTGGTGGATAGCTTGTCGCTCAACAGTTTCTGGTAGATGATGTTCTCCGTATAATCCTTGTCCCAGAAAGCCAAAGTTACGAATAGTCCCGTATCGCCTATGTACAGTTTGTACTTGTTGATGTTGGCCGTCAGTGGCATTCCTACATTCGGATCATCCGTGTGGTACGCAATGTTAACAGTCTTGCTGTCTTCTAAGTTGAGTATCAACTCATCTATTTTCTCAGCAGCCATTCTTCCTACAGCAGAAGTAGGCTGATAGCGGAGCTGGTTCCTGCTCAATTGAGCTGGGATAGACATGAATAGTTTGGATATTTTGCCCGATGGGTCTATCTTTCTGAAATCATCAGCATATAGTTGGAGAATCTGTCGCTTTACGGTATCTACTTGCTGTAGATTGTTAGTGTTAAGATAAGCATTGACAGCTTGTGGCATTCCTCCTACCAACATATATAGGCGTAGCTCTCTCATCTTCAATCTGTTGACTCCCTCGCCTAGAGATATTTTCTTATCGAAAACTTGACGCAGCAGAGGCACGCTAGCCGTGTCCCCCATGGCCCATCTGAACTCTTCGTAATCCATCGGAAACATCTCGATACGATGTTCTTCGCTAGGGATGCTAATGTCCTTAGTGCTCTTATGTATGCTGATAAGTGAGCCAGTCTCTATATAGTCATATCTACCGTCTTTTACCAAATACTTGATGGCTTGTCGGGCTTTCGGACATTGTTGTACCTCATCGAAGATGATAACCGACTTTCGCTCATGCAATGTTTTATTGTAAGCATTCTGCAGGAAAAGAAAAATGAAATCCATATTCATAAGATCATCAAAGAGTGCTTTCACTTCCTTGGAAGCCTCATTGAAATCTATCATAATGTATGATTCGTATTCATTCTTGGCAAATTCTTCTACGATAGTTGACTTTCCAATACGGCGAGCACCCTCTACAAGGAGGGCTGTACTTCCCTTGGAAATTTCCTTCCATTCAGCCATTTGGCTATATATTTTTCTCTTGAATACCCTATTCTCCATATTTTCAATGTTTTATGGGTGCAAAGTTATATAAAAAATATGTTTTACCAAAATCTTTTTAGCAAAAATATGTCGTTTTACCAAAATTTATTTTTGCGATTTATGTCGTTTTACCAAAATCTTTGCTGCAAAAGTGTGGTCATCTATGTCATTAAGAATTTGAACTTTCCTGTAGGCAAAGAAAAAGCCGCTAGGATATCGTGTGAGAATATCCTGGCGGCTTTATATGGTAGCTTGAAAAAACTTTATTTCTTGTCGTAAGCATGAACAGGGTAGTCGATGGTATAGTGGAGACCACGGCTCTCCTTGCGTTCTATCGCCATGCGGGTGATGAGATAACCCACGTTAATCATGTTGCGGAGCTCGCAGAGTTCCTTGCTTACCTTTACACGCTTGAAGAGGTTTTCTGTCTCTTCGTAGAGAAGATCGAGACGGTCCCATGCTCGCTTCAGACGGAGGTCGCTGCGCACGATGCCTACATAGTTGCTCATGCATTCGCCCACCTCTTTCACGCTCTGTGTAATCAGCACCTTCTCTTCGTTGGTCAAAGTACCTTCATCATTCCATGCTGGTACCTTCTCGTTGAAGTCGTATTCATCTACATGTTCAATACTGTGCTTGGCAGCAGTCTCGGCATAAACCACAGCCTCGATGAGCGAGTTGCTGGCAAGACGGTTACCGCCATGCAGACCGGTGCATGAACACTCGCCCAGGGCATAGAGACGGTTGATGCTTGAGCAGCCGTTCAAATCTACCTTGATACCACCACACATATAGTGAGCGGCAGGACGAACAGGGATATACTCCTTGGTGATGTCGATGCCGATGCTCAGACACTTGGCGTAGATATTAGGGAAGTGACGCTTGGTCTCCTCTGGATTCTTATGGGTTACATCGAGACAGACATGATCCAATCCGTGAATCTTCATCTCCTTATCGATAGCACGAGCCACGATGTCACGAGGAGCCAGACTCAATCGCTTATCATATTTCTCCATGAAACTTTCGCCGTTAGGCAGACGCAAGATGCCGCCATAACCACGCATAGCCTCGGTGATGAGGAAGGCAGGATGGGTTTCGCCCGGATGATAAAGAGCGGTTGGGTGGAACTGGACAAACTCCATGTCGGCCACGGTACCCTTGGCACGGTAAACCATCGCCTCGCCATCACCCGTAGCGATGACAGGGTTGGTGGTAGTCTGATAAACGGCACCACATCCACCGGTACACATCACGGTAACCTTACTCAGATAGGTATCCACCTTCTGGGTATCAGGATTCAATACGTATGCACCATAACAGTTGATATAAGGAGTGCGGCGGGTAACACGGGCACCAAGTGGTGCTGAGTGATAATCTCCACGGCGAAATGATTTTCCTTGATATCGATATCCGGACAGTTGCGCACAGCTTCCATCAGACCGCGCTGGATTTCTGCACCCGTATCATCTGCATGATGAAGGATGCGGAACTCGCTGTGACCGCCCTCACGGTGGAGGTCGAACTTGCCGTCCTGCTGCTTATCGAAGTTGACGCCCCACTGCACGAGCTCCTTGATCTGCTCCGGTGCCATGGTGACAACCTGCTTCACTGCTTTATAATCGCTGATATAATCACCAGCAATCATTGTGTCTTGAATGTGCTTGTCGAAGTTATCCACTTCCAAGTTGGTAACTGACGCCACACCACCTTGTGCGAATGACGTGTTAGCCTCGTCGAGCGAGGTCTTGCAAATCATACACACCTTACCTTTATGCGCTCTGGCTACTTTCAGGGCGTAACTCATACCGGCAACTCCTGAGCCGATAATCAGAAAATCATACTTATAAACCATTGAGTTTATTCTTATCTAATTTCAATTTTAAGAACGGGTGTTTTTATCTATAAAACAGCCCCATTCTCTCAGAATTAATTCTTAATTCGTTGCAAAAGTAATAATTAATCTTTAAAATGAGTAATAAGAGAGGGATTTTTTGTAATTTTGCAGCGAAATTTAAGGTTATATAGTCTTTTAGACTATCAAAAGGTCGTAAAAACGACAATAATATAAGGTAATAAATCAAAGTTATGGCAGATAGAACTTTTCATAAGCGCTTTACGCTGACGGCACGTATCGGTGTGGCGGTGTTTGCAATCCTGGCTCTCTACTTCTTCTGGGTCAAACTGGCTATCATCGGTATCTTTGTGGCTATCATCATCGTGGGCATGATAGAGCGCATACTGAATACAACCTATACCTTCAAGATGGTAAAACCGATAGACCTGGATGAGGAGATGGAATATCTCATCATCAATGAGGGCAGGTTCTCTTCCAACAGAAATGTGCCGCTATGTGATGTCATTGATGTACACATCGCCAAGACTTTCTTCGGATTTGACCATTGTGTGGTCATCGAATACGGGCATAAGAATATAGTGACCGTTCAGCCGGATAATGAAGAGGCATTTATGGAGAGAATCAAAAATAAATAATTTCTTTTAAGTTCAGGTGAACTGATTGTGATGAAAAAGATAATATATATGATGTTGGGTCTGATGATGGTATGGATATCCGTACCGGTGCAGGCCCAGAATGTGATTGAAGATGAGGGAATAGAAACGGTTGATGAGGAGGATGTTGCCGACTCTGCACTCGTTGACTCCCTGGCTGCGGATACGCTCGCGCAGAAATTGCCTTGGCCCGAATCGGTGAAGGTGGGTATTGATAAACTCCTTGAAAGCAAGATGTTCGAAACATCACAGGTAGGACTGATGGTCTGGGACCTGTCTGCTGACTCTTGTATCTATCAGAGAAATGAACGACAGCTGATGCGTCCGGCAAGTACGATGAAGCTCCTGACTGCCATTACGGCGCTCGATAAGTTGGGCGGTTCTTACCAGTTTAAAACCACTCTGAAATATACCGGTACCATTGAGAATGGAGTATTGACGGGGAATATCTATTGTATAGGCGGTATGGATCCCCGTTTCAACAGCGATGATATGTCGGCATTTGTCAATAGTCTGAAGGAAATGGGAGTGGATACCATCCGTGGCAGCATCTATGCCGACCGTTCTTTGAAGGATGCCGACCTGTTGGGTGAAGGCTGGTGCTGGGATGATGACAATCCGGTGCTTTCGCCACTGGTGTTCCAGCGCAAGGACATCTTTATGGATAAGTTTCTTGCCAAGCTCCGTGAGGAGGGCATCGAATATTCCTGCTTTGGGGCTTCAGAGAAGACTTGCCCTGCGAGTGCCTTTACGGTCTGTACCCGATTCCATACGATGGATCAGATTCTGCACAAGATGATGAAGGAGAGTGATAATCTCTATGCCGAGAGCATGTATTATCAGATTGCGGCTTCTACGGGCAATAAATGGGCGAGTGCCAAGAGTGCCCGGAATGTGGAAAGACAGCTTATCCGTAAGATAGGACTCGATCCGGCAAGATATAAACTGGCTGACGGCTCGGGACTTTCGCTCTATAATTATCTCAGTGCCGAACTGGAGGTGAAGTTGTTGCGTTATGCTTATCTCAACGGCAACATCATGGACCATCTGAAGCATTCGCTGCCTATCGGTGGGGTTGACGGTACATTGAAGAAGCGTATGAAGAACAGTTTTGTGCATGGCAATGTGAAAGCAAAGACGGGTACGCTGACGGGCATCATCTCATTGGCGGGTTACTGTACCGCAGCCAATGGTCATGAACTCTGTTTCGCCATCATCAACAATGGTATCATGCATGGCAATAATGCCAGACACTTTGCAGATAAAGTATGTACTTTGCTCTGCCAACCGTGAGCGTTAGTTGATAGTTTATAGTTGATAGTTAATAGTTTTATGGAGGAAATTCGTAAGTTTGTAGATGAAATGATTACATGGGCAGGAGTCACCGGCGATTTTGTGCCCATGCTACGCCATATCTTGCTCACCATTACTGCCATCCTCTTGGCGATGCTGAGCGATTTCCTGTGTCGCAAGATACTGGTTCCGCTCATCAGTAAGATTACTGATAAGACGGACATCACTTGGGATGATGTGCTGCTGAACAAGAAGGTGCTCACCTCGCTTGCCATATTGTGCCGGCTGTGGTGATATGGTCGCTCATGCCACTGATTTATCTGGAGTATCCGATATTCAAGGAGATATTGGAGCGGGCTACGGGCATCTATATCGTGGTGATGTCGGTGCGTACGGTTCTGGTCTTCATCGGGTCTTTCAAAGGACTGGAGAATTCTCAGGAACGACGCTCGTCGGCTCAGCAGTATTTCCATACTTTCTGCGGTGTTCTCAGGGTATTGATGCTCTTCGTGGCTGCTGTGGTGGTGATTGCCATCCTGCTAGGCAAAAACCCGATGACCCTCTTTGCCGGTTTGGGTGCTACCTCGGCTGTCCTGATGCTGGTCTTTAAGGATACCATCACGGGATTGGCGGCTGGTGTGCGTCTTACCAGTAATGATATGTTGCATAAGGGCGACTGGATTACGGTGAAGTCGGTGGATGCCAATGGTATCGTTGAGGATATGTCACTCACGACCGTGAAGGTGCGCAACTTTGATAACACCATCGTTACCATTTCGCCTACTACCCTGGTGAATGGTTCGTTCCAGAACTGGATTGGTATGCAGAAGAGTGGTGGACGAAGAGTGAAGCGCGTGGTTTACTTCGATTTCCGTAGTGTCCGTCTGGTGGATGAGACATTAAAACGTAATCTGCTTGCCAGGCATTTCGCCACCGAAGATTCGTTTAAGTTGAAGGAGTCGTTGCAGAAGGCGATAGATAAAGATATACAAGAAGGGAAGGATATTGAGGATTTAAAGAATCCTGCAGCCCTTGCCCCTACCAATCTCCAGCTTTACCGTAAATTCATGGAGAAGTATCTGCGCCAGCGTCCGGAGGTCAATACCGATCTCACATTGATGGTGCGCCACATGGAAGCCACGCAATGCGGTCTCCCTATCGAGTTCTATTTCTTCATCAAGGATAAGGTATGGGTGAATTATGAGCACATTCTCGCCGATATCATGGAGCATGCCTATGCCTTGGCGAATGAATTCGGTCTGAAGATTTACGAGCAATATCCGGAACAGTAATTACTTTGAACATTGAGATTTGAACATTGAATTTTATGAATAGTTTTTCGGCTGTCATTATCCGTTGGTTTCGTGAGTATGGTAGGGATTTGCCTTGGCGCGAAACCAAGGATCCTTATGCCATCTGGCTGAGCGAAATCATCCTTCAGCAAACCCGCATCGCACAGGGATGGGAATATTGGGAGCGGTTCATGAAGACCTATCCCAAGGTTGAAGACTTGGCTGCTGCCAGCGAGGATGATGTCTTGAAACTCTGGCAGGGATTGGGGTATTACTCGCGAGCCCGCAACCTTCATGCTGCTGCCAAACAGATTGTGGTGCTCGGTCATTTTCCTGATACGCTTGAAGGTATCAAAGCCCTGAAAGGGGTGGGCGATTATACTGCAGCAGCCATCGGTTCTTTTGCCTTTGATATTCCGGCGGCAGTAGTAGATGGCAATGTGTACCGGGTTCTTTCACGTTACTTCGGAATAGATACTCCTATCAATTCAACGCAGGGGAAAAAAGAGTTTGCTGCGTTGGCTCAATCACTCTTGCCTGCTTCGTCTGCTCAGCAACTTTCTGATACAGCATTATCGCCTGTTGCTGCCTATAACCAGGGCATGATGGATTTCGGGGCTATCCAGTGCACTCCCCAATCTCCGAAGTGTCTTGTCTGTCCGCTTGCCGAAACCTGTGAGGCGTTGAGAACAGGAAGGGTAGAGGAGTTGCCGGTGAAGAACAAGACACTGAAGGTGAAAACGCGCCATCTCTCCTATATATATATAAGGTGTAAAGGCGATGTGGCTATCCACCGTCGCGGCGAGGGTGATATCTGGCAAGGATTGTGGGAACCATATAACGCATCAGATGCTCCGCAACTGCCTGCCTTTGTCCATAATCCTTTTCTCCTGGCTAAGGATGTGAAGCATGTACTTACCCATCGCATCCTCCTTGCGACTTCTATCTGCAGGAAACAGAAACCCGCCCCCTGCTCCCTGATGATTATATCTGGGTGAAAGAGGACGAGGTAGAACAGTATGGTGTTCCAAGATTGATAGAAATCATGTTGGAAATGGTTCAAGCTAAATCATAAAAAAGAGGGTGTGTCATAAGGCCATGACACACCCTCTCTTATTTATATATGTTCTGTTAGATATTTCGTCTCAAGCAAGAATTAGTAATTCTGTGCTTCAATCTGGAAGTAGCTCTGTGGGTGGTTGCAGACTGGGCAAACCTCAGGAGCCTTCTTGCCTACTACGATATGTCCGCAGTTAGAGCACTGCCAGATGCAGTCGCCGTCACGAGAGAAGACGAGCTTATCCTGCACGTTCTTCAAGAGCTTGCGATAACGCTCCTCATGATGCTTCTCGATTTCAGCAACCATCTCAAACTTAGCTGCAATCTCTTCGAAACCTTCTTCGTGAGCCTCCTTTGCCATGCGTGGATACATATCGGTCCACTCATCGTGCTCACCATTGGCAGCAGCTTCCAGGTTCTTCTCTGTATCCTGGATAGCACCGCCTCCAGATACTTGAACCACAACTTAGCGTGTTCCTTCTCGTTAGCAGCTGTCTCCTCAAAGATATTAGCTATCTGTACATAACCGTCCTTCTTTGCCTTGCTTGCAAAATAGGTATATTTGTTACGAGCCTGTGACTCACCAGCGAAAGCCTCCTGGAGGTTCTTCTCTGTCTTTGTTCCTTTTAATTCCTTCATAATGTATTCTGTATTAAGTTATTAATATGTTCTTTATTAAATTCTTTTGCAAAGAAAATGCAAACGAGCGCAATGAAAGCTTGCTTTCAAATTGCCGAGTGCAGCTTTTCTTATGCAAAGAAATTGAAAATATTTCAAATATACAAATAAATTAAGAACTATTTAGCTTTTTGGCGCTTATTTAAATAAAATAAAGCAAAACCAAGCATGGCAACACCGAATATCCACGAGATGATGGCACTCGTTACCATACCCAGCGTATGAGTGAATCCTGCCACAATGAAGGTGAAGAAACTCACACAGGCTACAGTCAGGGCGTAAGGCAACTGTGATGATACATGATGCACATGCTTGCATTCCGCTCCTGCACTCGCCATGATGGTGGTATCGCTGATAGGAGAGATATGGTCGCCACACACCGCTCCAGCCATACATGCCGAGATAGAGATGATGCGCAAAGGATCAGCACCAGGGAATACGGCGATGCAAATAGGAATCAGAATACCGAAGGTTCCCCAGGAAGTACCCGTTGCAAATGCCAGGAAGCCTGCTACCAGGAAGATGATGCCCGGAAGAAGCATCTGAAGTTCTGAGGCACTGCTTGCTACAACCGATGATACATATTCTGCCGCCCCCAGCGAGTCGGTCATACTCTTCAGCGTCCATGCCAAAGTAAGAATCAGAATGGCTGGTACCATCGCCTCAAAACCCTTGATGAGACTACTCATCGCCTCATCGAAAGGCAAGGTCTTGCGAATGGTAAACATCATGATGGTAAGAATCAGGGCAGCCAATGAACCGATTACCAAGCCTACAGAGGCATTGCTCGCAGCAAAGGAATCCACAAAGTTGAGATAGTTGGCATTATCGGCATCGAAGAATCCGCCCGAATATACCATGCCCGCCATGCAGAAGATAATCAGCATGATGATTGGAATTACCAGGTCGCTCACGGTTCCCTTGTTCTTGGAATCCTCTTCCTGTTTGGCTCCCACACCGTGCTCAACAATCTGCAGTTTGGTATCGCTCACCTCATCGAGTTTCCCGCCATTGGTTCGCTCGTACCATTCCTTCAGTCTTGCATCATACTTGCTCATCGCCTTGAAGTCGAAGCCCAGTATCACAATACCAAACATAAAGAGGATGGTAAAGAATGCGTAGAAATTAAAAGGTATCGCCTTGCAGAAAAGTGCCAGTCCGTTCTCTCCACCCGATACGAAGCCCGATACCGCAGCTGCCCAACTCGAGATAGGGAGATGATGCAGACCGGAGCGGCTGTAGAATCGATGAGATAAGCCAGCTTCTCCTTGGTAACACCATTGCGCACAGCGATAGGACGCATCACCGAACCCACGGTAAGGCAGTTGAAGTAATCATCGATGAATATCAGAATGCCGAGCAGAATGGTAGCAATCTGTACGCCAATCTTCGAGTGTACGTGCTTGGAAGCCCAACGGCCGAAAGCTGCCGAACCTCCCGCCTTGTTCATCAATGAAACGATGCTGCCTAATACCACCAGGAACACCAGAATGCCCACGTTCCATGGGTCAGAAAGGCAATGTATCAAACCGTATGCCTTGGCATCATCGCCTTCACCTACAGTGTGGTTTGTCAGGTGAACGAGGAATCCGTCGAAACCTGTTCCCATCGAAATGCAATATTGAACGGCACCCAGTATGATACCGATAAAAAGAGAAGAATAGACCTCCTTTGTCTTCAGCGCCAGAGCGATGGCGACGATAGGAGGCAGTAACGACCATGCGGTCCCAATCATGTTGTAATCCATTTTATTGTTTTTGGGCAAAGGTAGTTTTTTTTGGTAATATATGCAAGCTTTTTGGCAGAAAAAATGGTGCTTATGGGTTGATATGGGCAGTTTTAGCATATTTTATCATTATAAAGTGTCGTTTTTCTATATTTTTATTGTATCTTTGAAAACTCAAATTGCAATTCAATCTGAGATAGAATGGAAACTCAATTTTAACAACTTAATAATGGAGGACTAATTATGAACATCAATTCTGGTATTAAGCAAGCCGTGATTTTAACCATCGGCATCATCATGCTTGGATTTTGTATCAAGTCGGGACTTGAAAGTGTGATTAGTAAAGACCGAAAGGTTGTAGTGAAAGGCCTTGCCGAAAAGGAGGTGGAGGCTGATAAGGTGACGTGCCTATCGTTTCCAAGGAAATAGGCAATGACCTGCCTGAACTCTATCAAAAAATCAATGCCACCACGAGAACCATCAGAAACTTCCTGGTGGAGAATGGTGTTAAGGCTAATGAAATCAATGTGAATGCGCCTGTGGTCATCGACCTCAATGCTGAACGGTATGGCGAAAACCGACAGGGCTATCGTTATAACATTACTTCCATCATCACGGTTACATCGAAGAATGTGAAACTGGTCCGCAGTATCATTGCCCGTCAGGGTGATCTGCTTCAGAAGGGGGTTGCTATTGTGGATGGTGGTTACGAGAATCCGGTGAAGTATGAGTATGTTGCCTTCCGTCAGATGAAACCTAAAATGATGCAGGAGGCGATAGAGAATGCTGAGCAGACTGCTACCCAATTTGCTGAGAACAGCAAGAGTAAGATAGACAAGATTATGAATGCCGACCAGGGCCAGTTCTCTATCGAAGACCGCGATTCCAATACCCCATATATTAAAAAGGTAAGGGTTGTAACTACCGTTACTTATTCTTTGAAGGATTAGGAGTAGTGATTAGTGAATAGTGATTATTTATTAGTGATTAATTGTAATAAGAGGGTGGGTTATAGCCTAATGGCATACCCTCTCAAATTAAAGCAACGAAAAAACTATGAAGAAAATTATATTAGCAGTTGTTTTATTTCTACCATTTCTTGTTTCTTGTTCTCAGAACAGGAAAGCACCTGCTGTTTCTCCTCAAACGACTGTAGGGAAGTCTGAGAAAACTGAAACTGCCAAGGTGCAATATCTTACCACATCTGATTTCAGAAAAAAGATTATGGATTACGAGGCTCATCCGGATGAATGGGTATTCGCCGGTTCCCGTCCTGCTGTCATCGATTTCTATACCACCTGGTGTGGTCCTTGCAAGATGATGGCTCCCGTAGTGGAATCTCTCGCCGGGAAATATGCTGGCAAGATAGATTTCTATAAGGTGGATATCGACCAGGAGTCCGAACTTGCTTCTGTTTTCGGTATCAGCAGCATCCCTACCTTCCTCTTCATCCCCGTGAAAGGCAAACCATCTGTGCAGATGGGTGCTATGCAAAAGGAGGATTTCGAAGGACTGATTGATAAAATTAAAATAAAATGACAATTTGGTAGCATCTCAAATTTCCATGCCTCTCCTTACCTATATGTAGGTATTTTCGGGCGAATACCTACTTTTGATGATGCCCGAAATTTGGAGATTTGTCAGATAATACCTAAATTTGCACTCGGAAAAAATGTTTAACGTAATTAAAAGTATTATAGTATTATGATTATCGAAAATGTTCATGCAAGAGAAATCTTGGATTCTCGTGGCAATCCTACAGTAGAGGTTGAAGTTTCATTGAAGTCAGGTGTCGTTGGTCGTGCATCGGTTCCTTCTGGTGCATCCACTGGCGAGAACGAGGCTTTGGAACTTCGTGATGGCGACAAGAACCGCTATGGCGGCAAGGGCGTCTTGAAGGCCGTGGAGAATGTGAATCAGGTGATAGCTCCGGCTTTGGTAGGTCTTTCTGCCTTGGAGCAGCGTGCCATCGATTATAAGATGTTGGAACTCGACGGTACCAAGACCAAGTCTAATCTGGGTGCCAATGCCATCCTCGGTGTTTCTTTGGCTGTGGCTCATGCTGCTGCTGAGTATCTCCATATCCCATTGTATCGCTATATCGGTGGTTGCAATACTTACACCCTTCCTGTTCCTATGATGAACATCATCAATGGTGGTGCTCATTCTGATGCGCCTATCGCCTTCCAGGAGTTCATGATCCGTCCTGTGGGTGCTCCTTCCGAGAAGGAGGCTATCCGTATGGGTGCTGAGGTGTTCCATGCCTTGGCTAAGCTCTTGAAGAGCCGCGGTCTTTCTACTGCCGTAGGTGATGAGGCGGTTTCGCTCCTGCACTCGATGGTATTGAGGATGCGCTCGACAGCATCTGCCAGGCTATCAAGGATGCCGGTTATGAGCCAGGAAAGGACGTGAAGATTGCCATGGACTGTGCTGCCAGCGAGTTTGCCGTTCAGGAGAATGGTGAGTGGTTCTACGATTATCGCCAGTTGAAGGATGGTAAGAAGAAGGATCCTAATGGTAAAAAACTGACTGCTGCTGAGCAGATCAAGTTCCTGGAAGAACTGATTACCAAATATCCTATCGATTCTATCGAGGATGGCCTTGACGAGAACGATTGGGACAACTGGGTAAAGTTGACTGCTGCCATCGGCGATCGTTGCCAGTTGGTAGGTGACGACCTCTTTGTTACCAACGTGAAGTTCCTGGAGAAGGGCATCAAGATGGGTGCTGCCAACTCTATCCTCATCAAGGTGAACCAGATTGGTTCTCTTACCGAGACACTGGATGCTATCGAGATGGCTCACCGTCATGGTTACACCACCGTTACTTCCCATCGTTCTGGTGAAACCGAGGATACAACAATTGCTGATATTGCCGTAGCAACTAACTCCGGTCAGATTAAGACGGGTTCTATGAGCCGTACCGACCGTATGGCTAAGTACAACCAGCTTATCCGCATCGAAGAGCAGTTGGGCAATAACGCAGCTTACGGTTATAAGAAGTTGAAATAGGAATGATGATATGAAATTGGAAAACACCAATTTCACCATAACAAAACATAATTAGTAATAACTGAATAGATCAGATACGAAATAGATGGGCATGGATGACTGTGAGGGTTGTCCATGCTTTTTTTCTTCTATGATGTATCTGCATCTTCATGTGTTTAACTGGATAACTTCGATATATTATATTGATTATGACAAACGTATTGATTAGTGCTGCCGGACTTTGCGGTGCCACGATTATAGGTGCCATTCTGGGATTCTTCGTCAAGGAGTTGCCTCACAAATGGAACGACACCGTATTGGGATATTGTGCCGGAATCATGCTGGCAGCTTCCACGTTGGGACTGATAGTGCCAGCCTTCGAACAGACCAGTCTTTGGTGGCTGGTAGTAATCGGCGTGATGGCAGGAGCCCTGTTCCTGAATGTGCTAGATCTGGTAACTCCCCATCTTCATCATATCACGGGACTCGACCCCGAGGAACATCGCAACAATGCCAGGCTCAGTCATGTGATGCTTTTCGTGATGGCGATAGCCCTACATAAACTGCCCGAAGGCATGGCTGCTGGAGTGAGTGTCTGTTCGGCAGAGGGAGCAACGGAGTGGGGGGTATCCTTCGGTATCGCCCTGCAGAACATCCCTGAGGGTATGGTGATTATTGCTCCTTTGATGATGGCTGGTGTTACAGCAGTCCGCACCTTCTTCATTTCCATTTTCATCGCCCTGCTCGAAGTGATAGGTATTCTGGTGGGTTTCGGTTTGGGTTCAGCCTCTTCCACCTTCCTCCCCGTGATGCTGGGCTTTGCCGGTGGTGCCATGCTTTATGTTACGAGCGACGAGATGATTCCCGAAACCCATGCCCATGGCTTTCAGAAGCAAGCCACCTACGCCCTTCTCCTGGGCTTCATCACCTTTGTGTTGATGGAGAAATATGTATGATTAGATTCTGATGAGCAGCATATAGCAGAGGGTGCCTGCCATATAAAAAGGTTTAAATATCTTAACAAATGGTTGTACTATCAGATTATTTGTTTATCTTTGCTGACGGAAGTGAGAATATCTTAAAAGAAAGATAATTATGAGTCCAAAGTTTAAAGAAATAAATGGTTTTGTGTTTAAGATTTACTCCAATGAGGAATTACGAATGCATATTCATGTCGTAAAAGCGGAAAATGAGGCTAAGTACTGGTTGGAACCAGATATTGAGTTAACAGAAAATTTTGGCTTTAGTAGTAAAGAATTAAGTTTCATCGAAAAAATACTTAAAGAAAATGGAGACGATTTTAAAATCAAATTCGCAAGACACACAGGTAAGCGTCTTGATGATTAATGATAAGGGCATTATGCTTTCTGTAAAAGGTAATGATTATTTTATATCTTATAATAGGATACCTTGGATGAAACATGCATGCATCTCTGATGCCCTTGAGGTAAGAATGAGTGGTAAAAATGCTATAGAATGGCCCAAACTTGATGTGGATTTGGAAATTGATAGTTTGAAACATCCAGAACGTTATCCCCTCATTATGAAGAGAAATGAATTAGAAGTATTGTAATGTTCCTATAAAATGTTGAGCCTTTCTGCATACTCTTGCAGAGAGGCTTTTCTGATTAATTATATCATCAAAAAGTTGGAAAAGTGTAAGAAATGGCCTGAAAATGGGTTGGAAAAATGTATAAAATTGGCTGTTTTTACCTTGGAAAAATGTATTGAAGGTAGGTTTTAAAAAACTCCCCATCTGTTTTCTGATGAGGAGCATTATCTAGAGATGGAAGTCGATTTCCTTCAGCCATTCCTTGACATCGAAGCAAAGACAGCTCTTGCGAACCCAGGGGAGGTCACGATGACCTAGGATCTCGGCATCGGGATAGTCGAGGACGAGACTGTAGAGGAGGTCTTCCAGAGATTTCTTCTGGGCTGGAGTGCGAGTGTCGGCAGGAATGACACGAAAATGGCCATTGAACAGATTGATTCGTTCGATTCGTGTTCAAACGCTATCACTTGCAGCTCTGCACACAGAAGGAGCTGAGGACGGCAGTGAGGACGGTGATGACGAAATTGATTATTTTCTGAATTGTTTCCTTTTTCATTTTTATTAATGATTAATGTTGAATGTTTAATTTTCCCACAGATAACACAGATTTTCACAGATTTTCTTTACTGTGAGACTTGATGTGTATAAGACCGTTGCTTGCAACGAGAGTATCTGTGCAAATCTGTGAGAGACTCTTTCTGAATCACAATGCAAAGATACAACATTTCTCTTTCCCAACTCACCGATGCTCATTGTTGCTCACCGATACTCACCGATTATCACTGATAGGGTTATGCTCCATAAGTATGATACTTAGCCATCGTAACCATGATACTTAGCCATCGTAACCATGATACTTAGCTATCGTAACTATCTTGTTTACGCCAGACTTACCCTACCCACCCCTAGAAGGCAGGTCGGGGGCGGTATTCTGCTGGGGCTTGCTGTTGTTCGCAACGTTCTCTAAATAAGAGTGAGGGTGAACACTTGGCAATGAAGTCGGTGAAGGGTGAACCCCGATGCCAACCTTTAGCGTTAATAATGTGTTAAATATACCCCATAACCCATTATAATCTAGACTCTTATATTTCTAGCATGCGCTGTATATACAAAGTTCTTTTTACTAGGGTTCACCCCGAAGCCGAAAAGGTGAATACTTTGGACAAGTGTTCACCCCGCTGTTCACCATTCGGTAACTTAAGATTGAAAGTACTTGTTTATTCTATGTTTATTCTTCCTTGATTTTCCAATCTCTGATAGTTCTCTGGGTACTGTCGAAGCTGATACCGATTTTAACCAGTCGCTTACCTTCGGAATGATAAGGCAACATGTAGCCTTTTTCGTCTATCTGAGCCAAAGCTTCTTCTGCACTCTTATCTACCTTCAGTTCGAAGACGTATATCGTATCTGGCATGTGCATTACAGCATCAGCCTGCCAATGGCGCTCTTCACTTCCGTACGGATATAGATGTTGAGGAAACTGAACATCAGATAGAAGATAGTCTGATAATGCTTCTCGCTGTGATTCTCCAGATCGTATGGTATCGTAGCCATATAGGTGCGCATGTGTTCCAGTGCCGCCTCGATATCATTCCGGTAAACCGCCTTGCAGAACCCCAAAAGGAAGGCATTGTTGTCAGAACGGCGAGGATTCACATAATGGGGAATCAATGAATTGAGCAGTCCGTCGCGTACCTCCTTGTTTGGGATGCCTAGCGTATATTCCTGAAACATCGGCTCATATTTCTTGATGGTCAGATAGCCACTCTGGTAAAGCAATGGCAAGGCATCTGTCATTTCTTCTGTAGATTGGTCGAAGGAACTCAATACCGCCTCCTGACTTTCCAATGTAGAAAGATTGACATGATACTTATCCAAGAGTTTCAAGAGGAAGGACGGCGTGCCGGAACCAAACCAGTAAGGAGCAATCTTTCCTGCATTCAGTGCCTTTACCAGACTGAAAGGATTAAAGATATCTTCTGATTTCTCACTGAAATGATAACCATCATAGAATTGCGTCAGCTCTTTCAGGCACTCCTCATACGTCATATTCAGTGCTTCACCCATAGCTTCAATGTCCGGTTTCATCTGCGTGGTAAGTTCTGTCTTGCTGATGCCGCAGATGGCTGAATACTGGTCGAACAGACTGATATTGTCGAGGTTGTTGAGTTCGCTGAAAATGCTGAGCTGCGAGAACTTGGTGATACCCGTGATGAAAGTGAACTCCAGATATGGGTCGAGCATCTTCAGAGGACTGTAGAAGTTCTGCATGATGCGACGAAGCGGCTGCAGGTTCTCTTTTTCATGCACTACGTCCAGCAAAGGGGCATCATATTCATCAATGATGACAACCGCCTTTTCGCCCGTCTTCTCGTAAGCTTTCTTCACTAGGTCTTTTAGGCGGAGGTTTGCATCCACCTGATGAGTCTTGTAGCCCCAGATGGTCTCCTGCTCTTCAAGCATATCAGCCAGGTATCTTTCCAGTTGCTCTATGCTCATGTGCTTGGCACCGCTCAAGTCGAAATGAAATACAGGATGCTTCACCCAATCCTTTTCATAATCTGCAATGGTTAATCCTTCGAAAAGTTCCTTTCTTCCCTCGAAATAGGCTTGGAGGGTAGAGGCAAAGAGCGATTTGCCGAATCGTCTTGGGCGACTCAGAAAAACATATTTCATCCCTTTTTCTCTAAAATCCACGATGTATTTGGTCTTATCTATATAGAGATAACCTTTCTCGCGGATATCTTCAAAGGTCTGAATTCCTACAGGATATTTATTAACTATTTTTGCCATATTCTTACGCACTTTACGTTTTGCGCTGCTAAGGTACGAAGAAAATCTGAATTAGCCAAGCATAAATGCAAATATTTATTCTGCAACGATTATTGCATTCTAGGTAGCCTGGTTTAGATATACAAAAAAGCGGAGCGTGATTTCACAACCACACTCCGCGCAAACTTAAACAACCAATAAAAGAAATAGATTGATCGTTCAATTGTTATATCTGATGAAGAGTAGCTCTTGTTAGAGCTTTGTTTTTTTATCTGTCAGAAATATGTCTTATGTTGGAAGACATTGCTGATTAGCGGATGAACAGGAGTTCACGATACTTAGGCAATGTCCAGAGCTCATCGGCTACAGTCAACTCCAACTTATCAATCTGATAACGGATCTCCTCCATCTTTGGAGCTACCGTGTCATGATAAGCTATCGCCTTATCGTGCTCATTCTCAATCTTGTTGGCTACCTTGCGGGCATTAACCAACTCCTCGACACCAGTCTCGATAATCTGAGTGCGCTCGGCAATCTTCTTGATGATATTGATGTTGCGGGCAGTCAACTTCTTGCCTTCCTCGTCACCGAAGATATCAATCATGTTCTCCACATTCTTGGCCAACTGACTCTGATAGTGAGTAGCTACTGGGATGATGTGGTTCATGCTCAAGTCGCCCATCACACGAGCCTCAATCTGAATCTTCTTGGTGTAGGTCTCCCATTTCACCTCGTTGCGGGCTTCCAACTCGTTCTTCTTCATGACACCCATATCCTCGAACATCTTGATAGATGCAGGGTCGAGATAACGCTCAAAGATCTTTGGACAGCTCTTCTCGCAGTCCAAACCACGCTTGGCAGCTTCCTCTACCCACTCATCTGAGTAACCATTGCCGTCGAAACGGATAGGCTTGCAGGTCTTCAAATCCTGACGAACGATATCGATGATGGCAGATGTCTTATCCTCACCCTTGGCAATCAACTCATCCACACGCTTCTTGAAGTCGGTCAAAGCCTCGGCTACGGCGGTGTTCAATACAATCATTGCAGATGCACAGTTAGCCTCAGAACCTACGGCACGGAACTCGAAACGGTTGCCGGTGAAGGCGAATGGTGATGTACGGTTACGGTCGGTGTTATCAATCATCAACTCAGGAATCTCTGGGATATCCAGCTTCATGCCCTGCTTGCCAGCCACGGTGAAGAGATCCTTCTTGTCGGCTTTCTCAATGTGCTCGAGAAGGTCGGTCAACTGCTTGCCGAGGAATGAAGAGATGATTGCTGGAGGTGCTTCGTTGGCGCCCAGACGATGCGCATTGGTAGCGCTCATGATAGAAGCCTTGAGCAAACCGTTGTGCTTGTATACACCCATCAAAGTTTCTGTGATGAAGACTACGAAACGGAGGTTATCCTCTGGTATCTTGCCAGGACCATGAAGCAGAATGCCTGTATCTGTAGCGAGACTCCAGTTGTTGTGCTTACCGGAACCGTTGATGCCTGCGAATGGCTTCTCATGGAGAAGTACGCGGAAACCGTGATGGCGAGCTACCTTCTTCATCAAGCTCATCAGGAGCATGTTGTGGTCAACGGCAAGGTTGGTCTCCTCGAAGATAGGTGCCAACTCAAACTGGTTTGGTGCTACCTCGTTGTGACGGGTCTTGCAAGGAATACCGAGTTCAAGAGCCTGGATTTCCAAATCCTTCATGAATGCCTGAACACGCTCTGGAATGGCTCCGAAGTAGTGGTCGTCCATCTGCTGGTTCTTTGCCGAATCGTGACCCATCAGGGTGCGACCTGTCAACATCAGGTCAGGACGTGCAGCATACAGGCTTTCATCTACCAGGAAGTACTCCTGCTCCCAACCGAGATTGGAAATAACTTTCTTGACATCTGGGTTGAAGTAGTGGCAAACCTCTGTTGCTGCTACGTTTACAGCGTGCAATGAACGGAGCAATGGAGCTTTATAGTCGAGAGCCTCACCTGTATAAGAGATGAAGACGGTAGGGATACAGAGTGTATCGTCGATGATGAATACAGGAGATGTTGGATCCCATGCAGAATAACCGCGAGCCTCGAAGGTAGAGCGGATACCGCCAGATGGGAAAGAAGAAGCATCAGGTTCCTGCTGAACGAGCAACTTGCCTGAAAATTCCTCGATCATACCACCCTTGCCATCATGCTCGATGAAGGCATCGTGCTTCTCGGCAGTACCTTCTGTCAATGGCTGGAACCAGTGGGTGTAGTGGGTTACGCCATTCTCGTCAGCCCACTGCTTGATGCCTTTGGCTACGGCGTTGGCGATGTTACGGTCGAGACGTGCTCCGTTGTCAATGACGTCTACCAGTTTCTCATAGACATCTGCAGGGAGATACTTGTACATCTTCTGTCGGTTGAATACCTTCTTTCCGAAGAATTCACTTGGTCGCTCGCTAGGAGCGGTTACCTCAACAGGCTTTCTCTTGGAAGCCTCTGAAACAGCTTCAAATCTTAAGTTGCTCATACCTTATATATTTTAAAATTTCTGATTTTCAATGTTTTTATATTCTGTTGGAATGTTTATTTTCCCAGCCATTTGGCTATTCTCTCCATGGCTTCCTTGCAGTCCTCATGCTCGCCGAAGGCGGTGAGTCGGATGTAGCCTTCGCCCGATGGACCGAAGCCGATACCTGGAGTGCAGACTACGCTGGCACCATAAAGCATCTCTTCGAAGATTTCCAGCTTGGCGTGTTGTTTGGCGTCTTCACCCAGAGATAAGGTGCATTCTCGCCGCCATATACTCTCAAACCGAGTTTCTGGAGTTCTGCTCTCATGAAGTGGGCATTCTCCATATAGTAGTTGATGGTTGCCTTTACCTGTTCCTTACCCTCTGGGGTGTAGATGGCTTCGGCAGCACGCTGGCTGATATAGCTTGTACCATTAAACTTGGTGCACTGGCGGCGGTCCCAGATAGGATTCAATGCCACTTCCTCACCTGCCAATGTCTTTGCTTTCAACTCCTTAGGAACGATGGTGTAACCACAACGCACACCGGTGAATCCGGCAGTCTTCGAATAACTGTGGAATTCTATCGCTACCTTTCTGGCTCCACGAATCTCGTAGATAGAATGAGGAATTGATGGGTCGGTGATATATGCCTCGTAGGCTGCATCATAGAGGATGATGCTCTCGTTCTTGATAGCATAGTTTACCCATTTTCTGAGTTCCTCTTTCGAGATGACCGTACCCGTAGGGTTGTTTGGATAACAGAGATAAATCATGTCCACACGGTGGTCTGGAATCTGAGGGATGAAGTCGTCGCTCTCATCGCAAGGCATGTAGGTTACATTGCTCCACTTGCCGTTCTCGAAGATTCCCGCTCTACCTATCATCACGTTAGAGTCTATATAAACCGGATAAATCGGGTCGGTAACGCCGATGTTGTTATCCCATCTCAAAATCTCCTGGATATTTCCCGTATCGCTCTTGGCTCCATCGTTTACGAATACCTCGTTGGCGTCGAGATGAATGCCACGTGGCAGAAAGTCGTTCTTGATGATAGCCTCTCGGAGGAAGTCGTAGCCTCGCTCCGGACCGTAGCCTCTGAAAGAAGCCTGCTCAGCCATCTCGTCTACAGCCTTGTGCATCGCCTTGATGACGGCAGGGCAGAGAGGCTGGGTTACGTCACCGATGCCCAGACTGATTACACGCTGCTTTGGATGTGCAATCTTGTAGGCGTTCACCTTCTTTGCGATGTCGGCAAACAAGTAGTTGTTGGCCAACTTCAGGAAATGTTCATTAACTAATGCCATATTTTGTTTCTCCTTTTATTTGTGGTCATTATCGACCATTTGTTATTTAAGTTTGCTCTTATTTATAATTCAATTTCTCCTTCAAAGGCGAATGCTGCAGGTCCCGTCATGTAAACATGGTCATCAGCCTCACTGTATTCTATTTCCAGCGTTCCGCCATCCATCACGATACTGCTTTTCCTGCCGGTACGGTTGGTAAGGGCTGCGGCTACGGCTGTGGCACAGGCTCCTGTTCCGCAAGCCATTGTTATTCCGCTTCCCCTTTCCCAAACTCGTGTCCTTATGGCGTCTGTGTCAGTTACTTGTGCAAATTCTATGTTGCATCTCTGGGGAAATGCCTTGTCTCTTTCCAGGATTTTACCATAGTGGGCGATGTCGATGGTGTCGATGTCATCCACGAAGGTAACGAAATGCGGATTACCCATGCAAACATAGGTGCCTTCAAATTTTCTGCCGTCAGCTTCGAGCACCGAAGGGCCTAAGAATTGCTCGGGATTTTCAAGTTGGGGTTCCAGCATGTCTACTGTTACCGATTCCACAACTTCTTTATTATCCTGAAGATGAAGTTTCAATATCTTGATACCCGAAAGTGTTTCCAGTCGGATGGTGTCCTTTCGGGTCAATCCTTTTTCGTAAAGATACTTACCGATGCATCGGCTTGCATTGCCGCACATCATCGCTTCTGAACCATCGGCGTTGAAGATACGCATCGAATAATCTGCTCTTCTGCTGTCTTGCGGCTTTCCGATGAGAACCAGTCCGTCGCTTCCTATGCCCGTGTGATAAGCACTCCAGGCAATGGCCGCCTTCTCTGGGTCAGGGATGTCGTACATCTGGGTATCTACATATATATAATCGTTACCCGCTCCCTGCATCTTTGTAAAATGAACTGTTTCTTTCATCTGCGTTGTTCTTTATGTTTGAATACTCTTCTTTTATCTCTCATGTCTTATCTCTTTTGAGATTTGACTTTTTGCTAGTCTTTCGAATATTTCGATGACTATTTGTTTGATTTCGGTTGCAAAGGTACGACGATTTGTTGAAATATGCAAGAAAATAAATACAGAAATCTTGATTATTTTTCGCAATCTTACAATTTGTGTTATAAAAATACTTTCTGCCTTACAAATTGTAAGGAGAATGTGATAAGCCTCGATAAATTTAAAATATTCGACAAAAAGCAGAAACGAAATGTTTTTATTTTCTTTAAAATGCTGACAAAATGTATTAATTTTGCAGCCGAAAACGAACATAATGTAAAAGAAAGGCTTGATTTAAATAGCAACTAATGAAGGTCCGTTTTCGAAAAGAGACAATCAATAGAAGTATTAACACATTATTAATTATTAAAGGATTATGAAGAAGATTGAGGCAATTATCCGCAAGTCTAGATTCGAGGATGTCAAGAAGGCGCTTTTAGCAGCAGACATCGAGTGGTTCTCTTATTATAATGTAAGAGGTGAGGGAAAAATGCGCCAGGCTCGCATTTACCGTGGTGTGATGTACGATACCAGCAGCATCGAACGTGTGCTCCTGAACATCGTGGTTCGTGATAAGAATGTGGAGCCTACCATCGCCGCCATCCAGGGCGCTGCACAGACCGGTGAAGTCGGAGACGGCAGAATCTTCGTGATTCCTGTACTCGATACGGTAAGAATCAGAACCGGCGAACGTGGCGACATTGCATTGTATAACGCTGAGAAAGAGGAATAATTTAAAATGTTGAATGTTAAGTGTTGAATGTTGAATTAGGCATTCTTACTTATCTTTAATAAATATTATTTAGTATTCTAATTTAACTATAAGATATAAGTATGAGCAGTTTATTATTAACTACACTTGATACGGGTAACACAGCGTGGATGATCATGGCAACCATCTTGGTGCTTTTGATGTCAATCCCGGGTATAGCACTTTTTTATGGTGGTTTGGTGCGCCAGAAGAATATCCTCAGCATCCTGATGCAGACGGTTTTCATCGTGGCAGTAGTCAGTCTGATATGGGTAGCCTTCGGATATTCCTGGGCATTCTCTACAGAATATGCCGATTCGGGCAATCCTCTGGCTTGCGTCATCGGTGGTTTCGATAAATGTTTTCTCCACGGCATCGGCTTGGATGCATCATGCCTACAGGCATTCCGGAACTCACCTTTGCAATGTTCCAGTGCATGTTCGCCCTGATTACTCCAGCCTTGATTCTCGGTGCTTTTGCCGAGCGTGTTAAGTTCAGCGGATATGTACTTTTCACCATCCTCTGGGTTATCATCGCTTATCTTCCAATGGCCCACTGGGTATGGGGTGGCGGTTTCCTGCAGGAGATGGGAGCATCGACTTTGCGGGTGGTACCGTAGTTCATATCAATGCCGGTGTAGCCGCTCTGGTCATGGCACTCTGTGTAGGCAAGCGAGATGATTACCGTGCGGGTCATCCTATCACACCTCACAACATCACCTTCGTGTTCATGGGTATGTCATTCCTCTGGTTGGGATGGTTCGGTTTCAATGCCGGTAGCGGATTGGCAGCTGATGGTCTGGCAGCCAATGCCTTCCTCGTAACCCATATCGCAACAGCAGCGGCAGCCACTACCTGGATGCTCATCGACTGGATTGTGAACAAGAAGCCAACTACGGTAGGTGCTTGTACCGGTGCTGTTGCCGGACTGGTAGCCATCACTCCTGCAGCCGGCAGTACCGATATTTTCGGAGCTTTCTGCATCGGTATCATTTCCACCATCGTCTGCTTCTTTATGGTAGCGGTAGTAAAGGAGAAGTTCAAGTATGATGATGCTCTCGATGCCTTTGGTGTTCATGGTATGGGTGGTATTCTGGGTTCTATCCTCACCGGTGTCTTCGCCACTCAGTATGTAACAGGAGCCGAAGGTGTACAGGGTGCCCTCTATGGCGACTGGCATCAGCTTTGGGTTCAGATTGTAGCCACCGTGGTAAGCATCATCTACAGCGTAGTAGTTACCTACATTATCTTCAAGGTAGTAGATAAGAGTGTAGGTGTACGTGTTGACAAGCGAGTAGAGGAGGAAGGTCTCGACATCTACGAGCATGGTGAGAGTGCTTATAGCAACTAAGATAGAGAATGAATATATGTATAACACCTTGACTGTATGTTTTGTATGGTCAAGGTGTTTTCTATTATAATAATGTGTAAACCTGATTTTGCCTAAATTCTTCTTGTTATTTTATCATTTGCCTGCTTTTTTATGTTAAATCTCTATGTTGTTTGGTGACAATATCAAATATTCTTTTTATATTTGTCAACAAATTAAAGAGTAGACAATTATGATTAATGAATCATTTTCTATAAGATTGCGGGAAGCGCGACAGATGATGGGGCTCAGCATGGATAAACTCGTAGAGCGAACCAACGGAGCCATCACCAAGCAGAGCATCTCCCGATATGAGAAAGGCATTATGCGCCCTAAGCGTGATGCTCTGCAAGCCATAGCCAAAGCCCTCAATATCAGCGAGGAATATTTCGAAGGAACCAATCTCAAGATAGATATGCCTATGCTCCGTACCACCTCCAATGGCAAGTTGTCCGAAGACGAGTTGCAAGCCCTTGAAGCAAAACTCTCGTTTTGGGCAGAGCAGTATCTTACGAAGGAGAAAGAAGCAGGCTTTCCTACCCGGTTCAAGAATCCGGTAAAAGGCACCAAGGTATCAACCCTTGAAGATGCCATCCATGCTGCCGACCTTCTTCGTGAAAAGTGGCATTGCGGTGATGGACCTATCGCCAGTATCCTGAGACTCTTGGAAAGAAAAGGTATCATGATACTTGCTGCAACTCTCCCGGATTATGTCTTCGGAATGAGCACCTGCAGATAAGAAGCATCCGTTGATGGTTCTGGATATGCGTCAGAAGAAAACAACAGTAGAACGTCTTCGCTTCACGGCAGCTCATGAGTTAGCTCATCTGCTTCTTGCCTTTCCTGTAAATGCAGAGTTAGATATAGAGAAGCGATGCAATAAATTTGCCGGTTTCTTTCTATTTACTCGGCAAGCTTTAATTGAAGAGATGGGAGGCGAAAAGCGAGATGTGCTTACGCTTGAAGAAATGATAGATCTCAGGGAAGTTTATGGTATTTCAATAGCTGCTCAAGTGCATGCAGCCTGGGATATCCGTATGATTTCCCGTGAACACTACGACTGGTGGTTTGATGAGAAAATCAAGAAGAACAGGTTGGAAGTTGGTTGGGGGGAGTATATATTTCCTGAGACTATCGGAAGAGAGAAGAGGATGGAAGTTAGAACAAGAAAATGACAAAAATGAAAATGGCAGAATTAATATCACATATATATCAAGATAATGTAGGGCGTTGGATTATACAATCTAATGAGGAACATTCTGTTGGTGTAACTAGGCTTGCTTCTCGTTTCGCAGGTGAATTTGGTATGAGTGAATGGGGGAAAGTTTTGGGGCAGCTTCATGATAAGGGTAAGGAATCACATGCTTTTCAGCAGCATATTAAAAAAGAGAGTGGATATGAGCCTGATATTAAAGTTTGTGGTAATTATAACCATGCATTTATTGGTGGAGTTTTGGCACGAAAACTTTATGGTAAATCTGCTGATATTTTCTTCGTTAATCAAATAGTGTCTCATCATACAGGCTTACATAATTATGATGAGATAGAAGAAATTCTTAATCAGGATATTCCAGCAGAAGTTAATATCAATATAGGAAAGGAAAAATTAAATGTACCTGCTTTTAAGATTCAAACTAATGATTTTCATCATTTAGCTCGTATGATGTTTTCATGTTTGGTGGATGCCGACTTTCTTGATACTGAAGCTTTTATGGATAAAGAATCTTCTATGTTAAGACGGAATAAAGCTACGTTATATGATTTGCTGCCTTTACTTGAAAATAAACTGAAGGATTTGAAAGCTAAAGCAGATAATTCTAATGTAAATGCAATAAGAAATCAAGTCCAGCAGCAATGTATTAAAATGGCAGATACTGAAATAGGTTTTTATAGTTTGACGGTACCAACTGGTGGAGGAAAAACTTTGTCTTCTTTGGTATGGGCAATGAAGCATGCTATCAGAAATGGTCAGAAAAGAATTATTATAGCCATTCCATATACAAGTATCATTGTTCAGACGGCATCTGTTCTACGAAGCATTTTTGGAGAAGAGAATGTTTTGGAGCATCATAGCAATGTGGATCCTGAGCATATTAAAGACGAAAGACTTCAGGAGAAAATGAAGTTGGCGACAGAAAATTGGGACTATCCGATAATTGTAACAACTAATGTGCAATTATTTGAATCTATGTTTAGCAATAAGCCATCTGTTTGTAGGAAGCTCCACAATATAGTCAACAGTGTAGTGATCTTAGATGAGGTGCAGACACTTCCGATGGATTATCTTCAACCTGTTGTGGATTCATTGAAAACGTACCATAAACTATTCAATGTTTCTTTCTTGTTCACTACGGCAAGTCAGCCCGTGTTAAGTGGACTTATAGAAGGTTGTAATCCGATGGCAGCCTTCAAAGGGATTGACCGTATTACAGAAATCATTCCTCGAGAGTTTAAGTTGCATGACAAGTTGCGAAGGGTAAAATTAAGTATCAATAATGAAGGAAGAACTTATGATGAGGTTGCAGAGATGTTGAGCAAGCATAAAAGAGTGCTTTGTATTGTTAATACACGTCGTGATGCGAAAGAACTCTATACACGTTTGCCGCAAGAAGGGATTACATTACATCTTTCAAAGATGATGTGCCCGGCACATATTAGCGAGACGTTAGAAAAACTCAAAAATGCTCTAAAGGACGATACGAATGAAGTTATTCGTGTTGTCTCCACGCAATTGATAGAAGCTGGAGTTGATATAGATTTTCCTATTGTATATAGGCAAGAAGCTGGACTTGACTCTGTATTGCAAGCTGCCGGCCGATGTAATCGAGAAGGAAAGAATGGTTTGAGTACTACTTATGTCTTTTCTTTGTCTAAAGAGCATAATCTTCCTAAAGGAGAAATGCAGGCTGCAAATTATGCAAGATTAAGTCTTGGTACAGGGATAGATTGGTTTGCTCCAGATGTGATGACATCATATTTCAAGCAATTATATTGCAGAAAGGAATGTTTCGATGTAAAGAATATGAAGCATTATCTTTATAATCCTAAGGAAATATGTTTTGCTACTGCTGCAAAAGAGTTTCAGATGATTGAAGATAATGGTATCAATGTTGTTGTCTGTTGGAGAAATAGTTTCGAGCTTATTCAACAATTATTGGAAAAGGGACCTTCATATATACTGATAAAGAAACTGTTGAAGTATATCGTAAATATCACTAAGACAGACTTTAAAACTTTGTTAGATATGGGTGTCATTAGTGAGAAAAAAGAGGGACTCTTTGTTGTCGATTATAAACAGCAGTATGATGAACATATAGGCTTGTGCATCGATAATAATTGGGCAAATGAAGTATTAATACAATAAAAATATAATGGTATGGAATATACTGATAAAGAATATTGTTTGGAGGTGTGGGGCGATATGGCTTGCTTCACAAGACCCGAACTGAAAGTTGAACGTGTAAGCTATGATGTGATTACTCCATCAGCTGCACGAGCTATATTCGAGGCTATATTTTGGAAGCCTGCCATTCATTGGCAGATAACCAAGATAGAGGTGTTGAAACCTATCAAATGGACTTCTGTAAGAAGAAATGAGGTGGGGGCGGTAGCTGGTAAATCTGTCATCTTTATAGAGGAAAAACGCCAGCAGAAAAATACTTTGCTTTTAAAAGATGTTGGTTATCGAATTTGGGCAAAGATGGAGTTCCGTTCTGTATTGAAGCGAAAGGCAGAAGGAGATTTGTTTTCTCATGAGCCGGGTAAAGATGAGAATCCGATGAAGTATTATCAGATGTTTGAGCGTAGAGCAAGCAAGGGACAATGCTTCAATCAGCCTTATCTTGGTACTCGTGAGTTCTCTGCCTCTTTCCGTCTCGTTAATCCTGATGATGATACATTGACTCCACCAATATCTGAAGAGCAAGGTGGTACTAAAGACTTAGGAATCATGCTCTATGATATGGACTTTGCTGATAAGAAGAACATCCAGCCAATGTTCTATCGTCCACAGATGAAAGATGGCGTAATTATTGTTCCACCAATTAATAGTGAGGAGATTTTAAAATGATACTAAAAGCATTATATGATTATTATAATAGATGCGGTGATCTTCCAATGCCTGGTATGGAAGAAAAAGAGATTGGTTTCATTATAGTCCTTTCTAAAGAGGGAAGGTTTGTTCGCTTCGAAGATTGCCGTACGGGTAAGAGTCAGGCAAGAACATATCTTGTAAAGAAGCATGTAGGACGCTCAAGTGCAATAGTTGCTAATTATTTGTATGATAATAGTACTTATGTATTAGGGTATGCAGATATGGACAAAGAGGTTGATAAATGTAAAGAACAAGTTGACCTGTTGGAGAAGCAGGCTGCCCAATCGGTAGCTGCTCAAAGTGCATACGAGAAAGCCAAAGAAGAGCTGAAAGAATTAGAGAATAAACGTTCTATTAAAGAGCAAAGTTGTCTAGATGCTTTTAAAAACAAATTAATTTCAATTTTCCACTCCTATCCTGATAGTTATGAGTTGTCTTTAGTCTGTAAGTTCTACCAGCAAGATAAAGATGAAATTCTGTCCTCTATTAAACAAGATAGTTTGTGGGAAGATATAAAAAAGAACTTGTCAAAGAAGTATTCTACATTTTCATTTAGAATTGAGGGTGACTTAAAGATTATTGCAGAAAAAAGAGAACTCTTGCAATTGGATGAAGCAGAGGAGATGAATGGTGAAAAAGATATTTGTTTAATAACAGGAAATAGGGATATTACTGTCGATACGACAACCGCAACAATGATTCCTGGAAGTCAGGCAACTGCAAAATTAGTTGCATTCCAGGTTAACTCTGGCTATGATTCCTATGGCAAGAAGAAATGTGGTAATGCTCCAATATCTAAAAAAGCAGAATTTGCCTATACCACTTCTCTTAACGCTATGCTGCAAAAAGGTTCTCACAATAAGTTTAGTGTAGGTAATCGAACTTTTGTCTTTTGGGCGTCCTCTAACAGCGAGGCAGCAGAACAGATTGAAGGTAGCCTCTTTGACCTGTTGGGATATATTGAAGAAGAGGTTGATGATCCAAATGCTAAGATAGAGCAAGTGCGCAAAGTGTTTACGGCTATATATTCTGGAAGTTTGAAAACATCATTAGAAGACCGTTTCTATATTCTTGGTTTGGCTCCAAATTCGGCAAGAATAGCCGTTGTATATTGGTCTGAATGTTCTCTGAAAGAATTTGCTGGAAAGATACTGTGTCATTTTAAAGATATGGAAATCAAAGATACTCGCAAAGATGGAAAACCTTATATGGCAATTGATAGTATGTTGTCTGCTGTAACACGCCATAGTAATGATGGAAAATGGAGAAATAATATCACTCCAAATCTCACAGAATCAATTGTAAAAAGTATCTTTCAAGGAACGCCATATCCATTCACTTTATTTTCTGCATGCATTCGCAGAATAAGAGCAGAGTCTGGCAGCAAAGATGCAATTCGTATTGCTCGTATGGCAATCATCAAGGCATATCTCAATAGAACAAATAGTAATAATAAAAAAATAGAAATTATGTTGGACAAAAGTAACACTAATCAAGGCTACTTATGTGGTCGTCTTTTTGCAGTTCTTGATAAGATTCAAGTAGATGCAAATGGAGGTAGCAGCATACGTGAAAGATATATGAATGCTGCCAGTGCAACACCAGCTTCAGTGTTTGCTACAATTCTTAATCTTTCTTCACATCACATGGAGAAGTTGTCGAATCAGGGTAAGAAAATCTTCTTTGAGAAGATGAAGCAGGAGATTATGGATAAGATTCCTGCAACAGGTTTCCCTACACATCTTGATCTTCAAGACCAGGGTAGATTCTTTATAGGATACTACCATCAGAAACAAGAGTTCTTTACGAAGAAAGAGGAAGAAAATAAAGATGAAAATATTAACGATTAAAATATAAGTATTATGGCTGATTTAAAAAATAAAATTGATTTCGTTTACATTTTTGATGTTCAAGATGGCAATCCTAATGGAGATCCTGATGCAGGTAATCTTCCTCGTGTGGATGCAGAGACAGGTATGGGCTTAGTTACTGATGTATGCTTGAAACGTAAGGTCCGTAACTATGTACAAGTGGCTAAAGGCTTGGTTGATGGCTATGATATCTTTATCAAGGAGAAAGCCGTTCTCAACAATGAGATAGATAAGGCACATGATGACTCAGAAGTCAAGAGCGCAAAAGACAAAACGGCAGCAGCTCGTTTATTTATGTGCAAGAACTATTATGATATTCGTACTTTTGGTGCTGTAATGTCTACAGGAAAGAATGCAGGACAGGTAAGAGGTCCTATTCAGCTTACATTTGCTCGCTCTGTAGATTCAATTGCAACTGCTGAACATTCTATTACTCGAATGGCGGTAGCTACAGAAAATGAAGCAGAAAAGCAGAAAGGTGACAACAGAACTATGGGTCGCAAAGCAACTGTCCCTTATGGTCTCTATGTTTGTCATGGTTTTATCTCTGCTAATCTTGCAAAGCAAACAGGTTTTTCAGAGGATGATCTTCAACTATTCTTTGATGCATTGAAGAACATGTTTGATGTTGACCGTTCTGCAGCAAGGGGCTTGATGAGTGCTCAGAAATTAATCGTGTTCAAACATGATTCTGTTCTGGGTAATGCTCCAGCAAATAAATTGTTTGATTTGGTGAAAATTGAGAGAAATCCTGATACGAATCCGGATGCGGTACCAAGATCGTTTAACGATTATAAGGTTACAATAGATATAGACTCTGTCCCTAGCGGTGTAACAGTTGAAGAATTGATTTAGTATCATCATGTATACTGAAGACGAAATGCTCATGTTGTCGGGGATACAGCACTTTATGTTCTGCCCTCGACAATGGGCTTTGATTCATATCGAGCAACAATGGGCAGAAAATAAACTGACGACAGAAGCTGATTCTACACAAGAACGTAGATAATCCCTTCTATCGTCAGAAAAATGGTGATGTTATCACACTTCGCTCCCTCCATATTGCCTCTAAAGAATTAGGATTGTATGGTATAACTGATGCAGTAGAACTTGTTCCAACTGATTCTTCAGAAGATGCTATAACTCATAATCGCTACAAGGGATATTGGAAACCATACCCTGTGGAGTATAAAAGAGGTCATCATAAGCCTGATGAAAGAGATGAAGTACAATTGGCTGCTCAGGCAATGTGTCTCGAAGAAATGTATGGTATCCATATTCCATACGGTGCATTGTATTATGATGAAGTAAAACATAGAGAAACAATTTCTATTTCTGAGTCATTAAGAAGTACGACTATTCAATGTGCCCGTCAGATGCATGAGGTATTTAAAAGCGGTATCTTGCCAAAAGCTAACAAACAGCACCATTGCAAGAATTGTTCTCTGGTAAATCTCTGTATGCCAGAAATGAGTGATTGTACTCTAGTATCAACCTATTTAAACAAGAATCTATATGAGGATATTACTTAATACATTATACGTGACCACACCTGAAGCCTATCTAAGTAAAGATGGGTTGAATGTTGTGATATCTGTGAAGCAAAACGAGATATTCCGTATTCCTATCCATAATATAGAGCAAATTATTACTTTTGGTTATATGGGGGCAAGTCCAGGATTGATGAAACTGTGTGCAGATAATAATGTTTCTCTAACCTTCCTTTCACCACAAGGAAGATATATCAGCCGTTCGCAAGGTCCGACTAGGGGAAACGTTTTGCTGAGAAAAGCACAATATAAGAATTCTGATGAACCTAACTATGCTCTTCATCTCAGTAAACTTTTCATAGGAGGAAAAATCCAAAACTATCGTAATATCTTGCGTCGCTTTATTAGAGACAATGGAGATGATGAGGCTATAGAACGTGTTTGCGAGGAACTGCTTCGGTGCAAAAGAAGAGTTTTGAATGCTGAATCTATAGATAGTGTGAGGGGAATAGAAGGAGAAGCTGCCACTGCTTATTTTGGTGTATTCTCACGCCTTCTTCTAAATCAGAAAGAAGATTTTGTATTTGAAGGTCGCAATCGTCGTCCACCAAAAGATGCGATTAATGCGATGTTATCTTTCGTATATACTCTTATATGTAATGATATGACATCGGCTTTGGAGACTGTTGGCTTAGACCCATACGTAGGGTTCATGCATACTTTAAGACCAGGGCGTGCATCTTTATCTTTGGATATGATGGAGGAGTTGCGAGCATATTTGGGTGATAGATTGGTTCTATCTTTAATCAACAGAAAACAGATTACCATCAAAGATTTCATCAAGCAGGGTGACGAAGGTATCGTCATGACAGACTCGGGGCGTAAGATAATACTGTCTGCGTGGCAAAGCAGAAAGAAGGAACAGATTATTCATCCTTATTTAAATGAAAAGGTAAGTATTGGTCTTCTTTCTTATGTTCAAGCAATGTTGTTGGCGAGATTCATTCGTAAGGATATTGATGATTATCCAGTATTTTTAATCAAGTAGTGTATGTTTGTATTGATTACTTATGATGTAAACATTACCTCGGCTCATGGTGCGAAACGTTTACGCAATGTAGCAAGGGCGTGTTTGAATTACGGAAAGAGAGTTCAAAACTCTGTTTTTGAGTGTATCTTGACGGAATCTCAGTTTTTCGTATTAAGGGACCAGTTAAAAGGGATTATTGATACTGAACAAGATAGTATTAGGTTCTATATTCTTGGGAAAAATTGGAAACGTAAAGTTGAGACTTTGGGTAAGGATATGGGGCTTGACTTTACTGGTGAGCTTATCATTTAATGTATGAGGGTGCGAACCTATAGTATTGCAAAATAACCTATAGTTTCGCACCTTCTTAAAATCAGTGACTTACAAATATTATGCCTTTTATAATATTTTACGTGTAATTATTTTGCCATCTTTCGCAAAATAATTATCTTTGCATCATGATATTCAGCTATTTGCTGAATATGCAGTCACACCCTTCGTGGGTGTGTGGATTGAAACAACGATAAAACATCTAGAATTAATTTTTAACATAAGTCACACCCTTCGTGGGTGTGTGGATTGAAACTTTGACTTCTGGCCAAAATATGTCAAACGATATGCAGTCACACCCTTCGTGGGTGTGTGGATTGAAACTCCAGTTCTGCAATCTTGCCTTGTAGTTGCTCGGTCACACCCTTCGTGGGTGTGTGGATTGAAACTGTCTATCTGCCGGTGGCAAGCAGTCACTATTGCGTCACACCCTTCGTGGGTGTGTGGATTGAAACTTGTCCTAGCCGTTATACTCAAACGGCTAGTGAAGTCACACCCTTCGTGGGTGTGTGGATTGAAACGCATTGGTAAGGGCGGCACGACCTTGCATTAAAGTCACACCCTTCGTGGGTGTGTGGATTGAAACTAATATCATCATACCAGAGTATCGGGATAACAGAGTCACACCCTTCGTGGGTGTGTGGATTGAAACTGTAACCATCTTATTAAGTGTCAACTGTGCAATAGTCACACCCTTCGTGGGTGTGTGGATTGAAACTGATACTGAGCAAGCTTCAGGTTAGCGGCATTAGTGTCACACCCTTCGTGGGTGTGTGGATTGAAACACGTGAAATGCAAAGTTAGAGATAGCAAAGGGGAGTCACACCCTTCGTGGGTGTGTGGATTGAAACTTGGCGGTTCTATTGCAAAATCTGGTTCAGATGCGTCACACCCTTCGTGGGTGTGTGGATTGAAACCTTTTCGTCAATTTTGAAAGAGCCCAGAGCAGGGTGTCACACCCTTCGTGGGTGTGTGGATTGAAACTTCATAGTATCGCAGCCTAACGGAATTGCATTTCGTCACACCCTTCGTGGGTGTGTGGATTGAAACTGATTCTGTCAATCCTTTAAAATCGCTGCTTTATGTCACACCCTTCGTGGGTGTGTGGATTGAAACAAGTCAAGCAAATGCTTATAAGGTGTTTGGCGCAGTCACACCCTTCGTGGGTGTGTGGATTGAAACTGCTACTGCTTTGCAGAAATATAAGGAGATTCAGGTCACACCCTTCGTGGGTGTGTGGATTGAAACTACTGGTGGAGAGCCTACACCACCGTCTAGTGGGTCACACCCTTCGTGGGTGTGTGGATTGAAACTAAATAATTTAAAATTATTTGATTATGAAAGCTGTCACACCCTTCGTGGGTGTGTGGGATTGAAACAAACTGAGAACGGAAATTTGATGTATCAATCATAGGTCACACCCTTCGTGGGTGTGTGGATTGAAACTGATTGTACACCTCAATAAACTTATCTCTTGCCAAGTCACACCCTTCGTGGGTGTGTGGATTGAAACTACTTGGGCAGTCATGCTCAGTAAACCATCTGATAGTCACACCCTTCGTGGGTGTGTGGATTGAAACTTGCTAAAGGTGGAGTTACAGCTTATCAATCTTCGTCACACCCTTCGTGGGTGTGTGGATTGAAACTCTTAGTAAGATGGTATCCGTATGTCGCATTAAGTCACACCCTTCGTGGGTGTGTGGATTGAAACAAGATTCTCGTTCTCACCGTACCTGTTGCAGAAGTCACACCCTTCGTGGGTGTGTGGATTGAAACGCGATGTTGGTAGCACTTCGGTGCTCCAACGTCGTCACACCCTTCGTGGGTGTGTGGATTGAAACAGCCTTACCAATAGATAAATCATAAATATCATTCGTCACACCCTTCGTGGGTGTGTGGATTGAAACAACATAAGTTAGCTGATACTAATCTCCGTTGGCTGTCACACCCTTCGTGGGTGTGTGGATTGAAACATCTGGCAGCACCCATCTTGAATTCGATGCCTTAGTCACACCCTTCGTGGGTGTGTGGATTGAAACTTAGTTTTATATACGCAACTAAATCGACTCGAAAGTCACACCCTTCGTGGGTGTGTGGAATGAAACAGAAAACAGATTTTATTTTCTGAGCCCACTTGAAAAAGTCATTTTTACGAAAACGTGCCATTGATTGTCAATAAGTTACAATGACAAAAAATATGATTCGGGACTTCTTTAAGTGGACTCAGTTTAGTATTATACCGCAATCTCTAGTTATAAGTGTTCATAATGTGTCTCCTCCTGCCACAGCATTCGTCTCCTCCGGTCACTGCATTCGACTTCTTCAGCTATCGCATTCGTCTCCTCCAGCCACTGCATTCGACTCCTTCGGCTATCGCATTCGTCTCCTTCAGCCACTGCATTCGACTCCTTCAGCTATCGCATTCGTCTCCTTCAGCCACTGCATTCGACTTCTTCAGCTATCGCATTCGTCTCCTTCAGCCACCGCAGCCGAATGTGTTAACTCAATGAAGTAGATGAACTCGTGAAATGAAGTGGATGAAGTCGTGAAATGAAGTGGATGAGTTCGCATAATGAAGTTCATGATTTCTGCACAATTGCCAATACATGCGAATGGTAAAGCAAAAAGTGGTTGTTCGGAATTTCCGAACAACCACTCAATATGGTGCTTTAGAGGGGGGAAACGCAGAGTAATGAGGTGAAATACTATAATCTCAATGTTATTATCTCTGTGGGGCATTATTCACCAAAGGACAAAAGTCGCCATAGCCTTGTGGCGCAGTCACCCACTTTGTTATAGACATTTTCTATTAATGATTTTTTGTCCATCTTACATTGGTTGTACGTCATAACGAATACGAAAATGTTTTTCTGTTTCTATTGCCACATATGTCACCAATGCATTTAACTCTCTGATTATAAGTGAATAATGCGTGGCAGTAAGCGGTATTTCTGTTGCCACCTAATGCCACGCATTGCCACGCTTTTTTGTAAGCGTCTCCGCGTTTATACCTTGCATAATTCAAAAAAGCAGTAACAGCTGATTAAACTAATGCTGTTACTGCTTTTTCCATCGGTCAGGAAGTAAGTTTCTATATTTTTCCAATGGAGTATTGGGTTGCCATTCTGCAGTCTTTTCTATTACGTCGCATATGTATTCAAACAGATTAATGCCATTCAGCCTGCATGAGATGGCGATGGAATATAGGATAGCCGCCCGGCTTGCTCCTTCGTGCGAACCAAAGAACATTGAGTTTCTTCTTGATAGTGATATGTACCTCTGGATTCTCT
>ENA-OQDW01000009-OQDW01000009.1-human-gut-metagenome-genome-assembly--contig:-NODE-9-length-64818-cov-6.296811_pt1 | contig 64818 bp, 68 predicted proteins | sample MGYA00242784_ERZ504613 | MGnify/ENA primary metagenome ERZ504613 (study PRJEB26092, sample SAMD00036330) | human gut metagenome | host: Homo sapiens | study: EMG produced TPA metagenomics assembly of the...
CGCCGAGTTCAACCTCGTAGCCAGCCGCAGCGCTCAGGCAGCCGTTATCAAGGCGATTAAGGAGGGTAAGACCAACGTTGACCTCAACGCCCCAACTACTCCGGATAATACGCCAGGCGGTTCTACCCCAGGTGGTTCAAACACCGGTCAGACCGGCAGCGACGGCCAAGGCTCTGAACCAGGCGGCGGCACTACCGGCAAGGACGATACTGGCGACGGCCTTGAATAGTCCAAGGATAGCTTGGCTAGGGTGCTAGCCCCTAGCCCAGCCTATCCGCCCACAAAAAATTCAACATTCAACACTCAACATTCAACATTCAAAAACCATTCAACATTCAAAAAAGATGAAAGCGAACACTTGGAAAACAATTCTGCAGATAGCCATCAGCATTCTGACCGCTATCGCTACTACGCTCGGAGTAACGAGCTGCATGGGATAAAGAAAACAGAGAAATCCGGTCATTAAGGTCATGGTCATTAAGGTCATTAAGGATTTCCAAAGAAAGTTAAAGGGAAATGAGTAAAAAATCATCATTTTTTTGCTCATTTTCCTTTTTTTTATTATCTTTGCCTTAAAAATTAATAATTGAACTTTCGCATGTGGTTCAAGTACGGGCTGAAGGCCCAAAAGCTCCTAGCCCAGGGGTATGGGACAAAACTTGCGAAACTTGAATAAATGAAAAAATATATAGATGGAAAAGAATATTATAAATATAGATGCACATGTCATAGATGATATCAGAACCATCATCACAAGGGCAAGAAACAAGGCGTATCAATCTATCAACGAAACTCTGATACGCTCAAACTGGGAAATTGGCAAACGTATTGTTGAAGAAGAGCAGCTTGGCAAGCAGCGTGCTGATTATGGAATACAGCTCATCAAGTCCATATCTCAGCAGTTGACAACAGAGTTCGGCTCCGGCTATGGTGTTCGTAACCTTGCCTATTTCAAGCAATTATACCAATATTTTCCTGATTGGGAGATTTTGCACACGCGCGTGCAAAATCTTTCGTGGTCACATTTGAGATGCAGTTTATAGGGTGGAAAGATAAGCTAGTACCCCCAAATATCTCTGCTACAAGATAATAGACACAAAGTAAACAAGACATTGAAGATTAGAGCCTGAAGAAGATATTATTCCTACACGGATCAGAAGGCCATCGAGAGCTACAGAATCACGCCCGAACAGAAGGAATACCTGCGGACATTGAAGATAAAATAAAGGAAAAATATAGAAAAGGCGAATAACCATGAAATGGAGAAATAGCCTTTTTAATATCCTGTACAAAACTACCACACTTAGCAATATTTGTGGTATTTTTGTACTAAAATAGATATAAAACTGTTGAAAGCTATTAAAAATTAGGTGGATTTTAAAAGATTTCCGTACAAAAGTACCACAATTAAAAATATTTGTGGTATTTTTGTACCAGAATTAGGAGAACAATTATGGAAACAAAGAATTCATTCATATCATCAGCAAGCGTCAAAGTACAAGGACGAACAGCTTACTACAAGATGCTGGAAGCCGTTCGCCAAGGTGAACTGATTCAGGTTTGCCGTGGCGTATATGCTAACATAGACCAATTGTCAGCATGTATGGTTGATATTGAGTCTATTGTTCCCAACGGAATCCTCTGCCTTTGGTCTGCCTGGAATATCCATCAGCTTACGACATCCATGCCACAGGCTTATCATGTCGCCATCAAAAGGGATAGAAAAGTAAAAGTTCCTTCATTCCCAAAGATAGAGCTCCATCACTATACTTCCAACATTCTTGAAATCGGCGTGATAGAGAAAGTAATAGATGGATTTAAGGTAAAGGTATATGATGTAGAACGATGCGTATGCGATGCAGTAAAGTTCCGCAACAAGGTGGGCATTGATGTCTGTTCTGAAATCATCGATAACTATCTTTCCAGACCAGAAAGAAATATCAGTAAACTAATGGATTATGCCAGGCAATTGCGTGTTGGCAATATCCTGGAAAAATATCTACAAGTGAAGCTATGAGTAAAGAACAAAATAAAAACTACGGGAAGTCAATACGTACAAAATTGCTGAACGTTGCAAGAAAGGAAAACGTCTTTAATCAGACTATCCTAACTCGGTATTTTCAAGAGAGACTTCTCTACAGAATATCGCAGACTCATTATAGAGGAAATTTTTATCTGAAGGGAGGTGCACTCATGTATGCATACGAAAAATTTGCGGCTCGTCCAACATTGGATATAGATTTCCTTGGCAATAATATCAGCAACGAAGGCTCTTCTATAATTGCAGCGTTCAGAGAAATATGTTCTGTGCCCTACGAGGAAGATGGCGTAATATTTGACACGGAGAACATTACTGCACAAAATATAACAGAGTTCAAAGACTATCATGGGATTAGGCTCAGCATTCCAGTCAAGATGGACACTATTGCCCAGGTTTTAACAATGGATATTGGTTTTGGTGACGTGGTAACACCTTCCCCAATAGATCTTGATTATCCAGTATTGCTAGAACATCTGCCGAGTGCCAATATACTGGCCTACTCGCTTGAAACAGTTATTGCTGAAAAGATGCACGCAATTGTGGATCTTGCAGACCAAAGTAGTCGAATGAAGGATTATTATGATCTCTACAAAATCTTGCAGAATGAAAAGTATAATCCTATAATATTACAGGAAGCTATCAAACATACATTTGAAAATCGCCACACACCTTATAATGAGAACACGATGTTTTTCAGAAAAGAGTTTGGCAGCAATCAGCAAATGCAGGTCAGATGGACTGCTTTCATACGTAAAATAACGTCCACTGACATCTTGCCCTTTACTGAAGTGATAGCGTTCTTACAGCAAAGACTTCTTCCGTTTTGGGAGAACATGAAAGATGAATAGCAGAAAATACAATATATATCAGTTTCCAGAATGTAAGGACATAGTTGTTTCTGGAGATATTCACGGCGACTTTAATCTCCTCGTGAACAAAATTTGTGTGCAATATCAAATGCGGAACACGTTAGTTATTGTTGCAGGCGATTGTGGGTTTGGTTTTGACAAGAGAGGCTATTATGATAATATGGTGAAAAGAAACGCCAAACGTATGAATGATGCCAATAATTGGATTGTATTCATTAGAGGCAATCATGACAACCCAGCGTATTTTGATGGGAAAAGCTTTAAGCACAAACGTTTCATTGCCATTCCTGACTATTCTGTAATAAACGCTTGCAACCATTCGATTCTCTGTGTAGGAGGAGCCATATCAATTGACCGTACGTATAGGCTTGAAGCATGGAGTAAGGAACAACAAAAGCGGCTACGTTTTGGTAACACGGAAGTCGTTGACGATTTTTCTCCATCATACTATTGGCAGAGCGAATCGCCGACTTATAATAAAGAAGCACTAATGTCGATTTTGTCTGAGCAGAAGGTTGACATTGTAATAACACATACGTCTCCATCCTTCTGCGAATTATTAAGCAAGGAAGGGATAAGCAAATGGACTTGCAACGACAAAACTCTGATATCAGACATACAGCAGGAACGTGAAGTTATGAATAGTCTGTATGAAACTCTGAAAGAACATCAGCAGCGTGTCACTCATTGGTGTTACGGACATTTTCATCAAAGCTGGCATTCTTCTATTGATGGTACATTGTTCAAGATGCTGGATATTATGGAGTTTTATGAGTTGAAATAATTTTGAAAAGTTACGGAGAATATGAATTATCTCCGTAACTTTTTACATTTTCGGCTGATTTTACCGCTTCAGCGCTATGTTATAATTATAATATTTGCTATTGCCCGTAATATCCTCCAGCACCTGGATGAAAGGAGGGAACTTTACACTCTCGTTGGCAGAAATGCCGCGGGTTTCAAGAATCATCAGATCGGAAACCGGCTCAAGAAACTCGTCGAGTTCGAAATACTGCCCCTTCCAGATAAAGCTCTTGCGATGCTTATGAATGCGCTGGCGGTAAGGGTCAGCCTGCTGAAGCATATTCTCGTAAAGATTGGCATTAATCTGTCGCTCGGTCTCAATCTGCTCGTTGTCTGAAATACGCTTCTTGGTGGTGTGAACATACACATACTTGCCTCCCTCGAAACCGCGACGGCGAAGACGAATCTCGCTGCCCGGCTCACCCGTAAGATAAGTCTGAACAATATCGCTGTCTATCGCATTAGGAACCTCGCCCGTCAGCTTCACGATATATTTTCGCTCCTCCTCTATCGGCTGCGGAATGGCGAGCACATTGCTTATCTCCTTGAGCACACGGTTCAGCTTGTTGTTGAAATCTTCGTGGTTATTGATTACCCTGAGATGAGGATGACCCTTCCATGCAGAAACAATCTTCTTGTCCAACTCGCGCGCTATCTTCAGTCCTTCTTCATCCGCCTTTTCCAGGCGCTGCGCATTGTTGGCTGTAGTATAAAACTGCTCGGCACCATCAGCAGCACTCACCAGATGCAGCACAGCATCATAGCGGTCGCGAAGCTGGGCATCTGTATAACCCTCTTCAGAGATGATGCGGTGCCAGAAATCGGGAGTGAGATAGGTAGAAATATCCATCGTACCACGATCGCAGACGATGATGACCGGCTGCTGCAATGTTTCAGCCATGCGCTGAAAACTGTCTTCCAGGTTGATCTGAGTCTGAAAAGTAGCCTTCTCGCCCTCGAAGAAAAAATCCTTGTTGGAGGTGAGATAATTCATGCCCGCCTGGGTGAACATGGTTGGAACCTCGGGAATGGTAAAGACCTTATAGCCGAGACTGGAGAAATGTTCAATCACCTTAACCATAGCGGTAGTCTTGCCCGCACAAGGTCCACCCGTCAGTACAATCTTCTTAATCTGATTCATATATCAAGTAAATATTTTTCGTTTTTTCTAATTGATGTTCTTTCCGGAGCATCTTATTTTCGGGTGCAAAGATAACAATAATTCTTCAAACGAAAGCAATAATTTATGCAAGAAAAGAAAAATAATGTATTTTTATTTTGATTTCTCATTGTTTTGATGTACCTTTGCAAAGGAAATGGCTCATTTCGAGCCATCGGAAACAAAAATATAACTATAAGATAAAAATGGAAAAGATAAAGACATTAATTATAGGTAGCGGTCCTGCAGGATATACTGCTGCCATTTATGCCGGCAGAGCCAACCTGCAGCCAGTACTCTATTCAGGTATGCAACCAGGCGGACAGCTCACCATCACCACAGAGGTAGAAAACTTTCCGGGCTATCCTAACGGCGTAGACGGAACACAGATGATGATGGACATGAAGGAACAGGCAGTCCGATTCGGAGCCGAAATGAGAGACGGAAGCATCGTGAAGGCAGATTTCAGCTCACGCCCATTTCATCTTACAGATGAGCGCGACAACGAGATTGAGGCGGAAACCGTAATCATCGCCACAGGCGCATCTGCCAAATATCTGGGTCTTGCCGATGAAGAGAAATATCGCGGACAGGGCGTTTCAGCCTGCGCAACCTGTGACGGATTCTTCTACCGCAAGCGCACCGTAGCCGTAGTGGGCGGTGGCGATACTGCCTGCGAAGAGGCTATGTATCTATCCGGACTTGCCAAGAAGGTTTACATGATTGTGCGCAAGCCTTATCTCCGTGCTTCAGAAATCATGCAGCAGCGTGTAAAGAACAAGGAGAACATCGAGATTCTGTTCGAAACCAATACGCTGGGGCTCTTCGGCGAGAACGGTGTAGAAGGTGCTCATCTCGTGCGCCACAAGGGCGAAGCAACGAGGAGAAGTTTGACATCAGTATCGACGGATTCTTCCTGGCTATCGGACATAAGCCTAACACCGACCTCTTCAAGGGCAGATAGATCTCGACGAGCAGGGCTTCATCAAAGTAGTGCCAGGTACTGCCACCACCAACATTCCGGGTGTTTTCGCTGCAGGCGATGTGGCCGACCCAATCTACCGCCAGGGTGTTGTTGCCGCAGGCTCGGGAGCCAAGGCTGCCATCGAGGCCGACAGATTTCTGCAGCAACAGTAAAAACTATAGTATAAAATCCTATAAAGCGGGGTTAATATAGTTAAAAAATAACAGCAATATTTTGTCAGATGCAAAAAATGTATTACTTTTGCATCTGATAAAATAAAAAGGAAGATTGGCAGAGTGACCGAATGCGCTGGACTCGAAATCCGGTATACCCTCTTCCGGGTATCGGGGGTTTGAATCCCTCATCTTCCGCTAAGTTCCCCTACAGGAACCGTCATTTTATAGTTTCATAAAAACAACTCGACATGAAAAAAATCATCATCCCATATTTATGCTCCTCCCGCTGATGACTGCACAGGCCCAAACTGTGCTGACTGAAGAGCAGCAGCAGCTGGAACAGGCACAGAAACAGTTGGAAGCTGCCAAGAAGGCACTGGAAGTGGCTAAGATTAAAGCACAGGCTGCCAAACTGAAGGCTCAGGCCGACAGCATCAACGCTGCAAGCGCCAAGGCGGAAGCAAAGAAAGGCAATGCTACTGAGCCAGAACCAGTTGTTGTAAAGGAGCCAACCACATCAACCAAGGGATGGGCGATTCCTGTTGCAGTAGCCGCTAAGCCAAAGGAGGCTGCCAAGCCTGCCAACAAGCTGGCAAATGGCACAACAGCCAAAGTGGACATGAAATATCTGGCAGGCGCCATCACATATAATGATGAAAACAAGATAGAATTCACACTCGATACGGATGCTAACGGAAAAACTGCCAAGCAGATTTACGACATCGTATTAAAATACATGAGTGAACTGACACAGAACGACCAGAACATAGCAAGCCGGGTAGCACTGGTAAACGATGCTGAACACGTCATCGCCAACACGATGGACGAATGGCTCGTCTTCAGCCAGTCATTCATCTCGCTCGACCGCACGGAATTCAAATACCAGCTGATAGCCAAGATTTCAGACAATCATCTGAATCTCTCGCTCTGCCGCATCATCTACAACTATGAGGAAGGAAGAAGCACCGGTTTCAAGGAACCTGCCGAAGAGGTAATCAGCGACAAGATTGCGCTCAACAAGAAGCAGAACGACCTGGCTAAGATCTTCGGAAAGTTCCGCAGATGCACCATCGACCGCAAGGACCAGATATTCGCAGAGTTAGCTGCATTAGTAAAACAATAAGTTGAAGAAAAATGAATAATCAGAATACAGACAACAAGATACAACAGAACGAGGCACAGCAGCCTGCAAACGCTACAGCCCAGCCTACAGCTGAGCAGGGCGCAGAACAGACTGAACAGAAGCAGCCTACCAGCTACGCCGTAAGACCTCAGCACCGCCGGCTTCGCCCATTGGCCTACAGCGACCAGAACAACATGCTGAAGGTGCGCAACTATCTCAACATCGCCTTCATGCTGCTCGCCATCGTGGGGGTAATACTCTGGACCCAGCTGGAAGAAAGCCGCAATATCGCCTACATCGTACTCATCGTGGGTGTAGTGCTCAAGATTGCCGAAGTATGTATCCGACTATTTAAGAAATAATGAAGAAGAAATTTATATTCTCATCACTCCTATTTTGTGCTGCGACCCTCCCGGTTGCGGCACAAAACGATTTTAACTATAACGAAGATTCGCAGTTCCGTCCTCAAACCAACCGCAAGGTGAACACCGATTCACTGGGCTCAGACAAGGAGATTCCGAAGGGCATCAGGGTATGGACTGTAGACGAACGCTTCGGCGACACAAAGGCTGCGGTAGTAGACACCTTGCAGCACATGTACATGAACTCAACCTTCACGGAAGGACTGAGAGGCGAATACAATACCCTCGGAAACATGGGTACTGCCCGACTGAACCGAATCTTCATCGACCGCCGCAACACGCAGGGCAACTTCATCTTTACAGAGCCCTACGATTATATCGTAAATCCGGTAAGCGACTTCCACTTCACCAACACCTACTCACCTATCACCAACATAACGCTGAACAGCTGCGGCGACAAGGTGACTGGAGAAGACGACTTCAAGGCCATGTTTGCAGTAAATGCCAACAAAAGGCTAGGCGCCGGTTTCAGATTCGACTACAAGTATGGCAGAGGATATTATAACGCACAGAGTACCAGCCACTTTAAATACACCATGTGGGCATCTTACCTGGGCGACCGCTATCAGGCACACTTCCTCTTCAGTACCAATCATGAGAAGATGACCGAGAACGGCGGTATTACCAACGATGATTACATCAAACATCCGGAAATCTATACCGAATCGTTTGCCACCAATGAAATTCCTACCGTTCTGGAACAGAACTGGAACCGACTGGACAACCAGCATATCTTCTTTACCCACCGCTACAACGTAGGTTTCAGCCGAAAGGTAAAGATGACCGAAGAAGAAATCAAGCAAAGAAATTTGCCATGGCTTCGAAAAAGGAAAATGCTGAAGAGGAAGCGAAGGAAGAAGCCAGAAAGAAAGCCAAGGAACAAGGCAAGAAATTTGATGAGAAAGCCTACGACAAACAGCAGGGAGCTAAATTCAGCGGCCGTCCTGACGGAGCCAAGATTGCCGGCGATGAACCGGCTAAAGACTCAGCCGCAAAGGACATCAGGAACGACAGCACCCGAATCGCCGTAAACGGAAAAGCCACTGCCGACAGTCTGCTTGCCGTCCAAAAGAAAAATGCCGAAGACTTCGCTTTTCTACAAGAGCGAATATGTTCCGGTAACGAGTTTCATCCATACGGTAAAGTTTGACAACTATCGCCGTATTTACGAAGCTTATCAGACCCCAGCCGACTATTATCTGCAAGAATATTACGATGCAGGCAGGCTGACCGGTGATTCCATCTACGACCAGACCAAGCACTGGCACATGAAGAATACCTTCGCCATTGCCATGCTCGAAGGTTTTAATAAATGGGCAAAGGCAGGCTTGAAGGCTTTCGCCAGCTACGACCTCCGTCACTATGAACTGCCAACCATGGAAGGCGGTTTCGAAAAATACAACGAGCATGTGCTGAGCGTAGGCGGACAGCTGAGCAAGCAGGAAGGCAAGACACTCCACTACAATGCCGTAGCAGAAATAGGACTGACGGGTGTTGACGCCGGAACCCTTGCCATAGATGGTAATGTAGACGTGAACATCCCATTCCTGGGCGACACGCTTCAGGTAAGAGGCGATGCTTTCTTCCATAGAGAAACCCCATCGTTCTATTACCGCAACTATCACGCCCGCCATCTGTGGTGGGAGAATGATCTCGACAAGACCATCCATACCCGCATCATGGGTACGCTCTCCTTCCCTAAGACACGCACCAAGCTGAGAGTGGCTGTAGATGAAATCAAAAACTACACCTACTTCTCACAGAGCTATGACATTACAGAAGAAGGTTTGCGAACAGGAGTCATGGTTACACCAATGCAGGAAAGCGGAGGAATCAACCTGCTGACAGCACAACTGGAGCAGAACTTCAGACTAGGCATTCTGAACTGGGAAAACCAGTTTACCTACCAGCACTCAAGCAAGGAGAGTGTTCTGCCAGTACCAGCCTTCAATGCCTACACCAACCTCTACATCAAGTTCAAGGTAGTAAAGGTGCTGAACGTAGACCTGGGTGCTGACATGCGCTACTTTACAAGCTATGAAGCTCCCGACTATTCACCTTATATGGGACAGTATACGGTGCAGGGCAACGGCGAGAACAACGTAAAGATAGGCAACTATCCTATCGTCAATGTTTACGCCAACGTTCACATCAAGCACACCCGTTTCTTCGTAATGATGAGCCACATCAATGCAGGACAGGGCGACAAGAACTACTTCTTCGCTCCTCATTATCCGATGAACGAAAGAGTGTTCCGTATTGGAGTAAGCTGGAACTTCTTCAATTAATCTTTCTGATTTTCCTTAAGAATTTCAGGAGATTCAATTTTAATCTTTTCTGAATATGATAGAAACAAATTCTATAAAAGCATGGTATCTAGCCGCTCGCCCGAAGACTCTGACGGCGGCGGCTGTTCCTGTTTTATTGGGTATTGCGCTGGCTTATAAAGACGCTCAGCAGATACAGACATTGCCAGCCCTACTCTGCCTGCTCTTTGCATGGGTAATGCAGATAGACAGCAATCTGGTGAATGATTATTTCGACTTCAAACATGGTAATGACGACGAAACCCGACTGGGACCGAAACGTGCCTGCGCTGAAGGCTGGATAACATTGGGAGCCATGAAATGGGGAATCATCCTCACTACTCTTCTGGCTGCGCCATAGGGCTTCCGCTGGTTCTTTTCGGAGGTTGGGAAATGGTCATCGTAGGCATCTGTTGCGTAGTCTTCTGTTTCCTCTATACTACCTGTCTCAGCTATCTTGGCATGGGCGATATTCTGGTACTGCTCTTCTTCGGCATTGTACCCGTATGCTGCACATACTATCTCGTAATGCCCGAAACCATGCAGGGAGTAAGCATGGAAACGGTTCTCGTATCTGTAGCCTGCGGACTGGTAGTTGATACGCTGCTCATTCTGAACAATTACCGCGATCATGACAACGACCTGAGAGCCGGCAAGAAGACCCTTGTGGTTCACATAGGAAAGAAGAATGCCGAGCGGTTATACTGCGCATTGGGCAATCTGGGCATCATTACCATAATAGGTGTAACCACCTACGAAGTATTTCAGCATGAAGCCAGCAGCATCTTCCTGCCGTTTGCAGCACTCTATATCGTTCTGCACAACAGAACCTATATGGAAATGAAAAAGATAGGCGAAGGCAGAGAACTGAACAGAATTCTAGGCAAAACAGCTCTGAACATCTTCTGTTTCGGCATTGTATCATCCCTGATCATCATCGGAATGGCGAATTGAACAATAATAAACTTATAATAATGTACGCGCGTACCTTATTATATAAATAAAGTGGAGGAATATCTATGAAGCAACAGGTAAATCTCGAAATCATGGACTTTGTGGAGAAACAGATTCTCCCCAAATATAATGCCTTTGGCGAAAGTCATGGACTCAGACATGTTACCCGAGTCATCAGAAACTCTCTGAAACTGGTTCCGGTAACCGGAGCCGACATCGATATGGTGTATGTTATAGCCGCTTACCACGACCTGGGGATGAGCGGTCCGCGTGCCATACATCATATTACCAGCGGTAAGATTCTGCAGGCAGATGCAAGACTGAAACGTTGGTTCAATAAAGAACAGATCAAAATTATGAAAGAAGCTGTTGAGGACCATCGGGCTTCATCCAGCCGTCAGCCTCGCAGCATCTATGGCAAGATTGTGGCAGAAGCCGATCGCGACATAGATGTTCACGAGATATTTCTGCGCGCCATACAGTATGGAAAAGAAAATAATCCAGATGATGACAAGGAGCAGCAATGGGAGCGGTTCAGCCAGCACATGGACGAAAAATATTCAAGAAACGGATACATCAGGTTATGGATTCCCAACTCCCCTAACGAGAAAGCGCTCAACGAACTGCGCAATATCATAGAGGACAAAACAGAGTTGAGAAAATATTTCGAAAAAATATTCGAAGAAAACAGCTAAAACATTTGGTAGTTTCAAAATATTGCATTATCTTTGCATTATCAAATAATGACTAAGATGTTTGCACCGTTGCATCGTGATGATGCATGGGTGCCAGAAGGAATAAGGGTCGTTTCGGTTCGATCGGGATACTCATCAAATTACACTATTGAAACCGAGAGGACATTCTCTTGCTCATGGCGGGCCACATAAACTGCAGCAGGCAGGTAAGCTGAAAAGCCGGTGGATTACAAAGGCGGAGGACTCTCAAATGTTTATACATTCGGAGTTTCATCACATCATCGAGCGGCCCTTTCTTTTACAAGAGGCGGATTTCTGAGAAAGAAATCCGCCTCTGCTCGTTTTAGGAATGAAAGCACTCATCATACTGAAAGAAAACAACCCCTGATAATGTGGGAGTTACAAAGAAAATGCATTTTTATCGAAAAAAAGTTGCAAAAAGATTTGGTAGAATCAGAAAAAAGTAGTACCTTTGCACTCGCATTTAAGAACGATGCTTGGTTGATTCGGTTAAGAATCCGACTGGAAGGTTGGGTGAGTGGCTGAAACCAGCAGTTTGCTAAACTGCCGTGCGGGTTACCGTACCGGGGGTTCAATCCCCCACCTTCCGCAAGCTATCGTCCGAAAATGTACCGTTGGTCGATTCATCTATGGTTAGGATACAAGATTCTCAATCTTGGCATAGGGGTTCGATTCCCCTATCGACTACATGTGTTTTCATGGTATTAGATTAATAAGTCTCTATAAGTCGGGAGACCAATAGAGATTTTTTTGAATGGTCGATTCATCTAATGGTTAGGATACAAGATTCTCAATCTTGGCATAGGGGTTCGATTCCCCTATCGACTACAAAAGTGTTTTCATGTATTAATTTAGATTGTTTAAGCTTGCATTTAGTTCTTTGTCAAAAGACTACTGCAAGTTATTTTTTTATATATACGTACGAAGCCATATGAAACAATTATACACTATCATCTCCCTTCTCTTTCTGTTTACCTATCCTGCCTGGGCGCAGCAGCACGAGATATTCAACCAGCGCATCAGAACCCTACAGGTTGTAGGCGGAACCAACTGGCTATCACTCCCAGTATCGTCACTGGGCGGAGAACCTATCCATATCGATTTTGACGACATGGCGCACGATTATCATCGGTACAGCTACAAGATTGAACATTGTGATGCAAACTGGAACGTATCTTCTTCGCTCTTTGAAAGCGACTATATGAGAGGCTTCAACGGCAATCAGATGATTGAAGATGTAGAGCAATCCATCAACACCAATCATCCTTACACTCATTATCATCTGGCAATTCCCAATGCCGACTGCCAACTTACCATGAGCGGCAACTACAGACTGACGGTTTATGACGACAATGCGGAAAACGAGGAAGAAGGCAAAATGTTTACAGCCTGCTGGATGATTACAGAGCCTCAGCCATTGGTTAAACTGAAGTTAGAAGCTACTTCAACAACAGATATAGATATCCAGAAGGACCACCAGCAACTGAAAATGGAACTGGATCACAGCCAGCTGAGAATCACTCATCCAACCAGCTGAACATCGTAGTGCTTCAGAACGGAAGATGGGACAATGCTGTCATCAACTAAACCCGACTACCTGAGTGCGGGGAAAATGAGTTGGCAGCATGTGAGAGCTCTGATTTTCGATGCGGGCAACGAATACAGAAAGTTTGAATTTCTAGACACCGACCATCCAACCATGGGAATAGACGCTATAGATTGGGATGGAAGCGACTATCAGGTAAAGGTAATGACCGACAGCCCTCGCCCCAATTACGTTTACGATGAAGCTGCCAAAGGTTCGTTTTATATCCGTAACAGCGACAACGTAGAAAACAACAACACCTGCGAATATGCACAGATTCACTTTACCCTGAAAGCTCCAAAACTGCCAGGCGATGTTTATCTGAACGCAGATTGGACCTACGGCCGTTTCCTCCCCGAATATCGGATGGAATATGATGAAATGACGAAAACCTATCACGCACGTCTCTTCATGAAGCAAGGTTATTACAGTTATCAGTATCTCATGAAGATGGAGGACGGAAGCATCAGGCTACTCCCATCAGAAGGAAATTTCTACCAGACCCAGAACAAATACAATGTACTGGTTTACTATCGGGCTCAGAGCGACCGCACCGACCGGCTGGTAGGATATGGAGAATTAAAATAAAGGAAGGAAATAAATGAGATTAAAAAGAAAAGGAGTTCTAGCATTTCAGAATGCCGGAACTCCTTTTTCTATTTAATCCTAAAAGTGGAATTTCAGATCAACACCACATTGGAAAGGATTGCCACGCTGGGCAAAATACAGTTTCTTTCCTGTTGCTGCATTATCAACAGCAAAGGTATTGTAATTAGTATCTGTGAGGTTCCTACCCCAGATACTGATGCTCATCTTGCTGAAATCAATATCACAATGCGCACCCATCACGAAATACATCTTCTGGCTGTAGGTATTGGCATTATCCCAATAAGTCTTGCCCTGCGCATTCATGTTCAATCCGAAGGTAAACTGTCCTAAATGATAGTCAGCCATGGCTGCTATCGTATGCTGAGGAACATAAGGAACCTTCTTGTCCTTATAATTCACAGCCTTATCACCCTCGCCATCAGTATATTCATCAAATACGGCGCGTGTAAAACCATAGTTTACACCCCAATCAAAAGCACCGTCGAAAGCCTGACCCTTGAGCGCGGCTTCAATACCACAACTGTGACTCTTACCTGCATTAACCATCATTCGGCCAAAGCCATAGGTTCCTGCCATCACAGAGAGTTGCTGATTGCGAACCTGCATATAGAAGGCACTCAAATCGAAATGAAGACGATGATCAAAAAGATTGAGATGCGTTCCAACCTCATAATTCCATGAGGTTTCCGGCTTAAAGGCAATAGTCTGGTTCACCCTATCATAATCTTCATCGGTATGAGGAACGTCATAATTGCCTCCCTTCGCCTGCTGACGGTGAGCTTTCAGATCGGTCTGCAAAATATCACTGAACATCTGGATATTATAACCGCCTGAACGATAGCCCTTGCTCACTGTGGCATAAACATTGCTACCCTGCTCATCAAGCTGGTAACTTAAGCCAAATTTTGGCAAGAGCTGGTTGTAATCATCACCCGTTTTGCGGTCGAGCATTGAACGCAATTTAGAAGTAACCTCCATGCCCATCACCTTAACTGTCATCGCCATATAAGCATAAGTATCGTAATGAATACTTGTATGCATGAAATCGTAGCGCAAACCAAGCGTTGCTTTCAGACGGGAAGAAAGATCAAACGTACTCTCGTGATAGAGACCCAAATTGCTCTGAGGAGTATGAAACAATCCCGGAGCTCCCATATCTAATACATTGACAGAAACTTTGTTAGCCATTGCCGGAGGCATTGCCTGCTGCATCTGAGTCAGGATATTGCGACTGGTAAACTGTGTAAATGCTGAACCGAATTTTACAGGACCATTTGTCTTCAACCACATATGGGAGAAGAATGCACCCTGTGTAAGATGCCAGAAACCGAAGAAAGGCTGACGGCTCTTAAATGTGAACTCCTGAGTGATAGAATTCTGCAACTGATCTTGCTGCAAGCTCAAATAATCTTCAGGAAGATAATCCTGATCCATCTTCATATTGTCATCCAGGAACTGATAGCTGGTAGTAGAAGCAAAATCCCATTTCGCTCCTTCATGACGAAGATTGACACCCGAAAGCAGCATGTTGCGGCGATAAAGCCCAGGGAATGTTGTATTTGGCAATGCAGCCTTGCCACTGTTTAAATCCAACTGACCATAAGGAAATGCATGCTGATAGACAAATTGGTAATTGGCTAGCAAATCCATGCTCCATCCTCTATCAAAACGGAACTTAAGATTAAACTTACCGCCAGCCTCATCATAATTGTCGGCATAATCGCTGGTTCCTGCACGATGGAAGAATCCCTTCTGTCCATCATAAAAAGCAGCTACCCCTAATGCGATACGAGGTGAAAGCTTCATATAATGAGCCGCTTCTACATTACGATAGAAATGAGAGCCCAATCCCAGATTAACGTAGGTGCCCTTGCTATCATAAGCATCGCGTGAATAGATGCGCACCAAACCACCTTCAGAATTCTGACCATAGAGTGTTCCCTGTGGACCACGGAGAATATCTATACGGCTGGTCTGATAATGGTGAAGATTGAAAGCAGCCTTGCTCAACACTGGAATTCCGTCAAGATAAATTCCTACAGCCGGACTGTTGATACGACTTCCAATACCACGCACATACATGGCGTTGGTAAAACGCGAGCCATAGTTAGGCATTACGAAGTTAGGAACATAGCAGGAAAGTTCGCGCAAATCGCGAGACCCCAATCGCTGCATCTGATAAGAACCAAAGGAAGTGCTGCTGAGAGGCTGTTGACGAAGACGGAAATTCTCCTTAGGCTGCGAAACAACCACAACTTCATCAATATCATAAACTCGGCTGCTATCAGCCAGCAAGCCGTTAGCGTCTGCTAACTTTTCACTCGTACCCAATGACAGGTCAGAGCAAATAGCCCTTTCATTATCCACTGCATAAGCCTGCAACGCTACTGCTGCCAAACCAATGCATACGCACTTTTTACTATTAAATACTATTCTTTTCATAACGGGTGCAAAGGTACATATTTTTTCCTGCACCCCCTATCCTTATTTATGAGGAAACAGATAAATCCGTATGGCAAACCATATATAGGCTACGAGCAACAAATAACCTATATAATATAAGGTAGTAACACTGAAAATGATGTAATCAATGGCGCAAACACCCACTAAACCACCCAGATACAGAACTGCATCACCTGCCGGCAAACGGTGTTTCACCTCATCAACACAAGCCAGTCCTACTATCAGTATCGCCCAGACCGTAGCCAGGAAAAAGCCCAATATAGGCGGTACGGCAAAAGGGTTGAGCGTAGGATGAAAATAGAAATGACGCCATACTTCTGGCAAAAACAGCTGAATGGTTGCATAGAAGGTTGCTGATATCGAAACAATAAGCACCAACGCTGTAGGATATGGTGAATCAATATCATTAAAATGAACCAGTTTACCATTACTATGAAAAATCTTACGAACTGTATAGGCAACGGCTATGAGAATAATGATAACCATGAAGATGAGCAAGTGAGTATTGCTGAAGGTCATGATGAACTCTGAAATAGGATCATCGGGCACAACCTTCGGCAACAGACGGGACTCACGGGTCCAGCCAAACTGATTATCTTCAGTAGCCAACTGCACCCAAACTGAATCTACAGAATCCTGAGGAACCATACGGATATCCGTAACCACCAGCAGGCGGTTCTTTCGGACGGCAAAGGAGTCGATAGGCAAATTGCTCAAAAATTCTTCAGGCTGTTGCGTTATCAATTCCAGGGAATCCTTGAATACCAGAAAATTAAATTTGTTGGTATAATGATGGGTAGTAGAAAACGAAATGGAATCGAGTTGTTTATTGCTGTACTCTACCATAGCTGCATGCATCTGGTGATGAGCACGGCGATGATAACAACTGCTGAACATCAAGAGGATGCCCAGCATACAAAGAATCTGTATCGTCCATTTCTTTTTCATTTATTTCTCACTATATAAGTTCATCTGACATTCGTTGCACGCAAACTCCAGACGGAAGCGGCGACCGTCGCCCAACTGCAGGAAGAGAGGCTCTCTCCAGGATGGTTTCTTGCCTCCACGCTTCACACAGTAGCCCAACGAATAGCGGATACAATGGCGGCACTGCATCAGGAGCGATTCTCCCTTTTCGTTGGTAAACTTAGGCTGCACACTTCGGTTTGCCTTATCTTTTTCTATATTCTCATCATATTCTTCCTGGGTCTTAGCATCCCATGCAGAAGGAATATTCTTACCCAACTCAAATGCCGGAACGACTGGCGACAGACCATGAATCTGATAAAAATCTCTTGCATCATAGTTAGCTATATTATAGAGATATCCCCATTTTCCGTATTCCGGCTGCCAGGTAAATTCCTCTTTCGTAAGTCGGTGTTCACCAGGCTGACTGAATCCAAAACCATTGTTGAACAAGGTTCTATCCCATCCACCCCACAACGACTTATCAAGCTGTTTCTGATTTGCCTTGGTAAGTTCATCTATCAATTCACGCCGGATAGCAGTGAGAATACTGTTCGGAACAAAGTATGTCTCCATTCCCTTCAGAAGTTCTACCTGGTAAGCTTCGTAAATCGTATCGCCCAGTTTGCTCATCTGAGCCTTTATATTTTCGCCCTGCGGGCGTTTCGCCTTTTCGAGTTTCAACTCTTTAAACACCTCAGCCACCTGATAAATCAAGCCACCATCAACCTCTTTCGTCTTCATGATGTTGACAACAGCCTTTACCCCCTGTGGCTCTTCCCTGAACTCATTACCCATCACAGGCTCCATTGCTATGACAATATAGATTTTACGTTCAGCAGACTTACGAGCCAGCAAAGCCTCGAAAGCCCGATCGTTATTACGATAAAGAGCCATGCCCGGACGCAAATGTTCAGGCATTCCAAACGGATAGAGGCGATTGCCCTCTACTCTGTTCACACGAAAGCCTTCCAACTCACGGTCATCATTGATAAAACACAGTCCATCGCCATTTTTAAAGCTGGCTACTGTGCTACGTTGAAAGAAATGTTGCCACGTATTTCCTTAACCTTGCCCACAAACTCGCCGATAGCTTTCGGTGTATCGAAAGAAGCAATATCCGGCTGTCGCCCATTCAGGAAATAATGGGTAAAGCCACGATTGAAAGTCTTCTTCAGATTAGGTGTAAAATTATATTGAACATGTCCCACCGATGCACGGCGATACTTACGCGGTTCAGCTTTTACGATTGCATCGAGTTGACTGCTATAGGCAGCCACCACATTCTTGACGTAGTTGATATCTTTTAATCTTCCTTCTATCTTGAACGAAGTAGCTCCAGCATCAGCAAGATCCTTAAGATGATCAAGCTGACAAAGATCCTTGAGCGACAACAGATAACGCTGATGTTCTATCTCCTGACCATTGGAATCAATCAGATCAAACTTCATACGACAGAACTGTGCACATTCTCCACGATTGGCAGAGCGCCCGAAACACTTCTCAGAAGCATAACATACACCCGAATAGCTTACGCAGAGCGCTCCATGTACAAAGACCTCTATTTCTCTATCAGGAATCGCCTGATGGATCGCCTTGATTTCATCGAGCGAAAGCTCACGAGCCAAAACAACACGTTTGAAACCTAAAGTGGTAAGCCAAAACGCCTTTTCTGGAGTTCTTACATCACACTGGGTACTGGAATGCAATTCTCTACTCCACAAATTCTGCGCCCTCACCTCAGTAAGCACACCCATATCCTGCAGCAAAAGTGCATCAACACCAATCTCATCAAGTTGCTGGATCATCTTAAGCGTATCCAACATCTCATCCTGATAGATGATAGTATTCACTGTAACATGAACCTTTGCTCCAAACTGATGAGCATAATCACACAACTGTCTGATATCTTCCAGCGAATTGCCTGCTGCTGCTCGTGCACCAAAACGAGGTGCACCAATATATACGGCATCTGCACCATGATCAATGGCAGCAATACCACATTCCAAGTTCTTGGCAGGCGCCAATAATTCTAATGTTTGCATAAGAAATCTATCTCGAAATCACCCGAGTCCTTCACAAATTAACTGATTTCGTCAATATTGTAAGGAGTCTCCTGATAAACATAATAGTTGATCCAATTACTATAGAAGAGGTTGGCATGAGCACGCCATGTCACCAGAGGTTCTTCGTTCGGATCGTCATGATAATAATAATTTTTTGGCAGTTCTACATCATCACGCTTGCCATATCACGCTTATATTCCTTATCCAGCGTGTTTGGCGCATACTCAAGATGACCCGTCACAAAGAATTCGCGGCCGTTTCTGGCCATCACAATGCTGACACCGCTTTCAGGCGATTCGGCAATGATGTCAAGTCCTGGCACTTTTTCAATATCCTCACGTCTTACCTCCGTATGGCGACTATGAGGCATGCTAAAGACATCATCGAAACCGCGGAAGATTGGCTGAGACAAATCGAGAGGCTTCTGCTTAAAAATACCAAACATCTTCTTCTCTAAAGGATACTTAGGAACACCATAGAAATGATAAAGGCCAGCCTGGGCCACCCCAGCAGATATAGAGTGTTGAAGTAACATGGGTACGGGCCCAATCAAAAATCTCTTGGATTTCAGGCCAATATTCTACCTCCTCATAAGCCATCGTTTCGATAGGAGCACCGGTAACTATCATTCCATCAAACTTCTGTTTGGAAAGTTCCTGAAAATCCTTGTAGAACATCATCATGTGCTCTATTGGAGTATTCTTTGGCGTGTGACTTTTCAACTTCATAAAATAAACCTCTAACTGAAGAGGAGTATTCGACAGAAGACGAACGAGATCTGTCTCTGTCGTAATCTTGAGGGGCATCAAATTGAGCACACAGATTTTCAACGGACGAATCTCCTGTTTATGCGCACGACTTTCGTCCATCACGAATATATTCTCATGCTTCAGCAGTTCGATAGCTGGAAGCTTATCTGGTAATCTTAACGGCATTTATTTTATTCCTTTCTTAAAATTTTTCTGCAAAGTTACACAATTTCAGCGAAGATAACGAAAGAAGAAACATTTTTTTGAGAAATATAAATAAATTAATGTGTAAAAGCAAAAGAAATCTTTCACTATGAAAAGGATTGTTAAAGATAAATGAGAATATTAAACCTATCATCACGTTTTTAATCAAAAACACATATCAGTTGCAACTTTATAGGCGACGCTTACGTCAAAGCTAAAAATGATGTATCCTATTAAGATTTGCAATTATGGAAAGTAAGAACATTAATCCACATTTAATCAGAACAGATGCAAAGAGTTCTGTAAAAATGAAAACAAAAAGTAAAAAGAGTATGAACGCAAGTTTTAAAAACATGGCGGTAGCGCTGTTCATCATGTCGGCTCCTATCGCTGTACAAGCTAAGCAATGGTCACTGCAGGATTGTATCAGTTACGCACTGGCTAACAACATTCAACTGCAGAAGACTCAACTCACAAAAGCTTCAGCTCAGGAGGACTATCTGCAATCAAAGTCAGCGCTTCTGCCATCGCTTTCTGCCAGCACCAATCAAAGTGTAAGCTATACGCCTTGGGTTTCTAATGGAATCAGCGGAGAAGGTTTCAGCAAAGCTTCCATCGACAAGGTATATTACAATGGCAGCTATAGCGTGATGGGCAATTACACGATTTGGAACGGAAACAAAAACAGAAATCAGGTGAAACTGAACAAGCTGGCAAAGGAAGCGGCACAACTCGATTCGACAGCACAAGCCCTCAACCTGCAAGAACAGATAGCTCAACTTTACGTACAGATACTCTACTCTACAGAGGCTATCAGCGTAAACAAAGAAAGTTATCAGTCGAGTGTTCAAAACGAAGAGCGTGGTAAGGAAATGGTAAAAATTGGCAAGATGAGCCAAGCAGACTTAGCACAACTTACAGCACAGAGAGCACAAGATGAGTTTAACATCGTGCAGGCTGAAAGTAACGTTAAAAACTATAAACGACAGTTGAAGGAACTCCTGCAGATTACCAGTGAAGAAGCTTTCGACATCGCTATTCCAAGCACAACTGACCAGATGGCTCTGGCCTCTATCCCAGGAATGAACAGTGTCTATACAGCTGCGCTTCAGAATCGCCCTGAGTTTTTGAGCTATCAAAACAAACTCGACCAGAACGATCTGAACATCAAGATTGCAAAGGCAGGAAAGTTGCCAACCATCAGCGCAAATGCAGGAGCTACGACCAGCACCACATCCATGAACAAAAACGGTTGGGGCAGTCAGATGAAAACCAACTTCAGCATGGGTGGTGGAATCGGTGTCAGTATTCCTCTCTTTGATAACCGACAGACCAAGACTTCTGTCAATAAAGCACTCATTCAGCGTGAAAGCATCTTGCTCGATATAAAGAATGAGCAAACTAAGCTCTACTCTACTATCGAAAACTATTGGTTGCAGGCTAATACAAACCAAAGCCAGTTTAAGGCTGCCAAGGTGAGCAGCGAGAGTGCCCAAACAAGCTACGATCTGTTAAGTGAGCAGTTTAAACTGGGATTAAAGAACATCGTAGAATTGAGAACTGGCAAAGATAATCTTCTGAAGGCTAAGCAGAACGAACTTCAGGCAAAGTATCTTACCATTCTGAATATCAACATGTTGAAATTCTACCAAAACGGCAGAATCTAAAGAGAAAGATTGGTATTAACATCCGAAAACAAATTGCAAATCATTAATAGGTATACATACATTTTTATGAAAAAACTTAGAATCAGCAAAATCTGGATTGCCATGATTGTGGTAATCATCGTAGCTGTGGCAGCATGGCTGTTCTCTGGAAGTAAAAACGAAGAGCAAATAGACTTCAAGCAGGAAGCTGTAACCACACAAACATTGCAGAATAGTGTAACTGCAACCGGTACTATTGAAGCAGTAACTTCTGTAACGGTTGGTACACAGGTGAGTGGTATTGTAAACAAACTTTATGTTGATTACAATTCGCAGGTAAAAAAAGGTGAAGTCATAGCTGAGCTCGACAAAACCAACCTGATGAGCGAGTTAAATACTGCCAAAGCTAACCTGGCAAGTGCGCAAAGCAGTTTGAACTATCAGAGTGCAAACATGAGCCGCTACCAGACCCTCTATAAGAAAGGTTTGGTAAGTGCTGACGATTATGAAAATGCGCTTCTCACCTATCGCCAGGCGAAAGAGCAAGTAGCTTCGGCCAAGGAAAATGTACAGAAAGCCCAAACCAACCTGAGCTATGCTACAATTACATCGCCAATAGATGGAACTGTCATATCAAAAAGCGTAGAGGAAGGACAGACCGTAGCAGCAAGCTTCAACACACCAGAGCTCTTTACTATCGCTAAAGATCTGACCAACATGCAGGTGATTGCAAATGTTGACGAGGCAGATATAGGCGGTGTAAAAGAAGGCGACCGCGTTAATTTTACAGTAGATGCTTATCCTGACGATGTATTCCAGGGAACAGTAAAACAGGTTCGTCTGGAAGCTACTACAACAAACAATGTAGTCACTTACGAGGTTGTCATCTCTGCACCCAACGCAGATCTCAAGTTAAAACCAGGACTGACTGCAAATGTTACCATCTTTACACAAGAACGAGCTGGTATTCTTGCCGTTGCCAACAAAGCACTCCGCTTTACTCCAACCAAGGAAACAGTGGGAAAGAATATCAAGATTGTTGACTGCAAAGGAAAAAACAAAGTTTGGACTCTTGCTAACAATACCCTTACAGCTCATTCTGTAACCATCGGTCAGAGCGACGGTATACATACTGAAATTATCAAGGGTTTGAAGAAGGGACAGAAGATTGTAACTGAAATCATAGTTAATACCCCTAAAGAGAATGAGGAGCCTCAACAAAGTCAAGGTTTGATTAGCGGTCCTGGACCTAGAGGAAAGAAAAATAAAAATAAGAGTATGGCAAACGACAATATTCAAGCAAACAGCGAAAAGAAAGTTGTGATAGAACTCGACAATGTTCGTCGCGACTTTCTTGTGGGTGAGGAAACTGTCCACGCCCTAAAAGGTGTAAGCTTTAAAATATACGAAGGTGAGTTTGTTACCATCATGGGTAAATCAGGATCAGGTAAATCTACCCTGCTGAACCAGCTAGGTTGTCTCGATACCCCATCCAGTGGCGAATACTATCTGGATGGAGTAAGCGTACGAAAGATGTCACGTAATGATCGCGCCATTCTTAGAAACCGAAAGATTGGATTCATCTTCCAGAACTACAATCTTCTACCGAAGACTACAAGTGTAGAAAATGTAGAACTTCCACTGATGTACAACCCGAGCGTAAGCGCAGAAGAACGAAAGCAACGTGCTATCGAATCGCTGAAAGCTGTTGGTTTAGGAGAACGGCTCTATCATAAGAGTAATCAGATGTCTGGAGGACAGATGCAGCGTGTAGCCATAGCCCGTGCGTTGGTCAACAACCCCGCTGTGATACTTGCTGATGAAGCAACGGGTAATCTCGACACCAGAACCAGTTTCGAGATTCTGGTACTCTTCCAAAAACTTTATGCTGAAGGAAGAACCATCATCTTCGTTACCCACAACCCAGACATTGCAAATTATTCGAGTCGTAATATCGAACTGCGTGATGGTCACATCATCAGCGACACCTATAACGAACATATTCTCTCGGCAGCCGAAGGTCTGGCAGCCTTGCCGGCCAACACGGACGAATAAGTTTTCAATGTTAAGTGTTGAATGTTAAATTACTTAGCATCCAATAGCAAACGAAGTTTTCACTTAACACTTAACATTTTAACATTTAACATTACAACAAGTAAAATGAATTATCAGAATCTTTTCAAAATAGCCATCCGCGCCATTGCTGCCAACAAAATGCGCTCTTTCCTTACCGCACTTGGCATCATCATCGGTATTGCTGCGGTTATTACCATGCTTGCCATCGGACAAGGAAGTAAAGCCAGCATCAAGGCAAACATCGCAGAGATGGGATCAAACATGATTATGATTTCACCAGGTGCAGACATGCGTGGCGGTGTGAGACAGGATGCTTCGTCAATGGAGACGCTGAAGCAAGCCGACTATCAGAGCATCAAAGACGAATGTAATTATATCTCAGCTATTTCTCCTACTGTAAACAGTTCCGGACAGTGGATCTACGGAAACAACAACACCCAAAGTTCCATTTATGGTGTAAACCAAGACTATCTTTCCATCCGACAACTGAAAGTGGCAGATGGAGAAATGTTTACTGATACAGACATTAAGGCTGCATCTAAAGTTTGTATTTTGGGACAGACAGTAGTTGACTATCTTTTCCCTGATGGCAGTGATCCTATCGGTAAGGTTGTGCGATTTAACAGCATTCCATTCAGAGTAATCGGTGTCTTGAAGAAGAAAGGTTACAATAGTATGGGTATGGACCAGGATGATTTGGTACTTGCCCCCTATACAACAGTAATGAAGCGAATTATGGCACAAACCTATTTAGGAGGCATCGTCTGCTCAGCTATCACCGAAGAGGCTTCTCAACCTGCCCAAGATCAGATTACAGAAATATTGCGACGCAACCACAAATTGAAAGACGCAACAGATACTACTGAAGCAGATGAAGATGACTACAATATCCGCTCTCAAGAGGAAATTTCAAGCATGATGAATTCTACCATGTCTACAATCACCATCCTGCTCGGATCCGTGGCTGGAATCTCGCTGCTGGTAGGCGGCATCGGAATCATGAACATCATGTATGTATCTGTAACAGAGCGCACCCGCGAAATAGGTCTTCGAATGAGTGTGGGCGCACGAGGTATTGATATTTTGAACCAGTTTCTGATAGAAGCTATCTTACTTTCTGTAACTGGCGGTATTATAGGAGTGATATTGGGAGTTAGTTTATCGCTCAGTCTGAACTCTTTCTTCCATATAGCCACCCAAATAGAGCCTTGGAGCATTATTATGAGTTTTGCAGTCTGTACATTTACTGGCGTTTTCTTTGGATGGTATCCTGCAAAGAAGGCAGCAAGGCTCGACCCTATCGAGGCTATCAGATACGAATAAAAAAATTGGGAGAACATTAAATATTCTCTGAGGTTTTTCAAAAAAACAAAAAGTTTTTTGGTGAATACAAAATAAAGTTGTACTTTTGCGTCTGCGGAAGTGCAACTTTTTTTTATTTGAAGTTAAACGAATCGCATGAATTGAATAGTAAACAGGTTTAAATATAGAAGATTATGAAATTTATAGGAATTATTCCAGCAAGATACGCATCAACACGTTTCCCGGGAAAGCCACTTGCCATGTTAGATGGCAAACCAGTGATACAGCATGTTTATGAGAAAGTAGCAAGTTGTCTAGAAGCAGCCTATGTTGCAACAGACGATGAGCGAATTTTCAATGCTGTAGAAGCATTTGGCGGTAAAGCTGTTATGACGCGCAAGGATCATAAGAGCGGTACTGACGCATAGAAGAAGCTATCGAAAAAATTGGTGGAGACTGGGATGTCATTGTCAATGTTCAAGGAGATGAACCTTTTGTTGACAAGAGTCAATTGGAAACCATCTGCCAGTGTTTTGATGACCCAACAACCCAAATTGCCACTTTAGGAAAAGCTTTTACCAGTATGGAAGCTGTAAAAAATCCTAATAGTCCAAAGATTGTTGTAGACAATCAAGGCTTTGCTATGTATTTCTCTCGCAGCATGATTCCATACGTAAGAGGAAAGGAAGAGGAAGAATGGCTCAAGAGTTTTCCTTATCTGAAACATTTGGGCATCTATGCTTACCGCAAAGAAGTTTTAAAAGAGGTAACCAAACTGCCACAAAGCTCACTAGAAATAGCAGAGAGCCTGGAACAACTTCGATGGCTGCAGAATGGCTACAAGATAAAAGTTGGTACTACAGATGTAGAAACTGTAGGCATCGACACGCCAGAAGATTTGCAGCGGCAGAAGACTTTTTGAAAAACAGAAAGTAATAAGAAACATCATATACTTTTAAAGTATCACAGAATGAACAAAATTGAAAATATCGTCAAAAAATATATTATTCACCATGGTATGTTCAAGTGGCAAACACCATATATCGTTGCCTTGTCCGGAGGAGCCGATAGCGTTGCCCTATTGCTTATCTTGAAAAATATAGGACTGAATATTTCTGCTGCGCACTGTAACTTTCACCTTCGCGGCGAAGAGAGTGACAGAGACGAGCAATTTTGTGTAAATCTGTGCCAACAACAGGGAATCAGTTTGTCTCGAATCCATTTTGATACTTATGCTTATGCCCATTTGCACAAGGTAAGTATCGAAATGGCTGCACGCAACTTACGCTACAACTATTTTGCCCAATTAGTAAAAGACTTGCATGCAGGAGGCATTTGTGTGGCCCATCATCGCGATGACAATGTAGAAACTTTACTTCTGAATCTGTTAAGAGGATCTGGAGTAGACGGATTAGCAGGCATCGCCCCCAAAAACGGAAATATTCTGCGCCCTCTTCTCTGCATCAGCCGACAGGATATATTACAATACCTAAAAGAAAAAAAGCAAGATTTTGTCACAGATTCAACAAATTTGGAAGACGATGCTTTAAGAAATAAAATTCGCCATCATGTAGTACCTCTTTTAGAAAGCATCAACCCGGCAGCAAGTGAAAATATCGCTCTCACAGCCAAATACATACGCCAAGCGAAAAGAATACTTGAGAGCATGGATAGCATCAGTACAACCGACTCTAATAGGAAAGTTATATATATCCCTAAAGTATCTGTCATGAATGCTCCAAGTCCGGAATTCATACTCCATAAAGAATTAGGCAGATATGGTTTTCATGGCAATGTCATTGATGACATCTGTGAAAGCCTCTTCAGTCAGGATCGTGGTGTCGGTAAAATCTGGAAAAACGAAGACTATATGATAGTCATCGACAGAGAACAGCTATTGATCTCTAACATAAAAGACTTGAATAACATTCAGGAGCAAAGAGCGTTCCGACTGCCAGAAGAAGGCATTTACAACATGGACGAAGGAACCCAAATCAAGATAAGAATCTTCTCGCATATGGGTGACTTCATGCCAAGCAAAGAATCGCAATGTATCACTTTGGATGCTGAAAAAGTCAGTTTCCCCCTCACCTATCGACTGGTAAAAGAAGGCGATAGATTTCAACCTTTCGGCATGAAGGGTAGCAAACTGTTGAGTGACTATATGACCGATAGGAAATTTGACTATATACAAAAGAAGACACAGCATGTATTAACTGATAGTAAAGGTGAAATCATCTGGCTTATCGGCGAACGTACGTCCGAAAAAACAAAGATTACCGAAGCCACCAAGAAAATATTGGAGGTCATCATCAAATGAAAAAGAAAATATTATATATCACAAGTTTAGTTTTCATTCTGCTGGCTGTCGCCAGCACATGGAGCTATTATTGTCTGAACCCATCAAGTGATAGAGTAAACAAGGCAAAAGCAAACATAAAAGTATACAGTCACTACGAATTAATTCAAAATGGAAAAACAATACTCCGGTTCGACGAAGACACTACGACACTGGCTGCCAACTTTATGAACCGTTGGGCGTTGATTCCTTCATGTGAAGGAAGACTTGCCGCCTGCTACAACAACAGCATCAGCCGGAATCACTATCTTGGCAAAGATGCGGATAGCATCTTTAAAGAGAAAGTTGATTCTTTAGACAGTTTGTATAGAGACTCCAAATGGAAAGTTGGAGAACTGAACTATTATATTCACTCTCATTCTGTTCTGGATGCAGGCTACAACTTTATTTGCGCTTATACCCAACACGAACTGGAACTACGCGATTCTGCCAAGAAACTGATTGATTCCCTGAAACATGTACAGAAAAAGGGACATTTCAAGTTGAAACGCTCCATTTCATATCAAGCCTATTATAAAGACGAGAACGGAAAATGGAAGAGTCAGGCATGCAAACTCATCAAAGCAATGAATAGAGAAACTGCACAAGGAAGCCGCACATTCCAACTTTTCTCAGAAACAACTCCTGAAGGGGTTAAAGCTATTTCACCTCAACTTGCAGCATCTTTAGCAACAGCTCATGGAGTCACACTTCGTCGCTCTATTGATTATACTCTTACCTGATTCTCTAGGATATTATCGGGGTACAACCGACAGTATCTATCGACCAAACGGTCATGGATGCTGGCAAGGATACGATGGAACCTATTATGAAGGTTACTGGAAAAACGGGAAACGTGAAGGATTCGGATTCAGCATTGCTCCCAAGAAGCCTTTACGAATAGGCGAATGGAAAAATGACCGCTATAAAGGCGAAAGACTCGTATATACATCGGAACGTATTTATGGCATTGATCTGAGCAAATACCAGCATGGAAAAGGCAGAAAAAAATATGCTATCAATTGGAACCGTTTACGCATTACACATCTTGCCGCCTCAGCAAAAAGACAGTTTCAGGTACAGTAAACTTCCCTATTCGCTTCATCTATATCAAGAGTACAGAAGGTAAATCGCTGTTAAATCCATATTATAGAAAAGATTATCGTGATGCAAAAGCACATGGTTACAAGGTTGGAACCTATCACTTCTTTACCACCATAACACCTGCTGCCGAACAAGCACGACACTTTCTGAAACACAGTATCATTAGGAAAGGCGATTTTCCTCCTGTTCTTGATGTTGAACCGCTTCCTAGTCAAATCAAGAAAATGGGAGGGGCTGGAGTTTTGTTTGCACGCATTAGAACTTGGCTTAGAATTGTAGAAAGAACAACTGGTGTTAAGCCTATTCTTTACATCAGCCAAACTTTCGTAAATCGCTATCTGCCAAAGGCTCCCGATCTGAAACATAACTACCAGGTTTGGATTGCACGATATGGAGAGTATAAACCAGACATCCGATTGGTATATTGGCAACTCTGCCCCGACGGAAGAGTAGCAGGAATACATGGAGAGGTAGACATCAACGTGTTTAACGGATACGATGACGCTTTTCAAAGTTTTGTTAAGAACAAGACCGTAAAATAACCTTTAAATGAGTAAGTTAGGTTAATTACGTTAAAGTAAGTTATAATTCTAGTCGTGTATCAATATTTTTATTATCTTTGCGCCAATTGTGCAATGTGTAACTAAGAGGAAAGATAATGAGACAGCTTAAGATACAAAAGAGTATAACCAATCGTAATAGTGAAGCCCTCGACAAATATCTTGTAGAGATAGGTAGAGCCCCTATGGTTTCTATTGATGAAGAAATAGAATTGGCTCAAGCTATCCGCAAGGGAGGTAGAGCTGGCGAAAGAGCAAAAAATAAGTTGATTGAAGCCAACTTACGTTTTGTGGTGTCGGTAGCAAAACAATATCAGCACCAGGGACTCACCTTGACAGACTTGATTGACGAAGGAAACATCGGACTCATCAAAGCTGCAGAACGCTTCGACGAAACACGGGGGTTCAAATTTATCTCATACGCTGTATGGTGGATTCGTCAGAGTATTTTACAGGCAATAGCAGAGCAAAGCCGAATTGTTCGACTTCCTCTCAACCAGGTAGGATCACTCAATAAGGTAAACCAGGAAATTAATAAGTTTGAGCAGGAAAACCAACGTCGTCCAAGCGTTGAAGAACTTGCTGCCAGAACGGGTGTTGACGAGGACAAGATTTCTCAGAGCATGGCTGCCAGTGGTCATCATGTAAGCATCGATGCTCCATTTAGTGATGACGATGACAACTCTATGGCAGATGTAATGGCAAGCGGAGACGATGCCAGAACAGACAAGCAGGTTGACCATGAAAGTATGGCTCAAGACCTAAGACAGGTTTTAAAAGTTTGCCTCAAGGATCGCGAACTGAAAATTATCTGCGCATGCTACGGAATTGGGGAAACCGAAAAGGGACTCGAGGAAATTGGTGATAAAATGGGGCTGACCCGTGAGCGAGTTCGCCAAATAAGAGAAAAAAGCATCACCAAACTGAGAGAATCCGGGAAGATAGGAATCCTTATGAAATATCTTGGTTAGGAAAGCTGCTGTCCAAAATATTTGGAATAGTTTTTCTGCCAAGTAACATCTTAACTCATAATAAATGAAGAAATATCAAACACACATCATTTTGACGATTATCTTCTGCATGATGGCTTTTGCAGCACATGCAAGAAGAATGTCACCGAGAGACACCTTTAGTGACTCGGTGATGTGTTTGGTATTTAAATATTCACAATCTGTTGACACAACAGGTAGAGCTGAGCACAAGAGTTATGCCTACACTAAATTTCAAATCAAAACAAACAAACGTAATGCAACGCTCATGCTAGTACCGACAATGTATGCGGTGGCTCATGGCGGTGGCAGAAGATTCATCAGCGAGTATTATAACCAAATGACGCTAGACGCAAATGGCAGACCAGTTGCCAAGCGTTTGCTGAACATAAGCACCATTCCGCATAGAAGCAACACATTGTCATCAGTTTTGAAATACATGACTCCAACGGTATATGGAGAAACACTTTTCGAAACTAATATTCTTTCTCCTTTCCACTATAAGAATCGCAGATATTATAAATATGCCGTCACCCAATTACCATTCGGCAAAGCTCAAGTCTACGTATATCCACGTCTCAAAAACACCCAAGTTATTGAAGCACGTGCCATTGTTGATTCCCAAAGCGGAAAGATAAGCATGGTAGACTTTGAGGGCGAATATGATATGACCCGTTTCTATATCTCTATTATTATGGGTAAAGACGGATTTGGTTCACTTTCTCCTGCAAGGTGCAGCATGAGAGCCAACTTCAGTTTTATGGGTAACAAGATAACGGGCATGTATACAACTGTATACGGACTGCCGAAAATATTAAGTGATTCACTCAATAATGTTGCCGACACAGCATTAATGGCAAAAGTGCGCCCAATTGAGTTAAACCAAGATGAGGCTGACATATACAAAAAATTCTAACGAAAAAAGAAAACAAATAAACAGATTCATTGAACAACAACACACCAGAGAAAAACTTTGCAAAAGACATACTTTGGGATGTTATCGGTGACAATGTATTAAACAGGATTTCCCAAGGCTTCGGAAAGCAAAACCAAGGTTACTTCCGTATCAGTCCTATTCTCAACCCACTCTATATTGGATATTCCGAGCGAAAAGGAATTGTATACAAGTTTGACCTGAAGGGAGGCTACAGGTTTACAGAAAATCTGGAATTGGGGCTTCGCTTTAAAGGAGGTTACAGTATGAAACAACACAGATTTTATTTCAATATACCATTGACATTCAACTATAACCCGAAGCACAATGGATATCTGAAGTTAGAAATCGGTAACGGCAATAGAATATCGAATAATCGTGTTGCACGAAAGATGTTAGGCATCAGCAAACCTGAAGATAACGATTTTCTATATCCACTATTCTCAGAATATCCAGGATTGTCATTACCGGAAATTTCAACAGATATTGAGGCAAACAACAGAAAACTGACAGAGTTTAAAGATGATTACCTTCGTCTTACTAACCACTGGAGTTTCAGTGATTATATCGGTTTTGAAGTAGGTTTAGTTTCACATCAACGAAAAGCTGTAGTAGAAAGTTTCTATAAACTGTTTAATTACCCAAGCAAATATGTGTCAGTAGCACCAGCTGTAGCTTTAGAACTCTTACCATGGGGTAAGAAAGGCTCCATCTTTAAAATAGACTATGAAAAGGGATGGAAAAACCTACTAGGTTCAAACATAGACTACGAACGGGTTGAAGCAGATGCACAAACTATTTTTCAAGCATCACGCCGTCAATCATATTCTGTTAGATTAGGAGCAGGTTTTTATACCCGTAAAGGTGACCATTGGGACTTCGTTGACTATACCAATTTCCATGACAACAATATTCCTGGTGGCTGGATGATAGCTGGAGTGGAGAATTCGAATTACTGCCATCCCAATGGTATAATGCCAGTGATTATTACGTTCGCGGAAATTTCACTTATGAAGCTCCCATGATTGCAACTGCATGGCTCCCCCTGATTGGGAAATATATAGAAGCCGAGCGTCTGTATGTAAGCAGTCTTGTTGTAAACCATTTACACCCATATACAGAATGGGGATATGGAGTAACAACAAGAGCTATTACATTAGGATTCTTTGCAGCCTTCAAAAACACGAAGTTTAATGGCATAGGCTGTCGCTTCGGTTTTGAACTATTTAGAGATTGGTAATATTCATAAAAGCATGGATAAAACATGATTTCTAGGGCACAATATCAATAACATCATAAAAAAAACAAAATATGAGTTCACAACTAACTGTTTATAAAGCAAGTGCAGGATCAGGTAAAACATTTACTTTGGCTCGCGAGTATATGACACTCGTGATAGCTAATCCTGCTTCCTACAGAACCATTCTTGCAGTAACCTTCACCAACAAAGCTACTGAAGAAATGAAAATGCGTATCTTAGGAAAATTATACGAAATTGCACACGGACTACCAGAAGCAAACGATTATGTAAATCAAATACAGCAGGCTTTACCCTATCTTTCATCCAAACAAATTCAGAAAAATGCAGAATCTGCCTGCATTTGCTCATACATAATTATAACTATTTCCGGGTTATGACCATCGATACGTTCTTTCAGAGTGTATTGAGAAATCTAGCACGTGAACTTGATCTGACTGCCAATTTACGGATAGAACTCAATGACTATCAAATAGAACAGCATGCCGTCGATGAACTTATAGAAAGTCTTGAAGATACCGATCGTCTACTTTTCTGGATTATGGATTATATCAAAGAAAATATTGATGATGATAAGAGTTGGAATGTCATTGGACAGATCAAGAAATTCGGTGAGAACATATTCAAGGATTATTACAAAGCTCATTCCGACAAGCTGACAGAATTGATGGAACAAGAAGATTTCTTCAAGGATTTTACCGACCGAATGAAAAAGATGCGCAATAAGGCAAAAGAGCAGCTTAAAGAAATTGCTGCTACTTTTTTCGATTCCCTTGAAGAAGAAGGCTTTACGTCAGACGACTTAGCAGGCAAAACGAGAGGTATTTGGAGTTATTTCAACAAGCTGAAAAATGGCAAATACAGTGATGATGATCTACATAATGATACTTTCTGTAAATGTCGGGAAAGTCCGGAAGCATGGGTCAAAAAATCTGATGTAAAAAATTGTACTGATATCTTCAATTATGTAGAATCGGTGCTCTACCCTATTCTGCTGTTTGCAGAAGATAATCGTCCAAGACTCACCCGAATCTTCAAAAGTACCGATCTGACCATAAAGCATCTTAATCAGCTCCGCCTTTTGGGAAGCATAGATAAAAAAGTCAGGGAGATGAACAGAGAGGCAAACCGATTCCTTTTGAGCGATACTCAGACCTTGCTCAACTCACTGATAAAGGATAGCGATTCGCCATTCATCTTTGAAAAGATTGGCACTCAACTCGACCATATAATGATTGACGAGTTTCAAGATACTAGCACCATCCAATGGAAGAACTTTAAAGTGCTGCTCGAAGAAACTATGAGTAGAGAAGATGCTGGCAACCTCATTGTTGGTGACGTAAAACAAAGTATTTACAGATGGCGATCCGGCGATTGGAGACTGCTCAATAATATTGATAAAGAATTTAATAAAAGCGCGAAAAAAGTAAGCATAGAAACTTTGGGTACCAACTACCGCTCTGATAGAAACATCATTGAGTTCAACAATGCTTTTTTCACAGAAGCAGTAAAGTTGGAGATTGAAGACCTGACGGATAAATGTCCAGAGGAATGTAAACAGCTGGAAAGCGCATATAGCGATGTCTGCCAGCAAGTACCAGATCACCATTCTGTTCCTAATGGATCTATCAGTATCCAGCTCCTGGGCGGTGAAAATATTGAAGACAGAATGATGCAAACCACACTGGACACTGTAGACAAGTTGGTTGAAAGAGGTGTTCCTTGCAACAAAATAGCAATCCTGGTAAGAAGCAACCGTAACATACAGGACATTGCTGAGTATTTTATGAACCATTCCAACTATCCGTTGGTTTCAGATGAGGCATTCAGGCTGGATGCCTCCCAAGCAGTATGCACATTGGTTAACGCTCTCTACATACTGGTACACCCAAATGACAATATTGCATTAGCAACTCTCAACAAGTTTTGTGACACGTATTCTGTAGCTGGAAATATGCCGGAACAACTTTTGACCAATCGTTCTGAGTATCTGGAAATGCCACTGTTCGATCTCACAGAACGCCTTTTTGCAGAACTTAAACTTGGCGAAATAAAAGACATGATCAAGCAAACTGCCTACATCTGTACTTTTTATGATTGCTTAAGTAAATATCTCACAGATAACAGTAGTGATATCACAGGATTTCTGAAAGAGTGGGATAACCGTATTCACGAAAAAAGCATTCATAGCGATGGCGATGGAGGTATCAGATTCCTTACTATACATAAGAGTAAGGGACTGGAATACGATCATGTTATCATGCCTTACTGTGACTGGCAACTAGAAAAAGCCAACACTATCTGGTGCACACCGCAAGAAGCTCCATACAACGAGCTTCCACTGGTACCTATAGATTTCAGTGCTAAACTGATGAAGCAAAGTATATATGAAGCAGATTATAATCATGAACATCTGCAAAACATAGTCGACAATTTGAATCTGCTTTATGTAGCCTTCACACGTGCCAGTCATAACCTGATTGTAATTGGCAAACGAGCTAATAGTGCATATCGTTCTGCCATTATCGAATCTGTACTCGACAAGGTAGCCAGCCGACTTGAAGCTAATGATGTAAAGATGGAGTTAACAGGAATAGGTTCTGATGCCAAAACAGATGACATATCTTTCTGCTATAATGAAATATATGTACCTGCTTCTTCCAAGAAATCAAACGAGAAGAAGGATACAAACGTGCTCTCAGCCTATTCTCAACCGTTAGAAATTAAAATAAATGTTACGCCTGAAATGCCAGAATTCAGACAGAGTAACCAGAGCCGTGACTTTATAAAGCGTGATGAAACTGAAGAACAACAGAAGTTTTATATCAAAATGGGTACCATTTTGCACAACCTCTTTTCTACAATCCGCACGGTTGATGATATTGATGGAGCCCTGAAACAGTTGGAGTTAGACGGACTTTTATACGATCAAGACCTCACACCAGAGAAAATAAAGGAGATGATCAGGAAAAGACTTGAATCACCAAAGGTCGCTAAATGGTTTGACAAGGAACTGACCATACTAAATGAATGTTCTATCCTGACAGTTGAAAATGGAAAAGTGGCAGAATACCGTCCAGACCGCGTGATGCAAAACTCAAAAAAAGAAACCATCGTGGTAGACTTCAAATTCGGTAAACAGAAAGTAGAACACCATGAACAGGTTAGAAAATACATCGGTTTGTTAAAAAGTATGGGACATCACCGAGTAAAAGGTTATCTATGGTATGTATACCCTAACAGAATCGTTGAAGTAATAAAATAATACGGTTGTCCCTTTCCTAAAAACTGGGCAACAAAAAGAACAGTTGCAAACATTGAAAAGTCCATTAAGATATGAAAACATTTTTAAAATATGTAGCAAGAGATATTCTCGAGAAATACGGAAACAATCTCAGCGACATTGCCGTCGTGTTTCCAAATAAACGCGCCGCTCTTTTCCTCAACGAGAGTCTGGCCCGTTTGACTGATCACCCTATCTGGTCGCCATCTTACATAACAATCAGCGACCTTTTTCGCAAACATAGCACATTGAAAGTTGGAGACCCAATCAAACTTGTTTGCGATTTACATAAAACATTCGTAGCCTGCACTGGTATTGATGAGACCCTCGACCATTTTTATGGATGGGGACAACTTCTTATCACAGATTTTGACGATATTGATAAAAACATGGCAGAAGCAGAAAAACTCTTTGCCAATCTTAGCAATATACATGAACTTGATGACATCTCATATCTTACAGAAGAACAGAAAACGCTGATTAAGAAATTTTTCAGCAATTTCAACGATGATCACAACTCAGAACTCAAAAAGAGATTTCTACAATTATGGAGCCATTTTCTTGATATCTATAAGCAGTTCAACATGCGTCTTGAAGAACAAGGATTGGCTTATGAGGGGGCTCTATACAGGAAAGTTGTAAATGATGAAAACATCAAATTCCAACACAAGAAATATCTCTTTGTCGGTTTTAATATGATGCAAGTAGTAGAACGGAAACTCTGCGACCGCTTGATGAAAGAGGGTAAAGCACATTTCTATTGGGACTACGATGACTATTATATGCAAAACAATCATGAGGCTGGTCACTACATTCGTGAATATCTCAAATATTATCCTAACGAATTGAATGATATGCCTCCTCATGATCTTCGTGAAATTTATCATAACTTTGATAACAATAAAGACATTACATTCATTTCGGCATCAACTGAAAACATCCAGGCCCGATATGTAAACCAATGGCTCAAAGAAAAGAAACGCTATAAATATGGAAAAAAAATAGCAATAGTATTAGCCGATGAAGGTTTGTTGCAAAGTGTAATACATAGTCTTCCTACAAACGAAGACATCAATCGTTGCCAGATTATTCTGAGAACGACCAGTTATCATATAACATAACATTGGGTTATCCGCTTCAACAGACACCATTCTACAGTTTGCTGCAACAGCTCATCAAGTTGCAGGGTGTAGGTCACCCCAAGCATAGTAACAACTATCGCTTACATAATGTGCTCATGGTGCTCCGTCATCCATACACACGCTATATTTCTCAAAATTATAGCAAACTCTTGAGCGCTCTTGACGAGCAGAAGCAGTTCTATCCTACCCGCCAATTCCTAAGCATGGATGGTGATGAAGGCTTGTCACTGCTTTTCAAAGATTTGGGTGAGACTGCAACAGAAAATGAATACAACTTGAGACTCATCCAGTATCTGCTGGATATTTTGAAGACAATAGGTGTGAATAGTAAAGAACAGGACGATCCTTTATTCCAGGAATCGCTCTTCAGGACCTATACCTTATTAAACCGTCTGCAAGAACTCATCCAGACAGGAGACTTAGCAGTAGACTGCATCACTCTGGAACGACTCATCCAACAGCTCATCCAGTCAACAAGTATTCCTTTCCACGGAGAACCTGCAGAAGGAATACAGGTAATGGGTGTATTGGAAACTCGAAATCTGGATTTCGAGCATATCTTAGTACTCTCATGCAACGAAGGGAAACTGCCGAAAGGTGTGAACGATGCTTCATTTATTCCCTATTCATTGAGAAAGGCATACGGCTTGACTACGGTAGATAACAAAGTAGCTATATACGCCTATTATTTTCACAGTCTGCTCCAACGCTCACACGACATCACTTTATGTTACAATAACGCAACAGAAGATGGCCAATCGGGTGAGATGAGCCGTTTTATGCTACAACTCCTGGTAGAAAGCCATCATGACATCGAGCGCTTTTCTTTGGTCGCAGGACAAAACACGCTGCGTCCTACTTATGAACCAATAGAGAAAAAACTGCATACGCTCAGCCAGCTCAAGAATTTGAAAATGCTTACGCCAACATTTTTGAATACCTATTTGAGATGTGAAAAGCAATTCTACTATAAATATGTAGAAGGACTGATTGAGCCAGATGAAATTGATGAGGACGAAGTAGACAACAAAGTATTTGGAAATATATTCCATCGGGCAGCAGAACTGTTCTATCTGGGATTAGCAAGCAGCGATGCTCTGACAACCGACGGTAAAGGAGAACTCAAACTGACTCGTCCTATCGTTGTATCAAAAGAGCAATTAGAGCAAGCCTTAAAAGACGAATCTCTGATTTATCGCCTGGTTGATCAGGCGTTCAGAGAAGAACTCTTTAAAGTTAGCGCTGCAGGGTATCGTCCAAAATATAATGGTCTGCAACTGATCAATAAAGAAGTAATAGCAAGATATATCCGGCAACTTGTCACGATAGATATGCGACAGGCTCCATTCACCATACTCGGATTAGAGTTGGTTGTAAAAACTGACGTCGAAGTAGAAACAAGTATCGGCAATTTATCTCTGTCAATAGGAGGTTTTATCGACCGACTGGACGCTGTTGCAGCTAACGGTAATGCAAATGGCAATAATCTTGCAGAACGAATCCGCGTAATCGACTATAAAACAGGACGTATTTCAACAACACGTCCAAGAGAACTGAGCGAAGTGTTTGATCCATCCATGCTCAACAAGCATACAGATTATTATTTACAATCTATGCTCTACTCGATTATTGTAAGCCACAACAGGAATCTGAATCCGGCTCAAGAGCCCGTATCTCCAGGCTTGCTGTTTATACAAAATGCAGGAGCAGAAGATTATGATCCGACATTAAAAATGGGCAAGGAACTCATCAGTAGCATAGATGTATACGAAGAAGAGTTTATGAAACAACTGAAAGTTCTCATCGCCAACATCTTTGACAAGGACCAACCATTCCGACCTACAGATGATAAGCATCGTTGCGAATACTGTCCATACGCAGCTTTATGCAAATCATAGAAACATATATAATATGTGGAAACCAAAATGATTGGTTAAAATGCGCAAAATACTTGCTTTTTTGAATTATTCTATGTATATTTGCAAAAAGAATTATTGAATATGACAGAAAAAGAAATAAACAAGATAGTTAGTGAGAACTTAAACTATGTAAAATCAGTAGCCAACCAGTATAAAGGTAAAGGCGTTGAGTTTGATGACTTGGTTAGCGAAGGAACGCTGGCAATGCTTATGGCAGCCAGAAAGTTCCAAGCCGACCGGGGCACCGATTTTGTGGCTTATGCCGGTCCGTTCGTTCACAAGGCTATATCACAGGCCATCGATAAACAATCAGGACTTTATCGTTTACCGAAAGACCAGAAGAAATTTGCCCCAAGAAACGCAGACAAGGCTGTATCTGTAGATGCGCCACTAAGCGCAAACAATCCGTATACCCTATTAGACATATTAAACGATCCGGATGTAAAGATTGCAGATGATACCCTGAATATAGAAATGATGAAGAAAAAGATGGCAGAAAGCATTGCAGATTTATTGCCACGAGAGAAAGAAATCATCACCAAATTCTATGGTATAGGTGTTCCTAAAGAAACGATGGCTGAAATTGCTGAAGATATGGGGCTCAAACGCGAACGAGTTCGCAGATACGAAATCTGACCATACGCAGATTGAACAGGAGTATCCGCCACCAGGCATTGAGAAACTACTTCAAGAGGTAACTCGCAATAGTTTGTAAAAACAAAAAGGAGGGTGAATCATTAACTTATGATACACCCTCCTTTTTGTTTCATGTTCTAGTTATTAACAATTAAACTTACTCCAATCCCTTAAAATGATTAGCACGATATTGACGGGGAGTAACGCCTATTCGCTTGAAGAAATTAGCATAGAAACTCTGACGAGTATTGAAACCAGCCATTTCGCTGATACCTTCTACACTCATTCTTGCATAACGCTTATCGGTAAGTAAAGACATAGCATCGTTTACTCGATAATCATTCACCAATCGGCATAATTCTTATGAAATCGAGTTGCGCATACAGCAGAAATATAGCGAGAGTTAGTATTCAAATCCTCTGCAAGTTTCTTGGAACTATAGTCTGGGTCCTTGTACTTTCTTTCAGTCACAAGAACACGGATTATCTCGTCGCGAAGGCGGTCCTTAGTTTCTTCACTCAGCATAGATTGATATCTTGCTATTTTTTCTTTTTTAGGTTGAATATTGTACTTAGCCATAGTTATGTTATAAAATTTATTACAACAAAGGTACGACTTTTATTTAGAACGACCAAATTTTTTCTCACTTTTTTGAAAAATAAACACAAAAAAGTCGTTTATATGAAATAAAATGGTTATTTTTGCATTAATTTTCAAGCTCAAAGCCGAGTATATCATAATTATTAGTCAAGAAGCATAGATATGAAGCAAATATTGTGGTTTATAAAAACGTATTTTACGTTTGTCATTTTGTTCAGTATTCAGAAACCATTTTTCATGATATTGGAAAAGGCTTCTGCTACACAACCTATCGATAATATCTGGAGCGAAATGCCTACAGTGATGTGGAACGGTTTATCACTCGACCTCTCTATGGCTGGTTACCTCACCGCACTACCGGGTTTGTTGCTCATCGCAATGATTTGGTTTCGTAAGGAGATTATACGTCCCATTCTGAATGCTTATTTTATACTGGCATCTTTCCTGGTTTCCATTACATTCGTACTGAATGCAGGATTATATCCATATTGGAACTTCCCGCTAGATAGCACTCCATTATACTATTTCTTTACTTCGCCAAAGGATGCACTTGCAAGTGTTGGAGGGCTTTACATCTTTTTTGCTCTCCTCATCACTGTGCTGCTTACCATAGCCGTCTGGTTCGCACTCCGCATGCCTCATACCCAGAAGCGCTATTCCAGCAGATACAGCAACTATGGTTTTGGAGATTTCGGCAGTGGTCGTAGAACACGCTACTCTGACATAGAGCATCATCGTATGCGCCATTCTCTTATTCTGTTGCTGCTTACTGCCCTTCTCTTCATCCCTATCAGAGGAGGATTTACTGTATCTACAACAAATACAGGAAAGGCATATTTCAGCCAAAATGCGTTTTTGAATCATGCTGCCGTCAATCCGATGTTCAGCCTGTTTGAATCACTTACCCATCAGGAAGATTTTGCATCGCAATACCGATACATGCCTGAAGAAGAAGCTAACAAGCTCTTTGCTCAAATGGTAAGTTCAAGCGACCGGAATACCTACCCTCTTCTGAATGAAGAAGTTCGGAAAAACGGAAAGCCGGATATACTTATTATTATTATGGAAAGCTTTGCCAACGACATCATGCCTTCCGTCGGAACACATAAAGACGTAGCGGTCTGCTTGGACTCAATAGCCAGAAAGGGAATTTTCTTCCCAAGATTCTATTCCAACACCTTCCGCACGGATCGTGGTCTGGTTGCTGTTTTGAGCGGTTATCCTGCACAACCTACAACCAGCATCATGCGCTACCCGGCAAAATCTGCACAATTACCATCATTGGCACGTTCATTGGCTAAAGCAAAGCATTACGGCAATGCATATTATTATGGTGGTGATGTTGATTTTGCCAACCAACGCTCTTGGCTGGTTTCCCAGGGCTATGAGAGAATCATTCAGATAGTGATTTCCCTATAGAAGACAAATTGAGCAAATGGGGAGTACACGATCATATCGTAGCCAACCGGCTGCTTGCAGACCTCAGGAAAGAACAGAATGCCAAACAGCCTATGCTAAGAGTATTCCAGACATCAAGCAGTCATGAGCCATTCGATGTACCATATAGCAGACTGAAAGACAAGCGTTTAAATGCATTTGCTTACACTGATAGTGTCATAGGTCATCTTCTGCGTGAATACAGCAAATTGCCTAGATGGAAAAATACTTTGGTATTACTCGTTGCCGATCATGTTGGCGCATACAAAGAACATCTTGACAACTTTGACCGCAGCCGCTATCAGATTCCACTTATCATGACCGGTGGAGCAATAGCTCGCCCAATGAATGTTAAGCTCATAGGAAGTCAGCATGATATAGCAGCTACACTGCTCGGACAATTAGGCATTCCTCACAAAGACTTCTTGTTCAGCAAGAACATGTTGAGTGATGCTACGCCTAAATTTGCATTCTTTGATGTACCCGATGCTTTCGGCATGGTATCAGAGGAGAACTCTATCATCTACGACAACAAATCCCAAAAGGTTGTTTATGATAAAGGCAAAAAAGGTTATAACCTGAAGCGAGGCATGGCTTATCTACAGAAGTTGTACGATGACTTGAGTGCAAAATAGCCCAAACGACAGGGCAACAGATTATCAGGAACAAGAAAGCGAACATTACAGATTTTCATAAAGAAAGACTATGATAGAATTACTTCATCAAATAGAACAGATTGATACGCAGATTTTTCTGTTTTTCAATGGTTTTCACAACGAGTATTGGGATTACTTCATGATGATTTTCTCAGACCGTTTTGTATGGGTTCCGTTCTATGCCAGTTTTATCTTTGTACTGCTAAAGAATTTTCCTGTCAAGGTTGTGATGAGCACTATAGTTGTTATCGCTCTGATTATCTTGTTTTCAGACCAGACTGCATCAGGAATTCTGAAGCCATTAGTAGCAAGAATGCGTCCCAGCAATCCTGATAATCCTATCAGTTCGATGGTACATGTTGTTCAAGGATATCGGGGTGGCAGATATGGTTTCCCATCTTCTCATGCAGCCAATGCATGGAGCATGGCCTTCTTTGCCCAGTATCTGGTTCGCCGGAGCAAACTCACGATATTCTTATGCCTATGGGCATTGATAACCAGTTATTCCCGCATGTATCTCGGTGTACACTATTTTGGCGACATCCTGATTGGTACCCTCATTGGTTTTCTCTATGCCACCTTATATTATTATATATTTCAGTATTTTTTAAGGAAGCATACCGAACGTTTTAAGCCCAACCACGACATCAGATTTGCAAGCGTCCCTATCATTACGGGGCTCGTTTCTATTTGGGTAATCATTTGTACCAGTGGAATACTATCTTTCTATAGCATACCACTGAGATAAACAAATGTATAAAAAGAGTTAGCTTATAAAAATGGTTTAGATTATACATTATTATTAACATATAAAATTTAAAGATTATGAAGAAATTATCAATTCTTGCATTTGCTATGGGCCTGATAGCTTTCACAGCATGTTCTGAGAAAAAGGCACCAGCACCAGCTCAGGCAGAACAGACTGTTGTAACCGATTCTGCATTTCAGGCTGCCGCAGCCGGTGAATATAAGAGCGCAGATGGTGAGCGTAGTGTAACTTTGAACAGTGATTTCTCTGTTAAAGTAAAAGGCCTTAACAAGGAATTTTACAAGTGGGAATTGCCAGCTAAGCCAGAAGGTAAAGCAGCTGTGATTATCCTGAGCCGCAAGGGTCTCGATGCCGACGTTCAGGAGCAGGCAACACTCGATACAGAAGAAGGTTCTATCATTATTAAGAACGAAACATTCCGCAAAAAGTAATAGAATATGAACCTGGTATAAATGCAAAACGCCCTCGCTTCACAGCGAAGGCGTTCTTTTTGGTATTAGTTTCATTTAAGGTAAAAAGATTGTATTCAGGATAACGATGCAAAGATAGACATATTTTTCGAAACGAACGAATCTTTTTATATGTTTAAAAACATATTTTGTGAATTATTGCTCCCAAAACAAAATTATCTGCCAGATAATTTCGGTACTTACAATTAAATTTGTATCTTTGCACCATAAATTTAAAAATTATTCTTTTTATTGAATTATGGCAATTAATGAAGAAAACAATTTGGAAGAGAAGAAAAGTATCTCTTTCGTAGAACAGTTAGTTGAGGAAGACCTCAAAGAAGGCAAAAACGGAGGACGAATCCAGACGCGTTTTCCGCCAGAGCCTAATGGTTATCTGCATATCGGCCATGCCAAAGCTATCTGCATGGACTTTGGTGTTGCAGAGAAATATAATGGTGTTTGCAATCTTCGTTTTGATGACACTAACCCTAGCAAGGAAAACAATGAATATGTAGAGAATATTCTTCAAGACATCCAGTGGCTCGGTTTCAAGTGGGGCAATATCTACTATGCTTCTGACTACTTTGAGAAGCTTTGGGATTTTGCTGTCTGGATGATCAAGAAGGGCAATGCATATATAGATGAACAAACTGCTGAAGAAATTGCACAGCAGAAGGGTACCCCTACCACACCAGGTACTGCTAGTCCATACCGTGATCGCCCAATCGAAGAAAACCTTGCTTTGTTTGAGAAGATGAATACTCCTGAGGCCGTAGAAGGCAGCATGGTTCTTCGCGCAAAACTCGATATGGCGAATCCAAATATGCATTTCCGCGATCCTATCATGTATCGTATCATCCAAACTCCTCATCACCGTACAGGAACTAAATGGCATGCATATCCTATGTATGATTTCGCTCACGGACAGAGTGACTACTTTGAAGGGGTAACCCACTCTATCTGTACATTGGAATTTGTACCTCACCGTCCGCTTTACGATAAGTTCATCGACTTCTTGAAGGAGAAGGACGGAACTGCAGATGTATTAAACGACAATCGTCCACGTCAGATTGAGTTCAACCGATTGAACCTCACTTATACAGTAATGAGCAAGCGTAAGCTTCACCAGCTGGTAGATGAGAAACTGGTTATCGGATGGGACGACCCACGTATGCCTACTCTTTGCGGAATGCGCCGTCGCGGTTACTCTCCTGAGAGTATTCGTATGTTTATCGACAGTATCGGTTATACTAAGTTCGATGCTCTCAACGATATGGCCTTACTCGAAGCATCTGTTAGAGAAGACTTGAACAAGAAAGCATGTCGTGTGAGTGCAGTACTTGATCCAGTAAAACTCGTAATTACCAACTATCCGGAAGGTGAAACTGAGGAAATGGAAGCAATCAATAATCCGGAAAATGAAGCTGACGGTACACACACCATCACATTCTCTAAGAATCTCTGGATAGAGCGTGCTGACTTTATGGAAGATGCTCCTAAAAAATTCTTCCGTATGACTCCGGGTAAAGAAGTTCGTCTGAAGAATGCTTACATCGTTAAGTGCACTGGATGCACAAAGGACGAAAATGGCGTTATCACTGAGATTCAGGCAGAATACGATCCTATCAGTAAGAGCGGCATGGAAGGTGCCAACCGTAAGGTTAAGGGTACATTGCATTGGGTATCAGCAGATCACTGCGTAAAGGCAGAGGTGCGCGAATACGACCGTCTCTTTATGGTAGAAAATCCATCTGCTGATGAGCGTGACTTCCACGAGTTGCTCAACCCAGATAGCTTCCACGACTATCCTAACTGCTATGTTGAGGAATATGCAGCCAACAAGAAGCCAGGTGAATATCTCCAGTTCCAGCGTATCGGTTATTTCATGGCCGATCTTGATTCTACTGCAGAAAAACCAGTATTCAACAAAACCGTTGGCTTGAAGGATACATGGGCAAAACAGAATAAATAAATCACCTATATCTGTCTCAGTTTCAACAGCTGAGACAGATATTATTTAGATTCAAGATAACAAATGAATACTGCAGATCTTTTTCTTTGGATACTCGACAATTTAAATTACTGGGTAGTAACCCTTTTCATGGCTATCGAGAGTTCATTCGTCCCATTCCCATCAGAGGTGGTTGTTCCACCTGCAGCATGGAAAGCCATGGATCCTGATAGCGGAATGTCGTTTATCCTGGTCATCGTATTTGCCACCATTGGTGCCAATATCGGTGCACTTATCAACTATTATTTAGCTAAATGGGTAGGCCGCCCTATCATCTACCGTTTTGCCGACAGCCGCATCGGACATATGTGCCTGATAGACCGCCAAAAGGTAGAAGTTGCAGAAGAGTTTTTCCGCAAGCATGGAGCCGCATCCACTATTTTTGGGCGCCTGGTACCAGCTGTTCGCCAGTTAATCAGCATTCCAGCCGGTTTGGCAGGTATGCATGTAGGCAAATTCTTGCTCTATACCACAATCGGTGCTGGCATCTGGAATACTGTTTTAGCAACCATCGGTTGGGGTATTTACCAATATACAGACTATAAAACAACTCAAGATGTATATCAGCAGGCATTAAAGTATAGTCATGAGCTCGGTTACATCATCTTGGCTCTAGCCGTTGTTATTGTAGCTTTCCTTGTATACAAGGGGCTCAAGAAGAAATAAGAAACTATCCCCCATCCTGCTTCCTCAAGCAGGATGGAGGATTTTTTCTTTCGTATAATTACTTATCTATCTTGTATAGCATTTCATCATGGCAAAACAAGGTTGGATTCAAGTAACCTATTTCTTGATAATCCAATCACCTATCGTCGCTGTGTGCTGTCATAATTTACGCCAATCTTAAACAGGCGCTTACCATCGGCAGAATATGGAATCAGATATCCCTTTTCATCTATCTGTCTGATAGCTTCCTCGGCTGAGCCATCATATTTCAACTCGAAAACAAATACGGCATCAGGCATATACACCACGGCATCAGCCTGCCTATCGCACTATCCTCCTCTACCTCATGTGTGCTCCCATCAGGTTAAAGATAAGATAGAACACCGTCTGGAAATCCCGTTCACTCTTGTTACTCAATCGGTTGGAGATGCTGGCAAGATAAGCCTTCAGGCGCACCATTGCTCCCTCAACGTCTGCCTCATAGAGCTTTTCCAGGAAATCACCTACCAGACTGTTATTATCCAGTGATATTGGCGAGAGATAGTTGGGTGCAAGACTCTTGAGCATGCCAATCTTAACCTCTCTGTTAGGATATTCCAGTGTATAGCGTTGCAGCATCGGGTTATACTTCTTGATGGTGAGATAACCACTCTGATAGAGCAACGGAAGCGCAGAAGTCATCATTTCCGGCGAAACATCAAAGTCATCCACATCACATGATTTCTTCTCTATATCCATCACATTGACGTGATACTTCTGCAGCGTCTTGATAAGATAAGTCGGCGTACCCGAGCCAAACCAGTAAGGAGCAATCTTTCGTGCATTCAGCGCCTTTACCAGACTGAACGGATTGAAAACATCCTCTGATTTCTCACTGAAATGATAGCCGTCGTAGAATCTTGTCAGCTCTGCCAGGCACTCCTCATACGTCATACCCAAGTCTTCTCCCAATGCCTCTATATCCGGTTTCATCTGAGTGGTAAGTTCCTTCTTGCTGATACCGCAGATAGCCGAATACTGGTCGAACATACTGATGTTATCGAGGTTATTCAGTTCGCTGAAGATGCTGAGCTGCGAGAACTTGGTGATACCCGTGATGAAGGTAAACTCCAAGTATGGGTCGAGCATCTTGATGGGACTATAGAAGTTCTGCATGATGAGGCGCAGCGGTTTCAAATTTTCCTTTTCATGCACTACATCCAGCAAAGGGGCATCATATTCATCAATGATAATCACTACCTTCTTACCTGTCTGCTTGTATGCTTCTTTCACCAGGTCTTTCAAACGGAGGTTAGCGTCCACCTGATGCGTCTTATATCCCCAAATTGTCTCCTGCTCTTCAAGCATATCAGCCAGGTATCTTTCCAGCTGCTCCACTCCCATGTGCTTGGCGCCGCTCAGGTCGAAATGCAGCACAGGGTGCTTCACCCAATCCTTCTCATAATCAGCAATGGCCAATCCCTCAAAAAGTTCTTTCCTTCCCTCGAAATAGGCCTGGAGGGTAGATGCAAAGAGCGACTTTCCGAATCGTCTTGGACGACTCAGAAAAACATACTTCATTTTTTTCTCTCGAAAATCCACGATGTATTGGGTCTTATCTATATAGAGATAATTACCCTCTCTGATATTCGAGAATGTCTGTATTCCTACAGGATAGAAATTTACCATTTTTGCCATATTCCTACATGCTTTACGTTTTGCGCTGCTAAGTTACGAATATTTTTTTGAATAGGAAAATTTTGGGAGAGATATTTTTCACAATTATCTTTTGCACTATTAAATTAATAATTGCTTGGCAGAAACTTCTACTACCCCGCCATTTCCGTCACTAATGACAACAGGACGATTGTATAAAGCCTTTTCTACCAACATATCATGCTGAGCTTCAACTAAACCTGATTCAACTTTGTTGATAAAGCCCTCAATCTCACTTTCACTCATAATCCTTAATTATTTTAAATTTAACAATATCCTTAATCTTTGTTGGAATAAGATCTGGTTGCTAAAGTAGTTTTAAATTCTTTTGGATGCAAATATACTGCAAAATCTTGATAACGCCAAATATTTGAATGAAATTAACATCATTATTGGCTAATAACTGAACTTTCGCATATCAGGAGTTAAAGGAGTTAAGGAAGTTAAGGAGTTAAGACAATAGAGTCTGGAAACGTTAAAAAATACAAACAAGGTGTCGCATTGCCCACGAAGGAGACACCTAAAAACAAAAAATCATACCTAAAAAAACAAATATTACCCCCCACTTTCAAATAAAAACCTTATCTTTGCACCAGGATTTTTACAATCTGTATCATGAAGGATTTAAAATATTGTAAATTATAATCAAAACATAATAGATTAATATGAGAAATTATTTAACTGGAAAAGAACGATTACTGGTTGCAGCACTTGCTTTAATTCTTCCATTTTCTTTCGCAAAAGCAGAAGCAAGAGAAGATGGAAAGACCGGTCAGCAAGGCTGGTATGTAGGAGTAGAGGGTGGAATGCCTTTCGGCTTCTCTACTTTCTCAAGTTTCGGACACGACAAGACGCATCCCGGTTGGGCTGCTGGCTTATATGGGGGCTATCGTTTCAACTCCATCTTCTCGCTGAGTTATCTGCCAAGTATGGAGAAATGAACTTGTCGGCACAAGACTGCTGCGTAGAACGTAACTATTGGTTGGGTAGCGACGGTGTGCGTTACAAGGCTGGTGTCTTAGGCATGGATAGTTGGGAGTATGCCAATCTGAAAAGCCATGTCTCTATGGGACAATATGGAGCCAGCGTAAATATCAACCTCCTTGGGTTGTTCCCTCAAACAGCTGACAGCCGATGGGATTTGGCAGTATCACCTCATATTTATGCAGTAACGACCAAGGCTGATATTCAGACTATAGCCGATGATGCCAAAGTGATAAAAGGTTCTACCAACTGGCATTTGGGTTATGGTGCAGACTTGCAGGTTGGTTATCAACTGACCTCATGCCTGAAATTGGGTATCTATTCCGGTTTGACTCGTCTTACTGGCGAACGTATGGATGGAATGCCGGAATATCAGCATAAGAACAACTTCTTGTGGGAAAGTGGCATAAGATTAGGAATCAACTTGCCTTTTACCAATCATCATCCGTAACTCCTAAAACAAGATAGAGAATGAAAGCAAAAAGAAGATTTAATATTTGGTTATGGGTGCTGTTATGCGTCCCATGCCTGTTGACAAGTTGCGACCATGATGTTCATGATGACAAGGAAGAAAGCGGCTTGTCGGTATCGCTCACTTGGGCTGATGAAGCCGACCAAGGTACGGAAGTGAAGGATGTGAAACTCTGGATATTCAATGCCGATGACGGTTCGCTTGTAGAGGAAAAACAATATGGCGGTGCACAGGAGGTGGCAAGCCAACGCTTCCAACTCCCGGAAGGAACCTATCGCATCCTGACTACCACCAACCTAACAAAACCGTTCTTTATCAGCGAACAGACCCGGTCTTTGACCAACTGGAACAATATTCTGATAGGTTTGACCAATCCTAAAGATGTGAAGCATAATGCCTATTTCGGAGTTGCCGATGTGAAGATAGATAACAAGGAAGGCAGCTATGTGGTGCAAACCCCTTTAAAGAGCGTGCTTGCCGAACTGACCATCATCATCGAGAACATACCGAAAGGCACAGAGATGAGTGGCAAGGCTTTGGATTGTGCCTGGTGCCTGTTCCCAACACTGAAGAACAGTGATGGAGACTACGGTTTGCCGAGCATAGAGCCAGCGGAAGTGGAACTCCCTACCTCCTGGCTACGGAATCAACCTAAAATCGGAAGTCATCCGACTGATGCCAACCATACAGGGAAGCCCCGCCTCTCATGTTTATCTCCGCCTCTTGCTGCCTAACGGGACCTTGCAGGAGTTTGACATCACTGCTCCTAAGATGAATGTTGGTGGAAAGTATGAACTAAGGTTCAAGTACGAAGAAATGCAGCCGAAGATGAATCTGCAAACGGGCATCAATGACTGGAATGACCTCAACAAAGAAGTAACAATCAAATAAAATAATAACTTTTAAAATATTTATAATATGAAAAAGATGATTAAGTTTTTCGCACTTGCACTCTTGGCTGGTGCAATGGTTTCATGCAATACAGAAGATACAGCTTCTACAACACCAAATGGTAAGGTAGCCGTACAGTTTACTGGTGGTATCAGCGTAAACACCCGTGCTTCGGGTTTAGCCTGGGCTGATGGTGACATGATCGGTATCTTCATGACTGGAGCAAATCAGACTCTCTCGGCAGATGCAATCAAAGAGGGTGTTGACAATGTTTGCTATCAGACAGATGGAAGTGTTGCCTTTTCACCAATTTCTGGAGGTAAGACCATTTACTATCCTATTGATGGTGATGTGGACTTCTATTCTTACTATCCATATACTACGGTAAGCAATTACAAGGTGGCACTCAATGTGACCAACCAAGGGAGTCTGGAAGCTATCGACTTCATGTATGCCAAGACGACAGGATACAACAAAGCTAATCCACAGGTAGAGTTGAAATTCAACCATATGTTGAGTAAATTGGTTCTGAATGTTCAGGCAGGTAATGGTTTGACGCAAGACGATCTCAATAAATTGACGGTCACCATTAAAGACCAGAACACCACAGCCACTTTCAATCTGGCAGATGGCGTAATCTCCGGCGAAGGTAATCCTGACAACATCCAGATGAAAGCTGTCCAAGTCGGTAAGAGATACGAAGCCATTCTGCTTCCAACGGCATCAAAGATCAGAGAAATAGAGTTTGAATTGAACAATGGTTTTGATGCTCCGTTCGTCTGGAAAATGGACCAAGAACTCAAGGGCGGTAATTTGTACAATTACACCACCGTGAAGCTGACCCGAAGCACTGTAGATATGATGGGAACAATCCAATCTTGGAACGAGGTAAAAAACAACAATGAGAATATAGCTGATTGACAGATATGATGAAGATAAGATTTCTTGCACTTGCAGCGCTCGCCCTCTTACTGGGCGCCTGCACACAGGACGAACTGGCTGACGGTAGCCGTCTGTCCAAAGAGGAATATCCAATAGTCATCCATGCCACCGGACTGTCCGTGGAGGCAACGCCATCAACCCGTACCACCGTGGACGGCGACTGGGTGGGCGTCACTTCCGTGGCACTCAAGATTGGCGATGCGGTAAAGGAATACACCGTTACGGCTACGGATGCCGACGGATACAAGAGCGCCACGCTCTCACGCGAGAACGACCCGTACTACTGGACCAGCCGCAACCCGATTACCGTATCGGCATGGTGGCCCTTGGATAATGCAGACATCACACAGATGCCTGTCGTGAAGGTGGCAGAAGACCAGAGCATATTGGCTGACTTCCAGAACAGCGACTTCATCTCCGCCGAAAACCAGACGGTGAAATTTGACGACCCGACACTTGGATTTACCCACCGCACGGCACGCGTGGCAGTCGAACTGAAGCCCGGCACGGATTCACGAGCGTTGCCGGTGCCACGGTGAGCCTCGTGAGCCTGTCCGCCGATAACGGCAACCCGACAGCATCAAGACCTACAACGCAAGCGGCAACACCTACGAGGCACTGACCGCTCCGCAGACCGTTGCGGCAGGCAAGCAGTTCGTCAAGGTGGAACTCGGCGGCGGAACCTTCTACTTCCGCCCGCAGAACAACGTCGTGCTGGCAGCGGGCAACCGCTATACCTACATCGTCAAGGTGAACGCCACCGGTCTGACGTTAGAGGGTTGCACCATCGGCGACTGGGCTGACGGCGGCGGCGAGAGTGGCGCAGCCGAGTTGGGCTACATCTACAATAGCAACACCAAGACCTACACGGTCTATAACGCCGACGGCCTACTGGCATGGAACGAAGCCGCACAAAAAGACAGATCGATAAATTGCACCCTCACCGCCGACATCGACCTCACGGGCAAAGGCTGGACGCCGATAGGCACTGACTACGACAACTCATACACCGGCACCTTCGACGGCGGCGGCCATACCATCATGGGGCTGACCGTTACGACAAATGACCAATATGCGGGTCTGTTCGGCTATCTCGGTGATGCCGGTACGGTGAAGAATGTGGTGATGGATGGCATACAGATAACATGCAATCGCAGGTTGGGCTCTGCCGGCGGCGTGGCAGGATTTAGCAGGGGAGGCACCATTGAAAACTGCTCGGTGTCGGGCAGCGTCAGCGGCACGATGCGCGCCGGCGGTGTGGTGGGTGTTCAATGGGAGGCTTCCATCACCGGATGCAGCTCCTCGGCCACAGTGAAGGGATTAGCCTATGTCGGCGGCGTGGCAGGTGAGACGAATTCGGGTGCCACCATGGCCGCTTGCTATGCCACAGGCAACGTGACCATAGAAATAGACCCCATAAATACTATCCTTGGCGGCGGTCTGGTGGGATTCAACGCAGGAAGCAGCGTCCTTGCCTGCTATGCCACGGGCAACGTAACCAGTACGGGTAGTAGCACTGGCAGAATTGATATCGGCGGCTTTTTGGGAAATAACTACACCACCGTGACCGCCTGCTATTGGAAGAACAATCATGAACAAGGCATCGGCTACAATAAGGAAGGCACCGTCACCGAAGTCACGAAGGTGGACGGCTCTGTCGTTACCTGGCAGAAAGCCGTTGATGCCATGAACACCGCCTTGCAGAACGCAGGCTCAGAGTGGCGTTACGAACTTAAAGGAGCATTGCCTACCTTGAGGAAGCAGTAAACCGTTGCGGGCGGAAAAGTTCCGTCCGCAACGGAAAGAACCAGAGTAATAAAATAACAGATATTATGAGGATAAGATTTTTTGCACTTGCAGCGCTCGCCCTCTTATTGGGCGCCTGCACACAGGACGAAGCGGGCTTCCTGCCGGAAGGGGCGGAAGGCACATCCATCGTCTTCACCGCCACGGGGCTGAACCCCGCTGCGACAGCCACCGCCGGCACCCGTGCCCCAGTGGATGGCAATTGGGAGGGTGTGCAGAGCGTGGCAGTCCTGATGGACGGCACGGTGAAGGCATACGACGTAACGCCCTCCACCGCCGACCCCACCAGCGCCACGCTGACCTCCACCGACCCGTACTACTGGACCAACCACAACGACATCACCGTCACAGCGTGGTGGCCCTACACCGCTGGCGAGACAACCCCACCTGCGGTAAAGGTAAAAGCCAACCAAAGTGCCCAGAAGGACTTTGAGGGCAGTGACCTCATCGTAGCCGACGGACAGACGGTGACTTACGGTAGCCCCACGCTTCGCTTCACCCACCGCACGGCGCGGGTAACCATCGTTTTGACGGACTACACCGAGGGGCTGGCATCCGTGCAGCTGACGGGTCTCTCCACCGAAGGCGACAACCCGGATATAATCGTCCCGTATGACAAGGGTAGCAACACCTACACCGCCCTCGTAGCCCCGCAAAGTGTGGCAGCTGGCAAGGCCTTCATTACCTGCACCTTCACCAACGGCAAGGTCTTCGTCTATAAGATGAAGAATGCTGCGACTGGCAGGCGGGCGGTGAATATACCTACACCGTCTCCCTCGCTGCGGCAAAAGGCTATATCATAGAGGACGACGGCAGCTACACCGTGACCTCCGCCGACGGCTGATGAATATAGCCGAATTAGTGAACGGAGGTAAGAGCAACATTAACATTACCCTCGACACTGACATTGACCTCACAGGCAAAGGCTGGACGCCGATAGGCACAAGCTTCGATAACTCATACAAAGGCACCTTCGACGGTGGCGGCCATACCATTACGGGGCTGACCTTTACGACAAATGACGAATATGCGGGTCTGTTCGGCTGGCTCAATAGAGCTGGTACGGTGAAGAACGTGGTGATGGAGGGCGTACAGATAACAAGCAATCAAATATATGGCGGCAGTATTGGCGGCGTGGTAGGATATAGCTGGGGCACCATTGAAAACTGCTCGGTGTCGGGCAGCATCAGCGGCACGGTGTATGTCGGCGGTGTGGTGGGTGCTCAAATAGGCGGTTCCATCACCGGATGCAGTTCCTCTGCCACAGTGAAGGGAACGGTCGATGTCGGCGGCGTGGCAGGTCAGACGAATTCGAGTGCCACCCTGACCGCTTGCTATGCCACAGGCAACGTGATCATAGAAATGGACCCCAAAAAGAATATCGCTGGCGGCAGTCTGGTGGGAATGAACGCAGGAAGCAGCTCCTTGCCTGCTATGCCACGGGCAACGTAACCAGTACGGGTAGTAGCACTGGCTATGTACATATCGGCGGCTTTTTGGGAAATAACTACGCCAACGTGATGACCGCCTGCTATTGGAAGAACAATCATGAACAAGGCATCGGCTACAATAGGGAAAGCACCGAAGTCACGAAGGTGGACGGCTCTGTCGTTACCTGGCAGAAAGCCGTTGATGCCATGAACACCGCCTTGCAGAACGCAGGCTCAAAGTGGCGTTACGAACTTAAAGGAGCATTGCCTACCTTGAGGAAGCAGTAAGCTGTTGCGGGCGGAAATGTTCCGCCCGCAACGAACATTAAACGACAAGGGTCTATATGCCACGATGAAAAGGTGGCAGTTTGCAGGATGGGGGATTTCTGTAAATACAAACTATATATTATCTACAAAGACATCATTTTAAGATCATAATATAATAATCTTGTATGTGTCGCATCTTCATCATTTTTAGTAAGCTCTAAGAAGCTATTCTTTAAATAGAAAGGTATCGCCTCTATGTATGCATCAACAGTTATAAATCTACAACCCGTTTTATTGTCTTTGGCAAAATATCCTTTGATAAAATTCAGAAGTTTTGTCCCAAGATGCAGCTTTCGTGCATTTTCATCAACAGCTAATCTACATATTTTTACTGCAGGATAGCTTTTGAGACGTTTTGAGTTTTTAAAGCGTCTTTTAAACCTGTTGAACTCAGTGTTGTTCTCAAACTCTGTTAAGGAGATTTTATCATTTGCTAAACTGAAGTATGCAAGGATTACACCATTATTGTCTTCAATAACGTAAGTCACAGCTAGCATCTCTCCACGATACAACTGTGACTCATTTAGAATGAAGTCATTTAAGTCTTCATCCCCACAGTTAAAATTAGATATTCTGTCATTAATATCTAATCGTCGAATCTTTAACGGTTCGCAAATGTCTTTATTATCGTTCATAATCAATTTGCGAATAAACTCATGATATAATTATAGTCACGATTGATTTCTTCTATCTTCTCGTGGCTCTCCTTTGGAGGATTCTTCATCCTTGCCTCAAATACTCTGGCATCTTCACCATAGAGTATAGGCGTTTCTTTTATAGGTCTTGCCATATTTAATTATTTTAAAGTTCAACATCTAATTTCGCTGCAAAATTACGCTTTTTTCCTGAAACGACCAAATAAAAAGCGGGAAAACTGGCTGATAGACATTCATAAATCTCTCTATCACATAAAGCAAATCCCCCATCCTGCTTTCTCAAGCCGGATGGGGGATTTCTGTTTATCTGTTATCATCTCTTAAATAATATCTTATTTCAATTTTTCTATTTGTTCCTGGGTAAGACCGGAATACTTCATAATCAGATTGATGTCAATGCCATCAGCAAGCATGTTCCTGGCAATATCCAAGGCTTTCTGGTTCATACCCTCAGCTATACCTTCACGCTTGGCAGTGTCTACGGAATTCTTGATGTCGCGATATGCCATCTTGCTGGCTTCAAAGCTGATGTATCTTTCTTCTACCTGCTTCATAATCATCTGTTTTAAAAATCCATGCCACAAAGGGCGACTCTGGTTAAAAGAATGATAAAACCTTTTCTAATTTAATAATTGCTTGGCAGAAACTTCTACTACCCCGCCATTTCCGTCACTAATGACCACAGGACGATTGTATAAAGCCTTTTCTACCAACATATCATGCTGAGCTTCAACTAAGCCTGATTCAACTTTGTTGATAAAGCCCTTAATCTCACTTTCACTCATAATCCTTAATTCTTTTAAATTTAACTTCCTTCCAATCAACCAGTCCCTTTCCCATATCATCCAGTTCTATGGCAAGGGCAATTACCTTGCGCTTATCAGCCTTGAAAGGTTCGGCATACTGTTTGGCTTTCATCTGCTCTGTGGCTGCATCCACACCACCATTATTGCTCAGTTTCAACTCCAGCACATAGATGAAATTGGTGTTTTCTACCACCATATCAATCCTGCCCGTAGCAATCATCTTTCTACTTCTACCCGGCAGCCGATAGCATAGAAGATGGTGCTCATAATCAGTCGGTAGCGCTCCTCCATATCCATGCTGGCAAGCTTCTTGTTGCTGTAAGGCACATCCGCAATAAGCGCCTTCAGGCATTTCATGGCTTCGGGAAGATTGCCAAGGCTGAGGTGAACATTCAGAAATGCTGGGTAGATTGAAGGTCATTATTCTTGCGCATGGCAAGCGTTGGCAACACGATTTCATTCAAGGCTTGCGAACCTCGAAGTTAGGAATGCCAAGAAGATAAGTTCCGTTTATGTAACCCTTAATCGTGAGATAGCCCGACTGATAGAGAAACAGCTCTGCTCCACCGCCTGTTACGTCAGAAGTTTCTATGATTGTGTCCAACAGGGCACTATGATCAAAATCCTTCAAACGAATTTCCATGTCATCCACAAACTTAGGAAGCAGCGAGGTTGCACCCGATGAAGCCCAGTAGTTCCTCAGTTTAGAATCAGCGAGTGCATTGATAAGACTGAATGGATTGAAGACATCAACCATATTTTCATGGCTGAAATGATAGCATCATAATAAGCAGTCAATTGCACTACGGCTTCATCGAAAGTCCATCCCTTACTTGCTGCCAACTTGTTGATTTCCGGTTTGAAATCACGTAAGACTTCTTCCTTCGTGATACCGCAGAGAGCCACATACTCAGAATCAAAGCTGATATTGCTCAGATTATTGAGTACAGAGAAAAGAGAAATCTGCGTAAACTTGGTGATGCCAGTGATGAAGACAAACTTTTCGTATTTATCATCTGCCTTGAGAATGGCAAAAACTTCACGATAAACAGCGGTACATGCTTCGTGATAAGGAGTCTTCCAGGAATGCTGCAATGGAGAATCGTATTCATCGATGAGGATGGCAACCTGCTGTCCGGTTTGCTCATACGCCCCCACGATTATTGCATTGAAGCGGTCGGCAAGTTTGGCGGTTGGCTTAGGTGTAATACCATATTCCTCCTCTAATCTGTCGAAAGTGATGTCGAGATAAGAGCGCAATGTTTCCGGTTCTGCACCTGCACGACTCATATCGAGTCTGATGACAGGACGCTTCACCCATTCTGTCTCCAGCTGCATGATCTTCAACCCCTCAAAGAGTTCCTTCTTACCCATGAAGTAGGCTTCGAGCGTATCGACCAGCACAGATTTACCAAAGCGGCGTGGGCGGCTCAGGTAATTATACGTTTTGTTTCTGTTGGCAAGTTGCCAGATGATATCAGTCTTGTCAACATAAAGATATCCATCCTTTCTGATTTTCTCAAAAGACTGGATGCCTACAGGTAATTTTCTATCATTTATCTCTACCATAATTCCTAATCTTTGTTTTCCAATTGCAAATTTACGATTATTTTCCGAAACCGCCATACTTTTCTCATCTTTTTTGCACTTTCTTACTGAACTTTCGCATGGGGGGAAGTTAGATGGAAGTTAGAGGGAAGTTAAGGGACAAATGTCCTGCATTTTAAGCTAGAAGACTATTGTCTCTTAACTTCCCGAACGACCGTAGGGAGTGATAACTTCTTTAACTTCAATAAATTCCCACACTGGCGAAACTTGAATAACTCCTTAAAATTCGTTAACTTCTGAACTTGCGAAACCAGAATCTAATATGCAAAACTTCAAGTTTTCTGCGTTAATATTTGTTTAAAAACCAGTCCTTTTTCGGTATCGTTAACTTCTTTTATCTGATAATTGTTTAACACAACATAAGACGGGATTCACTACCCCACTCGCTTTTTCAAAGATTTCAGCGGTAAGAAAAGAGAAAAAAATGGACCTCTAAAAAATGGCACCCCTTTCGGAACCAAAAATAAACGCTTAAAATATGTAAAAACGGGCTGAATTCTTAAAATATGTTTATAAAAAGCGAAAAACACCCTTCACCACCCTTCACCCGTAACTATTTGACACACAAAACCTTAAATAAAAAGGTGAAGGGTGAAGGTTTGAAAACTCTTTTTTATATATACGCGCGGCAAGGGAAAAAATCCGTTTTTTCATTTTTCTGACTATCCGGTTTTTCCAAAAATCCTAAAAAAAAGAATATAATATAAGATTTAAAATATACCCTTCACCCTTCACCTCGTCACTTTTCCGATGTTTCGCTTCTTCACTACTTCTTCTTCAAAATACCCCAACAAAAATGGGCGCAGAAATGCCGCGTTAAAAAGTTTAACCTAGGTTATTCTTTGTAAAAAGTGAGGGCTATAGCCTTCACTTCCAATGTGCAGCTTTTTGTGTAACTTCGCAGCATGGAAAATAATAACGTAACAAAACAAGAAGTGCTGAAATTTTCAGCAGAAATGGAAGAAGAAGCCAGCATAAAACTGGCTATCGCCAAAGTATGTGACGTAAATGTCACAGACATCAGAATAGTAATGGGTGGACGCGACACAATATCGGAAAAGATAAAAAAAAAGATAATCACTCCTGAAATCCTCTACGCAATGGATAAAGCCATTATATCCATTCTCATAAAAATGGATCTGGAGGATGCCTGCAATGGTACGACCTGGAATATGAAGGAAACATCCACGGAAAAACCAGATTCTGGTATTACTGCGATGAAGTGAGCAAATGGATACTGCACAAAGGTTCGGTATACTGGGACGACCTCAGCAATAGTTTGAGCAACTGGAAAAATATCCTATCCTACAATTCTGTTGCGATGAAAAAGGCGGAATTAAACCAAAAATTCAAACTCATAAAACCCCAAAAGAAATGAAAGAAAACAAACCCACAAACGAGACCGGGAATAACCCGGAAACAGAACAGGAGAAAGAGGTCTTGCCCTCTTTTTTCCAGACTCTGAAGACCTCTACCAGCAAGCCTCTCCCCAACAGAGAGGTGCTGGAGTACAACATCATGCATTCAGCACCGGTGAAAACCAATACCGAAGGCTACAGGTCGATGACGAAGGTGGACAAGAGAACGGCAGAGGACATCAAGCACAGGCTGCCCTGCATCACTCCCAGCGTGCAGCTCAAGGGAAGCTCCAAGAAGCTGACTGACTTCAGGAAGGAAACCTATTGGCTGATGCTCGATTATGACGACGTGCCCCCCAAAAACATCGCGGCACTCAGGCAGAAAGCCCGGAAAATCCCCTTCACCATGGTCTTCTACATCACCGTCTCGGGCAAGGGATTCCGCATCCTGCTCAGATATATGCGGCCTGAAGGATGCAATCTCACTGCCACCGAACTCCACCTGCTCGCCATCAGGAAAGCCATGAGCATGTACGACAAACTGCTGGGTATCAGCAGCGACAAGCAATGCCAGGACATGGTGAGGAGTTGCGGACTGGCTTACGACCCCGAGGCTTACTTCAACTGGAATGCCGAAGTTCTCCCCATCACCCGGGAGGAGGTGGAGAACTTCGAAAAATCCACAAAGCAACAGGAGGAACAGAACAGGAAAAGGCAGACGGAGGCTGAAAAGCCAGAAAGAAAAGCCCGCGCAAACAGGAAGAAGAGACGCCACCCAAGACGCTCACCACCGAAGAGATTCTGCAGTATGTAGACAAACTGGCTGAGAGCTGGGAGGAGCGGTTTGAGGAGCATCATCACAACAGCTACGTAGTGAGATACGCCACATTCTGCCTCTGTTTCGGAGCCCAAATGGAGGAGGCTGTGAAACACATGCAGATAAGTTTAGCGGCGAATATGCCGATACCGAGCGGGTAGCACGAGAGATTTACAAGCACACCGAACGGCTGGGAACCTGGAAGATAAGACAGCAGGGAGATGAGGAGCAGAAACGCTATACCAGCATGAGAGCACTGCTGGGATGGCTGGGAGCCCGATATGAAATGCACCACAACACGCTGAGCAACCAGTATGAAGTGCGCGCCATCAACACCGGAGAGAAACTCTATCTCGACTGGACCGAAGTGGATACCCGGGTGAGCAATTCCCTGTTCGTGAAGATGGAACTGGATAACATCTGCACCACCCAGAAAAAGCTGGATACGGTAATAAGAAGTAACTTCAGTCCCGAATTCAACCCCATGGAGGAATATCTGAAGAGTCTGCCGAAATGGGACCGAAAAACAGACTATATCGCAGAATTGGCCCATCGGGTAACCGTGATGCAGACCGGCGGTTACCGCCATACAGAGGAGGATTTTGCCTATGCCTTCAGGAAATGGCTGGTCAACATGGTGGTTTGCTGGGTGCGGCCCGATGTCACCAACCAGTCTATCATGGTTTTCGTAGGCAAGGGCGGCATCTTCAAGACCACGTTTTTCGACCATCTTCTGCCGCCCCATCTGCGCAAGTATTTCGCCAACGATTCTACGGGCGACTACAAGAACAAGGATTTCCTGCAGATGTGTGCCAGCAAGGCGATAGTGTGTCTCGATGAGTTCAGCTGTCTGCGCGGCAAGAACCTGGATTCCTTCAAGAGCAACATCACGAAGCGCAACATCAGCATGCGAATCCCTTATGCCGAGTGGGACTGCATTCTGCAGAACAATGCGGGGTTCTGTGCCACGAGCAATGAGGTTCATATCATCGATGATGAGGAGAACCGCCGTTTCCTCATCTGGCGCATCGAGAAGATCAAGAGTCCCATCGACTTCCCCTTCAATTACGAGGGCATCTATTCCCAGGCTGTGGCACTGGCTCAGGAGGTGATAGAGAAGCGCCGGAGGGGTGAGCCTTGCGACTGGGTTTACTGGTTTACGAAGGAGGAGAACGAGGAGATTCAGCGCCACAATCTTTATTTCCGTGTAAACAACTACATAGCCGAGCGCATCAACAAGTTCTACCGTGTTCCTGATGCCGATACGCCGCCCGAGTTCTGCAAGTTTGTTACAGCGAGTGATGTGATGGAGCGCATCTGCACGAACCCCGCCTTCCGCCAGTCGATGTCGAACAAGGATATTTCGATGTTCATGGAGGCGCTGGGGTTCAAGAAGATTCACCGCAAGACGGGCAACGGCTGGAAGGTGATAGAAATGCGTCCTGACGAGATAGAGAACAACCAGAAGATGGATGGCAGCGAGAATATTCCGCCCGAGGATCTCCCATTTTAGGAAATTCTGCTTCGGAGATATTTTTTTATCTTTCGGAGATATTTCCGTATCTTTCGGAGGGATTTTCTTATGATTCGGAGAGATTTTATTCTACCAGGCAGAAGAAAGAAGCAACTGACAAAAACAGACTAAAAAGAACAAATTATGATAGAAGACAGAAGTTACGGGAAGGCAGAGCTCGCCATGCTCTACTTTCCCACCGCTACCCCCAGGGTAGCGCTCAACCGGTTGGTGAGATGGATCAACCGGTGTCCCGAGCTCAAGCAGAGCCTCTGTTCGGGCTACGCCGGCAAGTTTTCCCACTTCTACACCCGGCAACAAGTAGCAGAAATCATCGAATTTCTGGATGAACCATAAAAAATCACCCTGGAAGGGAATGCATACAACACACAATGCATATCCTTCAGGGTGAGTTTATTATAGGAATTCCTTGATTTAAAATGCTACACGATTTCTTGTAAACTTATCAAGAAAAGTTCGAACCATGCCTTTATTATCGCTCTTATCTAAATCTTCTTCATAAGCAGATTGCAAAGAAAGCCAAAAAGAAGCAGGAATGCCCAAAAAACGTTCTAAAGAAGAAGCTATCTCAGGACTTAAACATAACGTTCCATTCAAAAGTTATCTAATTCAAACTCTTCAAGCCCTATTTTATGAGCAAAGTCAGAAATTGGAAGGCTGCGAGCTTCCAATTCCTCCTTCAAAATACAACCAGGACTAACCGGCTGGAAAGGACGCGGATTAATATTATTTCTTGTTTCCATAATGCGAATCGTCTAATTACGGCAAAAATACGCTAAATACCTGATACAACCAAGACTTTTTTCGATTTTAACATAAAAAATACCACTTTTTTCAACCTTTTTTTCCCGAATCCCTGCAAATCGCACAAATCGCATAGTTGGGGGTTCGGGAATGTTGTATCTTTGTATCGTCAATCAGAGAGGTTGATGCAGCAACGGTCTCGGCGGAGACACTGACTGCTTTTACTAAAACTAAATTTTTAAAAGTATGATTCTCATCAAATTAGCGAAGAACAAGAACAAGACAATCAAGGAAGCGTATGGCAAGTATTATGCGCGACCAGTAGTGACAGAAACCATCGGTATCGATGAACTCGCCGAACACATGGCGAGCCACAACACCCCGTTCTCGAAGGTGCCATCAAGGGCCTTCTCACCGATATGGTGAGCTGTGTGAAGGAGCTCGTGCTCCAGAACAAGGCAGTGAAGATAGACAACCTTGCCATCTTCTCCATCGGCATCATCAACAAGATGGGAGCCGCCAGCATCAAGGAGTGGAGCCTCGCCAAGTTTGTAGAAGGCTACCGCCTCAGAGCCCGTGCTACCGGCAAGCTCAGCAACACACAGCTCTCTCTCGATGCCAACGCCAAGAACGCCATGGATCTCCTCAACTCTAGCGAGAGCTCTGCAGGCGATACCACCACTGGCGATACCACACAGGGCGGCGGAACCACTGCGGGCGGCGGAACATCACAAGGCGGTACATCACAAGGCGGCAGCACCGACGGAACAGGCGACAACGGAGACGGTCTGGAGTAGTGATCCGCCTCTCAAATATGCGAAACGACAGAAGAAGGAAGGAGTGAACTGACCGGCGACAGGGATATTCCGAAGGCACAAAGCGGCTGGTTTTCATCCTGACGATTACGGATAAACAGCAAATCATAATGACCCAAGAACCTGCCTTTTACGGGTATCCGGGCTGGCAGTTACTCCCCCGCCCTTCTTCTTCCAGAAACGCTTACTGAAACTAAATTTCAACCACTAAAACAAGCATGTGACTATCATTATCCACTTAGTATTAATCATTAAAAAACAAAGCAAAATGAAAAAAGTAAATTGGAAAACCATCATCAACTTCCTCATCACAGTATTAACAGCTGTAGCCAGCTCATTCTGTGTACAGAACTGCTAAAAGAAGGGAGGTTGCCATGACACAGAAACATCGTAGCATTTCACTCATCGTGATCCACTGTTCAGCCACGAGAGTGACTCAGGATTTCACATTCGAGCAGTTGGAGGCCTGCCATCTTGCCCGCGGTTTCCGGAGTATCGGTTATCATTATTACATCACGAAGGATGGTGTGGTATATCCGGGTCGTCCGGAATCAGAGGTCGGAGCCCATGCCCGTCATTACAATGCCCACAGCATCGGCATCTGTTATGAGGGAGGTCTCGACAAGAACGGCAAACCTGCCGATACGCGCACTCCAGCCCAGAATCAGGCTCTGTATTCGCTTCTGGAGAGCCTCTGCCTCTCCTATCCTGATGCAGAGATACTGGGCCACCGCGATTTGCCGAACGTTCACAAAGACTGTCCGTCGTTTGATGTCAAGCGATGGCTGAAGGTAGTAAATTTTCACATCTAGCCGAATTTCGGAAAGGATTGCATTGTATTTATTTTTTTAGTTGATTCAAGCCCCACAGGTAATATTCCTGCGGGGGCTTTTTCTTTTTCATCGTAGTTATATGGAGGTTTCAGGCACATAACAGAATTGAAAATCGCTGGCCGAAGGGTAAAGCAAAGGTAATGGCGATGCTTTTGTAGGCGAAAAATCAGAAAGGCAAATCCTGAATCCTGTTCTCATCCATCATCCCGAAGATATCAGCCTCTTCCGGTTCTCCATCCGCAATCACGATATCCCTTATCTTCTTGCGGTAGCTCTTTACGATACTCCCGTTCTCCAGTTCCCCCCTTCTCCTGATGCTCAGGTCCAGATATTCCTTTTCCCTTTCTATGCCCAGATAGCGTCTGCCGGTCAGCGAGGCAGCGATGCCGGTAGTTCCGCTTCCTGAGAACGGGTCGAGGATCCATGCTCCGTGCCGGGTTGAAGCCAGGATGATGCGTACCAGCAGGGCGAGCGGTTTCTGCGTAGGATGCTTGCCCTGCGATTTCTCCCATCTTGCGATGGCTGGCAGCTCCATACATCCGTCATCTGTTTGTTCTCGTTCAGCAGTTTCATCAGGTCATAGTTGAAGTAGTGCGGCTTCTTCTGGCACTTTCTTGCCCAGATGATGAACTCGGTGCTGTAGGTAAAGTACCGGCACGAGATATTGGGCGGTGGATTTGTCTTCGCCCATGTGATGACATTGAGGATTTTGAATCCGAGTTGCGTCAGTTTGTTTGCCACCGAGAAGATATTGTGATAAGTTCCCGAAATCCAGATAGTTCCGTTCTCCGTCAGGTGTTCTCTGCATTCAGCAATCCATTCCTCGTTGAACTGGTCGATATGTTCGGGCGAGCCGCCCTTATCCCATTCCCCCTTGTCTACGCACACCACCTTCCCGCTCTGTACGCTGATTCCGCCGTTCGACAGGAAGTAAGGAGGATCGGCGAAGATCATGTCGAACTTGAAATCAAATTCGCCCATCAGCCGGATGCAGTCTCCGTGAAGGAGAGTGAAGTCATCAGCCCTATGATATATCGCCTTTTTATTCATCATTTCGGGTGCAAAGGTAATGCAAATATTTGATTTATAAATGATTAGATCATACTTTAACTTTCATGATCAAAAAAGATCAATTCGGCAGAAAGA
>ENA-OQDW01000010-OQDW01000010.1-human-gut-metagenome-genome-assembly--contig:-NODE-10-length-63053-cov-3.969981_pt1 | contig 63053 bp, 68 predicted proteins | sample MGYA00242784_ERZ504613 | MGnify/ENA primary metagenome ERZ504613 (study PRJEB26092, sample SAMD00036330) | human gut metagenome | host: Homo sapiens | study: EMG produced TPA metagenomics assembly of...
TGGGAAGATGTCAGTCAGGCTTCTGCTCTCCCAGAACAATGGAAATCCTCAGCCGAGAGCTTGGCATTTCCATGGAGGAGATCACAAAAACAGGCGGAGCTCCAGACTGATCGAAGGAATCAACAAGAAAATTGCAGAGGAGGGCGAGAACCATGAATGATAAGATTATGGTGAAGAGAGATATCGTGATCATAGGCGGAGGCCCTGCAGGACTGGCAGCAGCCCTGGCTGCAAAGAAAGAGGGAGCAGAGAGTATCCTGATCCTGGAACGTGATAAGGAACTGGGCGGGATCCTGAATCAGTGTATCCATAATGGATTTGGCCTTCATACATTTCAGGAGGAGCTGACAGGACCGGAATATGCGGCACGTTTTATCCGGATGGTAAAAGAGCAGCAGATCGAGTACCGGCTGAACACCATGGTCATGGATATCAGCCAGGATAAGGTGATCACTGCCATGAGCCGCCAGGAGGGAATGTATCAGATCCGGGCAAAAGCTGTGATCCTTGCCATGGGCTGCAGAGAGAGACCGCGAGGTGCACTGAACATTCCGGGATATCGACCGGCAGGCATTTATTCAGCAGGAACAGCACAGCGCCTTGTAAACATGGAAGGATTTATGCCGGGAAAAAAAGTAGTGATCCTGGGATCTGGTGATATCGGACTGATCATGGCCAGACGTATGACGCTGGAAGGTGCAGAGGTTAAGGCAGTGGCAGAACTGATGCCATATTCCGGAGGCTGAAGCGAAATATCGTGCAGTGCTTGGATGACTTTGGTATCCCGTTGAAGCTTAGCCATACAGTGGTTGACATAAAAGGAAAAGAGCGTGTGGAAGGAATCACTCTTGCAGAGGTAGATGAAAACAGACGCCCGATTCCCGGTACAGAGGAATTTTTTGAATGCGATACGCTTCTTCTTTCTGTTGGTCTGATCCAGAGAATGAGCTTTCCGGACAGGCAGGTGTGAAGCTGAGCAATGTGACTTCCGGACCGGTGGTAAACGAAAGTCTGGAGACAAATGTAGAAGGTATTTTTGCCTGCGGAAATGTTCTTCATGTTCACGATCTGGTGGATTTTGTTTCGGAGGAAGCCGGCAATGCAGGAAGAAATGCGGCTCTTTATATAAACAACAATGGAGAGGATAAAATACCGGAAGAGATGAAGATCACACTTTCGCCCCAAAACGGAGTCCGCTATACAGTGCCGTCTGAGATCCGTACCGGTCATATGGCGGAGGAGCAGCTGGTCCGCTTCCGTGTGGGAAATGTATATAAAAATTGTTACATCCGTGCATATCTGGATGGAGAACGGATCTTTTCCAGAAAAAAACAGGTGGCAGCACCCGGAGAGATGGAACAGATCAAATTGAAAAAAGAGCAGCTTCTTTCCATTCTGGAAGGAAAACAGAAACAGGATAAACATGAACTTGTGATCCAGGTGGAGGAGTGATGAAAATGGAAAAAAGGAATCTTACTTGTATCGGATGTCCTATGGGATGCGCCCTTCTGGTGGAAATGAATGGAAAAGAAATCATTTCCGTCACAGGAAATACCTGTAAAAAAGGTGCGGAATATGCAGTGAAGGAAGTGACAGATCCGACCAGGATCGTGACAACGACCGTGCGTGTGAAGAATGGAAGCATGCCGGTGGTGTCAGTAAAGACAGCACAGGATATTCCGAAAGGAAAGATTTTTGACTGTGTGGATGCGCTGCGGGATGTATGTGTGGAAGCGCCGGTTCAGATTGGGGACGTGATCCTGGAGAATGCAGCAGGTACAGGTGTGGATATCGTGGCTACAGGAAATGTGAAGCAGATCATACAGTGATCTGCAAAGGATATATATGGCGATCTGTATGCTTATAATATGTCAGCCTCTGGCAGACAAAGCGAATAAAATAAACCTGAAAAGGCTTTTTTATCGCTTTGTTTGCCATGAAATAAAATGTACAAAATGCACAAAAGATATTAGCACTTAAAAGAATAATTAATTAAAAAATAACAAAAAAATGCACAAAAGTCGATAAAAAATGTTGAAAATAAATAAAAGCTATGATATAATCAGAAATATGAATTGGCAAAAATGCTCACAACGATGTAATGCATTGAATGGAGGATGATTAGAATGAAAGTATTTGGACATCGTGGTTTCAGCGGAGAATATCCGGAGAATACAATGCTGGCGTTTCAGAAGGCAGTGGAGGCTGGTTGCGAGGGGATCGAGCTTGATGTGCAGCTGACCAAGGATCTGGTTCCGGTGATCATGCACGATGAGAAGGTTGATCGTACCACAGATGGAAACGGGTATATCTATGATCTTACATATGCTGAGCTGTGTAAACTGGATTGCAGTTATCCGGATAAGTTTGCCGGAAAATTCGGCAGGCTTCAGATTCCGACTCTGAGAGAGTATTTGGAGTGGATGGCAGAGGAGGAAGATCTGATTACAAACATCGAGCTGAAGAACAGTGTTTATTATTATGGTGGTATGGAAGAGAAGGTCATTGATATGATCTGCGAATATGGTCTGGAGGATCGGATCATCCTTTCCTCTTTCAATAACGCATCCATTGTATTGTGCAGACAGAGTGATGAGACTATTGCAGGAGGCTTTCTGGTAGAGAAATATGTGGATAATGCAGGGGTTTATGCAAGAACCTGTGATGTGCAGTATTATCATCCGAATCTGGAATACCTGAAGGAAGAACATGTACGCAGCTGTTCCCAGAATGGGATCGGGGTGAATGTCTGGACTGTAAACGAGGAAGAGGATATGAGAAGGATGAAGAAATGGGGAGTAAACTCCATCATTACCAATTATCCGGACAGAGGAAGAGCAGTGGCAGACGAGGATTGAAACTGCGATGTAAAGGCGCTTTCTGTGAGGCACATACAGGAGGCAGGCTAAATTTGAAATCTCCGGCAGGAGGGGGTCCTGCTGCAGATCTATATAAGCAAAATAAAAAAACTATAATAATGTATATGGAGGAGTTTTACAATGGAGAAAGAAACAAGACCTTTTATTTCCTGGCAGCTTGCAGACGATTTTATGACTGCAGTATTTGAGAAAATGGGAGTTCCGACGGAGGATGCAAGACTTTGCGCTGATGTACTTCTGGAAAGTGACAGACGTGGAATCGAGAGCCATGGCTGCAACCGCTTTAAACCGATCTATATCGACCGTATCAAATCCGGAATCTTAAATCCTGTAACAAAGATCGATATTCTTAAAGAGACACCGACAACTGCAGTTCTTGATGCTAACGATGGTATGGGAATGGTAGCCAGCAAGAAGGCTATGGACATGTGTATCGAAAAAGCACATAAATACGGCATGGGTATGGTTGCAGTCCGTAACTCTTCCCATTATGGAATCGCAGGCTACTGGACAGGTCTCGCAGCAAAGGAGAATATGATCGGTATCAGCGGTACTAACGCAAGACCATCTGTTGCACCGACATTTGGTGTTGAGAATATGCTTGGAACCAACCCATTAACATTTAGTATGCCTACAGATGAGCCGTTCCCGTTTACACTGGACTGTGCAACATCTGTTATCCAGAATGGCAAGATCGAATACTACGCACGTATCAACCATGATACTCCTAAGGGTCTTGTTATTTCCAGAGAAGGAGAGGAGCTTACAGATAGTGCAGAGATCCTTAAGAAGATCAGAAGCCAGCAGGCAGCACTTGCTCCTCTCGGTGGATTTGGTGAGACAACCGGAGGATATAAGGGATACGGATACTCTACGGTTGTTGAGATCCTTTCCGCTGCTCTTCAGTCCGGTCTCTTCCTGAAAGCTCTGGATGGTAAGGATGAGGAAGGAAAGATCCGTCCATATCATCTTGGACATTTCTTTATTGCTATCGACACAGAGGCATTTATGGGTGCAGAGGCATTCAAGAAAACATGCGGTGATATCCTGAGAGACCTGAGAGGCTCCGAGAAGGCTCCTGGACAGGAACGTATCTACACAGCAGGCGAGAAGGAATATGATGTATGGATGTATCGTAAGGATAAGGGAGTTCCGGTGACAGAGGCAGTTCAGAAAGAGTTTATCGGACTTCGCGATGAATTCGGACTTACACAGTTCAAATTCCCGTTTGAGAAATAATGTATCTGCAGAAGGGAAGTCCATAGGGGCTTCCCTTCTTTTACCAGAGAAGAAGATTGTCTGAGAATTGTAATACAGCCGGAAATAAAACAGATATATTTGGCAAATGCGTCTGGTCTTTGAAGCAATAAACTGATACAATAAGAATAATATCTTCAAATAATGCGCGGAGATAAAATGATATTGTGTGAACATTGCGGAGGAAGAGAGAAGATGAACAAAGAATTTCTGGACGCGATCGAGGCGAACCCGATCATAGCGGCTGTAAAGGATGAGCAGGGGCTTCAGAACTGTTTGGGCAGGGAGGAGCTTACCCGTGATCTTTATCCTGTATGGAGATATCCGTTCTATTGGGGGAATTGTGGAGCGGATCCACCAGGCGGGGAAGATCGCGATGGCACATATAGACCTGATCACAGGTTTAAGCTCAAAAGAGGTTTCTGTGGATTATATTTGTAAAAATATCCATGCAGATGGGATCATTTCAACAAAAGCATCCATGATCAACAGGGCGAAGAAGCTTGGAATGTATACAGTTCTGCGTTTTTTCCTTATTGATTCCATGGCGATCAAGAATATTGAGAATCTGGGAAATCAGCATGAGCAGCTGCCGGATGTGGTAGAGGTTCTGCCGGGGCTGATGCCGAAGATTCTTAAACAGATATGTAAAACAAGCAAGGTGCCTGTGATCGCAGGCGGTTTGATCTCCGATAAGGAGGATGTGATGGGAGCCCTGGGTGCGGGGGCAGCAGCGGTTTCCACTACAAATCAGAAGGTATGGGAATTATGAGGCTGCAGAGGCACTGAGCCGCAGCCAAGAAATGTATTGGAGGATTTTTATATGGCAAAATATGTTATGGCGCTGGATTCCGGAACGACCAGTAACCGCTGTATTCTTTTTGATGAAAGCGGAAGGATCCGCAGTGTGGCACAGAAGGAGTTTATCCAGCATTTTCCAAAACCGGGATGGGTAGAGCATGATGCAGGTGAGATCTGGTCCACACAGCTTTCTGTTGCCAGAGAGGCTATGAACCAGATTGAGGCAACGGCAGAGGATATTGCAGCGATCGGTATCACCAATCAGAGAGAGACCACCATTGTCTGGGATAAGAATACGGGACAGCCGGTTTATCATGCCATCGTATGGCAGTGCAGGAGAACCTCAGAATACTGCGACAGCCTGAAAGCAAAGGGACTGGAAGAAAAATTCCGTCAGAAAACAGGACTTGTTATTGATGCGTATTTTTCTGCCACCAAGGTAAAATGGATCCTGGATAATGTGGAGGGTGCCCGCGAAAGAGCAGAGAAGGGTGAGCTTCTGTTTGGTACCGTGGAGACCTGGCTGATCTGGAAGCTGACCAAGGGAGCTATTCATGTAACAGATTATTCCAATGCGTCCAGAACCATGATGTTCAACATCAATACACTGGAGTGGGATGATGAGATCCTGGAGGAGCTTGATATTCCGAAATGCATGCTCCCGCAGGTAAAAGAGTCCAGTGAGATTTATGGTGAGACAGATCCGTCCTTTTTCGGTGGAAGGATCCCGGTAGCCGGTGCTGCCGGGGACCAGCAGGCGGCGCTGTTCGGACAGGCCTGCTTTGAGAAAGGTGAAACCAAGAATACATATGGAACCGGTGGCTTTCTTCTGATGAATGCAGGAGATAAACCGGTATTTTCCAATAACGGGCTGGTTACAACCATCGGATGGGGACTTAACGGAGAGATCACTTATGTTCTGGAGGGATCCGTATTTGTGGCTGGTGCTGCGATCCAGTGGCTTCGTGATGAGCTTCATCTGGTGGATTCCGCATCGGATACCGAGTATTTTGCGGGAAAGGTACCGGATGCAAACGGCTGCTACGTCGTGCCTGCATTTACAGGACTTGGAGCTCCTTACTGGGATCAGTATGCCCGTGGCACGATCGTGGGATTGACCCGTGGTGTAAATAAGTATCATATTGTGCGTGCGACTTTGGAATCACTTGCATATCAGGTCAATGATGTGCTGGAGGTTATGAAGGAAGATGCAGGAAGTGACCTTGCAGTTCTTCGTGTAGACGGCGGAGCAAGTGCAAACAATCTTCTCCTGCAGATCCAGGCCAATATCAGTAATGTGGCTGTAGAACGTCCGGAATGTATTGAGACAACTGCTCTTGGTGCCGCATATCTTGCAGGTCTTGCTGTGGGATTCTGGGAAAGCAAGGAGGCAGTACTGGAAAGCCGTGATGTGGAACGTATTTTCCGCACGGAGATCGATGATGAGAAGCGAAATGCCATGGTAAAAGGCTGGAGAGCTGCAGTAGCTGCTCCAGAGACTGGATCAAAAAGATCCAGTAAAAGATAAAAAAGAAAAAGTCATGCAGCGGGACCGGATGAAAATGTCCTGTGCATGGCTTTTTTGCGTTTCCGGAATGTCACAGACAGACCGGCATATAAGCGATCGCGGAACAGATCCGCCGGAGCTTACAGAGTGGTCAGATCGATCCTGTAATCGTCGGAACCCGTTCCGTCAGCAGTGTAGTAAGCTGCTCTTTCTTCTGCATTTACATAGATGTGGAGCTCTTTGCCTTTCAGGCCCTTTGCTTCTGCATCTTTCTTAACAGCTGCCTCAAGGTCGGCAACTGTGATGGATGTCTCAAAAATTTCAAGTGTGATGCCGCTGATCTTATGATTTTTTACAGTGTTCTTAACTTCTTCTACTACTTCTGGTGCCTTGGCTGCTACAGTCTCTGTTGCCTTTTTGACTGCTTTAACGGTTTTTTCAGCTGCAGGTGTTTTTTCAATCTTTTCTACAGTTGATTTCACGGTAGCTTTGGCCTTGGTGGTTGCGCTCTTCAGGTTGCTTGTTCTGCTGTTTCTTCTTTTTTCCATAATGGAACACTCCCTTCCACATATTTCGCTGACAGAACGGATCTGCCGGAATATGTACCTGTTTACAGTAGCATGAATCCGGTGGAAAGTCAAATTTTTGCTTGGGTGTTGCATTTCCGGCAGTTGTCGTATAAACTGGATTACAGAGAAAATCAGACAGGGGTACAGAGATTGAAGAATATTCAGGAAGATATTAAAACAGGAAAATTTAAGCAGGCATATCTCCTTTACGGTGAGGAAGCCTATCTGAAACAACAATATAAAAGAAATCTGGTGAAGGCTCTGAACCCGGACGATGATACCATGAATTTTACCAGATATGAGGGGAAGGGGATCGATGTCCGGGAGCTTTTGAGTCTTTGTGATACCATGCCCTTTTTTGCAGAGCGAAGAGTAGTCCTTCTTGAGGATACGGGATTCTTTAAGAACAAATGCGAGGAACTGGCAGATTATATGAAAGCTCTGCCTGATTATCTGTATCTAGTGTTCTGCGAGTCTGAAGTAGATAAAAGAAGCCGTATGTACAAGGCGGTAAAAGCCTGCGGCAGCATCGGGGAATTTAAACAGCAGGATGAAAAGACTCTTATGCGGTGGGCAGCAGGGATCCTTGGAAAAAATGGCCGCAGGATCACCCAGAGAGATGTGGAGCTTCTGCTGACCATGACGGGAACAGATATGGGAAATATAAGGATGGAGCTGGAAAAGCTGATCTCCTATACGGTCGGAAGAGATGTTGTGACGGCTGCAGATATCCAGGCTGTCTGTACCACGCAGACAACCAATAAGATCTTTGATATGGTGCGTGCGGTGACGGAGAAGAACCAGAAGCGGGCCCTGGATCTGTACTATGACCTTCTGACCCTTCGGGAACCGCCGATGCGGATATTGTTTCTTTTGGCGAAACAGTTTCGTCAGATCTGCCTGACCAAGAAAATGTCACAGGAGGGTCTTTCTCAGACCGAGATCGCTTCCAAACTGGGAGTACCCTCTTTTGTTGTGCGGAATCTGGCATCCTGTGCCAGATCCTACACTGTGGAAGAGCTGGAGAATGCTGTGCGGGATTTTGTGGATGCGGAAGAGGCGGTAAAGACAGGTACACTTGGAGATGTGCTCAGCGTGGAGCTTCTGATCGTGAAGTATAGCTCGGCGAGAGCAGTGAGAGCCTGAGTTTTACGGAGACGGGTTCTGCCACAGGGTCGCTCCGTTGTCCCTGAGCCATTTTTCGCAGGCTTATACTCTGGCATCACAGATGCCACCACTGCATAAAAGGCAGGGGAATGATTCATTTCTTTTCTGTGGGAAAGTTCGTGTACTACAACATAATCCAGGACTTTTTCCGGGGCGAAGATCAGCCGCCAGTTGAAATTCAGGTTTCCTTCGCTGGTGCAGCTTCCCCAGCGGGTTTTTTGTTCCCGGATCGTGATACGGCCGTAGGTTACGCCCATTTTTCTGGCGTAGGCTGCGGTTTTTCTTTTGAATATTTTTCTGGCGGATTCCATATAATAACTGCGGCGGAATTCCGAAAGAGGCGGGTTTTCAGCCTGGGGCTGTGCCGGCCTGGAGGCAGAGTGGGAGAGGTGCTTCAGGATCCAGCTTTCTTTCTGGGAGAGAAAACGCTGGATGGTGGAATCTGGCATTGTGTGCGGAGCACGGACAGTCACCTGACCGGAAACGCTGACCTGGATCGCCAGGGTTTTCCGGCTACTGCGGATAATGCGGTAGGGAAAGGGATGAGATATCATAAAAAAACTCCTTTTGGTCAATACAGAAAGCTATATACAAAACAGAAATCTATATACAAAAAAGACAGTCGCTGACGGTTCGACTGTCTTCCTTTTACTTATAAGCTTATAACTAAAATATTCCGTGGTCTATTACGCAATGCTGTTGACAGCTTTGGAAAGACGGGAAATTTTTCTGGCGCAGTTATTTTTGTGATAAACGCCCTTGGATGTAGCTTTGCTGATTGTGGAGATTGCGTCCTTAAGAGCAACCTCTGCAGCTGCCTTATCCTTATTTTCAACTGCTGTCTCAACTTTCTTGATGGAAGTCTTAACTGCAGAACGGATTGCTTTGTTTCTTGCAGCCTTAGTGCTGTTAACTAAGATTCTCTTCTTTGCGGATTTAATGTTAGCCAATTCGTACACCTCCGATTCCTTAAAAATATAATATTAAATTACATTCACAGGAACAGACACGGGCGCTCCTATGAAACATGCTTATATATATTATTATACGTGCACAGGAATGTCAAGATGTTTTTCGCAAAAATTCCAAAAAAATATGCAAAAAATACCAGATGCTGTGTGGAAAAGGGGAAATGATACATATTTATGGGAAAAAGGGGAAATAATAAAAGGGAAAACACCGGAAAAGCTGCAGGCAGCAGCGAAAAAGTCTTTGCAATCTTACAGAAAAAGAGGATGAGAGTATGGCTGGAAGGAGCAGAATCAGAACAGACCTGGCGCTGGAAGCAACGGAACGCTTTCAGGCGGAAAACGTAGAAGTACGTGGAGTAGAGATCAGGGAAAGATACGATGAGGAAAAGGATGTTCGGACTACCGTAGTGCGGATCACAACGGAAAATGGAGCCAGGACCATGGGAAAACCACAGGGGACCTATATTACCATTGAGGCACCGGATCTTTCCGTTCCGGATGAGGATTATCACAGGGAGATCTCGGAAGAGTGGCACATCATTTGAGGGAGCTGATCGATCTCGGACGGCAGCAGTCGATCCTGGTGGTAGGCCTTGGAAATCAGGAGATTACTGCGGATTCCCTTGGCCCTCGTGCAGTTTCCAATCTTCATATGACAAGGCATGTGATCCGGGAATATGGGCTGAAGAGCAATGAACATATGAAAATGCATCAGATCAGCGGGATCGTTCCGGGTGTGATGGCACAGACCGGAATGGAAACTCTGGAAATTGTTCGGGGTGTTGTTTCTGAGACAAAGCCGGATTTGGTGATCGCCGTAGATGCGCTGGCGGCCAGAAGTACGACAAGACTTAACCGGACGATCCAGATCACGGATACCGGGATTAGTCCGGGCTCCGGCGTGGGGAATCACAGGGAAGGCCTGAATGAAGAAAATCTTTCGGTCCGTGTGATCGGGATCGGTGTTCCGACTGTGGTGGATGCGGCTACTATTGTCCATGATTCCATGGCAGAGCTTCTGGAGGCACTGGAGGAGGATGAGCAGAAGGAGTTTCTGGAAGAATGATCTCACCGAAGCTTTACACCATGTTTGTAACACCAAAGGATGTGGATGAAACGGTACGATATTTAAGCTTTACCATTTCCGAGGGACTGAATCTGGCTTTTTCCGATAGTCTAATCGAAGAGGACAGGTCATAAAATACCATAAGAGGTGATCGTGGGTGACGAATATCCAGAGGGCTTTCTGCGTGGTTTTGAGCCTGATCTTCCTGGGGGTGGTGGCTGTCCTTCCGGGAGATTTTTTCAGGCATGGTGAGATCTACAGACAGCTGCCGCTGTATTGCTTTCTGGAAAAGAAAGCTCTGCAGAAGGAAAATGGCAGAGACCGGGAAACAGAGATGCTTTTGCAGGAAAAAAACGCAGAGCATCTGGGTGAAGAAGTGGAAGCAGAGAACCGAAAAGAGCAGGAGACGCTGCTGATGGCCGAGGACGGAAGAAGTGGAAAGAAAGAAGCCTTCAGAAGAAAGAAGAGCTTCAAAGAAAAAAAGAAATTCAAAGAAAGAAGCGGAAGAGGCAGAAATGGCAGGGAAAAAATCCTCTGCCGGCAAAAAAAATGAAAAGGAGACTGTTAAGGGAAATACAGAACAGGAAGTTGCTGAGCCAGAAATTACAGAGCCAGGAGGTTCAGAACAGGAAGCTACGGAGCCGGGGGACACAGAACCGGAGACTCCTCCGTCAGAGGAGAACCAATCCGGTGAAAATACTGCGAAGGAACAGGAGACTGTGGCACTGCCACATCCGCAGATTGACTTGTCTCAGGCGAAACTGGCAGATTTTGACTATGTGATGAATCAGTTTTTATATTGGATTCCAATACGGAAACGAATGCGCAGCAGATCAGTGCGCCCCGTTTTCTGAAGGAGGATCTGTCCGTTAAAAAGGATTCATCGGTACCCCAGATCCTGATCTATCATACCCATTCCCAGGAGGCTTTTGCAGATTCAAGAGAAGGACAGACTGAGGACACCATCGTAGGAGTGGGAGATCATCTTACTGAACTTCTGGAAAAAACATATGGATACCAGGTCATTCATATAACAGATGCCTTTGATATGATGGGAGGAACACTGGACAGGAGCAAGGCTTATGATTATGCTAGGGCATCCATAGAAAAAGTGTTGGAAGAAAATCCCACCATTGAAGTTGTGATCGACCTTCACAGAGATGGTGTGCCGGATGAGCGTCATCTGGTAACGCAGGTGAATGGAAAACCTACTGCTCAGCTGCTTTTTTATAATGGATTAAGCTATACAGTCAGTCAGGGGGCAGTGAGTTATCTGCCCAATCCTTACATAGAAGAGAATCTGGCATTTTCCTTTCAGCTAGAATATCAGGCGGCACAGTATTACCCCGATCTTTACCGGGGGATCTATCTGGCAGGTCTTCGCTATAATCTGCATCTTAAGCCACGGGCCCTGCTTCTGGAGGCCGGAGCACAGACAAATACCGTGGAGGAAGTCCGAAATGCCATGGAACCATTTGCAGATATCTTAAACAGAGTTCTGAAAGGCAGTGACAAAGAAGGCTGAAATATGATATGATAAAGAGCAGTATGGAAAAATATGCGTTCTGAACGCTTTATACGAGAGAAATTTAAGGAGGACTTCCTGAATGATAGACCAGAGTAAAATTCGGAATTTTTTGTATCATTGCACATATCGACCATGGCAAGTCAACACTTGCGGACCGTATCATCGAGATGACGGGACTTCTTACCGAGAGGGAAATGCAGGCCCAGGTTCTGGATAACATGGACCTTGAGAGAGAACGAGGAATCACCATCAAATCCCAGGCGGTTCGTATTGTATACAAAGCCAAGGACGGAAATGAGTATATTTTTAACCTGATCGATACCCCGGGACATGTGGACTTTAACTATGAAGTTTCCCGAAGCCTTGCTGCCTGTGACGGAGCGATCCTTGTTGTGGATGCAGCACAGGGAATCGAAGCTCAGACACTTGCCAATGTATATATGGCACTGGACCATGATCTGGATGTGGTTCCGGTGATCAACAAGATCGACCTTCCAAGTGCGGATCCGGAGCGTGTTATCAATGAGATCGAGGATGTGATCGGAATCGAAGCGCAGGATGCACCGCAGATCTCCGCAAAAACAGGACTGAATGTAGACCAGGTCCTGGAGCAGATCGTCAATAAGGTCCCGGCGCCGGCGGGGGATGTGGATGCACCTCTGAAGGCTCTGATCTTCGACTCTGTTTATGACCCTTATAAGGGTGTTATCGTATTTTGCAGAGTGAAGGACGGACGTGTGAAAAAGGGCACGAGGATCCATATGATGGCGACCGGATTCACCACGGAGGTTGTGGAGGTTGGATATTTTGGAGCGGGTCAGTTTATCCCGTGTGACGAGCTGACAGCAGGTATGGTCGGATATATCACAGCCAGCATCAAGAATGTCCGTGATACCCGCGTGGGTGATACGGTAACGGATGCGGACAACCCCTGTGCAGAGGCACTTCCGGGATATAAGAAGGTAAACCCTATGGTTTATTGTGGCCTTTATCCGGCAGATGGTGCCAAGTACGGCGATCTCCGTGACGCGCTGGAGAAGCTTCAGCTCAACGATGCTTCCCTTTATTATGAACCGGAGACATCGGTCGCCCTTGGATTTGGTTTCCGCTGCGGCTTCCTGGGACTTCTTCATCTGGAGATCATCCAGGAGCGTCTGGAGAGAGAGTATAACCTGGATCTTGTAACTACAGCACCGAGTGTTATCTATAAGGTCTATAAAACCAATGGTGAGATCATCGAGCTGACCAATCCCACCAACCTTCCGGATCCTTCAGAGATCGAATACATGGAAGAGCCTATGGTGAAGGCGGAGATCATGGTAACCACAGAGTTCATTGGTGCGATCATGGATCTCTGCCAGGAGAGACGTGGTCAGTATGAAGGCATGGAATATATGGAAGAAACCCGTGCACTCCTGAAATACAGACTGCCGCTGAACGAGATCATTTATGATTTCTTTGATGCACTGAAATCACGTTCCAGAGGTTATGCATCCCTGGATTACGAACTGGACGGATATGAGAGAAGTGAGCTTGTGAAGCTGGATATCCTTGTGAATAAAGAAGAAGTGGATGCTCTTTCCTTTATCGTGCATGCAGATACTGCTTACGAGCGTGGAAGAAAGATGTGTGAGAAGCTGAAAGACGAGATCCCGAGACAGCTCTTTGAGATCCCGATCCAGGCAGCTATCGGAAGCAAGGTCATTGCCAGAGAGACGGTAAGAGCCATGCGTAAAGACGTACTTGCCAAGTGTTACGGTGGAGATATCTCCCGTAAGAAGAAGCTTCTGGAAAAACAGAAGGAAGGTAAGAAACGTATGCGTCAGGTAGGTAACGTGGAGATCCCGCAGAAGGCATTTATGAGTGTCCTGAAGCTGGATGATAAATAGGAGATGACTTTTTGAAAAAAAATATAAAAAAACTGTTTCTGGCAGCAGGACTTCTGGCTATAACAGGAGCTCTGCTTACCGGATGTGGTTCAAAGAAGAAAAATGCAGAAGAGGAAAGTGTGATCAAAATCAGTACAGCGCCGGAACCGACTGCCACTCCTGATCCGAAAACCGTAGATCCGGATGCAGTGACGAGCAATGGAAATCTGACAATGGTCAATGAGTACCTGGCAGAAAACGGCAGTGAGGCATTGGGGATCGATGGCGTGACACCGACACCGGCTGCTTCGGATGGAAGCACGGATAATGCGGATAGTGCCGGTGAAGATACAAGCTCCGATGAGGATAATGATACATCAGGTAGTGGTGGAGAGGAAGGAGCCATGGATGGAGAATGAGGCGAAAAAACCGCTGGAGCTCTATATCCATATTCCGTTTTGTGTAAAAAAATGCGATTACTGTGATTTCCTTTCCGGACCTGCCGGAAAAGAGAGGCAGCGTGAATATTTCCAGGCTCTGGAAAGGGAGATTGCCGCTGTTCCGGATTTTTCGGACAGGGAGATCACCACAGTTTTTATCGGCGGAGGAACACCTTCCGTGCCGGATCCGTCTCTTGTTGGAGAGATGCTGGATCAGATCAGAAATAAGTTTTTTGTGGCCCCGGATGCTGAGATCACCATCGAAGCAAATCCGGGGACTTTATATAAAGAAAAACTTCAGATATATCTGGAACACGGGATCAACCGGCTGAGTCTGGGGCTTCAGTCCCCGCAGAATCGGGAATTAAAGATCCTTGGAAGGATCCATACGTGGGAAGAGTTTCAGGAGAGCTTTTTTATGGCAAGGGATGCAGGCTTTTCCAACATCAATATCGATCTGATGAGTGCCATTCCGGAACAGACCTATGCAGACTGGGAAAAAAATCTCCGCACGGTGGCAGGGCTTTCGCCAGAACATATTTCCGCCTATAGTCTGATCATTGAGGAAGGCACTCCTTTCGGGGAGAGAAAGCTGAAATTGCCGGATGAGGATACGGAGTACCGTATGTATGAGAATACGGCAGGGATCCTGGAGGAATATGGGTTTCATCAGTACGAGATCTCCAATTATGCGAAAGGCGGACGGGAATGCCGTCATAATAAGGGATACTGGCAGAGGATCGATTATCTGGGACTGGGACTTGGGGCGTCTTCACTTCTGAATCATATGCGTTTTTCCAATACTGCGGATATGAAGGAATATATTGGAAACAGTGCGTTTCCGGATAAGATCCGCCAGAATATGGAAAGCCTTACAGAGGCAGATGAGATGGCTGAGTTTATGTTTCTGGGGCTTCGGATGACAGAGGGCGTTTCAATGGAAGCGTTTGCGAAATATTTCGGAAAAATATGGAAAACGTTTACGGAGAGGTCCTGAAAAAACATCTGGAGATCGGAATGCTGGAACAAAAAGGAGACAGGATATATCTTTCGAGAAAGGGAATCCATGTGAGCAATGGAGTGATGGCGGATTTTCTGCTGTAGAAAAATTTGTCGATTTTTTCACCTTGACGAACGGATGTTCTGGCAGTATACTGATAAAAAATCAGAAGTTTTACAGCGGAATAAGAGAGGTAGATTCTGCTGTTGAGAAGAATACCGGAGTATTTTTTATGACCGGACAGAGTAGGAGGCTTTCATGTCAGCAGAAGCAAACGATAAGAAGCGTTTTATCAGGATACGCGGAGCCAATGAGAATAATCTTAAGAATCTTAGCGTCGATATTCCCAGAGACCAGTTTGTGGTACTTACCGGACTCAGCGGCTCCGGTAAGTCATCTCTTGCATTTGATACCATTTATGCAGAGGGACAGAGACGTTATATGGAGTCACTTTCTTCCTATGCGAGGCAGTTCCTGGGACAGATGGAGAAACCGGATGTGGAGAGTATCGAGGGCCTTCCGCCGGCAATCTCCATTGATCAGAAGTCAACGAACCGGAATCCCCGTTCTACAGTGGGTACGGTAACGGAGATCTACGATTATTTCCGACTTCTGTATGCCCGTGTGGGAATCCCGCACTGTCCCAAATGTGGAAGGGAAATCCGCAAACAGACGGTAGATCAGATGGTGGATCAGATCATGACGCTTCCGGAACGCCAGAAGATCCAGCTTCTTGCACCGGTAGTGCGGGGCCGCAAGGGAACCCATGTTAAACTTCTGGATCAGGCCAGAAGAAGCGGATATGTGAGAGTGCAGATTGACGGAAATCTCTATGAGCTTTCTGAGGAGATCAAGCTGGATAAGAATATCAAACATAACATTGAGATCGTTGTGGATCGACTTATTGTGAAACCGGGAATAGAGAAGCGTCTTTCCGATTCTATTGAAACCGTGCTGGATCTGGCGGATGGTCTGCTGGTAGTAGACACTATGGACGGGAAGCTTCTGAATTTCAGTCAGAGTTTTTCCTGTCCGGATTGCGGCATCAGCATTGATGAGATCGAACCCAGGAGCTTTTCCTTTAATAATCCATTTGGTGCCTGCCCGCAGTGTCTGGGTCTTGGATATAAGATGGAATTTGATATCGATCTGATGATTCCGGATAAGAAACGGAGTATCAATGAAGGGGCTATCGCTGTTCTCGGATGGCAGTCCTGTACTACGCAGGGAAGTTTTTCCAGAGCAATCCTGGATGCCCTGGCAAGGGAATATGAATTTTCTCTGGATACACCTTTCTGCGAGTATCCGAAGAAGGTACAGGATATCCTCATCCATGGTACCGGCGGTCATTCTGTGAAGGTTTATTATAAAGGACAGCGGGGAGAGGGCGTTTACGATGTGGCGTTCCCGGGACTGATTCGCAATGTGGAGCAGAGATACCGTGAAACCGGTTCCGAGGCCATGAAGCAGGAATACGAGAGCTTTATGCGGATTACTCCGTGCACCACATGTAAGGGACAGAGGCTGAAGAAGGAGTCACTGGCAGTGACCGTGGCGGATAAGAATATTTATGAAGTGACCAATATGCCGGTACAGAAGCTGCAGGGCTTTTTCCGCGATCTGAAGCTTTCAAAGCAGCAGGAGCTTATTGGAAGACAGATCCTGAAGGAAATCCGCGCCAGGGTTGGATTTCTGGCAGAGGTTGGCCTGGAGTATCTTCACTTGGAAGAGCTACCGGAACCCTTTCCGGCGGAGAAGCTCAGAGGATCCGTCTTGCCACACAGATCGGATCCGGGCTTGTGGGGGTTGCATATATCCTGGATGAGCCGAGTATCGGGCTTCACCAGAGAGATAATGACAAGCTTCTGGGGGCACTGATGCGTCTCCGTGATCTTGGCAACAGTCTGATCGTGGTGGAGCATGATGAAGATACCATGCGTGCTGCAGACTGTGTCATCGATATCGGCCCCGGAGCCGGAGAACATGGCGGACAACTGGTCGCAATGGGGACAGCTGAGGATCTGATGAAAAATGAGCAGTCTGTGACAGGAGCTTATTTAAGCGGAAGGCTGAAGATCCCGGTACCGGAAGTGAGGAAGGAACCAACCGGATTTCTTCATATAAAGGGTGCGGCAGAGAACAACCTGAAGCATATCGACGTAGATATTCCTCTGGGAGTGATGACCTGTATCACAGGTGTTTCCGGCTCCGGTAAGAGCTCTCTGATCAATGAAATCCTGTACAAGAGACTTGCCAGAGACTTGAACCGTGCCAGAGTGATCCCCGGGAAACATGATGACATCCTGGGTATCGATCAGCTGGATAAGGTGATCAATATCGACCAGTCCCCGATCGGAAGAACTCCCCGTTCCAATCCTGCCACATATACCGGAGTTTTTGACCAGATCCGTGATCTTTTTGCAGCCACCGCAGATGCCAAGGCAAAGGCTACAAGAAAGGCCGTTTCAGTTTTAATGTCAAGGGCGGACGGTGCGAGGCCTGCAGCGGTGACGGAATCATCAAGATCGAGATGCATTTTCTTCCGGATGTATATGTGCCTTGCGAAGTCTGCAAGGGCAAACGCTACAATCGTGAGACTCTGGAAGTGAAGTATAAGGGCAAGAGCATTTATGATGTATTGAATATGACTGTGGAAGAAGCACTGACATTTTTTGAGAATGTACCGTCGATCCGGAGAAAGATCGAGACCTTGTATGATGTAGGGCTTTCCTATATCCGTCTGGGTCAGCCCTCCACCACTCTTTCCGGAGGAGAAGCACAGCGTATCAAGCTTGCCACAGAACTCAGCAAGCGCAGTACCGGAAAGACGATCTATATCCTGGATGAGCCTACCACAGGACTGCACTTTGCGGATGTCCACAAGCTGATCGAGATCCTGCGCCGTCTGTCTGAAGGAGGAAACACCGTTGTGGTCATTGAGCACAATCTGGATGTGATCAAGACGGCAGATCATATTATTGATATCGGACCGGAAGGCGGTGACAGAGGCGGAACGGTAATTGCCAGAGGAACTCCGGAGGAAGTAGCAGAGAATCCGGTTTCCTACACCGGTAAATATGTGAAAAAATATCTGGAACAGAAATAACCGGTAAAAGTTCTTTTCAATTTCTGTGGTTTTGTATATAATGAAGTGCGGGAACGTTCCGGCACAGACCGGAACAGAATAAGTCATAAATGCGTCAGCATACAGAATGCGTATGACGCAGGCGGGAGGATTTATGCCGGCAAAGGATATTGGAATCGATCTGGGAACCAGAAACAGTCTGGTGTTTTCCACAGGCAAGGGAATCGTTTTAAGAGAGCCCTCTGTGGTTGTTTATGATAAAGATACAGAGAAGATCAGAGCAATCGGTGAGGAAGCCAGACAGATGGCAAGCCATCTGACTTCCAATATGGAAGTGATCTGGCCAATCCGAAGAGGTGTGATCGTAGATTATAATGTAATGGAAAAGATGCTGAAATATTTTATTTCACAGGCTATGGGACGGAGAGCGTTCCGGAGCGAGAGTCAGCATCAGTGTTCCGAGCGGGATCACAGAGATTGAGCGTAAAGCAATTGAGGAAGCTGCCTATCAGTCAGGAGCCAGGGAAGTTTTTCTTGTGGATGAGCCCATTGCTGCTGCTATCGGGGCAGGTGTAGACATTACCAAGCCATTTGGCAATCTGATCGTGGACATCGGTGCAGGGACCACGGATGTTGCGGTCGTATCCGTAGGAGGTGTGGTTGTTTCCGCATCTGTGAAGGTTGCAGGAGATAATTTTGATCATGCGATCATGAATTATGTACGTGAGAAGCACAGCCTCTTTATCGGGGAGGATGCAGCGGAGAATATCAAGATCAAGATCGGAACAGCCAGTGAAGAAGCGGATCTTCGCACGATGGAGGTCAAGGGCAGAAATATCATCACAGGACTTCCGAAGGTGGCAACACTGACTTCTGAGGAGATCCGGACCGCTTTGCGGGAAACGACCGGACAGATCGTAGAGACAGTCCATGGCGTTCTTGAGAAAACACCGCCGGAGCTGGCGGCAGATATCATGGACCGAGGAATCGTTCTTACAGGCGGAGGTGCATGCTGCATGGAATGGATGCATTGATCGAGCAGAAAACAGGAGTCAGCACATTGACTGTGCAGGATGCAATGCTTGTAGTGGCTGCCGGAACAGGAAAATATGCGGAAATCATGTCAAGGATGTAAACCGTTATGAGTCGTCTGGACGGCACAGGGTCAGAGAAGAGACTGCCGCAGGAAACTCATACAGATAAGGCGCTGCAGCTGCAGTGCCTTTTGCTGTTATCAGAGGTTTACAGATGGAGAAAAAAATGAGTGAGACAGTTACAGGATATATAGATCATGTGATCTTCCGAAATGAAGATAATGGATATACGGTCATGGTACTGAAAGGGATGGAAGAGGAACGGGAACTGACCTGTGTGGGGACATTTCCTGCGATCACCCAGGGGGCTGCCATTGAAGCTTCCGGAAATTATACAACACATCCGGTGTATGGCAAGCAGTTTCAGATAGCCTCCTACGTAGAAAAAATGCCGGAGGATGCACTGGCCATGGAGCGTTATCTGGGTTCCGGTGCGATCAAGGGGATCGGAGCGGCACTGGCAGCCAGGATCGTACGTCGTTTCGGTGATGATACTATGCGTATTGTAGAGGAAGAGCCGGAGCGGCTGGCTGAGATCAAGGGAATCAGCGAAAAAAAGGCCATGGAGATCGCAGAACAGATGACGGAGAAAGCAGATATGCGCCGCGCTATGATCTTTCTCCAGAAATACGGGATATCACTGAATCTCGGCGCAAAGATCTATCAGAAATATGGGCAGACTGTATATGGAGTCCTGCAGGAGAATCCGTATCGCCTTGCAGAGGATATCAGTGGTGTGGGATTCCGTATCGCAGATGAGATCGCTTCCCGGATCGGGATCCATACAGATTCAGATTACAGGATAAGAAGCGGAATGTTGTATACTCTCCTACAGGCTTCAGGAGAAGGCCATATCTATCTCCCGAAGGAGGAACTTTTTTCCAGGGCATCCGGACTTTTGGGAGTAGATTCCTCCTACATGGAAAAACATCTCATGGATATGGTAGTAGACCGGAAACTGATCCTGAAAGAAACAGAAGACGGTGCAGTTGTCTATCCCACACGATATTATTATCTTGAGCTGAATTCAGCCAGAATGCTCTGTGAGCTGAACATCCTCTGCCCGGAAGATGAGGAGATGATGGAGAAACGGATCAACAGGATCGAAAAGGAGACAGGAACCCGGTTAGATGAAATGCAGAAACAGGCAGTGGCGGCAGCTGCCAGTCATGGTCTGTTCATTCTGACCGGCGGGCCGGGAACCGGAAAGACTACAACGATCAATGCGATTATCCGTTATTTTGAAGAGGAAGGCGCTGAGCTGCGGCTTGCAGCTCCCACCGGCCGTGCAGCCAAGCGAATGACAGAGGCTACCGGATACGAGGCTCAGACGATCCACAGACTTCTGGAGCTGAATGGAATGCCGGAGGAAGAGCAGGAAGGCCGTGCAGTTCATTTTGACAGGAATTCGGAGAATCCGCTGGAAGCGGATGTGATCATCATTGATGAGATGTCCATGGTAGATATCGCACTGATGCATTCATTGCTTCTTGCAGTGACAGCAGGGACCAGACTGATCCTGGTAGGTGATGAAAATCAGCTTCCCAGTGTAGGCCCGGGAAATGTTCTGAGGGATATTATCCGCAGCGGCTGTTTTCCGGTAGTAGAGTTGAAAAAGATTTTCCGCCAGGCATCTGAAAGTGATATTGTGGTGAATGCACATAAGATCAACCGGGGCGAGCAGGTGACCATCAATAACAAGAGCCGGGATTTCTTTTTTCTGAAAAGATATGACGCGGACATCATTATCCGTGTGGTGATCGCACTGATCCAGGAGAAGCTTCCGCGTTATGTAGATGCAAAGCCCTATGAGATCCAGGTGCTCACGCCTATGCGTAAGGGACTTTTAGGTGTGGAGCGGCTGAACCAGATACTTCAGAGATATCTGAACCCGCCGGATGAAAAGAAAAAGGAGAAAGAGATCGGACAGCGCCTTTTCCGTGAAGGGGATAAGGTGATGCAGGTGAAGAACAATTACCAGCTGGAGTGGGAAATCCTTGGACGATACAAGATTCCTGTGGATAAAGGTGTGGGCGTGTTTAATGGAGATACCGGTATTATGACGGAGATCAATGAATTTGCGGAAACGGCCACCGTGGAATTTGAGGATGGCAGACAGGCAGAATATTCCTTCAAACAGCTTGAGGAACTGGAACTTGCCTATGCAGTGACAATACATAAGTCCCAGGGCTCAGAATATCCGGCAGTGATCCTTCCGATCCTTTCCGGACCAAGGATGCTGATGAATCGGAATCTTCTGTATACAGCAGTGACCAGAGCCAGAAAATGTGTTACCGTAGTAGGCAGCGAGACCACTTTTGCGGAGATGATCCGTAATGAAAAACAGCAGCAGAGATACAGCTCTCTGGACAGACGGATCCGGGAGCTGGATGAATCTGAACAGAAGGAGAGCGCCATCGGGGAGAAAGGACTTTCTTGAAAAAAACAGCAGATTTTTTACTGGACATGCTTTACCCGAAAAAATGCCCGCTGTGTCATCAGATACTGAAAGAAAAAGACCGGCTGATCTGTCCGGAGTGTTCCGGAAAGGTCAGGCTATATCCGGTCCCAGGTGTATGAAATGCGGAAGACCGGTAAAAATGGAAGAGGAATACTGTGAAGATTGCCGCAAGGGTGCCCATCATTTTACGGAGGGCAGAAGTATTTTCTGGTACGGAGAGGTCTGGAGACAGTCTCTGGTACGATTTAAGTATTACGGATGTCGGGAATATGGGGATTTTTATGCAAAGGCAATGAGCGTCTTCGGAAAAAAATATCTGGAACGGTGGAAGCCTGATCTGATCGTTCCCGTTCCTCTGCATCCCAGAAAAAAAAGGATGAGAGGTTTTAACCAGGCAGCATATCTGGCAGAAAGGCTCAGTGTTCTTACGGGGATCCCATGGAATGAGCATCTGGTAAAGAAGATACGAAGCACAAGATCTCAGAAAAAACTTAATGCCATACAGAGGCGTCAGAACCTGAAAAATGCATATCAGGTAACCGAAAAGATCCCGGGTTTTTCTGTACTTGTGGTGGATGATGTATACACAACAGGAAGTACGGCAGATGCCATGGCAATGTGTCTTCTTGAGGCCGGTGCAGAGAAAGTTTATTTTCTGACAATATGCGCAGGAAGGGCATGAAACAGCCGAAAAAACACTTTTCATAGGTATGGAACTATGCTACAATAAATTTGATTGCAGTTAAACAGTATAACTGTATGGAAAGCGTAATGCAGATCATATATCGGGGATTTTCCTGATAAAGAAAGCTTATGAGGAGTTATTTTTATGGTAAATGAAGAAAAAGTGAAGATCATGAACCGTCTGGCCATGTATGAGCATGGAGAAGGCAGGAAGTATCTTCCGGTGAGCAGATATTATCGAAGTGATTATATTGGACTTGCACTGATCAGAAACTTTTTTCTGGTAACGATCGGATATATATTGGGACTTGCAGGCGTTGCCGCATATTTCAGCGAATATCTTATGGATAATGTGAATAAGATTAATCTGGTCGAGGTTGGGATCTATATCATCGTCGGTTATCTGATCGTGCTTGTTGTATATTCGATACTGACCTACATCCAGTATTCTGTGAAATATTTCCGGGCAAAAAAAAGTGTCAGGGAATATTATCAGGATCTTACAAGACTGGAAAAAATCTACGGGCGGGAGGAAAAAAGAAATCCGGTCCGGAGAAATGCAGGAGGACATAGAAAATGACAGCTTTACTTGAGATCAAACAGAATATCAAAAGATTTTACGGACAATATGAAGTATATATACTGCCGGTCCTGAAGTTTGTTCTGGCATTTGCCTATTTTCTCTGGATCAACAGCAATATGGGCTACATGAAACAGCTGGATAATATTTTTGTTGTCCTGATCCTGGCGCTTGTATGTTCGATCCTTCCGGTTTCCGTGATGATGTTTATGGGATTTGCGTTGATGATCGGGCACTGTTATGCAGTCGGGATCGAAACGGCAGGATTTATGCTGCTTCTTATTCTGTTTATGCTGATCCTGTTCCTAAGATTCAGCAGGTCACAGAATCTTGCAATGATCCTTACACCACTTTCCTTCGGATTTGGTGTTCCTGCACTTATGCCGATCGGAGCAGGCCTGCTGGGTAGTGCATTGTCAGCGCTTCCGGCCGGATGCGGTGTTGTGATCTATTATTTTATACGGTTTGTACATGCACAGTCGGCGGCACTCAGTGATCCTGCCGCAGAGATCACAGAAAAACTGAAGCTGATCTCTGACGGACTTGTCCACAACTGGGCAATGTGGATCACGGTGATCGCGTTTGTGGTAGTGATCCTGTTTGTGAACCTTCTGAGAACACGGGCGTTTGATTATGCATGGAGGATCGCTGTCATTGCCGGCGGCGTGATCTATATCCTGGTTATCCTTGCCGGAGATTTCTGCATTAGTATTACGGTAGCCATGGTGCCGATGATCCTGTCCACAGTGATCTCCGTACTGGCAGGATTTGTTCTGGAGTTCTTTGTTTTTGGCGGAGATTACAGCAGAACAGAACGTCTGGAATATGAGGATGATGAGTACTATTACTACGTAAAAGCCGTTCCGAAGGCAACGGTCGCCACTTCTGAGAGAAGCATCAAAAAGATCAATGCGGAGCCGGTAAAAGAAGAAAAAAAAGAAGACAATGTTGTGTCTTTCAGTGATGATGTATTTCCTGAGAAGAACGAAATGCATACAGTAAAGATGCCGGATATGGTTTCCGAAAATACAGTAAGTGAGAAACCGCAGGGATTGGACAAGATCGATTTCGAAAAACAGCTGGAGGAATCGCTGAAGGATCTTTAAACAGGAACGATTGGAATAGCTCAGGAAGAAAGGAGGAGACTTATGCAGAATGTGCTGACAGTTGTGGCCGGATATCTGGGGAAGATTTCCCTTCCGGGATTTGGCGTGATAGATATCATTGAGATCGGACTGATTTCCTTTTTTGTATATCAGTTTATGGCATGGATTAAATTTACACGTGCATATACCTTCTGAAGGGCATTTTGATCGTCCTTGGATTTATCCTGGTCGCATATATCTTCAAAATGAATACGATCCTCTGGATCTTCCGGAACCTGGCTAATGTGCTGGTGATCGGTGTGATCGTAATCTTTCAGCCGGAGCTGAGGAAGGCGCTGGAGCAGCTGGGACAGAAGAAGTTTGTTTCCAACATTATTCCCTTTGATTCCGGCAGGGAAGTGCAGGAGCGTTTCAATGACAAGACTATCAACGAACTGGTAAAGGCCTGTTTTGATATGGGTGAAGTTAAGACCGGAGCACTGATCGTGATCGAGGAAGAGATCCGGCTTGACGAATATGTGAGAACCGGTATCAATATTGACGGTATCCTTACCAGTCAGCTGCTGATCAATATTTTTGAGCATAATACACCTCTTCATGACGGAGCGGTGATCGTGCGTGGGAACCGTGTAGTAGCAGCAACCTGCTATCTGCCTCTTTCAGATAATATGGAACTGAGCAAACAGCTGGGAACAAGACACAGAGCAGGTGTGGGTATCAGCGAAGCTACGGATTCTCTTACGATCATTGTTTCGGAAGAGACAGGACAGGTTTCAGTGGCCAGAGGCGGAGAACTGTCCAGAGGGCTTAACAGCAAGCAGCTTCGTGAAGTACTTGTTTCTGCTCAGAATAAAAAGGTTGTTGACAACGGTAAGCTGAGAAATCTGCTGAAAGGGAGAGTGAAACATGAAGAAAAATCTGACTAAGAACATCCCTTTGAAGATCATGTCGATTATTGTGGGAATCCTGGTGTGGCTGATCGTAGTAAATGTTGATGACCCTATCATTACGAAAGGCTTTGTGATCTCAGATGTGCAGATCATTAACGAAGCTTATGTGGATCAGCTGGGTGAGATGGTCATGCAGGATGACCGTGAAAATTCCGTACGTGTTTATATTACAGGTGATCGGAAGACAGTCAACCGTCTCACCTCAAGTGATATTAAGGCAGTTGCGGATCTGCAGCAGGCCCAGTCTACCGATACAGATCCTGTAATGATTCCCATTACAGCGACCTGCTCCGGGATACTGCCGGAAAACATTAGTGTATCACCGCAGAATCTGAGTGTCCATCTGGAAAAAAAGGTGACCAAAGAATTTGCGATCAATGTTACCAGTGATGACAGCAAGCCGGCACAGGGGCTGGAGATTGCTTCGCTCACCGCAAATCCGGAAAAAGTCCGTATTACAGGACCGGAATCTCTGGTTGGTAAAATAGATAGTGTGAGTGTGGATGTAAGTTCAAAACTTGACGGGATCGATCAGGATACGATGATCACGGACGCAGAACTGACTATCACAGATAAGAATCAGGACACTCTTTCATCAAATTCCATGAGCTATCTGAAATTTGACAACAACGGAAAGGTTAATGTCACGGCAAAGCTCTGGAAGGTGCGTTCTGATATACGGATCAGTGCGGGATATACAGGGGAACCAGCAGAAGGCTATGTTGTGGATAGTGTCACAACAGTACCGGAGACTTTCAGCGTAGCCGGAAGTGAGGAAGCACTGAACAATCTGAAACTTCAGGGAAATACCATTTATCTAGACAATGAGAATGTGGATATTTCAGGAAAGAGCAATGACGTGGAAAAGAAAGTAAACCTGTCAGAGCTTCTTCCGGATGGCCTCAAGCTGACATCAGGATCCAGTACGGACCTCTGGATCACAGTCAATATCCTGCCGGAGGGCAGTAAGATATACAGCTTCCCGACAGAGGATATCAAAGTAAAGGGTCTGCCTGATGATCTGCAGCTGGCATTTGAAGTTGCGGATATTGAACTGAAGGTGCAGGCGGAAGAAGGAGATCTTTCCCAATTTGATCTGAAGTCGGTGGGAGCAGTACTTTCCATGGATGACTGGGAGGAGGGAAGCTACGAAGTACCGATCAAAATCAGTCTTCCGGAAGGCTACAAGCTGCTGGAGGATGTAACCGCCGAGATCAAAATCTCCAAGGTTTCCAATGTAGACAGCAGCAGTCAGTAAGTAATCACAGCTTTGGACAAGGCTTGAAGGATAAGTAATATAAAGGGAGACAGCAGCAATGTTAAGTTATAAGGTAACGGTCAGGAACCCGTCAGGGCTTCATCTTCGTCCCGCAGGGCTTTTGTGCGGCGAGGCAATAAAATACAAATCGTCCATAACATTTCAGTATGCCGGAGGTACAGCGAATGCCAAAAGTGTTCTGAGTGTTCTGGGTGCCTGTGTTAAAAGCGGGGATGAGATCACACTGGTCTGCGAGGGTGAGGATGAACAGGCTGCGATAGATGCGCTTGTGGCTCTTATCGAAGGCGGACTGGGCGAATGATACGTAACAGATACAATAATTATTTACAGCAGCATGATCAGGAGGGATTATTGTGAAGAGAAGAGTTGTGGCAATTTTTCTCAGTCTGACATTATGCATGGGCGGAACTTTGGAAGCCGGCGCTGCGGCTTTGGAAAGTACAGACGTGCAGATGGCAGCAGAGACAGCCGGCGATCCGGCTGAGGATGTATTCAGTGATGAAGCGGAAACGACTGTACAGCAGCCGGAGACAGAAGCGGATCAAACAGGTAGTACTGACAGTACAGACAGTTCAGAAGAAACACCTGTTACACCGGAGAACCCCGCAGAGACACCGGATGTTATAGAAACACCGGAGATTACAGAGACACCGGAAACTACAGAAGCACCGGAGGCTACAGAAGCACCGGATGCGACAACAGAAGACAGTACAGATCCGGGCGATGATTTCAGTGCAGGTGATGCACAGGAACTGGATGCACCGTCAGCAGATACCGCAGTACAGAACAAAGTAGAGAACAACAAGGCAGAGGAAACTTCTGCTACCGGAGCATCACTGGTAAACGGTGTAGTCGTTGCCAAGACAAGTGACTGGGTTTCTGCAAACGGTTTTTACAGACTCCGCAAAAAGAAGGTTGCTGCATCTGCAGCCCCGGAGGGAAAAGCTTCTGAGGATCCTGCAGAAAGTAGCGAAGAAGAGCAGAAAACAACAGTTGATGAAACAGCTGCAGCAGCACAGGAGGTACAGCAGACTGAAGAGCTTCCGGATGGTGCAGCAGAGAGTGAGCAGGCTCAGGTACTCCAGAATGAGTCAGCAGAAGGAGAGCAGGAGACTGCAGCAGAAGAAGTTTCTACAGAGGAAGTATCCGCAGCAGAAGCTTCTGCAGAGACAGCATCCGCAGATGTAGTGTCTGCAGAGGAGACATCCGCAGAGACAGCACCCGTAGAAACAGAGACGGCAGTCGAAACATCAGAGAGCGTAGATAACGCAGAGACTCTTGCCCAGGATGAAGGGAACGCTTCTCAGGTATCAGAGACAGGTTCCATCGAAGATAATTATTTTACTGCGCAGGATGGTCTTCTTAAGATCAATACCAACGGACATGTGGGATATTATCTTTTTAATGAAGACGGATATCTGGTAACCGGCCGTATGACCCGTGAGCCAGGTGCAGCAGGTTATACCGGAACACAGAAGACAGAATGGTATTTCCTCGAAAACTCCAAAGCTTCCCTGTATTCGGATTCCACCGGAAAAGCAATCACACCGTGGACATCCAATCTTGGCCAGCAGAAGAGAAATTACTGGTTATGGACAGGAACTGTTTTCCGCTATTATAATTCCCAGGGTGATTACAAATCCATAGAGGCTCAGAACCTTGTAGGCAAGATCAAGAAGATCGGAAATGCTTATTATACACTGATGCGTAACGGAAAACCGCGAACAGGAATCCTGAAGCTGACAACCGGTTCCACAACATATCAGTATTACTTCCAGCCGGCATCAAAGGCAGGAGAGATTCCAGGAAAGCTTTTTTATGGCGGATGGACATATGTTTTAAACAGCAAAAATCAGAAACGTTTTATCTATTGTAGTCCGAAGGCTGCCACACGTGGACAGATCATGAAACATGGAGTTTATGTATCACCTGTAATGTCCAAGAAATATCGATATATGCTGAATGCCAGCGGCTATGTTATGACGAATACAATGGCGAAGGCGCAGAATAACGCATATTATGTTTCAGACAGCAAGGGCCGCATCATTACAAAAAAACTTGTGAAGTATAAAGGCAGCAGATATTATTTCGGAGGCAATGGCCAGAGAGTTTCCTGGAAGAACTGCTGGCATGGCTGCCCGGGTGCATCCAACAAGATTTATTATTTCGGAAGCACAGCAGGAAAAGTTGTTGAAAAATATGGCTGGCAGAAGGTGACCGACGCAAAAGGCCAGTTCTTCGGATGGTTTTACTTTGACAAAAACGGAAACCACTATAAGAGCCAGATGATAACAAACAAGTCCTCCAAAAAGAGCTATTACTTTAATAGCACAGGACAGCTTGCAACAGGAAAAACAAAGATCGGCAAAAAATACTATTTCTTTGCAACATCAGATGCCAATGCGCACAGAGGCTGGATGTATAAAAGTACATTGATCCGTTACCAGAATAAGTGGTATTATGCAGGCGGCAACGGTGTTCTGAAAAAGTCAGGCTGGCAGAAGGTAGGTAAATACTGGTACTATCTGCAGAACTATACCGTTGTGACAAATAAATCCATGAAGCGTGGTTCCGTAAATGGTTATCTGGACAGCCAGGGACGTTTTTCCACCGGCTGGGTGATCGTCAGCGATTACTATGATCAGGTCAAATATATCGATCCGGACAGCGGTTCCAAGTATCTGACCAATACAAGCAGATGGATCGATGGAAAACTGTATTACTTTGATAAGGATGGTTACCGCCGCAATGATGTTTCCAGTATTTACGGAGGACCATATTACCTGGAGGTTGATAAGACCAACGGTGTTATGACTGTATACACAAATAGTAGCAAGACGATTCCTGTTAAGACAATCCGTGTTTCTGTAGGTCTCTCCGGAACACCTACATGGGATGGTACATACAGACTGACCCGCAGTCTGAGATGGCAGCCACTGATGGGACCGTCCTGGGGACAGTATGGAACACATGTTGACGGATGCGGACAGGAGGAATCTTTATCCATTCCGTAGCCGGATCGACCAGGAGTGTTTATAATCTTCCGGCAGGCGAGTACCTGAAGCTTGGTCAGCCTGCATCTCACGGATGTATCCGTACCTGTGTGGCTGATGCGAAGTGGGTATTTGAGAACTGTAACGGTTCTACGATCCACATTTACAGCAGCGGAAATTACGTTAACAATGAATCCTTCAAGGGACCGTTAGGCCGCAGACCGCTGGCAACCTTCCGTGGAGCCGGAAACTTTGATCCTACAGACCCGGAAGTTCCGTGATCTTTACCGAACAGTACCAGAAAGAAATATATAGAATAACGGAAGACCGATGTTCAGCTGTATGAAGCTGACATCGGCCTTTTTCCATATATGGCTTTACTTTCCATTTTTTCATATGTATAATAAAAGTCATGCACAAATAAACAACATAATTTATGGAAGGAAACTAAAATGAAAAACTGGAAGAAATGGCTGGTGGCAGGCTGTATGGCAGCACTGCTGGGAATAGGAACAATGGGAACTACAGCGATGGCCATGGGCGGCGGAGGCGTAGACCGAAGCGAGGCAGTTGCTGAGGAAGAAAAGGTCCCCAGCGGGAAGGCAACACAGAATTCCAGGGTAAGTTCAAAGGCCTGGAAGAAGATCAACGGTGTCTGCTATAACGGAAGCGGCCAGAAGCTGGAAGGTGCTGTCACACGTGGAATCGATGTTTCTGAGTGGCAGGATACCATCAACTGGAGCCAGGTCAAAAAATCTAATGTAGATTTTGCCTTTGTCAGGATCTCCTATGGTCTGAACCATCTGGATAAGACATATGATTACAACATGAAACAGGCAGAGAAGGCAGGAATTCCGACAGGAACCTATGTGTACAGCCTTGCGCTGAACACACAGCAGGCACTGAAGGAAGCGCAGCTTGCTATCCGTAAAATGGATGGATATAAAGTATCCTATCCGGTGGTTTATGACATTGAATATGATCAGATGCGCAATCTTTCCGCATCACAGATCGCAGATCTGGCAAAGACCTTCTGCAATGAGGTAAAAAAAGCCGGATATCATCCAATGATCTACTGCAATACAGACTGGTATGACAACAAGCTTGACTGGAGCAAGATGACAGGTTATGATGTATGGCTTGCGCGGTATGGTGATACGATCCCGGCTCCTGACAAGAAAAAGTACAAATATACCATCTGGCAGTCCACCGATGGTGACGGTGGCGGATATCTGAATACCACCAAGGGTCTGGTTGCGGGAATCCCGTCTTATTCTACTGTAGATATTGACTTCGGTTATGTTGATTATACCAAGATCATCACATCCAGATGGCATGCACAGACCGGATACAAGGCATCCACCAGACCGGATACCAGCAACTATAAAGGAAAAACCGGCTGGGCAACAGAGAACGGAAAGAAATTTTATTATGTCAATGGTGTCAAAAAATACGGCTGGGTTCAGGTGAAAAATAAGAAATATTATATCCATAAGACCGCAGGAATGTGCCGTTCAAAGCTGATCAGGGATTCCAAGAATATTTCCAGATATGTAGACAAAAATGGAGTCCTTGTGAAAAATACTTGGATCACCTATAAGGAGAAAAAATATTATTTTGACAAAAACGGACATGCATTAAAAGGCATGAAAAAGGTTGGAAAGAACTATTATTATTTTCAGGCCAAATACGGATACATGATGAGACATGTGCGGTACATGAACAGCAGGAATGATGTATATTATTTTGGCGGTGACGGCGTTATGGTCAAAAAGGTATTCTATACATGGAGCGGAAACAATGAAAGCCATACCTATTATTTTGGCTCCAATGGAAAGATGCAGAGAGGCTGGCTCAAACTGGACGGAAAGAGATATTATTTTGATCCGGAAACAGGAATCATGTACAAAAACTGTACTATTGAGAAAAACGGAAAGAGCTATACATTCGATGAAGATGGTGTATACACAACTGTATCCGTAGCAAATAAGAAAAAATAAAAAAATGCCGGCAGCGAATATAAAGCTGCCGGCATTTTTATGATCATAAGGTATAAACAAGGATTCCCAGGATGATGATCAGATTTCCGATGATCTTTCCGCGTGAAATCTTTTCTTTCAGGATCCGCCAGGAAAACAGCAGGACAAAAACATAGGCGGCAGTATCAATCACCGGTCCGAATTTCATATCCACTTTGGTGTAGCACCAGGTATTCAGGAGCAACACTCCAAAAAAGATACCATAGGCCAGGATCACCCTCCAGTTCAGATATTCCGGAGGGGATTTTTGTATTCCATATTGGCACTCTGCTTCAGAAGTACCTGGGAAATTGCCGAAAAAAAGGTTCCTGCCAGCATGATCAGCATAAACGTTCTATTCATATCTCTGCACCATCCAGACTCCGATCAGAACGATCAGGATGCCGATGATGTTCTGAAGCGAAAGATTTTCGTGAAAAATGATCACAGCCCATACCTGGGACCACAGAAGATAGACGCTTTTGTTGGCGTAGGCCGTGGAAAGGGAAAATTTTTTGATCACCTGCTGCCATGCAATGGCGTAGATCCCACAGTTTGCGATCATAAGAAAAAGAAATACATAGAGAAGAGGACTATGAAGCCCTTCTTTATTGTAATAAACCGATGCAAGCTTGGAAAAAACGCTGGTAAGAGAAAACAGCAGGATATTCAGATGAAGCTGAATATAATCTTTGATTTTTGTCATGTTTCCTCCATATCATAAATGCGATTATCATAGACTGATAATCAATATATATCATCCGGCAGGTTTATGCAAGAAAATGTTTGAACAATGTAACGGTTTACAACAGGAAATGAAAATGATAAGATTAAACGATAAGTGTCAATTGATACAAAAGAGAGGAAAAACGATATGTGTTTATATTCAGTGGTTGTTCCTGTATACAATTCAGAACATACGCTGCAGGAACTGTACACCCGTCTGGAAAAAGTATTCCGGGAAACGATAAAAGAAGAATTTGAACTGATCCTTGTAGATGACGGGTCCAGGGACCGGTCTTTTGCGGTTATGCAAGAACTCCGGGAAAAAGATCCCCGTGTCAAGATCATCCAGATGGCAAGGAATTTCGGACAGCATCCTGCGCTTCTGTGCGGATTTGCCCATGCAAAGGGAGAGTTCATCGTAACTATGGATGATGACCTTCAGCATCAGCCTGAGGAGCTCCCCAAAATGATCAATGTAATGAAGGAACGTGACGATGTGGATGTGATCATTGCAAGCTATGAAGGACGTAAGCATAATCTGATTCGGAAGCTGGGCACAAAGCTGTCTGTATGGGCAACTTCCAAAATGCTCGGCAAGGATCCGAACCTTCAGATCACCAGTTATCGACTGATCCGCCGGTTTCTGGTGGAAGCCATGCTGAAGACCAATACATATCTTCCGCAGATTGGAAATCTTCTGGTTTTAAGCTCCAACCGTATCATCAATGTTCCGGTGCAGCATGCAGCACGTGCATATGGAAAGAGCGGATATTCTTTTCGCCGCCTTGTGAAGGATCTCATCTATGATATTACTGCCCATACGGCATTTCCGTTGCTTATGGTGCGAAACATCGGCATTGCCAGTTTTCTGGTAAGCTTTTTACTGGGGATCTATTATCTGGTGAGATATTTTCTGTGCGGGATCTCAGTGGAAGGTTGGACATCTCTGATGCTTGTGATGCTGGCATTTTTCGGACTGACATTGCTTTCGATCGGGATCATCGGTATTTATCTCATGAATATTCTCAATGAGGCCAAAAAGATGCCGCACTATGTGATCCGTCAGGAGGAGACAGACTGATGAAAAAAGAGATCGGCGGCTATCTGGAACTGGAAGAACCGGCGGGACAGGAATACTATCCGGATCTCTGCGGCGTGAATCTCGGAAGAACAGCGCTTTTGTGGCTGATGGAAGCACGCAGGTGCAAAAAGATCTACCTGCCATTTTTTCTCTGCGATTCCGTAACCGGTGCCTGTGAGAGGTCCGGGGCAGAAATCGAATTTTATCATATGGATGAAGGTCTGCATCCGGTTCTTGAGGAGAGAACTCTTCCGGAAGGAGAATATCTGTATCTGGTAAATTATTATGGCCAGCTTACTGATGATAAGATCCGGAAATATAAAAAATCTATGGAAATATCATTGTGGATCATACGCATGCGTTTTTTCAGAAGCCGCTGCCGGGTGTGGACACTCTGTACTCCTGCAGAAAATTTCTCGGAGTCAGTGACGGAGCATATCTGTCTACCGATGCGGAACTGGAACCGGAAAAGAAGCCTCTGGACCATTCCATGGGAAGAATGGAGCATATTCTGGGACGTTATGAATATGATGCCGGAACCTTCTATCAGAAAATGCTGGATAATGCAGCAAATTATCATGAGATGGAGATCCGCCGAATGTCCCGTCTGACCGGAAACCTCCTCAGGACTATGGATTATTCCGGTATCAAAACAAGAAGAGAACAGAACTACCGTCTGCTGTCGCAGCTTCTTCCTTCAAGGAATGCTTTTACAGGGGAGGTGCCGGAGGGACCGTTTGCCTATCCGTATTATCATAAGAACGGATTAGAGCTTCGACGCTGGCTGGCAGGCCGGAAGATTTTTGTGCCGACAAACTGGCGTAATATCCTGGAAGAATTTGACAGGGATACCATGGAATATGACTGGGCTGCCAATGTGCTGCCGCTTCCCTGTGACCAGAGATACGGGGCAGAAGAAATGCAGTATATCGCGGATTCCATAAGAGAATGGGAGGAAACGGAATCATGAAACACAGATTGCTGATACTGGGAACGTTGGGAGAATTTGAGCAGCTGGTGCAGAAGGCCCGCGAAAAAGGATACTACACCATTGTCTGCGACGGATATCCGGATGGTCCGGCAAGAAAATTTGCAGATGAGGCATTTCAGATCCCGGTAACAGATACGGAACGGATCGCCTGTCTCTGCCGAGAAAAAGAGATCGATGGGATCATCACATCCTTTTCCGACCTTCTTCTGGAATGTATGGTAAAGATCGCGGACCGGGCAGGAATCCCCTGTTATCTGAAACCGGAGCAGCTTCCCTGGTATCGTGATAAATCAGCGACCAGAGCACTGCTTACTGAACTGGGACTTCCCACTCCAGGCTTTCGAAAAATCCCGATCGCATATTTTAAAGACAGGTCCAAAAGAACTCAGCTGCAAGAGCTGCTTGAGGGACTTCGTTATCCGGTGGTCAGCAAGCCACTGGATAAATACGGCTCCCGCGGGATCTATATATCCGAAGATCTGGAGGAGCTGATAAACGGGGCAGAAAAAACAGCAGGATTTTCTGATATGCCGGAGATTTTGGTGGAAGAATATAACGATGGCTATGAATTCAATATGATGACCTGGGTGCGGCATGGAAAAGTCCATGTGATCAGTATTGCAGACCGTGAAAAGACATTTGTTGCCAAAGGTGAGATCCCCATCAGCACAAGAAATGTGTATCCTTCCAGATTATTGTCAAAAGTTGAAAAGCCTGCCACAGAACTTCTTCAGGCATATGCGGACAGAACCGGTCAGAAAGACGGAGCTTTCCATGCAGTTTTTCTGGAAGCCGGGAGAAGGTATCCAGGTCTGCGAGATCGCCGCACGATTTTTCGGATATGAGCATGAATTGACCGATATGGTCTATGGCTTTAATATGGAAGAGCTTCTTCTTGCATCTCTCTATGATCCGGATAAGCTGGAAAAAATGCTGGCAGAACACGATGTTCATAAACCACAGTGCTGTGGAGCTGTCATTTATTTTCAGGGAAGGCTTCTTACCATCGAAGATCAGTCTGCGGCAGTCCGGCTGGGAGAGAAAGAACAGGTGGAAAAGCCCTGGATCTTTTATCAGGAAGGAGAGAAGGTCATTGAGCATGGCCCTAATCCGTATCTGGCATTATATTATGTAAAAACAGAGAATCGTAAGGAAATGGATCTTCTCACAGAAGAGTTTTATGAGGAAATGCATATTCTGGATCCCAACGGCCAAGAGGTGGCATACCATAATCAGATCCCGGATTATGCACCGGCAGAAAAATAGGCATTGAATTTACAACATGAGTGTGAGAAAATGGAATGTGCAGTTAATGTAGAAAAACCATGAAGAATAAGAAATAAAGAGGAAATACATGATTGATTTTAACAGACCTGCGTTTACAGGTAAGGAATTTGAGTACATCCGTGACGCAGTAGAACGGGGAATGCTCTGCGGCGACGGGATCTACACGAAGAAATGTTCTGCATGGATGGAAGAGCGCTTTCATGTGGGTCATGTGATGCTGACAACCTCCTGTACCCATGCACTGGAGATGGCTGCTTTTTGGCAGATATCCAGCCTGGCGATGAGGTGATCATGCGTCTTATACTTTTGTATCAACGGCAGATGCCTTTGTGCTTCGCGGTGCAAGAATCGTATTTGTGGATATCCGGCCGGATACCATGAATATTGACGAGAAGCTGATCGAACAGGCGATCACAGATAAGACCCGCGCGATCGTTCCGGTCCATTATGCAGGAGTAGCCTGCGAGATGGATACGATCATGGAGATTGCCGGAAGACATGATCTGAAGGTAGTGGAAGACGCGGCCCAGGGTGTGGATGCCTACTATAAGGGAAAAGCCCTTGGTACTATTGGAGATTTTGGCTGCTACAGCTTCCATGAAACTAAGAACTATACCATGGGAGAGGGCGGTGCGATCCTGTTCAACGGGGAGCAGTACCTGGAGAAGGCAGAGATCCTGAGAGAAAAAGGAACGGACCGCAGTAAGTTTTTCCGTGGTCAGGTAGATAAATACCGCTGGATGGATTATGGATCATCCTATCTTCCGAGCGAATTGAATGCGGCATATCTTTATGCCCAGCTGGAGCAGCATAAGAAGATCAGCGATAAGCGGATGCAGATCTATGATTTTTACAATGAGAACCTCAGGTTTCTGGCGGAGGAAGGAAAGATCCAGCAGCCTTATGTACCGGAAGAATGCACACATAATGCACATATGTACTACATTAAGGTACATGATATCCAGGTACGCACAAGGCTTCTGAAATATCTCCGCGAAAAGGATATCTGCAGTGTGTTCCATTATGTACCCCTTCATTCCGCACCGGCAGGAAAAAAATTCGGAAGATTTTCCGGAGAAGATGTTTATACTACAAAAGAAAGCGAGCGTCTTATGCGACTGCCCATGTTCTATAATCTGGATATGGAGGATGCGAAGAGAGTTGTGGATGCGATTGCTTCCTTTGACGGGTTTTAACAGAAGAAGGGGAGAGCTATGAAAAAAACAAAAAAATTACTGGCAGTTTTCGCAGCAGTCAGTGTGGCGTTGATGCTGCCGTTACAGACCATGGCTGCAGTGGATCTGAATGCGAAATATGATATCAGCACCAACCAGATCCAGGGATGGCCGGCAGGACCGGATATTACCTCAGATACCGGTATCCTGATGGATGCAGACACAGGAGTTGTTCTTTATAACAAGGGCGGAGATGAACAGAGATATCCGGCCAGCATTACCAAGATCATGACCTTGCTGGTGGCAGTGGAGAACTCCACCATGGATGAGAAGGTGACCTTTACAGAGACCGGGGTGCGTAATGTTACGGCAGATTCCAGTAATATCGGCACAAAGGTGGGCGAAGTCCTGACTATGGAGGATTGTCTTCATGCTCTGATCATCCAGTCTGCCAATGACGTTGCGGCACAGATCGCAGAGCATATCGGCGGGACAGAGCAGGCATTTATCGATATGATGAACCAGCGCGCCAGTGAGATCGGATGTACCAATACACATTTTGCAAATTCCAGCGGACTTCCGGATGATAATCATTATTCTTCAGCACGGGATATGGCGCTGATCTTCCGAGAAGGCCTGAAAAATGAAACATTCCGTACGGTCGTGGGCACACCGGACTATATCATCCAGCCTACAAATATGAACAGCCAGCAGAGGATCCTGCATACCCATCATCCTATGTTTGCACCGGAAAGCGGATTTTACTATGAAGGCTGCATTGGTGGAAAAACCGGAACTACCGTTGCGGCAGGGCATACACTTGTCACAGGAGTGACCAGAGATAATACCACATATATTGCAGTGACTATGCGTGGAACAGAGCTTTCCAATTCCTGTATGGACAGTACAGCTATGTTTAATTACGCATTTGAGAATTTCACAAAAACAGAAGTAAATGGCGGCTATGTATTCCTTCCAAAAGGGGTGGAGCTGAATTCCCTTACCGAGAAGTCAGAGAATACCAATGGGAAAACAGAAACCGGTTACTATTTCGGAGATTATCTGATCGGTACCGCAAGTGTTGCACAGGCAACTGATACACCGGTACCGGAACCGACCGCGGCGGCAGAGGACAGCCAGGAAGCGGACAGCTCCGAAGTGGAAGCTTCCACAGAATCAGCAGAGGAAGATAACAGCAAAACAACAGAGAAGAGTACAGCCGGAGAGAGTACCAGCGAAAAAAAGAGCATTCCTGCCCTGCGTAAGATCCTTCTTATGATCATGCAGCGATGATCCTGATCCTGATCGCCCTTCTTGCGGCTCTCAGAATAAAAGAAAAGAAACATCACAAATAAATCAAAACAGAAAAGGAGAAAGAAAAAATGGGAAAAATAAAAGTAACACAGTGCGGAGATATTGAAGGACTGAAAGTGATCGAGCCAACTGTATTTGGTGATTCCAGAGGATATTTTATGGAAACATACAATTATAACGATTTCAAGGAAGCAGGCATTGATGTGGAATTCGTTCAGGACAATCAGTCCAGCTCCCGTTACGGTGTTCTCCGCGGACTTCATTTCCAGATCAGCTATCCCCAGGATAAACTGGTACGTGTGGTAAACGGAGAAGTGTTTGATGTTGCGGTTGACCTTCGTGAAGGCTCCAAGACCTTTGGAAAATGGTATGGTGTAGTCCTTTCCGCAGAAAACAAGAAACAGTTCTTTATTCCTAAGGGATTTGCTCATGGTTTCCTAGTACTTTCCGAGAATGCAGAGTTCACCTACAAGTGCTCTGATTTCTATCATCCAAACGATGAGGGCGGACTGATCTGGAATGACAAGGACATTAACGTTGAGTGGCCGATCCCGGAAGGCATGGAGCTTATTTTCTCCGACAAGGACCAGAAGTGGGGAAGCTTCGAGGAATATAAGAATCGATAAGGAATTGCAGAATGAAGAAAATATTAGCTTTGCCGGCGGAGCTGTACCAGAATCGAAAGCTGGTTTTAAGCCTTGCAAAAAATGATTTCAAAACAAAATATGCAGGATCCTATCTTGGTATTGTCTGGGCATTTATCCAGCCTATCGTAACGATCCTGGTCTACTGGTTTGTATTTTCCGTAGACTGAAGGCCGGAACGGTATCGGATTACCCTTTTGTACTCTATCTGGTATCCGGTATCGTGCCGTGGTTTTTCTTCCAGGATGCATTAAACGGTGGAACCAATGCCCTGATCGAATACAATTATCTTGTGAAGAAGGTTGTATTCAAGATCAGCATCCTTCCCATCGTAAAGATCATCTCCGCACTTTTCGTGCATGTTTTCTTTGTGGCCTTTGCACTGATCTTATGTGCATGCTACGGATATACACCAAGCCTTTATACACTGCAGATCATTTATTACTCTGTCTGCACCTTCCTTTTTGTACTGGGACTTGTGTATGCTACAAGTGCGATCGTCATTTTTTTCCGTGATCTGACCCAGATCATCAGTATTTTTCTTCAGGTGGGTGTATGGCTTACACCGATCATGTGGGATATCAATATGCTTTCTTCACATCCATGGCTGATCAAGCTGTTTAAGCTGAATCCGATGTACTATGTAGTTACGGGCTACCGTGATTCCATGCTTGGGCATATCGGGATCTGGAACCATGCTTCATGGACGATCTATTTCTGGGTAGTTACGATCCTGCTTTTCGGACTGGGATCTGTGATATTCAAACGTCTGAAGCCGCATTTTGCAGATGTGCTTTAATTGAATGCGGATGGCGGATATCCGCCTGATCCGGATCGGACAGTTCCCATGGGGGATTTGCTCTGTAAGGATAAAAAGCAGAATGGCGGCAGATTGTGAGAGTGAACGATTTACACAAAAGTGAGGTTGAAAATGGCAGAAGATATTGCGATTTCAGTAAATGATGTCAGTAAGATGTACAAGCTTTACGATAATCCTATGGATCGTCTTAAGGAGTCCCTGGGATTATCCAGAAAAAAGAAATATAAAGAGCATTATGCGCTCAACCATGTATCCTTTCAGGTGCATAAGGGAGAAACAGTGGGAATTATCGGAACAAATGGTTCCGGTAAATCCACGATCCTGAAGATCATCACCGGCGTACTTTCGCCTACGGCCGGAGAAATAGCCGTAAACGGAAGGATCTCAGCGCTTCTGGAGCTGGGAGCCGGATTTAACGGAGAATATTCCGGACTTGAAAATGTATATCTCAACGGAAGCATGATCGGTTTTTCTAGGGAAGAGATCGATGCCAAGCTGCAGTCTATTCTGGATTTTGCAGATATCGGTGATTTTATCTATCAGCCGGTAAAAACATATTCCAGTGGTATGTTCGTGCGTCTGGCTTTTGCGGTAGCTATCAATATCGATCCGGAGATCCTGATCGTTGATGAGGCTCTTTCCGTAGGAGATGTATTTTTCCAGGCAAAATGTTACCGGAAGTTCGAAGAGTTCAAGGAAATGGGGAAGACCATTCTGTTTGTAAGCCATGACCTGAGCAGCATCGGAAAATACTGTGACCGTGTTGTGCTTCTAAACAAAGGTGAGAAGCTTGCAGAGGGTGGTGCCAAGGAGATGGTCAATCTTTACCGTCGTGTGCTGGTCAATCAGTATGACGATGCAGATCTGGAAGAAAACACAGACGATGCAGAAGAGGGACAGGTGACGGAGAACCAGGCAGCCGGAGCAGACGTTTCACTGAAAGCACATACCGGAAGCGGTAAAGCTATGAAGGACAGCCTGAACCTGAATCCCAAGGTCCTGGAATACGGCAGTAAGCTTGGCGAGATCGTGGATTTTGCCATCCGGGATGATACAGGTATGATCACCAATGTGATCGAAAAAGGCAAGGAATTTTCCGTTCAGATGAAAGTGAAGTTCCAGGCAGATGTCAGCGATCCGATCTTTGCATTTACCCTGAAAGATCTGAAAGGCACCGAGATCACAGGAACCAATACCATGTATGAACATACGCCTCTGAAACCGCAGAAGGCAGGCGATGTCCGTGAGATCACCTTCAAACAGGTGATGCCTCTGGAGGCAGGGGAATATATGCTGTGTCTGGGCTGCACCGGATATAAAGACGGCGATTTTACCGTATTTCATCGTCTTTACGATGTGTGTAACCTGACCGTGATCACAGATAAGAAAGCAGTGGGATATTTTGATCTGTTTTCCAAAGTATCTGTGAAATAAGTGGAGGAACGACTATGGCGGAGTTGAATTTAGATTATTATACGGCGAAGGATCATTATTCCGATGGGGATATCGAGGAAACACTTCTGAAAATGGCACAGGAAGGCAAATCTTTTGAAGACCTGCCGGAGGAAGAGGTGAGTTTTCCAATGGTCTACCATTTTTCAGGGCTGCGGGAGAATATCTTAAGCTGGTATCCTCTGAAAAAGGCAGATTCCGTTCTGGAGATCGGAGCCGGATGCGGAGCCATTACCGGAATGCTTTGCCGCAAGGCCGGTCATGTGACTTCCGTGGAGCTTTCCAAACGTCGGGCAGATATCAATTATGCGAGAAACAGGGATAAGGAAAATCTGACGATCATGGTTGGAAACCTGAATGACATGACTTTTCCGGAAAAATTCGACTATGTGGTAGTAAACGGTGTGCTGGAGTATGCCATGAGCTTTACCGAGGGAAAAACTCCTTACGAGACATTTCTTCAGCGTATGGGCGCTTATCTGAAGCCGGAGGGAAGACTTCTGATCGCCATTGAGAACAGACTGGGATTGAAGTACTTTGCCGGAGCACCGGAGGATCACACAGATCTTCATTTTTTCGGGATCAATGGATATCCGGGAAATCAGTCTGTGCGCACCTTTTCCAAGAATGAACTGGGAGAGCTGCTGGAAAACAGCGGCTTTCCTTTTCTGCGCTTTTACTACCCGTATCCGGATTATAAATTTCCGACAGAGATTTTTACAGATGAGAGCCTTTATACCAATCCTACGGAAGAAGCTATCCTGTATACACAGATAAGACAGCAGATCTTTTTGCAGAAAGTGAAGGCGTAAAGGCCTTCGAAAAAGAGAAGATCCTGGACAGCTTTGTGAATTCTTTTCTTGTGGAGGCAGGACGTACCGAGAATCAGGACCCGGAGGAAATCCTTTATGTGAAGCTGAACCAGGAGCGAAAAGAAAAGTTCCGTCTTCTGACCAGAATCGTCCGGGAGAACGGAGAGGTCCGTGCGGAAAAAGAGGCTATGGTGCCCCAGGCTGAGGAATTTGTGGAAAAACTGGAAAAAACCGGAACAAAGAGTACCGGATCCGATAAATACAAGAATCTTCCTGCAGGGCAGAAAACGGAAAGATCTCTTATCCGCTCCTTACTGGAAAAACTCTTCACCAGGAAATCGCAGAGCTTGCCCAGAAAGAAGATCTTGAAGAGATCAAGGCCCTTCTTAAAAAATTCTATCAGGAATTTTTCGGGGCTCGTCAGATTGTGGATTACAGGACCGGAGAGTTCCGCGAGGTATTTGGTGATCATCCGGGAAGAGAGGATTACGAATGTGTCTGCCCGGCCAATGTGGACCTGATCTGCAGCAACATCTTTATGGGAGAAAAGGAAAATCAGATCATAGATTATGAGTGGATGTTTGATTTCCCTGTGCCTGTGAATTTTATCATGTGGCGCCTGATCCATGAACTGTATACACATGTTTCTGAGCTGCCGCGGTTATGTCATGAGGATGAGATGATGGCGGAGTTTGATATCAGCTATACAGACTATGAGATATTTATGGATTGGACCATGCATTTCGTCTATGAGTATGTGGGCTGTGGTTCCCTGATCCCGTTTGAACAGAAAAAGGTGCCGGTTTCCGTAACAGAGCTGGTGAACAGAGAAAGAGAAAAGCACCAGATGCACAGCAAGCTGTACTATGATCTTGGTGAGGGATTCTGTGAAGAGCATACACTTTATGCAGAGGGAAAACTTTCCGGAAACCGTTTCCGGGTAGAGTTTGCGCTTTCCGGTATCAAAGGAATACGAAATCTCCGCTGGAATCCTGCAAACGGTCATTTCCTGAAAGTGAGGATAGAGCGTCTGGATTGCGGATGCAGTGCGGAGCTTGTGCCTCAGGGTGTCCATATGAAGGTGGATAACAGTACCACTGCGTTTTTTACCACCGATGGCTTTTATCTTATCGATGTTACGCACCCGGAAAATGTGGACAGGATCGTAATAGAGGGAAAACTTGACTGCCTTGAGCTTCCGGATGTGGAAAAGCTTCTGGCCTTTGAAAAAGAGCGTGAAGTACGAAGAGAACAGGAGCGTGTCAGAAAAGAGGCTGAACGTGCCGCAAAGCAGGCTGCAGAGGAAGCAGCACGTGCGCAGGAAGAGGCCCTTCGTCATCCAGGCAAAAAAGCGCAGGTAAAGAGACTGGTCAAAAAGGTTCTTCGTTATCATACAGAGCCGGCAGCAGTGATGGGAGTGGAGACAACTCCTACCTGTATGGGCAGTGTTGATTTCTTCCATTATGAGAATGGCACCTTAAATGCCATTGGCTGGGCCTTTGATCCGACGTTTGCGTCTATGGGACAGCCAAGGATCGCATTTTATCAGGGAACACAGAAGCTTCAGGAGGCTTCCTGTACTACGATCTACCGTACGGATGTGGCTAATGCCATTGGAAATCCGGATGCGGAAAGTGCCGGATTTTCTTTCTTGGCAACGGTTCTTGCGCCGGCAGAGACTTCTGTTTTCCTGGAATACGGAACCGCAGCGGATACCGGAAGATTCCTTATCGGAAAGATCCCGGGAACCAGGGATCAGAAAGAGCTTCTGGTATACGCGATCGAAGATCCGAAGAGTATCGGAAATCTCCGTCATTTCAAACAGCGTCATATACGCAGTGCGAGAAAGGCATATCCACAGGCAGTCTATCAGCAGAAGGTGGATGTGATCGTGCCGGTTTACAACGGACTGGAGTATTTTGATGCCCTGTTTTCCGGAATTGAAAAGACAAAGGTTCCTTATCGTCTGATCATCGTAAATGACAAGAGTCCGGATCCTGAGGTAGGAAACTATCTGGAAAAATATGCCGCAGAGCATGACAATGTGGTACTTCTGAATAATGAGACCAATATGGGCTTTCTTCCGTCTGTAAACCGTGGATTAAAGATGGCGGAAAATCATGTGGCTCTTGTAAATACAGATGTGGAGGTTCCGGAAGAGTGGCTGGAGCGCCTGATGCTTCCGATCTTTGCCAAGGAAAACATTGCAACCACTACACCGTTTACCACCTGCGGAACCATCTGCAGCTTCCCGGATTTCTGCCGGGATAACAAACTGTTTGAGGGAATGCCGCTGTGGGAGATCGATGATGAATTCCGCATGATCCGTCCGCAGTATCCGGCTATGCTACCGGTGTGGGCTTCTGCATGGGTATGAACCTGAAAGCGATCCAGGAGGTTGGCCTTCTGGATGAGGAGAATTTCGGAAAAGGCTACGGTGAGGAGAATGACTGGTGCCAGCGTGCCATAGCTGCAGGCTATGAGAACGTGCATGTGGATAACCTGTTTGTATATCACAAGCATGGTGGAAGCTTCCCGTCTGAGGAAAAGCAGAGACTTCTGAAAGAGCACAGTGAGGCGCTGCTCCGCAAGCATCCGGATTACAACAAGGATACTGCGGATTACTGCAGAAGAGACCCGCTTCGTCCGGTAAGACTCTACGTGGAAATGAAGCTTCTCAACAGGAAGCTGGATGTGCCTACCATTGTGGCCTTTGACCATGATCTTGGCGGCGGTGCAACGGCTTATCTTGTGGAAAAAAGACGTCTGGCTCTGCGGGAAGGATACCGTTTTGTGACCATCCGCTATAATATCGTAAGCAATCGTTTTTACTTTACGTATCAGTATAAGCAGTATGAGATGGAATTTTTTGCAAATGATCTGGAAACTGCCCTTGGTGAGCTGATGCGTGTGGATGAGATCTGGATCAACGAGCTTGTAACCTATCAGAATCTTTACGGAACCCTGGAACGTATCCTGCGTCTTAAGAGAGAGCAGGGTGCGAAGCTCCTTATGCTTCTTCATGATTTCTTTGCCCTTTGCCCGGCAGTGAATCTGATCGATGCAGAAGGAAAATACTGTGGTGTTCCATCCTGTGAGGTCTGCGATAAATGTATTCCGGATAACCGCAGCAATGCCTGCACAGAATACGGAACCGGAACGCTCTGGCGTACAAAATTCCGGGAATTTCTGTCAAACTGTGATGAGATCCGTGCATTTTCCGATGATACGGCAAGGCTGTTCAAGCGTGCTTATCCGGATGTATACAATCTCCATGTGATCCCGCATGCACCCCATTACCTTCCGGCAGTGAAAAAAATAAAAAAACAACAGAGACCTTTAACATTGGTCTTATCGGCGTACTCTGCTACAAAAAAGGCCTGGAGGTTGTGAAGGCGCTTGCAGGATATATCGAAGAGAATGAACTGAATATCCGTCTGAGACTGATCGGTACTTCCGACGAAGAGATCGAAAGTCCGGTATTTTCCCAGACAGGAAGATATACAAGAGAGGAGATTCCAAGACTTACCCTGGAGCAGGATATTGATATGTTCCTGATCCCGTCCGTATGGCCGGAGACCTTCTCCTACACAACCTCGGAGATCATTTCCATGGGATTTCCGGTAGCGGTACTTCCGGTAGGTGCACCTGTAGAACGTGTGAAACGCTATGCCAAGGGCCTTGTCCTGAAAGATGAGAAGCCGGAGAATATTGTGGAAGAGATGATTTCTCTGTGGAAAACTCTCGGCGAAAGTGAGCTCCCTGTGGAAAAACGCAGGCTTCTTTTCGTAGGAGAGGAGATTTCCTTTGCTTCCAGATATCGTGTGGAGCATTTCCGGGAGCAGCTGATCCTTAAAGGCTATGCATCGAAGTTTATCCAGATAGACCAGGCAGAGCAGGAAAAGATCGAGGAATATACAGCGATCGTGATGTACCGCTGCAGCAAGCTGATGGAAGCAGAACTGCTTGCCAACCGGGCGAAAGCAGCCGGAATCCCTGTTTACTATGATGTGGATGACCTGGTATTTAATTACGAAAAAATTTCCGGGCTGCATTTCCTGAAGGGAAGCGAGTACAGTGACTTCCGCACAACTACAGACCGTATCCGCGGATGTATGGGATTCTGCGACGGATATTTTACATCTACGGAGACACTGGCAGGAGAGATCCGGGAAGAATTTCCGGAAAAACCGGTGGTGATCAACCGAAACTGTATGAGTATGGAGATGGAGATCTTGTCTCACGAGGCTGTGGAGCAGACAGACAAGGCTAAAGACCGGATCTATATCGGATATTTAAGTGGTTCCAAAACGCATGATCAGGATTTTGCCCAGGTGGAGGCAGCACTTCTGGAGGTGATGGAGCGCCACCCGGAGGTTTACCTGAAGCTGGTGGGTGTATTGGATGAATCCGGAATGGAGCCGGTGCAGAACCGCATCGAGAAGCTTCCGTTTATGGACTGGAGACAGCTGCCTGCCGTGATCGCAGGACTTGATATCAATCTGATGCCACTGGAGAACAGCCTGTTCCACTGGTGCAAATCCGAGAATAAGTGGACAGAGGCTGCCCTTGTAAAGGTTCCGAGTGTCATGAGCCGTAACTGTGAGATGGAATACGTGGTCGAAAACGGAAAAGATGGCTGGATGTGCACCACAAAAGAAGAGTGGGTCAATGCCTTGGAAGCTCTGGTTACTGATGAGAAGGCCAGAAAAGCCATGGGTGAGGCTGCACATCAGAAGGTTATGGAACATTACCTTACAGTAAATACCGGAAAGGATGCAATGGAGGAATTGTTATGCAGCGAGAGCTATACGAAGTAGAAAAGGACAGGTTTGACCTGAAGGACAGTTCTCTGTATCACCTTCAGGGAACCTGGCCGAAGGATCATAAGCCGGAAGCCGTTCTTGACGGGGAAAAGCTTCCGGCAGCCATCAGTGCCCAGGAGCGTGTCAGCGCCCTGGAGCGCTTTAAGGATCTGGATCTGGTAAACGGAGAACGTGTGCAGATGGAAATCTGCTGCCGGATCTGGAGGGCAAAAAGAAGCTTGTTGTTTATGCGGTAAAGGGTGAAAAACGTATCCGGTGGTTTTCTGTTTCGGCAGCACAGCTTTACAGGAAACAGGGAAAACCGCAGTACTTTATTGAGAGCATCGAGGTGGAAGCCGGGGAAAAGATCTGCCGTGTCCGTGGCTGGGCAGCCTTTAACAGCCCCCTGACCATACGCCTGGAGGATCGCAGCCGGAAGGAAATCCCCTGCGAGATCACCAGACTGAAACGTGTGGATGTACAGAATCAGTACCAGGAAACAGAGATCGATGAGAAGAGCGGTTTTTTCTTTGAATTCCATTATGACAGTGTGAAGGAATTCTACATTGTATTTGAGGCAGGCAATGTGCGGAGCTCTGTCTGGTACATCTGCAGCCACAGAAGCGCCTTGCGGAGAAAGTTGCGGTATATTTCCGTAAGGGAAGCCGTTACATGAAGCTTCACGGGGCAGCAGCCCTTACCGGAAAGGTATTTGGAAAGGTGCTGGACCGTAAAAACCGTCCGGTGGATTATTCCAAATGGATTGTGAAGCATCTGCCGGACAAGGCAGAGCTTGCAGAAGAAAGAAAAACGAAATTTTCCAGGAATCCAAAATTCAGTATTGTGATCCCGCTTTACAAAACACCGGAAAAATATCTCCAGCAGCTGGTAGATTCCATAGAAGCCCAGACCTACGGGAACTGGGAACTCTGTCTTTCCGACGGAAGCGGAGCAGATTCTCCTCTTACCGATTATCTGAACAGGCTGGAAAAAAGTGATGACAGGATCCGTGTGATCCGCAACGACCAGGCACTTCAGATCGCAGAGAATACCAATGCGGCCATGAAAGCGGCAACAGGAGATTTTATCGTGTTTGCAGATCATGATGATGAGCTGACGCCGGACGCTCTGTTCCGGTGTGTGAAAGCGCTGAATGAGGATCCGGAGCTTAAGGTTCTGTATTCCGATGAAGATAAGATGTCCATGGACGGGCACAAATTCTTTCAGCCGCATTTCAAACCGGACTTCAATATTGATCTTTTGTGTACAGTAAACTACATCTGTCATCTTTTTGTCGTAAAAAAAGAGATCGTGGATCAGATCGGAATGCTGAAAAAGGAATTTGACGGTGCACAGGATTATGATTTTGTGTTCCGCTGTGTGGAAGCTGCGGGAAGAGAGCAGATCCATCATATCCCCAGGATCCTTTATCATTGGAGATGCCATGAGGATTCCACAGCAGAGAATCCGGAAAGCAAGATGTATGCCTTTGATGCAGGAGCACGTGCCATCAAGGCTCATTATGACAGGATCGGAGTTCCGGTGGAAATCGAAAAGGGTGAATATCTTGGACTTTACCGTACAAAATTCCTCTGGGAGGAAAAACCGCTGATCTCCATCATCATCCCAAACAAGGATCACATTGATGATCTGAAGAGATGTATTGATTCCATCGAAGAAAAGGCAACTTACCGCAATTATGAGTATGTGATCGTGGAGAACAACAGTACGGAGGATGAGACCTTTGCTTACTATAAAGAGCTGGAAGCATCCAATCCGAAAGCCCATGTGGTGTACTGGGATGGTATTTTCAACTATTCTGCCATCAATAATTTCGGAGCTGCTCATGCTAAGGGTGACTATCTGCTTCTTCTCAACAATGATACGGAGATCATCAGCCCGGACTGTCTGGAGCAGCTTCTGGGATACTGTATGAGACCGGATGTGGGAGCTGTAGGAGCGCGGCTCTATTATGAGGATGATACCGTGCAGCATGCAGGAGTAGTCGTTGGCTTCGGCGGTATTGCGGGACACTGCTTTGTGCAGCAGAAGAGAGACGCTACCGGATACTGCCACAGGATCATCTGTGCCCAGGATTACAGCGCTGTAACCGCAGCCTGCATGATGGTGAAGCGTGAGGCCTTTGATAAGGTTCACGGATTAAGTGAGGAATTTCAGGTTGCCTTTAATGACATAGATTTCTGCCTTCGTCTGGGAAAAGCCGGATATCTGGTTGTATACAATCCTTATGCGGAGCTTTATCACTATGAATCCAAATCCAGAGGTCTTGAGGATACACCGGAGAAGGTGGCAAGATTTAACCGCGAGATCGCTTCCTTTGAGAAGCACTGGCCGGAGATCCTCCGTGACGGAGATCCTTACTATAATCCGAACCTTACACTGGAGAGCCAGGATTTCTCTCTGAAGCGGATATAGGAGGTTATATTTTGGAAAAGAAAAAAATCTGGAAGGATGAGAGAGTTCAGGCAGGGGTTCTTGTCCTGGCAGCATTTCTGCTCCTGACTGCATGGGCGTTTATGCAGCCCCTGGGGGCAGGCCCCGATGAAAAAATGCGCTACATGGTGGCACAGTATCTTCATGAGCATCCGGGAAAGCTGCCTCTTGGAGATGAGCCAACCATCCGTGATGCGACATGGGGGATTTCCTATGCCTATTATCCGATCCTTTCCTATATGGTATCTGCTGTCTTTATGGGGATCGCAGGTTTGTTCCATGCATCTGCAGACGGATTACTCCATGCGGCGAGGATGGCAGATGTGCTCTTTGTGACTGGAGCGGTATATTTTGTGGTGAAAGCATCCGGAAAGCTTTTTCCGAAAGAGGGAAGATGGCTGTTTGCCGCACTGGCAGGCTTTATGCCGCAGGCATTGTTTCTGGGAACTTATGTAAACACGGATTCCCTGGCGCTTTTATCCATGGCGATGATCCTGTATTCCTGGTCCTGTTATCTGGAAGCGAGAGACTGGAGCTTCAGAAATTCGATCCTTCTGGCTGTTGGAATGGCAGTCTGTGCACTGTCCTACTATAATGCCTACGGATGGATCTTATGCAGCTTCCTGTTTTTCTGCCTGACAGTCCTTCTGTGCAGGGAAGAGCCGGTAAAACAGAGAGTTGCATTTCTGCTCCGGAGAGGGATCGTGATCGCGGCAGTAACCCTTGCCTTATGCGGCTGGTGTTTATACGAAATGCCGTTCTCTATGACGGAGATCTTATCGGAAGAAAAGCCTGTGCACAGTGTGCGGAAAAATATGCGGCTGTTGATTACAGACCGTCCAGATACCCTACACCGGAGAAGCTGAACTGGTCATGGAAGGATATCCTTCTGTATCAGGACCCGGGCTGGCAGCATAACTGGCTGCTGACAGTTCTGGTAAGCTTTATCGGAACCTTTGGCCTGATGCAGATCTATATGCCTTATAGTGTGAGCAAGGCATATTTCCTGTTCTTTGGAATGGGTGGGATCGGTATTTTGACCATGCTGGGAATATTTTATCCGAAGAAACGTACTGTGGTAAAAGAACGAAAAGCAGCAGGAAGTGAAAAGCTGAAGATAAAAACAATAACCGTGTACGATAAATGGGACAGAAAAGGGATCTTTCATCTGCTGCTGATCCTTCTGATCCTGATCCCTGTGGGTCTGTTTATGTATTATGTATATTATAGTGACAACCAGGCACAGGGACGTTATATCATGCCGGCACTGTATCCGGCCATGTATTTTGTGACAGCCGGCTGGAATCGTCTGCTTGAGCGTTTTGTAAAAAAGGAAAATATCAGAATGTGGATATACCGGGTCCTGACAGCACTTCTGGCTGCTTCGCCGTTTTTATGCTATATCTTCCTGGTAGTTCCGTTTTATGGCTGACACCCCGATGGGTGAGATGGCAGAAAAAATCCCTTCTATGTATCCGGATATGACCGGTACATAGGAGGGATTTTTTGATTCTGAAATATATTTGCCTGGGAACCAAGATCAGGAACGGATGATCCGGATCATGCGCCACAGCAGAAGGATAAGGAGCAGGATGCCCACACCGCCAATGGCAAAATACGGGATCTGGGATCTGGATTCGGAATAAGCTTTTGCAGAATCCATGTTTTCATCATTTTCCAGTACATCGGAAGAGCTTTCCTGGGAGGAATCCTCGACAACTGCAGTTCCCACCTGAGTTCCGCCAAAGGAATAGGTGCGTAAGATCTGACCATCAGATTCCGTATCTTCCGTAGTCAGGTCGTCTGCGGTCGCACCGGATGGAACCATTACAGTGCCGCCGGACAGGATGTGAAAATCATCCTCGCTGAGATTCAGAAGCTGGAAATTGGAAAAACCGTAATCCAGAAGTGAGATCGCTTCGTTGGCTGTCTGACCGGTCGCTCCGTTCATGACTACTGCGATCAGAGTAGTACCATTTCGCTGTGCAGCTGTGACAAGAACGCTTCCGGAAGCAGTGGTGGTACTTTCACGACCGCCGATACATCCTTCATAATAGGAAGCGGATGCAGGATCTGTCATGGTAAAAGAGCTTGTCAGGTTACGGGTACCGCCGGAAACATTGGTAGCCGGGATCGTATAGGAGGTGGCTCCGGAGATGGTGCGGAAGCTGTCATTACGGATAGCCGCCTGCATGATCAGAGCCAGATCATGTGCTGTGGTATGCTGGTTGTCATCCGGGAGACCGGTAGGATTGGTAAATACCGTATTGGTGCATCCAAGTTCTCGGGCACGGTCGTTCATTTTCTGGACAAAGGCATCCACAGATCCGCCGATCTGTTCTGCGACCTGGAGAGCAATGTCATTGGCAGAGGCCAGCATCAGAGCGTAAAGGCACTGCTCCATGGTAAATACCTCTCCGAGCTGTGAGGAAATATGAGCGCCTCCGTCTGTAACACCGGATACACCGGTTTCTGTCATGGTAACCTGATCGTCAAGCTGGCTGTTCTCCAGTGCCAGAAGACAGGTCATGATCTTAACTGCGCCGGCCGGAGAAAGCGTGGTGTCCATATCCTTGGCATAGAGAATCGTATCGGAAGTATCTTCCATGATCACGGCAGATGCGGAAGTGATCTCAGGCCCCTGAGGCCATCCGCTGATCCCATTGGTGGTAACACCGGAGGATACAGCAACAGCGGTTTCTTCTGTGGCGAAAACTGGAGTCTGGAACACCATGGAAGCGGAGATCCCAATAGCCAGAAGCGCTGTGGTTATTCTTGATTTTTTCATGATAAATGGTACTCCTGTATAAAAAATAATTCTTATGTAAGCAATACATACGTAAGCTCAGTATAACACATTTCCTCTCTTCCTTGCAAAAAAAATGATGGAATGGTAAAATATGTTCATCAAACTGTTACTGAGAACAGAGTGAACAGTAACAGCAAACTGAGTAATACGGAGATAATATATGAGTAAAGATGATTCTACAGGAAAGATCCAATGGGACAGACTTATAAAGAAGCTTTCCCCCTATACAGTACAGAAGGGCTTAAGATACCTGAAGCATTATGGTCTGAAAGAGTTCTGGATCCGGCTTCATGAACGTTTTGAACCGGAAGAGGTTCCTTACGGACCATGGTATGAGGCATACAGACCTGACGAGGAAACACTGGAGAAGCAGCGGAAACGCAAATTTCCGGATGGGCCGTTGATCAGCATTGTGGTACCTGCATATCTGACACCGGAGCGTTTTTTAAGACAGATGCTGGACTCTCTCCTTGCACAGACATATGAGAACTGGGAGCTGTGTCTGGCAAACGGAAGCCCGGAGGATCCGGACATGCAGACTGTGCTGAGATCCTATGCAGAGATGGACAGGAGGATCCGCTATCAGGATCTGAAAGAGAATCTTGGCATTGCAGAAAATACAAACGCAGCTTTTGCCATGGCAGAGGGTGATTTTATCGCACTTCTGGATCATGATGATCTGCTGGCACCTAATGCATTGTATGAGATCGCGGCGGCACTGGAGGAGCATCCGGAGGCGGATGTGATCTATACAGATGAGGATAAGGTCACGACAGATCTTTCTGAACATTTTCAGCCCCATCTGAAACCGGACTTTAACCTGGATCTTTTAAGATCCAATAATTATATCTGCCATTTTCTGGTGGTAAGACGTTCCGTAGTGCAGACAGTGGGCGGATTTCGCCGGGAATTTGACGGCGCCCAGGATTATGATTTCATTTTCCGCTGTGTGGAGCAGGCAAGGAAAGTGGTCCATGTACCGGAGATCCTTTATCACTGGAGGACCCACAAATCCTCCACAGCAGATAATCCGGCAAGCAAGATGTATGCTTTTGAAGCCGGCAGACGTGCCATTGAGGGGAATCTCAAACGGACCGGAACTCCGGGAACCGTGGAGCATACTCCGGATTTTGGATTTTACCGTGTGAAGTATCCGGTGCAGGGAGAACCTCTGGTTTCTGTTATCATTCCGAACCGTGAGGAGAAAGAAACGCTTCAGGCCTGCGTGGAATCCATTTTTGAAAAAACTGCCTACAAAAATTACGAGATCATCATTGTGGAGAATAACAGCAGCTCCGAAGAGATCTTCCGGTATTACAGAAAGCTTTCGGAGGATCCCAGGTCCATCTGATCCGCTGGAAAAAAGGCTTCAACTATTCTGCCATCAACAATTTCGGGGTGCGCCATGCCAAGGGAGATTATCTGCTTTTTCTGAATAATGACGTAAAGGTCATCGATCCGGACTGGATGTCAGAGATGCTGAGCGTGTGCAGCGTAAGGAAACAGGTGCAGTTGGCGTCAAGCTGATCTATCCGGATAACACCATTCAGCATGCAGGCTGCGTGGTGGGAATGGGCGGAATTGCCGGGAACATGTTTGTGAATATGCCGGCAGAGCGTACCGGATATCTCCATAAGGCCTCTCTTCTGCAGGATATGAGCTGTGTGACTGCAGCATGTATGATGATGAAGAAGGAAGTTTTTCTGGAGGCAGGAGGCTTTACGGAAGAGCTTGCAGTTGCGTTTAATGATGTGGATCTCTGTCTGAAGGTGCGAAGCCACGGCCATCTGATCGTCTATGATCCGTATGTGAAGCTCTATCATTACGAATCCAAGTCAAGAGGCACTGAGGACAGCGAGGAAAAGGTCCGCCGTTTCCAGACGGAGATCGAATACATGCGCTGTCACTGGCTGGATATCCTGAAAAAAGGAGATCCATACTATAACAAAAATCTTTCTTTAACCAAATGGAATTATTCCCTGAAGCCCCTTCCGGGAATGGGAAAGAAGAAGGGATAAAGCAATGCAGGAAGTATCAGTAGTCATACCAAACTTTAACGGAATGGCATATCTGGATGGTGTTCTTTCCAGTCTTGAAAGACAGACTATCCGTAATTTTGAGGTTATACTAGTGGATAATGGTTCCACTGATGGCAGCTGTGCATTTGTTTCAGCGGAATATCCATGGGTACACATGATACAGCTTCCGGAGAATTACGGTTTCAGCAGAGCCGTCAATGAAGGGATCCATGCGGCACGTTCCCCATATGTGTTGCTTCTGAACAATGATACGGAAGCGGAACCGGATTTCCTGGAGGAGATGGTTGCTGCCCTGCGCAGACATAAGAAGGCATTTTCCTGTCAGGCAAAGATGATCCAGCTTCATGACAGGGACAAGATGGATGATGCCGGAAATTATTACTGTGCCCTTGGCTGGGCTTTTGCCAGGGGAAAAGGCAAGGACATCCGCCATTATGACCGAGAGCAGAAGATTTTTTCCACCTGTGCGGGAGCTGCGATCTACCGGAAGAAATTTATTGACAGGATCGGAGATTTTGATGAGGAGCATTTTGCTTATCTGGAGGATCTGGATATCGGTTATCGGGCCAGAATCTGCGGTTATCAGAACTGGTATGCTCCAAAAGCGAAAGTTTATCATGTAGGAAGCGGTACTAGCGGATCCAGATATAATCAGTTTAAGATCCGGTATTCTTCCAGAAACAATATTTATCTTATCTATAAGAATATGCCGTTTCTCCAGATCGTGCTGAACCTTCCGTTTTTTCTGGTGGGATTCGGTGCGAAGATCCTGTTTTTTGCGTCCAAGGGATTCGGACGTGAGTACCTTGCAGGCATCAAAAACGGCTTTCAGATCAGCCGCAAAAACAAAAAAGTCAGATTTTCCATGAGGAATCTTCCGCGTTATATACAGCTCCAGTTTGAACTCTGGATCAACATTTTTAGGCGTTTTGCCGGTTAAGACACCATATTTTCACAGAATTTTTATATTTCGGAGGGAAGATTTTATTGCTTTTGGTTTTCATCTATTATAAGATAAAAGCAATGAACTTAAATGAGGTGGCGGAAATTGATTAAAGACAACCAGAAAAATTTCAGTCGTCTCCATATGCTGATCGATGTATTTGTGATCGCGGCCTCCTATGCCCTGGCCTGGCTGATCCGTTTTCAGGGAATTTTTGAGCATTCGGCGGTCCAGTCCAAGACCGTCCAGGAATATATGTTTATGCTGATATTCATTATTCCGGGATATTTACTTCTTTATCAGGCCTTTGATCTTTATACACCGATGCGAATGCAGGGGCGTCGTCTCGTACTTGCCGGAATTGTGAAGGCAAATGCGTTAGGGCTCCTTATCATCATGTTTGCACTTTACAATTTTAAAGAGCTGGACTATTCCCGTCTTACTCTGGTTTCTTTCTGTGTGATCAATATCGTCCTGGAATGGTTTGTGCGTATGGTTATATTTTACATTCTCCGGGATATGCGCAAAAAAGGAATGAACCAGAAACAGGTGCTGCTGGTAGGATACAGCCGTGCTGCCGAGGAATATGTAGACAGGATCCTGCAGAATCCGCAATGGGGATACGTGATCAGGGGCATACTGGATGACAATGTGCCGGCAGGCACTACTTATAAGGGCGTTAAGGTGATCGGTCGAATCGCCAATCTGATGATCATCCTTCCATCCAGTCGTCTGGATGAGATAGCCATTACCCTGGGCTTAAGTGAGTATTATCGTCTGGAAGAGATCGTTGCACTCTGTGAAAAATCCGGCGTGCACACAAAATTTATTCCGGATTATAATAATATTATTCCGACCAAACCATATACAGAAGATATTCTCGGGCTTCCGGTGATCAATATCCGGTATGTGCCCCTGAGCAACACGTTTAATGCACTGATCAAGAGATCTATGGATATTGCAGGCGCGATCGTTGCGATCATTGTGTCCTCACCAGTGATGCTGGTGTTGTGTATGCTGATCAAGCTGACTTCGCCGGGCCCGCTGATCTATAAGCAGGAACGTGTCGGGCTTCACAATCAGACTTTCCGGATGTATAAATTCCGTTCCATGGAGATCCAGAAAGAATCAGAAGAAAAAAAGGCGTGGACAGTAAAGAACGATCCAAGAGTTACCGGAATCGGTAAATTTATGCGTCATACCAGTCTGGATGAGCTTCCACAGCTTTTTAACATTCTGAAGGGTGAGATGAGTCTTGTGGGACCAAGACCGGAGCGGCCGTTTTTTGTAGAAAAGTTTAGGGAGGAGATACCACGTTATATGGTCAAGCATCAGGTGCGGCCGGGTCTTACCGGGTGGGCACAGGTAAATGGCTATCGTGGAGATACTTCTATCAGAAAAAGGATAGAGTGTGATCTGTATTATATCGAAAACTGGTCTGTGGGATTTGATATAAAGATCATGTTTCTTACCATATTCAAAGGATTTATTAATAAGAACGCATACTAAAAAGGGGAAAAGGAAAAGATGTCAAAACCTCGGAAAAAAAGCAAGAAGATTTTATTTATCCTGGAGATCGTCGTACTGCTCCTGTTTATCGGAGGTCTGTTCGTTTATGGTCAGATCTCAGCCAAACTGGATAAGATCGACATCCAGGAAACAGATCTTGCAGACCAGGATATTGTAACTAATGATCAGGCACCGCAGATGACGGGATATACCACCTATGCACTGTTCGGACTGGACCACAGAAGCAAGAATGAGAAGCTGAATACAGAGAACAGTGATACCATCATCATTGCGAGTATCAACAATGATACGAAGGCAGTCAAACTTGTGTCTGTCTATAGAGATACCCTTCTCAATGTAAAGGATGATACCTATTCCAAAGCCAATTCGGCATATGCATTTGGCGGACCGACCAACGCGGTTTCCATGCTGAATACGAATCTGGATCTGAATATCACAGATTATGTTGCCATTGATTTTAATGCGCTGGTAACTGTGGTAGACTGCCTCGGAGGATTGGACATCCCTCTTTCCTATGCGGAGATCGTTCATATGAACAATTACTGTGTGGAGACATCAGAGGAAACCGGAAAGAGCTACACACCGATCGAACTGCCGGATCCGAAGCCGGAGGATGAGGAAGCAATCGTAGATACCTATCATCTTAATGGTGTACAGGCTACCTCCTACTGCCGTATCCGTTATACTGCAAGTCTTGATATGGGACGTACCGAGAGACAGAGACGAGTGATCCAGATGATCGTAGATAAGGCGAAAAAGGCAGGACTTTCCACTATCTTTGATATTATGGATCAAGTATTCCCGATGGTCAAAACTTCTGTTTCCAAAACAGAGATCCTGAAGATGATCCCGGCTATGATCGGCTACAGTATTGATGAAACTACAGGCTTCCCCAATGATTATAAATTTGCCCAGGTAAAGGGCAGCGTTATCGTACCTACCACACTGGAATCCAATGTTCTGAAGATGCATCAGTTTCTGTATGGAGACACCAGTTACACTCCGACGCAGGATGTACTCAACAGAAGTGCCCAGATCACAAATATCGCAGGCGGAGGCGACGTGCAGGACACTGCACCTGCGGTGACAGATACACCGAATGACGCAACGGATGATTCGTACACGTGGCAGGGAGATACATCCACAGATTACAGCAGTACGGACACAAGTGATGATGCTGATTACAGCACAGACACAGATTATGATTCGGATTACTCCGGAGACGATTACAGCACAGATACGGATTATTCCGGAGACGATTACAGCACAGATACGGACGATTCCGATACGGATTATAGCGATTATACCGACGGAGAAGATTATTCGGAGAATGAATAAAACATCAAAATAAGCAACCAGCAGAAGGGACCATCCAGTAACGGGTGGTCCTTTCTGGACAGGAGACAAATATGAAAACATTAAAAACAGACGTGATCATCCCGGCATACCGTCCGGGAGAAGAATTTGAAAAACTGCTGGAAAGACTCAGCGCACAGAAATATCCTATCAATAAGATCCTTGTCATGAATACAGAAAAGAAATTCTGGAAAGAGACCTGGGAACAGGAATATCCGCTTGTGGAAGTCCGGCATCTTACAAAAGAAGAATTTGACCATGGCGGTACCAGAAGGCAGGCGGCAGAGCTTTCGGATGCGGAGATCCTTGTATTTATGACACAGGATGCAATGCCGGCAGACAGGGAACTGATCGGAGCACTGGTAGGAGCTCTTGCAGAGAATCCACAGGCAGGAGCCGCTTATGCGCGTCAGCTTCCAAAAAAGGACTGCAGATTTCTGGAAAAATATACCCGTTCCTTTAATTATCCGGAACAGTCCTGTCTGAAAACGGAAAAAGATGTACAGACCTACGGGATCAAAACATATTTCTGCTCCAACGTCTGTGCTGCTTATGATCACAGGATCTATGATGAGATTGGTGGATTTCCGGAGCATGCTATTTTTAATGAAGATATGATCTATGCAGGCTGGATGGTAAAAAAAGGCTATGGAGTTGCCTATGTATCAGAAGCGCGTGTATATCATTCTCACAATTACACCTGTATGCAGCAGTTCCACAGGAATTTTGATCTGGGAGTTTCCCAGGCGGAGCATCCGGAGGTTTTTGAAGGAGTGCCTTCCGAAGGTGAGGGCATCCGGCTGGTAAAAAAAAGCATGGCATATCTTCTGAAAACAGGCCACATATGGCTGATCCCCGGACTGTTTTTGCAGAGCGCTTCCAAATACGCCGGATATTTTCTCGGAAAACGATACAAAAAGCTCCCTGAAAAAATGATCCGATCCTGCACCATGAATCCGGAATACTGGAAAAAGAACAAATAAGAGCAGGTCACGGTTTTTTAAAAGAGATATCACAGTTTAAACACAATTCCCTGTTAAACTGTCTTTTATAAGAGAAATAAATGTTACTGAGAACGGAGTGAGCAGTAACAGATACATGCATCAGATAACATAGAAGGGAGCACCAGAGGCATGAGTGAAGAGAATAAATGGGGGACAGGCTTGCCGGATGAGGATAAGAATGCTTCGGCAGAACAGAAACCGCTGACGCATCCTTATTCTGAGGGACGCAGGATGCAGGAGAGCGGACAGGACAGTTATGCAGGTGCCGGACAGAGTGAAGGCACTTCGCAGGAGAAACCAAAATACGGACATTATGAGGTGCATCAGCCTCAGGCCGGTAATTATGCCGGTGGAAATATACCGCCCAAAAAGCCGCGGAAAAAGAGAGATTTTTCAGGCAACAACAGCTTTGGAAAGAAAGCAGCCACTGCGGTGGCACTGGCTGTGATCTTTGGGCTGGTAGCCGGAGTGGTTTTTCAGGGCGTGAATATTGCAGCAGATAAATACAGAGGAAATGACAGCAGTACAACAATCGGAAAGACAGAAACAGTTACCGGGACAGAGGACAGTACTGACAGTAGCTCTGCGGATTCTACTGTGAAGGATATTGTGGCAGAGAGTGGTACAGTGGCCGGTGTAGCCAGGCAACCATGTCTTCTATCGTTGCCATTACATCTGTCAGTGTGCAGGAGATCCCAAGCTTTTTCGGATATGGAACGAGGCAGTATCAGAGTGCAGGAAGTGGTTCCGGTATTATTGTAGGAGAAAATGACAGCGAGCTTCTCATTGCGACTAACAACCATGTGGTATCTGGAGCGACTACACTTACTGTGTGCTTTGCAGGCAGTGATGTGGTAGGAGCGGAAGAAGAAACCCAGGCTATGGCAAGCAGCTCCGATGGAGATGCGGATGTGGATAACGCAGTTTCTGCCAAGATCAAAGGTACCGATGAAGAGAATGATCTGGCAGTGGTGGCAGTGGAGAAATCCGATATTCCGGATGAGACCATGGATGAGATCAAGATCGCACAGATGGGAAGCTCGGACGATCTTGTAGTCGGTGAGCAGGTGGTTGCCATTGGCAATGCACTGGGCTATGGACAGTCAGTTACCTCCGGATGGATAAGTGCCCTTAACAGAAGCATCGGTACAGAGGACGGAGAAGCCAGCGGACTGATCCAGACTGATGCAGCGATCAATCCCGGAAACAGTGGCGGTGCACTTCTGAACATGAACGGTGAAGTGATCGGTATCAATGCGGCCAAGTATGCAGACAGTCAGGTGGAAGGCATGGGATATGCCATTCCGATCTCCAAGGCAGAGCCGATCCTGGAAGAACTGATGAACCGCGAAACCAGAGATAAGGTGGAAGATTCTTCAAGGTAGGATATATGGGAGTCAAGGCTGCCGATCTTACAACAGAAGCCATCCAGATGTATAATATGCCGGCAGGTGCTTTTATTACTGAGGTAACGGAAGGCGGCGCAGCAGATAATGCAGGGATCAAAAAAGGCGATATCATTGTGAAGCTGGATGGACAGAAGGTAAGCGGCAAGGATGACCTTGTTGATAAGCTGCAGTATTATGAGGCAGGAGAAACCATCGAAGTGGTGATCTCCAGAGCGAACAGCGGAGAGTACAAGGAACAGACGGTTGAAGTGACCCTCGGAAGCAAACCCTCTTCTGACAAATAAAAGAAAATACAGGATAACCATTTATAAACCGGGGAGCTGCATAAGAACATGCAGCTCCCCGGTTTATAAAAACTTAATTTGATACAGCCGGATTATGTGCTATAATATGCATAATAAAAACCAGAAAGGAAATGTTATGGCAGATCAGTTTGATAATAATAAAGACAATGACCAGGAGCAGAAATACGAGAAATTCTGTTTTTTATGTCGCAGACCGGAGAGTCAGGCAGGGAAGATGATCGACCTTCCTAATCATATACATATCTGTGCGGATTGCATGCAGAAAAGCTTTGATACTATGAACACCCAGATGAACAATGGAAATTATTCCGATCTTTTTAACATGCCGAATGTGAGCATGATCGATCTCAGCAGTTTCCAGAATCCCGGAAACCAGGCGAAGAAGATCAAGAAAAAATCAGAGACTCCGAAGCCGGTGATCGATCTCAAAGATATTCCTGCACCACATAAGATCAAAGCAACTCTGGATGAATATGTGATCGGACAGGAATATGCCAAGAAGGTAATGTCTGTAGGTGTATACAACCATTATAAAAGAGTTGCCACAGATACCATGGATGATATTGAGATCGAGAAATCCAATATGCTGATGATCGGACCTACAGGCTGCGGTAAGACTTATCTGGTGAAGATGCTTGCCAGACTTCTTCAGGTACCGCTTGCCATTGCAGATGCCACATCTCTTACAGAGGCTGGTTATATCGGTGATGATATCGAGAGCGTAGTATCCAAGCTCCTTGCGGCTGCAGATAATGATGTGGAGAAGGCAGAGCACGGATCATTTTCATCGATGAGATCGATAAGATCGCAAAGAAGAAGAATACCAACCAGAGAGATGTCAGCGGAGAGGCTGTCCAGCAGGGACTTCTGAAACTTCTGGAGGGAAGTGAAGTGGAAGTTCCGGTGGGTGCTACCAGCAAGAATGCCATGGTACCTATGGTGACTGTAAATACAAGGAACATTCTGTTTATCTGTGGCGGTGCGTTCCCGGATCTTGAGAATATCATCAAAGAAAGACTGAATAAACAGGCGTCTATCGGATTTTATGCAGATCTGAAGGACAAATATGATGATGATCCGCATGTGCTGGAGAAAGTAACGGTAGATGATCTCCGTGCATTTGGAATGATTCCGGAATTTATCGGTCGTCTTCCGATCATCTTTACCCTGAACGGGCTGACGGAAGATATGCTTGTGAAGATCCTCAAGGAGCCGAAGAACGCCATTCTGAAACAGTACAAGAAGCTTTTGGCACTGGATGAAGTAAAACTGGAGTTTGAGGACGGTGCCTTACATGCCATTGCCCGTAAGGCATTGGAACGCCATACAGGAGCCAGAGCTCTCCGGGCTATCCTGGAGGAATATATGCTGGATATCATGTATGAGATCCCGAAGGACGACAATATCGGTGAGGTCGTGATCACAGAGGGATACATTCAGGGCAACGGAGGTCCGAAGATCCTTATGCGTGGACAGGAGATCCCGGCACTGGAAGGATAAGAAACAAGAAGATTCTTTAATATATAAAGGAGCGTGACAGATATGGCAAAAAGCAGTTTTTGGGATGATCTGGGAAACACACTGACAAGAAAGGCAAAGGCTTAAGTTCCAGAGCAGAGAATCTCTATGAGATCCAGAAGATCCGTAACAAGCTCTCTGCACAGGAGCGTATGACCGAAAAGCTGATGATGGATATCGGAAAGATGATCTATACACGTTATGAGCAGGGAGAAGCCGTTGACGGTGAGACGGGAGCTATCTGCGAGGAAATCAGCCAGCACATGCTGGAGGCGGATCACTACAGAGATGCGATCGCTGCCAGTAAGGGAGAAGTTCTGCCCGGCCTGCCATAAGGCGGTGATGCGGGAGGCCAGCTTCTGTCCGTATTGCGGAGCGGCGTGTCCTACAGCGGAGCTGGAAGAGAAAGCTGCCGATGTGATCGAGCAGGCAGATGAGGAGCTTGAAGAGGCTGCTGAGGCAGAGGTGACAGAAGTACCGGAGACAGAAGCGGAAGAAAACGCAGAAGCTACAGAAGCGGCAGCAGATCCGGAAGAGACAGTAGAAGCGTCAGAAGTAGTAGAAACAGAAGAAGCTACAGAAGTGGCAGCAAAAACCGCAGAAGCGTCAGAAACAGAAACATCAGGATCAGATCCGGAATTGGAAGAGGAAAGAACGGAAGTGGGATCTGCAGAAACAGAGGAGCCTGCGGCTGATCCGGAAAATACAGAAACAATAGAAGAAAAAACAGAATAACCATAAGCATATAAGGCAGGCTTTCCCCAGTGGGAGCCTGCCTGAATATTATGCAGACCACAGAAATAAGGAGGGGGAATAATGTTGTGGAATTTACTGACGGCGGGAATCTTTGGTACAGACTATTATATAAAGAAAAAAATCAACACATCGGAAAAGAAAGATCTGAAGGAAAAGTGCCTGGGAGGCAGACTGATCGTAAGAAATTGCCATAATCATGGGATGATGCTTGGAATATTAAAAAACAAAGATAAAGAATTCCTGAGAGATCTTGCATCTATGGTGCTGGGCGGTGCAATCTGGGAGTATATACGTACTTTCGGAGAAAAAGGCACACGCATATCCAAGCTTGGGCTTTCCATGATCCTGGGCGGCGGTCTGAATAATTATACGGAACGTCGCAGAAAGGGATACGTCACGGATTATGTGAGCCTGAATGTGGAAAATCCGAAGCTTAAGAAGGTCGTATTTAATATTTCGGATCTTTTCATATTTACAGGTGCGCTTCTCTGGGGCGGGAGCGAGATCTTTTCTGAAAAAG
>ENA-OQDW01000011-OQDW01000011.1-human-gut-metagenome-genome-assembly--contig:-NODE-11-length-60941-cov-7.601523_pt1 | contig 60941 bp, 66 predicted proteins | sample MGYA00242784_ERZ504613 | MGnify/ENA primary metagenome ERZ504613 (study PRJEB26092, sample SAMD00036330) | human gut metagenome | host: Homo sapiens | study: EMG produced TPA metagenomics assembly of...
GTTCCTTTGTTCCCAGCGAAGCCTTCCATATCCAGGAAGAATTAGCTGTATTGAAACCTGTCTTCTTATTATACCATTCGCTCTGAGACATTGGCTGGCAACCGGAATTGTCGATGGCAGCCTGTGCGTATGAGGCAGCTTGGCAAAACAGTCATTAACCGCCGTAATGCCCAAGGCATCATAGCCGTCAGCATCATTCTCATGAGCCAACTGGGCTGTCAGATCATCTGCCGAATCATAAAAACGAGAACCCAGTTCCAACCAGAAGCGTGCCTTCAAACCATCTACCACGCTCTCATCCGGCTGCTCCTTGCCCGTACGCTTATAGCCCTTCAAGTATGCCTCAGCCTTATTCAGGTCGTGCAGGATGAAGCGATACATGGTATAATAAGGTACACGAGGATTGTTCTTACCCTCAACGGCAGTAGTCTTCTCGGTCACGATAGGCACGGTAAGTCCCATAACCTTGGCTGCCTTGGCATCAAATTCAGAGAATCCGGTCTTCTTGAATTCAAACATTCTTGCCATATCCAGGTATGCCAAAGCACGGTAAGCATAAGCCACACCGGCAGACGCCTTTGCAGATTCAGATGCTCCTTCCACATCGAGCGACGAGATGATACTGTTGGCATTGTTCACCAAACCATAATAGTAGAAATAGGTGTAATTGAAAGGGCTACGGAGCCCCTTACCATTCTCTATAGATGAGAAATAGTCGTAATCTGCATTATAAACAGGCATATCTGCCGTCATCACATCACGGATAATCATCTGGCTGGGATAACCGTTGTCGTAAGCCGAACCGTTTCCATACACACCACTCTTTACCATATAGCACTCAAGCCGGTCAACAAGCCCTGCTGAGCCGTCTCAGACCCCTGCACCTGACTGCCTGTTGCATAATCCTTTGGCAGTTCCTCCTCCAGACAGCTCTGCATCATCAAGCATGAAGAGAGCACTACAGTGAACAGAGAAACCTTGCGAAATATATTGTTCATCATATAAAAATCTCCTTAATCTATATAAAAATCTCCTAATCTAACAGTTTAAAATTGAAGTGTAATACCACCAGAGATGGTACGAACAAACGCATACTGCTCATTGCTAGGTGAGCCGGTGAAACTTGTGCGAGGATCGAATCCCTTTCGCTTGCTCCACAGATAGACATTGTCTGCCGCACCATAGACACGAACCTTAGTCAAGCCCAAACGACGTGTCAGGCTCTTTGGCAAGGTATAACCGATATTGATGCTCTGCAGGTTGAGGTAACTTGCATTGATCAGGAAACGGTCAGAAGATGAGTTTGCATCCGTATCATTATACTGGAGGCGAGGGATGTTGGATCCTCTGTTACTTGGAGACCAGGCATCCAGCATATCCTTATGGAAATTGAAACCTGTCCAGCTGTCATAAGGAACACCCATCAGACTCTGATAACCTGAATCGTAAGATTTGCCGCCGATGGAATAAGTGAAGTTCACACTGACATCGATACCCTTAAACGACAACGATGTACCAAATCCACCATAAAGATCAGGAGTAGGGTCGCCACAGGCAAAGTAAGAGCCTTCCGACCATTTTGCAGACTTGCCCAGCGAACCATCTTCGTTCTCAACATACCATGTGGATTCTCCTTTCTCATTTACGCCCGCATATTTCTTCAATCTCCAGGTGTAGATAGGCAATCCTTCACCATAATAATAAGAACCGTTATGATAACCGGCATATCCGCTCAGCATCTCGTTCTTGTTCTCTTCATAAAGCTTCGTTATCTCATTGGTATAGTGTGTGGCATTGAGATTGATGTTCCACGCAAAATCCTTGGTGCGGATTACATCTCCTGCAAGATTCAGTTCTACACCACGGTTCACCATGTTACCCACATTAGAGTAATAGCCTGCATAACCCATTGACATAGGCACGCTGATGAAACAGAGCATGTCAGTGGTTTTGCGGTAGAAATACTCCACATCACCGGTCAGACGACCCTTGAAGAGTTCGAATTCAAGACCTGCGTTGATATTGGTATTGGTCTCCCAGGTAATCTTATCATTACCCTTTGAAGCAAAGGTCAGCGCCATGTCACCATTCATGCTACCGATGCCGTAAGTATCCAGATAACGATTGTTACCGATGGCATCGTTACCCTGCTGACCGAAAGAGAATTTCACCTTCAGCATGTTGAGCCAAGACTTGGTGCCTGCCATCCAATCTTCCTTGGTCAGTATCCAGGCACCACCGAAAGAATAGAAATCGCCCCAGCGATGGGCTGGAGAGAAGCGGGATGAACCGTCACGGCGATAAGATACCTGGCCGAAATACTTGCCATCATAATCATACATGCCACGGAAGAAGAACCTTCGGTGTTGTAATTGGTCTGATTAGAATATGTCGCTCATTAGTGATAGCACCTGCCAACTCATGGTTTTCCTTGAAAGAGAACATGTTGGAACGGCCGCCATATACGTATTCATAAGTCTGCTTATAGTTCTCATGACCCAACAACAATGTCATGTTGTGCAGACCAAAAGAACGGGCATAGTTTACCAACTGCTGGAAGTTGACAGTATAATAACGGTAATGTCCTACGGTTACCTCACCATTAGGATAAGTCGTTGCACCAAATCCATAATAAGGCTGCTGGGTACTCTGATAGCGATATTCATAGTCATCCACCGTACCGTTCAAGGTAATCTTCAGTCCCTTGACAAATGTTGGGGTAATCTCAGCAAAGCCATTAATACCGAAAGTATTTCCTACAGAATGGGATGCCTGAAGTTGGTCATTCTTCAACTGGTTGACCTGAGAGAGTACAGGTCGATTCAAGCCTGCATTCATTCCGTTACCATAATCATATATCTTACCATTATCATCGGTCATGATATTGCCATTGCCATCTCTGAGATACAGCGGATAGATAGGAGCGATGGTATTGACCATGTAGAAGGTATTGGTAGAACTGTTTTTTCCATTAGAATCTACCTCTGTGGCATAATCTGTAACAGTATGGGCATAGTTTACGTTACTACCCACCTTCAGCCATTCATTTGCCTTATAGGTAGCCTTCAGGCGTGCAGTATATCGCTTAAACTGAGAGCCGTATGCGATACCAGGGTTATCCAGATAGCCCAATGAAGCATAGAACTGGGAACTGTCGTTTCCACCATTCACATTCATATTATACTCCTGCCGGAGGGTGTTTCGGTAAGCCGCCTTGAGCCAATCGTCCGGACTAATCGTATAGTCCTTTCCGTTATAAGAGATTTTATTGCCCAATGTGGCATTAGGATTCAGCTTTCCATTATCACCAATGAGATACTGTCCCTCAGGCACATTGTAGCAGATATAACCCAATCCGCCCTTTTCTGAAGAACCACCAATCGCATTATTGGCAGCCATATGAGCCGCATAAGCTGACATACCCTTGCCATTGGTATAGTAATTATATAATGACTTATAGTGTGTCTCATAATATTGACCGGGATCTGAAATCATATCATAAGTCTGAGAGCCACGGCTATTGCTGCCCCATTTGGCATCAACAGTGATGACGGTCTTGCCCACCTGCGGATTCTTGGTGGTAATCATAATGACACCATTGGCACCACGGGCTCCGTAGAGTGCATTACTTGCCGCATCTTTCAATACGGTAACAGAAGCCACATCCGCTGGGTTGATGTCACTCCAGGAACCATAATAAGGTGCACCATCTACCACGATCAACGGATCCTGACCTGCATTGATGGAGCTGATACCGCGCACACGGATGGTAGGGGTAGAAGACGGATTGCCAGATGTATTTATCATCTGCACACCAGCTACCTGACCATTGAGGGCATCTACCACATTGGTTACCTGACGCACGGCTATTTTATCTGCATCCACTACGCCTGCTGAACCCGTGAAAGCGGATTTCTTCTGCTCGCCGTATGCCACAACAATCACTTCGTCGAGCTGGCGGTCTTGAGAGTGCATGCTTACCTTCATGCCTGGAGCCGCCTTCAAGGTCTGGGAATCCATACCGAGATAGGTGATGACTATCGCCTCTCCTTTTTTAGCACTCGGTAAGCTGAACTTACCATCAATGTCGGTCACGGTTCCAGTCTTGGAACCTTTCACCATGATCTGGGCACCTACTACAGGGTCTCCGTTCTCATCGAAGACCTGTCCCCCAACCTGTCCGGAAGACTGTGCCAGCACTTGCCCCGAAGCAGCCAGCAACAGGGAAGCAAATAAAACCTTCATTCTCATAATATCTGTCTCTTCTTATAATTATTATCTCTCTTTATCTTGAATACACCTCTTTTTTTATATATTGCCAGTTATCCTTTACAAGTTTTATATAAAAAAATATATTCGGTTGCAAAGGTATAATAAAATTCACTAACCACCAAACAAAAATTCAAATATTTATGTTTTTGAGTTACAAAAAGTTACTTTCTTATCCTAAATCAATATCTAAATGCAATAACAAACATGGATAACCACCCGTCTTGCGAATCTGTGGCAGCACATCAGCCGTAACCCAGTTTTTGAACTTCACGGCAGTAGAAAGCTTAGAGCCGAGAACTAAAGCATAGAATCCGCTCTCGTTGACATAGAGTATCAGAGTACGACGCATCGCCTCGCTTCCATCCTTCTTCAGACCTGTCACTACCCATGCCCCTTGTCTCAAGGTGTCATATTGGTTAACTAATTGATACACTGCGTTATTAGTATATACCATACAAAAATAACAACAAATACTGGTATTCAAGAAGATAAGTTATGATTTTTAAGAGTTTTTATCGGTCTCTCTGCCATTCTTTTAACAAGTATATATCATAGCCAAACATTTTCCACCTATTTTGCTAGAATTTCCCAAAAACTTCGTATCTTTGCAATGGCTTTATGCAAGATAAGCTGTTTATAAAATCATCAAACGTAGAATTATGGAAAGAAAAAGTTATTCTATAGATATAAATCGCATTGCACAATATGCCATGTATGCATATTGCATTTTCGCATTGTTTTCGCTGGCATTTTCTGTTTGCGGACAAGCGGGCTTATCCTTCAGAACAAGTCCCATCCTGATTCCAATAAGTCCCATCCTGTTTACCATCAAGCAACTGGTCTTGCAGCTCGCCCCTATAGCTTTATGGGGAATATTCCGCTACACGCTACCGGCAGGCGTAAAATTACTACGACGCTGCAGCGAGGTGATGGTGCTTTACTATGTGCTCTCATTCATTCTGGTCTATGCTTCAATCTTCATCTCGTAAAGATGATGCAGAACGGACAGATTACCCCAATGGCTTCCATACTCACCTGGACAGAAAGCACGATGGGCCTGATTTCCGTCATCGCCTCCCTGGTAGCCGGCTGTCATCTGTGCAGCAAGCACAGGGGCAACATGCGCAAACTGGGCATAGCCTTATCCTGGTTTTCATGGTATGGCTGATATGCTCAAATATACTCCCTGTTGCAGTGTTTTATCTGGCAGGTAACACCCAGCAGGCAGCCATCACCAGCATGAATCTCATCAGTATGATAACCACAACATCGGTTTATATATACGCATATTATAGGATGTATCGGGCGATAGAAAGAAATTTGCAATGCACTGCAAATTTTACCTAGAAGCACAAGAAATTTTGTAATGCACTGCAAATTTCTCCAAAAAGTTTCGTATATTTGCAGCGCATTGCAATTTTAGCAATCAAGATAGAATAAAAGATGAATAAAAGCTATGATGGAAAAGAATCAGATTTTTGAAAATATCATAAGCCGTACATCGGTGAGAAGTTATACAGACATGCCTGTAGAGCAAGAGAAGATTGAAATGATGCTGCGTGCCGGCATGGCCGCTCCATCGGCTTGCAACAAGCAGCCTTGGCATTTTGTGGTCATCAACGACAGAGAGATTCTCGACCAGATACCACAGTTCAGTCCTTATGCCAGCATGGTGAAGCAGGCACCACTTGCCATCGTGGTTTGCGGATGCCTGGACAAGACGCTGGAAGGCACAGAGCAGGAGTTCTGGATTCAAGACTGTTCGGCAGCCACGGAGAACATCCTGCTGATGGCTCACGGCCTGGGACTTGGCGGAGTATGGACAGCCCTCTATCCCCTGAAAGAACGATACGAGAGAATGCAGCAACTGCTGCATCTGCCCAAGACGATGATTCCGCTCAATACCCTCATCATCGGATATCCAAAGAATCAGGCGGAAGCAAAGGATAAGTGGAAAGAGGAGAATGTATCCTATAATAAATGGATGGAGAAAAATTCATAATACTAGAAAAAAGTTATAAAAAACTCCGTTTCTGAGTTTTCTAGACATCAGGAACGGAGTTCAAACATTAATCCTCGAACAGTTTATGAAATTCAACGGCATCCATAAATTGATAATTTGGATTATTTCCTACATTTCTTCTAAGCCTATTTAAATTGGAAGGAGTTGCAGCTTTCTTTGTCAGCAAAACATAGAAACTGTTATCAAAAGAATAGTTAGAAGTAACCATTGCCTTTGATTCACTAACCTTTTTTGCTATCTCCTTTGAATCCAAATTCCTGGTATTGCTTAGTCGGAATTTTGCATCGGCCAAAAGTAATCTCTTATCATTCACATGCAATAGCATATCTGCAGAAGATTTCTTATCAGCATGATGCTTTTGAGAAATTCGTCTCTGAACATCATCAAGTTCTATTGCCTTATCTGTGTCAGAGAAAAGATTTTCTGAATTTGGGCATCCCTCCTGCTTCATCAAATGATGCAAGCCGACTAAATCTTTTGCTGTCCAACAATCAATCTTGATTCCCTGATAATTGCCAATCTTAAATTTCGCCATAATTCTCTACGTATTTCTGAAGAGTATCAAAAGACTTGTTGAATGATTCAAATACAGGTTCGATGTCACAGCCCAAATTCTTATAGTAGAACGAGTCTGTACCTTCACTTTGCTCTGCCAGATAAAAACGAGTAGTATTCAACAAGCCCTCTTTTTCAGAGATATACCTGATAGCCGATACCATATCGGGATTGTGACTCGTGATGAGTATCTTGGTTCCAAATGTTTTGTTGATGCGAACAAGAAGATGCGCCAACTCAACCACCCATTGTGGATGAAGATTTGTTTCAGGCTCATCAATCTCCAACAAAGTGTTTTCTGTCAGCCACCCGTTTTCTATCAGACGAAGCATATAAACCAGCGGTTTGAATCCCGATGCTATATCTTCAATTCTAATATCCTTACCATTGTTGCTGTGATAAACTAAATCAACAGCATCGAAATTTTCCTTTTCTACAATAGAACCATCTATCATTTTATTAATAGAATGAAGTAATTCCTGTTTGCCGGTAATCTCACTTCCTTTTTCATTTACATGAACCACTTTATGTGCCAAGGAAGTCATCAGAACCCTATCTGATTGACGAAGAGAAATAGCTGCTGGTGTTCCTATATATATGGCATTATTTAAACTATATATCTTTCCAAGTCTATCAACAAGCAATTCCACTTCATCTTCCTTAAAGCTTATGCTGGCAGGAAAGCCATCCTTTTCCCGATATACAGAAGCGATTTTCTCTTTCAAGTAACTGATGGGCCGATTTTTTTGTTGTTTTCATATTTCTGAAGATATTCAGAAAACAACTGAATGGAATTTCGTTCTATATCCTCATGAACATGATTTTGTTCAGTAATCCCAAAAAGATTAAGCACTCGACGCACCTGCTGAGGATTCTGCTCTTTCTGAAGAAAGTTAACCAGCATGTCATCAAGTGAACCAATCGCTCTTTTATAATAAAAATCGAGCTTCTCCACACCACCATTACTCAATGTTACCATTGTCATTAATGATAAGGTATGGTCAAAAAATCGTTTTTTATCATCATCCAGATAATTTGAGATATCATCCAGCGCATTAGAATATTTCTCTAATGATTTGATAATCATATCTCTGAAATCAGAGAAAAAGAAACTGTCTAACACTGACAATGTATTGACGATATAATACAACCAACGGGACATAGTGCTTTTTCCACAGCCATTGCTACCCACGATAACTGTGATACCCTCTATTTCGATATCAGCATGCCCTATAGCATGATAATTGTCTATATTAAAATTATACTTGCTCATTATTCAAACTATTTTAATGCAAAAATACGATGTTTTTATGTAACCTCCAAATTTTCATAGCACTTTTTACTGCCAAGGGTTCATAAAAGCCAGATTCCTATTACGAATATAAGTATAAAAGACTTAAAATGAGAGAATTTATTTTGGAAATCTAGATTTTATCCCTAATTTTGCACATCAAAAAAGAAAAATAAAGAAAAAGTATGAATATCAAGGAGAATTATCAACAATATATAAGCCGATATGCTTCTGAGGTGGCTACCCTGAAGCGTAAGAATACGGGATTCATAACGGGCGAATTGTTGGCTTTTGGCGGCATCCTCGCCTTCCTGATCTGCTATTTCGCTTTGGATGGGGATACGCAGAATTATCTGATGGGGGCGGTGTTGTGCCTGATTGCCTATCTGGGAATCAGACGACTTGACGACAAGAACAAGGAGAAGATAGAGCATCTTTCGGCTTTGCTCAAGGTTTATCAGGATGAAATCAAGGCTTGGGAGGGCGATTTCTCGCCTTTCGAAACGGGCGATTTCTATCAGAATCCGCAGCATCCTTATTCCTTCGACCTCGATGTTTTCGGCAAGAGTTCGCTGTTCAACCGCATCTGCGAACCATCACATCGGGCGGTTCGGAGGCACTCGCCAGGAATCTTACCCGGGAAACGCCTCTGAGCCTGGAAGATATCAAAAGAAGAAGGGATTTGCAGAAGGAATTGGCGGGAGAAGGCGAAAACTGGCGAATGGAATTCCTGGCACTTGGCGAAAAGAACAGAAGCCAAACTGCGGATGGCAAAATGGTGAATGGCAAGACGAAGAAGATTGATTCTGCTGCGGTGGTGGATGCGATGCAGAAGGTTTCGAAGATGGAGGTGCCGGCATGGTTTGGGTCTCCGGTTTCGCTCGTCATCGGATGGCTGCTGATTATCGGAGTCATCGGTTCCGTGATTTTATCGATATGCGATATGGTTTCGGTGGATTTCGCCCTGTGGTGGGTAATGGCACAATATATGGTGGTGTTCTTCGTCTGCAAGCAGACTCTTGATAAGATAGATAGCAATGGCGGCAAGCTTCGCCATCAGCTCATCGCCTATGCCCAGATTCTCCAGCTTATCAACAGGCGCAATTTTCATAGCGAATTAGGCAAGGAGATGCAGAATTCCCTGGCAGATGCCCTGCCTTCCTTTGCCCAACTGGAAAAGATATTGAAGGGGTATGACAGAAGAGGCAACTTCCTCGGTCTTTTCTTCACCGATGCCTTCATGCTGAGCGATTTCTTCCTGGTTCGCAGTTTTCTGAAATGGAAGAATACCTATATGGTGAAGATGGAGGAATGGATGCACATCATCAGCGAGATGGATGCGATGGTTTCAATGGCGGATTTCAGATATAATCATCCGGAGGCGGAAGAGGCGGAATTTGTTTCGGGAAAGCAGGAAGCAGATATCGAAAGCGTTGTTTCAGAAAATGCAGGAATCGGAAATCCGGAAATCGTGTTCGAGGGAAAGAATCTCTATCATCCTTTCCTGGGTGTCAAGGCGGTGAAGAATGATTTCACCATCAGGGATGACAACTATTATATTATCACCGGAGCCAACATGGCTGGAAAGAGTACCTTCCTCCGTTCGCTGGGTGTGAACTATATACTGGCGATGGCGGGTATGCCGGTGTTTGCAGATCAGCTGAAGATTTCACGTTTCAGATTGTTCTCGAGTATGAGAACCACCGATGATTTGACGCACGGCATCTCTTATTTCAATGCAGAATTGATCAGATTGGAGGAACTTCTAAAGTTCTGTAAAGAAAGTGCAGAGGGAAAGTTCTGCAAGGAAAGTGCAGAAGGAAAGTTCTACAAGAAAAGTATAGCGGGCAATAAGGAATCACTCCGGACGCTGATTATTCTGGATGAGATTCTGAAAGGAACGAATTCATTGGATAAGCTGAATGGTTCGAGAAAGTTCCTAGAAGCCATCTCCAAGCAGCCGGTGAGCGGCATCATTGCTACCCACGATTTGGAACTTTCCAAGATGGAGAATGATGCATCAGGAAAATTCCACAACTATTGTTTCGAGATAGATTTGGGCACAGATGTTACCTATACTTATAAGATACAGAAGGGTGTGGCAAGAAACCAGAATGCCACCTTCTTACTGAATAAGATTCTGGAAAAATATTAGAATAAAAAGAGAAACTCCCGATAGTTTGATCAGTTTCAAATTATCGGGAGTTTTCCTTTTAAAGAATACATTATAGCTCCACGCTATCCAGGCGGAATTTGAGCAAGCCGGCTGGTACCTTTACCATTACCTCTTCACCTGCCTTCTTACCCAGAAGGGCCTTGGCGATAGGCGACTTGATGGAAATCTTGCCACTATGGAGATCTGCCTCGTGAGGATTCACTATGGTATAATTCATGCTGCACTTGTTGGCGAGATTGGTAATCTTAATCTTGCTCAACAAGCCAACGGTATCGCTCTTCAATCGAGACTTGTCGATGACACGGGCATTCTCCAAGACCTTCTGTTTGAAGCTGATGCGGCTCAACAGCTTGCCCTGCTCACGCTTGGCTGCATGATACTCGAAATTCTCACTGAGGTCGCCCTTATCGCGGGCCTCAGCTATCGCATCGCGAACGGCTGGCAACTCTACGTTAACCATGTGTTGAAGTTCGGCCACGAGCTCATCGTAGCCTTCCTGAGACATATATTCCATCTTCTCTGATAATCTTAATGAATGATGTATTTAATTTTCGGGGTGCAAAGTTACTAGTAATTCATGAAAACACCAAACATTTTTGATAAAAAGTAAATAAAAAAGAGAAGATGTGCAGCCATGACAGACGGTACATCTTCTCCTTGAATATATCATTATCCCCAAACTTCTTCTGAAATTTCTCTCACCAGATCTATCTTTGCCCATTGCTCAGCATCGGTCAGTTTATTGCCAATCTCGCAAGAGGCAAAACCGCATTGAGGGCTGAGACTGAGCCGATCGAGGGGGATATATCTGGCTGCTTCTCGGATGCGGGCGATAACCGTAGCCTTATCCTCCAACACCGGAGATTTGGAGGTTACCAGACCCAGAACCACCTTCTTGCCATCAGCCACATACTTCAACGGCTCGAAACCACCCGAACGCTCATCGTCATACTCCAGATAGAAGGTATCTACCTCCTCATGAGCGAAGAGATAAGGAGCCACGGCATCGTAGGCACCCTTGGTGGCATAGCAGGAATGATAATTGCCACGGCATACGTGGGTGTTGATGGTCAACCCCTCAGGTTTGCCCTCGATGCTAGATTGTTCACCTTCAGATATTGCAGGGCTTCCTGCTCAAGGGTGAAACCTGTGCCCACCTTAGCCTTCCAGTAATCGCTATCCACAATCATTCCCCAGGTGCAGTCATCCAGCTGGACGGTACGGCAACCGGCTGCATAAATCTCCTGGAAGAAGGTGCGGTAAGCTTGGGCAATATCCTCAATCAGCTGGGTAGTGTTAGGATAGAACTTGCGGGTATTCTCGGCATTCTTGCCACGGAACAGTTCGGCAAGGAACTGAGCCGGAGCAGGAACCGTCTGCTTTGCCTCGAAGATATATTCGCCATTGGCATCCAACTCTTCAAACTGCTTCACAAACAGGAAATCCTTGATAAAAGGATGATTCTCGCCGGTAATTTTGCCGGTCAGTTGGATAGAACCCTTGGTTGTCTCCTCACCATGAAACTGGTAACCATGCTCCAGTTCGATATGCTCCACGCCATTGAATCCCCACATAAAGTCGAGATGCCAATAGCTGCGGCGAAACTCGCCATCGGTGATATAAGGCAGGTGATGCGCCTTCTGCCGCTTGACGACCTCTGTAATCAGACGGTCTTCTACGGTGCGAAGGTCGGTGGCTGAAATCTGTCCATCAGCAAACTTAGCTCTCGCTTCCTTCAACTCTGCAGGGCGCAAATAGCTGCCCACTGCCTCAAAATGTATATTTCTTACGTTGCTCATATTTTTATCTCCTTATTATTATTTGATGTGAATGACTCTTTATCCTGTCATTACCGATGAATGACGCTTTGCATCCGGAATTGCGGGTGCAAAGGTAAGAAGAAGAATTTTATTTGCCAAATATTCTCCGTAATTCAGAAAAATATACTATCTTTGCAGCGAATTTAGCAAATCAGCAGAATATTATTCTGTAAGGATCAGTAAAAACAGAAATAAAGGAACAATGACAACAGAAGAAAAACTTGATGAAACAGACATCAGAATACTGAAGTTACTGCAGCAGAACTCCCGACTCACCGTGAAGGAACTTGCCGCAAGAGTACACCTCTCCCCTTCACCCACCTTCGAGCGACAGAAGCGGCTAGAACGTGAGGGATACATCCAGCGATATGGAGCCATCGTAGACCATCACAAGTTGGGACACAACGTAATCGTGCTCTGCAATATCAGGCTCAAGCAGCATACCCATGACCTGATTCAGCAATTCATGGATACCGTGCAAACCATCGACCAGATAACGGAATGCTACAACACCACCGGTGATTATGACTTCCAGATCAAGGTATATGCCCGCGACATGAAAGCCTATCAGGACTTCATGCTCAACACCCTGGGAAACATCGACTGCATAGGAAGTCTGCACAGCATCATCGTGATAGGTGAAATCAAGGATTCGCATTATATACCCGTAGCAAAATAAGGAGAAACGTGATGAAAGCAAAAAAGATATTGATGATATGCCTGTTTATTTCCGGACTTTTCTGCCTTCCATCTAAGGCACAGCAGCCTGGAGAAAACGTCAGTTCTCAAACCATCAGAAAACTGGGCGAGAAGCATTTCTTCTCCATCTCCACTATTCCCGATGATATCTTCCGTCTGATGCAGGGCAAGACATACAAGAAGAACTGTACCGTGGCAAGAAGCGAACTGAGATACATAAGATGCCTGCACGTAGACAAGGACGGCAGAAACATCGTAGGAGAGATGGTGGTGAACAAGGCGATAGCCACAGATGTGCTCGATATTCTGAAAAAGCTATACGAGGCAAAATATCCGATAGAGCGGATGAGACTCATTGACTACTGGGATGCCGACGACGAAAGGGCGATGAGAGCCAACAACTCCTCCAGCTTCAACTTCCGCTTCATCTCGCATACCCATACGGTATCGAAGCACGGAAGGGGACTGGCCGTAGACATCAACACCCTCTACAATCCTTACCACAAACGACTGAAGAACGGCAAGGAAGTGGTGGAGCCTGCCACCGCCCGTCCCTATCTGGACCGCAGCAAGAACCATGCTTATATGATAAAAAAAGGCGACCTCTGCTACCGGCTCTTCAAGGCGAAGGGATTCAGATGGGGAGGTGACTGGAAACACAGCAAGGATTACCAGCACTTCGAAAAATAGAAATGCAGGAAAGAACAGCCAGCAAGGAAAGGACATAAAAAAAGACTATGCCTATGTTACATCATTTCTTTAGTAACTATGGCATAGTCTTTTATTATCCTAACGATCTTTTTTATATGTAACACTAATTTAATTCACCTGTTACAGCCTTTTTATAATACATTGTAACTAGCTGTACCAGACAGAATTATATTCTCTACGTTCATCGTCCTCATTATAGAGGTTCTCATATTCAAGGTTCATAGCCTCGAATGATTCCAGTGTCTGTTTCATGATAACTCCTCCTCTATTTATTAAGTTCAACTTTTAATATGGCAAAATTACTAAAAAAACAGATTTCTGATGTCAATATTTCAGAAAACTTTTGTATTTTTGCACCATCTCTGCACATCAGGGGCAAAAAGTGCAAAAAAGACAGCTCTGTTCAAGAGCCATGCAAGATAAAAAACAAGAAACAAGATGAAGATATTACATACTTTACGACTCGACAGAATGAAGTGGCGCCACTGGGTACTGCTGCTGTTGCTCATCCTCGTCACCCTTACCAAGATGATTCCTCTCTGGGGAGTTATCTACACCTACCATGTTTATCCCGTTATCGGCACCCTTCTCTCGCCCATCTCGGGCATCTTTCCCTTTGCCGTGGGCGATATTTTCATTGCTCTCAGCATCGCCTGGGTCGTCCTCTATCCTATCTACGAGATGGGATTACGGAAGAAACTCGCCCGTCGGTTTATCTTTCTTGCTGCCAAGAGCGGCGGCTATCCGAAGAAAAAGGCGGTTTTCGGAAGGGTAATTGAATATCTGCTGTGGGTATATGTATGGTTTTATGCTGCTTGGGGACTGAACTATTCGCAGCCCGTTATCTTTTATAGAGTAGGCATGCAGCCTGCTGAGGTTTCGAAAGAGAAGTTCAGGAAATTTGCCTACCAGTATGCCGACAGCCTCAACCTTTTGAGTGAAGAACGGAGAGGGAAGAGGGCAAAAATCAATTGTATTGTGGATGATAAACTGAAGAATCGGGTGCGGGATGCAGTTCTGAAGGAATATAACAAGATAGGCTATCGGGAGGGCATCAATCCGCCTTTCAACCAGCATCCACATGCCAAGACGATGGTGTTTACGCCCCTCAGTTCGATGTCGGGTGTAACCGGCAGCATGGGACCGTTCTTCTGCGAATTTACGCTGAACGGCGATATTCTTGCACACGATTATCCGGCTACCTATGCCCATGAGTTTGCTCATTTTCTGGGCATTGCTAACGAAGGAGAGGCGAATTTCTACAGTTATCTCGTCTGTACGGCATCACAGGATAAGGCGGTGAAATTCAGCGGATATTACCACATTCTGCCCCATGTATTATATAATGTATTCGACATCCTCGGCGAAAAGGAAGGTGAGAAATATCTGAAATATATCCGTCCTGAGATAATCAGGCTGCTGAAAAGCGACCGCCAATACTGGCAGGGCAAAAGATGCAAGGCACTGGATGCCGCCCAGGATTTCTTCTTCGAACTCTATCTGAGAGGCAACCATGTAGAAGGCGGCAGAAAGAGCTATGCCGGCGTCATCGGTCTGATTCTGGCTTGGGAGAACAAGCAGGAAAAATCTCTTAAGAAAAGATGATAGAAATAATTACATGAGAAAGAAAAGACGATTGGCGCACGCTCCTGCACCAATCGTCGTTCGCATATATTTGAATATAGAAAGTAATCTTTTTTCCTTGTATAAGAGGACTAATATATTATTACGCTAAACATTTCTGCCGTTTTTTACTTCTGCTGTGCAGGTCCATGCATTCTTCTCGGACCTGGTCTTCCATCCTTACCCATTCCCTTGCGCGGACCTTTCTGGGCAAAGCGCTTCATCATCTGTCGCTCCAGTTCGTAAACACGCTGAATCTGCTGCTGAGTCAGGAACTGAGAATACTTCTTGTAGTATTTCTGACGGATGTTGAGAATCTTCTCGCTCATCTCGAAACGCTGCTTGATTTCCTGTGCGGTCTGAGCATCCGTTTTCATTTCGCCCTTCTTGTGATGAGGGCGAGGACCTAAAGCCCAAACCTCTTTCTGATAATCAGTATAGGTCTCGATAAACTTAGCGTTGGTCTTTTCATCAAGCCCCAAATTACGAGAGATGTACTGAGCCTGCTTTTCTGCCAACTGTTCACGACTGAGGCGCTGCTTCTGGTTAGGCGCCTGTGCACATACACTTGTAGTAACTGTCATCATGGCGATGACCATCATTAAAATACCAAAAAATCGTTTCATAACTCTATCATTTTAAATTATTATTGAATCCGTTTAATTGTTGAGGAACACATCCTCCTGATATACAGAGAGAAGATAAGCCTGATCGGCAGAAGACAGCTGTGCGAAAGCCTGATCTACCTCCTGTATTCCGTTATTCACCTGTGAAGGTTGAGAAGAAGAGGCTGAGAAATCGATGTTGAGTACCAGGAGTACTGCCACCGATGCAGCCACAGCTATTGCAGCCGTCCAGATCACCTTCATCAGAGGTCGCTTCTTCGGCTGTATCCTGACAGGCTTCGGTTTGTCATCCTTCACCTGTTCCAGGATATTCGCTTCCATATCCTTGAAGAAATCATCGGGTGTAGAATAAGGCATTCGCTTACCCACCTTACCGAAATCAAATTTCTCAGTGTTATTGAAATCAAAATTTGTATCCATATTCTTTTCCATTTTGAATAACCATTAAAAACTCACAGAACTCTCACTTAATCGTTCGAATTCATGTACTTGATAATTTTCTCCTTGGCAACATGATAGCTTGCCTTGATACTGGCTGGCGTGGAATCAGCGACCTTCGCTATTTCGTCGAACCCGAGTTCATCGTAATATCTCATATTGAATGCCAGCTGCTGCTTAGGCGGAAGCGAGAGAATCGCTTTCTGCAGTTTTACTGCCACCTTATCATCGAAGTCGATATAATTATCGGCTGGCATGAGACTGATGCCCGTTGAATCTGATTCCAGAGAAACTTCTTCCTGTTTCCGTTTGCTGATGAGTCGCAGGGCCTCGTTGGTAGCGATGCGGTAAATCCAACTTCTCAGCGAGCAGTCGCCCCGATATTGATTGAACGAGCGATAGATTCTCACAAAAGTTTCCTGCGAAGCATCCTGTGCATCATCATGCGAAACCACCAATCGGCGTATGTGCCAGTAAACCGGTTCCTGATACTTCATCATCAGCATTCTGAATCCGTTTTCCGGACATTCCTTCAGCGTATCCACTATGCCTTTGTCATTTACACTCATATTCGTTTATTTTCATGAACGTTACGATTATATGACCTTCCAAAATGGGAAAAGTAAAAAGCGGGATGCATTTTTTTTTCGATACCTGCTTAATTTTTCCTTCTTTTTTCTCTTTTAATACCATAGAGAAGAGAAAAAAGGGAGCTATTTCTCCGCTTTCTCAAAGAAAAAGTATATATTTGCAAACGGATTTAGAATATCGAATCGATATGAAGAAAGAAAAGAATTTTTCAAACACTGATTTTTCGAAGAAGAAGGCATTGGAAAGCTTATCGGACGATGAGATTCTGCAGGGCTTCAAGGATGCCGATGCCAGAATCGTGAGGGAGTATTACTACGGATACTGCTGGGTGGCTTATTGCATCTACGATAAGCGATACGACCTGCAGCACAAGCCGGGCATGGACTTTTATTCGCTGGCCCACGAATATTATCTCTATCTCTGCGAACACGACTTCAAGCCGCTGGAAGACAGGAAACCGAGCATGTCGCTCAAAACCTGGATGGTGAATGGCTTCCGGTTCCTGCTGCTGGATAAACTGAAGGAGGTGGTAAAGGAGCATCGCTTCGAAAGTTTCGAAGCACGGCAGGAAAGCCGCAAGATGCAGTTTGACGTAACCGACAACCAGTTTGAGCACGATCTTTATCAGACGATAGAAGACATAGGCAATTTCTATTATGGCAGAGACAGCAAGAACAGCATCATTCTGAAGATGCTCTATATAGAGGGATTCCGGGGCAAGGACGTAGCCGCTCAGTTGGGCATATCCCATTCTGCCGTTACCCAGCGTTGCCAGAAGATGATGCACGATGTAGTGATTCCTTATTTCAAGAGATACTTCGATGCATCTGAATACAGAAGCTACCTGTCGTTCGCGGAGGAAGACACATGTATCGAAAGTGCTCCGAAGATGTCGATGCCGAGAATGATGTCCGAATGCATGCGCTGCGAGGAATCGGCAGATAAAGGTAATAACATATTTAATAATAAGAAGAATATGGAAGAAATGAAGAAGGGAAGAATCACTCCTAGCTGGATTGATTCATTAAAAGAGAACGAGATTTTTGTGTTTGGCAGCAATCTGGCTGGCATGCATGGTGGTGGAGCAGCCGCATTGCCCGCCTGCATTTCGGTGCGTCATGGGACAGGGCGTAGGCTTGCAGGGGCAGAGTTATGCCATCCCTACAATGCAGGGCGGCGTGGAAACCATTCGTCCATACGTAGAGGAATTCATTATCTTTGCCCATCAGCATCCCGAGCTACATTTCCTGGTGACCCCAATAGGTTGCGGCATCGCCGGCTTCGAAGCCGAAGACATCGCCCCATTGTTCAAGAAGGCAAAGGAGATGAAGAACATCAGTTTGCCGGAGAGTTTCTGGGAGGTGATAGAGTAAAGTTATAGATAATTAGCAGTTTATGTTAGGAGCAATAATAGGAGATATTGCTGGCTCAAAATATGAGTTCAACAATACGTTTGATTATGATTTCGAGATGTTCGGCGAAGCCCGATTCGGCATTCCGCAAGATATGAAAGAGAAGGCAGTCTCTTTTCTTCCGGATGAAATGAGAGAAATATCGGCTAGAATAAAGTGTAGCAACTAGGCTCAGCAAAGCTGCTGACTGCAGTCAGCAGACCTGCCGACTAGGCTCGGCAGACCTGCTGAGCCTAGTGGCAACTTCTGAGAAGGTATCTTCTGGAACCCGAGGAGTAATGTCTTTCAACTCACGAAGACGCTTGCATCAACCTATAGAGTTGACTCCTTTATCCCATCGAGCCGACTCCGTCATCCTGTAGAACCGACTCATTCTACTAAATCAACCCTATCTACAAGCTTCTCCAGACAGTTAATCGCTTTGACACTGCTTATCAGAAATCGTGGTCACAATAGCACTCAGCTTCTGCATTTTCTCCACATTTATTTCCTGCACATAAAAGTTTTTTTGTGAGAAAAGTATCAAAGTATCATTATTTAGAGAAAATAACATTCTAAACATCTGATACATTGCGACATACAAAAATGAGACTTTCGAAATATTTTACAGAAAAGTATCATCGAAGTATCATAAAATTGCAAGAAGTATCATAAATTTCGGCTTTGAGGTAAATTAAAAGGCTAAAAAGAAATATCTACTATTCCAGTTTTATAAAATTAATAGCGTCTACTTTTTCAGAATGTAAAGAATGTCAATACGAACTAGGAATAAGAGAAAAGATTGGCAACCAGAATTAGGAATAAAAGCACATAAAGTGGTCTGTAAGAGACCATTAAGCGGTCTGTAAGAGACCATCAAGTGGGCACTCAGGGACCAAGTGTCGGGCATTGAGAGAACAAGTAACGGGCACTCATTGCCCATATAGTAGGCATCGAGCGCCCAAAGTATCGGACGATTTTGGGCACTTCCCGTAAGTCGGCGGCTTCGATATTACGCATGATGCTTTGTGACGATTTTGTGATGGTTTTATGATGATTTGGTGATACTTCTATGGCAATTTCATGATACTTCTATCACATTCATGATACTTCGATGATACTTTTTGTAAAGTAATCCGAATAGTATCATTCTTGTATATTATTATATATCAGTTATTTATACCATTACTTAACCCAAAAGATGATACTTTGAGACTTTTTTTCATAAAAAACTTTTCTCGTGTGCGTATAAACTCGACGCTAAATCTAAAAAGAATCTGATATGATACCTTATAGATACCCCAAAAATTACGTCCCGATGTAGACTTTACTACATGGCGACGTAATCTTTCCTACGTCCCGACACAGAGATTCCTACATCGCCATGTAATTTCAAGGACAACGGGAAATGAAAGATGTATTGAAACAATTTGCTGGTAAATGCGAAATAAAGCCCAAATAATTTGGTGTTATCGAAGAAAAACTATAACTTTGCCACCAATAGAATTTATCAAACAATATAATTTATGACAAACCATGATTTTTGGATGTCCATCAGTGACATAATCAATGAAGGATTTACATCTGAAGGTCTAGCAAAATTAGATGATTATGCAGAACAATTCAGTACTGGAAAGATCTTATATAAACGATTTTCACCGTCAGAACAGTATGGGTGCTGTGAAGGAGGTAGAATCCATGTTATTGCATCCTTACTCGCGGGAGCAGAAGTTGGCACAGATCAACTCTCTGCGCCAGAAGGCAGTTTCAAAAGAGAGCAGCAACTCGGAAAGATCCAAGAGAAGAGAATAGAAGATTGGGCGAAAGCTGCTGGATTTTGGATAAGCAACACAGATGAAACTTATAAACAAACTTTGGGCGAGAGAATTGCTCAAGGGGGAGAAGCCATTGTGTTTGACAATGGTAATAAAGTTCTAAAAACCATTGGATTAGATTATTTCATTCTGCCTATTTTTGCCTTAGATAGAATCTCTTTACACAATGCTTATTTTGAAGAAACGGAAATGAATGTATTGGGATTTGGCAGAAATACCAACAATGATTTTATGGTGATAGTAGAACAACCTTTTATTCACGGCAAGATGATGGCAGATTCAGAGATTGCAACTTTCGTGGAACAAATGGGGTTTAAGTCTATCAATCCTAAAAATTGGACCTTTGCAAATAAGGATATTTATCTTAGCGACATGCATGATGAGAATGTTCTTCTTTCTCCTAATGGACATATTTGTGTAATAGATTGCGATATACGTATCAATATTCCTGAACTGAGGACAGGAGGAACTCGTAAATTAATAAATGAAGTAGAAATTATAAAATAACTGAAGATTGCCGTTGACATGATAAAGAGAGCCACTTTTTAGGTAACCGTTAAAATGCCCTGTTTATAGGGATTGATGGAACATTAAGGACTCAAAAATGCCCTATAAACAAGGGTAGGAAACTTTAGTAGAGTAATTTTCTGAAGAAAGAGAGGAATATAGGTTTTGAAAAAAGCAAAAATTATGCAGAACTTGAAAGAAACTTTAGAATCATTTTCATTGAGTGAGAATTCACGGAGAAAAATTCTGATCGAAGACCACCAATTCGGGAATCAGGGCATCCCATTCATTCCTTCGGAATTCAAGGAAATCGCCCAGATAGCTTTAGCCGGTCACTTCCTGGTAAGTACTGGAAGCCAACAGGTAACAGTACAACCCACGTGTGTGGAGTTCTATTATCACGAAGAGGTCAAGGGTGGCATCAAAGACCCCATCGTATATCATCGCAACCCCAAGAATGGTTCTCCCAAGAGCATCTTCAAGTTGGGCATCCTGCACAACCATGTTTCAGGAATCGACATCACGTTCGAGAAGGGCACCCATCCCGAAGATGCCATCAGGGCATCCCTGCTGATACGTGAGTTTTCGGTAGATGGAAATCCACCCGACAGTCGTTCCACCTTATTATATGATATGCTTTATTCGCAAGCCTCCATCTTCGATGGCTTCTCCATCAAATGGGTTGATGGAGAAGAAAAGTCAGAGGTAGAAGCTGATGTACGCAAGAACGTGGCGAAATATGATGAAAACGGCCAGAAGATGCAAGCAAAAGAGCATCAGGAACTTCTCGACAAAGGGTTCACCCTGACAAAAGACAAGAAGCATATCCAAGACCCACGGCCATGGCAATTTAAAAAGATACAGATATGATAGTAGATAAAGATACGAATCAGGTATTCGTTTCAGAATGGCTTCAAAAAGTTCATCCTGCATTCTTTAGCCGTTTTTCAGAGTTACTGAAGAATGTCCACATCAATATGGCTCTGTTATCAAACACAGCCGATATCTGGTGTCGTGACTACATGCCGATTCAACTAGCCGAAGAGGATTTCCTGCAATATCGGTATTATCCCGATTATCTCACAAAGAAAGAATCAGACAAGCAATATATTACGGATTCAAAGAGCGTGTGCAAAGCTTTGAAGCTACCCAATATCCAAGCCACCGATTTGGTAATAGATGGCGGGAATGTGGTTAAAGCCCATGATTGCATTATCATGACAGAGAAAGTTTTTCATGAAAACGATCAATATCCGCAAGCTGAAGTATTAAATGAGTTGGAGAATCTATTTCATTGTGAGGTCATCATGCTTCCATGGGATAAATATGAGAAATATGGGCATGCTGATGGAATAGTGAAACCAATAGACGAGTCACATCTTCTAATGACCAACTATGCTGATTACGACCAGAAACTAGCAGAAGAATTCGAGCGACGGCTTGCCACCCGTTTTCGGATAGAGAAGCTACATTATCATGTTCAGCGAGCAGATAAGCGAAATTGGGCATACATCAACTTCCTGCAAGTTGGCAACAACATCGTTCTGCCAGCTATCAACACAGAAGAGGATGAGCAAGCTATGGAGCAAATAAAAACATACTATCCATCATGTAATATCTACCAGTTGGATAGTGAAGATATCATTAAACAAGGCGGAGCCTTGAATTGTATAACTTGGAATATTAAAAAATAATTATTATGGAGCACCAGCATAATCCTGTGTCAAACATAGATGTTATTCTAAACTGGATTTACTGGTGCGTCCAAAATTTCTATTCTTCATTATCTATCGCCAGATAACAAAAAAGCTATGTTTCCACTGCTTCAAGCACCAGTTCAACATCTTCTAATCCATTATCTATGAAATCCACCTTTATATTCCCGATCAGGTATTTGGCATATTTATTATCCTTATACTGTTCAAGGAAAAGAACCATATCTTTGGCTGTTCGTTTCAATCCCCAACTGCCCCAATCAAGTTGCTTACACATCGGATTGTCCACCAAGTCCCAGTAGATTACATTGCCTCCCTCCAAATATTCATACGGGACGTTCTTTCCATAAAGCAACGTAGGCATATAGCCATTCCAATTGCCTTTTTTGTCAAAATCAAATGCCTTGTCATGTGCAAGACCAATATAAACATCTTTATACATATAAACAATATTAATTCGTAACTATACACATTTAACAAATGTATTGCCTAGTAATAATCTGCTATTGCCATCATTTAAAAACCAGGACATTTATGAGATGGTACGTTCTTTATTTCTCCTCAAAATAACTGCCCGCTTCCATCTTGCAATCCATCGCACGGCACTTATTGTAGCGCTCTCGGGCTCTGTTTTCTTTGGCAAACATCGCCTTGGTGCCAGCCTCATCTTCAGAGAACTGCAGATGATTGTCAATGCCCATACCATGAGCAATGTTCTCCACATCAAGATCGTCGGTGCCGATGAAAGTAAAGGTCCAGTTCTGCTTCTTCAACTTCTCAATGAGGTTCTTGATCATCTTCAGATCATACTCCTCGCTGCAGTTCTCCTCACCATCCGTAATGATGGTTACCAATACGCTGTCATCCTCGGTGGTCAGGGCGTTGATCTTGGCGATACCCATGCCGATGGCATCGTAAAGAGGGGTGCCGCCACATGGGTTGTAATCCCTTGACTTCAAAGGCTTAATATGATGAGCAGACACATTATCGTAGAACAGATTCTTGTGGGTGCTGTCGAAGGTGATGAGCGTTACACGCTGCTCCATGTCCTTATGCGTCTTCTGCATTTTCTGAATCGTGGTCAGGGTCTCGTTGATGCCCACCAGTGCCTGGCGCTCGATAATACTCATGCTGCCACTCTCATCTACTACCAAAAGATTGAATACTCGTTTCATAACTTGTTTCTCCTATTTATTTTAATTGTTCAACATATTTCTATTTCATATTCTGATTCATCAAGAAGAGGGAACTTTCCTGCTTCTTGATTGCTTCTTTATCCCTTAAAAGAAAAAAAGAGGGAAAAATTAAGAAAAGGTACATAAAAAACTTGCTTGTATCGTTATTTTTTGTAATTTTGCAGAAAATAAGGAATAAGCGTATGAACAATATGAAATATCCGATAGGCATACAGAGCTTTGAGAAAATCATCACAGAAGGATATCTTTATATAGATAAGACTCAGATGATTTATGATATGGTAGAAAATGGCAAGATTTACTTTCTGAGTCGTCCCAGACGATTTGGGAAGTCACTTCTCGTATCTACTCTGGAATGCTATTTCCAAGGAAGAAAAGAACTGTTCAAGGGCTTAGCCATTGATAACCTGGAAACCGACTGGAAACAATATGCGGTATTTCACCTTGATTTCAACGGCAAGGACTTTACACAAGCAGGTCAGTTGGAGAATACGCTGATTGATTTCGTAGAATCGCAGGAAGCCATCTACGGCAAAGCTCCCTTTGCTTCCACCCTCGGCGACAGATTCATTGGCGTTCTGAGAAATGCCCACGAAAAAACAGGACTTCGCGCCGTTGTCCTTATTGATGAATACGACAAGCCTCTGCTAGACGTATTGGATTCTACACTGAAAACAACCGATGCAGATGGCAACGAGCGGCTATTGGAAGATAGGCATCGGGAAATTCTGAAAGGTTTCTACAGTGTATTCAAGGCTGCCGATAAAGACCTGCAATTCGTTCTGCTTACAGGAGTTACCAAATTTTCGCAAGTAAGCGTATTCAGCGGTTTCAACCAACCCGAAGACATCAGCCTTTCTGCCCACTTCGATACGCTTCTCGGCATCACTGAAGACGAGTTGCGCTCTACCTTTTCACAGCAAATCGCAGAAATGGCTGAGGAATATGATGTTACAAAGGAAGAAATACTGATAAAACTGAAACGCCAGTTTGACGGCTACCATTTCAGTCGCAGGATGCGAGGCGTATATAATCCTTTCAGCATCTTGCGTGCCTTCAAGGAAATGCTCATCGACGACTATTGGTTCCAAACGGGTTCACCCAGCTATCTGGTTCGCCTGCTAGCTCATAGCGATGAAAACATCAACGAACTGGTGGGGAAATATTATCCTACCAATTGTTTTGAAGAGTTATCCATCGATTGCCCTTTATCAATAATATTCCAAAACGGATACTTGACCATTAAAGAATGGGCAAAAAATACAAATTCATATTTATTGGATTTTCCGAACGATGAAGCAAGAAGGGGATTCGTCAGCTTGCTGGCAGCATCAAAAACAGGAACAATAGATGATTGGGGAGAGAACTGAACAAGTTATTATATATATAAGGAGATAAGAAGATGAAAGAAATATTGATAGTAAGCATAGGCAGCTTCTTCGGGGGCGGCATGAGATATTGGGTATCGAAGATGGTGCAATCCTGCACGGTGATTGCCTTTCCGTTCGGAACGATGGCGGTGAATGTGGCGGGATGCCTCATCATCGGGTTCCTCTCGGGATTGAACTGGCGGGAAGGGGGATGGATGTCGCCATCTGCCAAACTGCTGCTCACCACGGGATTCTGCGGAGGATTCACTACCTTCTCTACCTTTATGAACGAGGGAGCAGGACTGATGAAAGAAGAGAATTACCTCTATATGATGCTCTATCTCTTCGGAAGTCTGGCGCTAGGACTTATCGCCGTTCTCGCCGGACATCATCTGGCGAAAATGATTGCATAAGAAGAAGCAGGAGAATAGAAGAAAAAAGGCTCAGATTGCCGAAAAATATACTGAAGATAGTATTCCATCAAATGAAGAAATGATGAAAATACTATCTTTTTTATTATTTTATATTTCCAAAATGCCTTAATTACGAAATTTATTCGTAAATTTGCAGAAATAATCTGCATTCGACAATTTGAAAGCAAGCTTTCATCATGCTCGTTTGCTTAATTTTTGCACCAATGAATACATTAGATACAAACAATATAAAATGGAGCGAGAATGTAATTATCGCTGACGCCGACTATATCGACCGAGTGGCTTTCGACCTGATAGTCAACTTCGAACGAATGATTAACCGTCGCATCCAACCAGCCGATATGGCACAATGGGCAGTCTGCATTGCCCTTGACGGAGGTCTGAGAGAGGGCGAGCACGAGACACAGGTTGTGCTTATCCACGACAAGCAGTCGATGGCGATGAAGAACTTCCGCCCTGCCAACTATGAGAAGGATCTGAACGCTCAGGCTTTCAAGGATGATAAGCTCGGAGAGTTCATCATCTCTTCTTATCCTACAGAGGAGAAGATGGTAGGCAAGGATGACTTCCTCGTAGATGTGGCACGCACCGTATGCAACACCAAGGAGGTGAAGCGAGTGATGGTAATCCCAAATTCTGAGGATGGAGATGCTTACGACCGACTCCGCGAGATACTCCGCAAGGTAGATGACGACGACAAGCGCATCACCCTCTTTGCCATGCAGCCCATGCCAGGCGGCAACTTCAGACAGGAGATTCTCGGTTATTCACTCATGAATGCCTTGGGAATCTCTGCAAATGAAATAAAATAAACATAAAATAACAAACATAAAAAACAAGATTATAAATGAGTAGAGTACTTATGATAGGCGCAGGTGGCGTGGCTACCGTGGCTGCCTTCAAGATCGTCCAGAACCAGGACGTTTTCACCGAGTTTATGATTGCTAGCCGTCGCAAGGCAAAATGCGATAAGCTGGTTAAGGATATCCATGCCAAGGGCTACAAGATGGATATTCAGACAGCTGAGGTGGATGCCGACGACGTTGAGCAGTTGAAGGCTCTCTTCAATAGCTACAAGCCTGAGCTTGTCATCAACCTAGCTTTGCCTTACCAGGATCTCACTATCATGGATGCCTGTCTGGCTTGCGGTTGCAACTATATGGATACCGCTAACTATGAGCCTAAGGACGAGGCTCACTTCGAGTACTCATGGCAGTGGGCTTACAAGGATAAGTTCGAGCAGGCAGGTCTCTGCGCTATCCTCGGTTGCGGTTTCGACCCAGGTGTATCAGGCATCTTCACCGCATACGCTGCCAAGCATCACTTCGATGAGATTGAGGTGCTCGACATCGTGGATTGCAACGCCGGTAACCATCACAAGGCTTTCGCAACCAACTTCAACCCAGAAATCAATATCCGCGAGATTACCCAGAAGGGACTCTGGTATAAGAATGGCGAATGGATTGAAACCGATCCTCTCTCTATCCACAAGCCTCTCACCTACCCTAACATCGGTCCTCGCGAGAGCTATCTGATGCACCACGAGGAGTTGGAGAGTCTGGTAAAGAACTACCCTACCATCAAGGAGGCACGCTTCTGGATGACCTTCGGCCAGCAGTATCTCACCTACCTCGACTGCATCCAGAACCTCGGCATGAGCCGCATCGACGAAATCGAATACGAGGCTCCATTGGCAGACGGTTCTGGCAAGACTGCAAGGTGAAGATTGTTCCTCTGCAGTTCCTCAAGGCCGTATTGCCTAATCCACAGGATCTCGGTGAGAACTATGACGGCGAAACATCTATCGGTTGCCGCATCCGTGGTAAGAAGGATGGCAAGGAGCGCACCTACTACGTATATAACAACTGCAAGCACCAGGAGGCTTACAACGAAACCGGCATGCAGGGCGTAAGCTACACCACCGGTGTACCAGCATGATTGGTGCCATGATGTTCCTCAAGGGTATCTGGAAGAAGCCAGGCGTTTGGAACGTAGAGGAGTTCGACCCAGATCCATTCATGGAGCAGTTGAACAAGCAGGGATTGCCATGGCACGAGGTGTTTGATGGCGATTTGGAAATCGACTAAACTTTAAATAAAATAAGAATATGGCAAAAGAAATGCAAGAGGGAAAATTGAATCCCAATGAAGGCAAGCTGAAAGCTCTTCAGGCAGCCATGGCTAAGATAGAAAAGGACTTCGGTAAGGGCTCTATCATGAAACTCGGAGATGAGCACGTTGAGAACATCGAAGTTATCCCTACAGGCAGTATCGCTCTCGACAATGCACTGGGCGTAGGCGGTTATCCTAAGGGACGTATCATCGAAATTTACGGTCCGGAATCTTCTGGTAAGACAACATTGGCTATCCATGCCATCGCAGAGGCTCAGAAGGCTGGCGGTATCGCTGCTTTCATTGATGCAGAGCACGCTTTCGACCGTTTCTATGCGGCTAAACTGGGCGTTGATGTTGATAACTTGTGGATTTCACAACCAGATAATGGTGAGCAGGCGTTGCAGATTGCAGACCAGCTGATCAGTTCTGCTGCTGTAGACATCGTAGTTGTTGACTCTGTTGCCGCCTTGACTCCTAAGAAGGAAATCGAAGGCGATATGGGTGACAATGTGGTAGGTCTTCAGGCTCGATTGATGAGTCAGGCTCTCCGCAAGCTCACATCTACCATCAGCAAGACCAACACTACCTGCATCTTCATCAACCAGTTGCGCGAAAAGATTGGTGTAATGTTCGGTAACCCAGAGACAACCACCGGTGGTAATGCATTGAAGTTCTATGCATCAGTGCGCTTGGATATCCGCAAGGCAACAGCCATCAAGGATGGCGATGAGGTAGTAGGTAATCTGGTTCGCGTGAAGGTTGTGAAGAACAAGGTGGCACCTCCTTTCCGCAAGGCTGAGTTCGACATCATGTTTGGCGAAGGCATCAGCCGTGCCGGCGAGGTATTCGGTCTGGCTGTAGCCAACGATATCATCGAAAAGAGCGGCAGCTGGTATAGCTATGGCGGTTCTAAACTCGGACAGGGTGCCGATGCCTGCAAGGCATTGCTTAAGGATAACCCTGAACTTCTCGACGAACTGGAGCTAAGGTTCGCGAAGCACTTGCTGCTAAGGAACAGAAATAAAGCCAGATAAGGTTTCACACCTTATTATATATAGGAACTTTATTTGAAAAGAAAGATTTCTCAATCATATTACAGGAATCAAGATAGGGAGAATGCGACATTTTATCGCCTCCCATATCTTGATTCCTTTTATTTTGTCAGCATTATCTGACACCTTGTCAGTCACTTTAAATTTTACAATCCCTTGGCACATGCTTTGTTATGACGGAAAGCGTGAACGCTGAATATAGAGGTTCCCGACAGATGCATATCTTCGGCAGACTTCCATTAGCCAGCAGTTCATGAGATAAATAACATATTAATAACGATAAAAATAAAAAAAGATATAATTATGGGAAAAGTAATTGGAATAGACTTGGGTACCACAAACAGTTGTGTTGCCGTTTTCGAAGGTAGCGAACCAGTTGTAATCGCTAACAGTGAAGGTAAGCGTACTACTCCATCAGTAGTAGGTTTCGTTAAGGATGGTGACCGCAAGGTAGGTGATCCTGCTAAGCGTCAGGCCATCACAAACCCTAAGAACACAGTATATTCTATCAAGCGTTTCATGGGTGAGACATACACTCAGAGCCAGAAAGAGGCTGAGGCAATGCCTTACACAGTAGTAAACGAGGGTGGTTATCCACGTGTTGAAATCGAGGGTCGTAAATATACTCCACAGGAGATTTCTGCAATGGTTCTCCAGAAGATGAAGAAGACTGCAGAGGATTATCTCGGACAGGAGGTTACAGATGCTGTTATCACAGTTCCTGCTTACTTCTCTGACTCTCAGCGTCAGGCAACTAAGGAGGCAGGTCAGATTGCAGGTTTGAACGTTCAGCGTATCGTAAATGAGCCTACAGCCGCAGCTTTGGCTTATGGTGTTGACAAGGCTAACAAGGATATGAAGATTGCCGTATTCGACTTGGGTGGTGGTACATTCGATATCTCTATCCTGGAGTTCGGTGGCGGCGTATTCGAGGTACTTTCTACCAATGGTGATACTCACCTGGGTGGTGATGACTTCGACCAGGTAATCATCAACTGGTTGGCTGATGGCTTCAAGGCAGAGGAAGGCGTAGATCTCCGCAAGGACCCTATGGCTATGCAGCGTTTGAAGGAAGCAGCAGAGAAAGCTAAGATTGAGTTGTCAAGCTCTACATCTACCGAAATCAACTTGCCATACATCACAGCCGTTGACGGTATGCCAAAGCACTTGGTTAAGACTTTGACCCGTGCACAGTTCGAGCAGTTGGCTCACAACCTGATTCAGGCTTGCTTGGTACCTTGCCAGAATGCCGTTCGTGACGCTAAGCTCTCTACATCAGATATCGACGAGGTTATCCTGGTTGGTGGTTCAAGCCGTATCCCAGCCGTTCAGACACTCGTTAAGAACTACTTCGGCAAGGAGCCTTCTAAGGGTGTTAACCCAGATGAGGTTGTTGCAGTAGGTGCAGCTATCCAGGGTGCCATCCTGAACAAGGAAGAGGGTGTTGGTGACATCGTATTGCTCGACGTTACTCCATTGACTCTCGGTATCGAGACTATGGGTGGTGTGATGACTAAGCTCATCGATGCCAATACAACTATCCCTTGCAAGAAGAGCGAGGTATTCTCTACAGCAGCTGATAACCAGACAGAGGTTACCATCCACGTATTGCAGGGTGAGCGTCCAATGGCAGCTCAGAACAAGAGTATCGGTCAGTTCAACCTGACAGGTATCGCTCCAGCTCGCCGTGGTGTTCCTCAGATTGAGGTTACCTTCGATATCGATGCCAACGGTATCTTGAACGTATCAGCTAAGGATAAGGCTACCGGTAAGGAGCAGAGCATCCGCATCGAGGCATCATCTGGCTTGAGCGAGGACGAGATCAACCGCATGAAGGCTGAGGCAGAGCAGAACGCTGCTGCTGATAAGGCTGAGCGCGAGAAGATTGACAAGATGAACCAGGCTGACAGCATGATCTTCACCACCGAGAACTTCCTGAAGGATAACGGTGATAAGATTCCTGCAGACAAGAAGCCAGGCATCGAGCAGGCATTGCAGCAGTTGAAGGATGCTCACAAGGCTGGTGATGTTGCAGCTATCGATTCAGCTATCAACAACTTGAACACCGTAATGCAGGCTGCTTCTCAGCAGATGTATCAGGGCGGCCAGCAGGCAGGTCCTCAGGGTGCTCAGGGTGGTCAGCAGGCACAGGGCGGCAATGATGGCGCTCAGGATGTACAAGATGCAGATTTCGAGGAGGTTAAGTAATACAGATTAATATTATAATAAAGGCGTACAATGCTCAGAAATGAGTTTTGTACGCCTTTTTTGTTTCATTATGATTTTTTATATCCCAATAGTTTGCTAATTCGCTGAAAATTATGTATATTTGCAAATTAAGGGAGAAAAACATCGCCCGAAAGAGATAGACAGTTTAGGGTAAATATAAAAGAAAGGAGAACGAGATATGGCAAAGAAGAGACCACAGGTAGCGCTGGTTTATGATTTCGACGGCACACTGTCGCCTGGCAATATGCAGGAGTTTGGATTCATACAGGCTACAGGCAAGACAAAAGACGAGTTCTGGGAGAAAAACAGAAAGTTTGCAGAGGGTAAGGATGCCAACGGCATTTTGACCTATATGTATCTGATGCTCGACGAAGCCAAGAAGAACAATATCTCGCTCACCCGGGAATCTTTTCAGAAATTCGGCAAGGATGTAGAACTGTTCCGCGGCGTAAAACAATGGTTTTCGTTCGTGAATGAATATGGCAACAGTATCGGACTGGACGTAAAGCACTACATCAACTCCTCGGGACTGAAGGAAATGATAGAGGGCACACCTATCGCCCACGAATTTGAGAATATCTACGCCTGCTCCTTTCTCTACAACAAGGAGGGAATCGCCTATTGGCCAGCCGTAGCCGTAGACTATACTACCAAGACGCAATTCCTCTTCAAAATCAACAAGGGTATCAAACAGGTGAGTGACAACAGAAGAGTGAACCAGTATATCCCCGACGAAAAGCGCCCTATCCCTTTCCCCCGAATGATATACTTCGGAGATGGAGAAACCGATGTGCCTTGCATGAAGATGGTAAAGGAACATGGCGGCCACTCGATTGCTGTATATGATAACGAGGATAAACAGAAGACTGCCTGCCAGCTTGTCAAGGAGGGACGGGTAAACTTCATGTGCTCTGCCAACTACAGCAAAGGAAGCGTGATGAATATCATCGTAAAGAGAATATTGGATAAAATCAAAGCCGATTTTGAATTCGACCGTCTGATAGAGCTGAACCAGAAGAAGGCATGGAAGTGATTTAAAGGTAAAAGGGGAAAAAGGTAAAAGGGTAAAAAGGGCAAGAAAGTAAAGGGATAAAAGGGATTCTTTTGTGAATTCCTTGAAACTTTTCTTGGTTTTGTCGAGGATTATGCTTAATTTTGCACTCAAAATAATAATATCAAATTATATTAATGGGAAGAAACAAATACTCAGCAGGAGAAATCAAGGAAATCGGCAAGTTGCTGCGACTCAAAAACGCAGGCAACCGTTTACAACAGAAAATGATACGCCACAACCTTCGTGTGGATTATGAATTCAATATCTCTGACTTCAATGAGCCTGGCAAGGCTTTCGGTGAAGAGGAGTTGCAGGCAGCCATCAAGCGTGGCGCCATTCAGATTCTCGACGATGCCACCATCGAGGCGATGAAGGCAAAACGTGCCCGAGATAAGGCTCGCGACGAGGCAGAGAGACAGAAAGAAGCCGTAGCCAGCGGTGAACAGACCGACTGGCAGGAGGCTATGAAGGAGTGGAATGAGTATTATAAATAATTTTGAATGTTGATTGTTAAATGTTGAATGTTGAATTGCACAATGGGCTATGCTAGCCAAAAGCAAGATATAACTCAACACTCAACATTCATCACTCAACATTCATCACTCAACATTCAACATTCAACACTCAACATTCAACATTTAATTAAACGATTATGGCTAAAGTATTGATAAAGACATCAGAGGGCGACATCAAGGTGCGCCTCTACGACGAGACACCTCAGCATCGTGACAACTTCTTGAAGTTGGCAAAGGAGGGATATTTCGATGGCACTCTCTTCCATCGTGTCATCAAGGATTTTATGATTCAAGGCGGCGATCCAGACAGCAAGGGCGCTCCTAAAGGCAAGATGCTGGGCACAGGTGTCCTGACTATACCATCCCTGCCGAATTCGTTTATCCACAGCTTTTCCACAAGCGTGGTGCCTTGAGCGCAGCCCGTTTGGGAGATGAGGTAAACCCAAAACGAGAGAGCAGCGGTAGCCAGTTCTATATTGTATGGGGAAAGACCTACAAGCAGAACGAACTGAAACAGATGGAGAAGCAGATGGGCATGCAGATGGAACAGAACATCTTCAACCAGCTTGCCAAGGAGCATCATGAAGAAATCATGAACTTCCGCCGCAACCGCGACCGTGAGGGGCTGATGAAACTCCAGGATGAACTGGTGGATGAAACCAAGAAACGCTGCAAGGAACAGGGCTATCCTAAGTTTACCGAAGAGCAGCAGAAGCTTACACCGAAGTAGGCGGAACTCCTTTCCTCGATAACCAATACACCGTTTTCGGTGAAGTGGAGGAAGGACTTGACATCGTAGAGAAGATTCAGAACTGCGAAACATTGCGTGGCGATCGCCCAAAAGAGGATGTTTCTATGCAGGTTTCCGTCATAGAAGAATAAGAAATACCCATAAGCTCCGCCGGACAACAAATCCGGCGGAACGCCTAATAAAAACCTGAATAAATATTATATAAGTAATAACAACTATTCATTCGTATTACATAAAAAGACAAATCAATATGGAAAAAAATGAAAAGCAAAATGGTAAAGAGTATCATGATGCTCTTAGCATTGGCTAGTTCTAACTTCAGCTATGCTTCGTCATTTTTTATTCCGCCTTTGTCTTTCTATCCGCGATATACATACCTGCCAGAATGCAGCAGCACCTGCCAGGAAGTAAGGAGTTATCTTTTCGTCCAATACCAGAGAGGCGAAAATCATAGTGGTGATAGGATTGAAATAAACCCAGTTGGTAGCTTTCACGGCTCCCAGCTTAGAGATACACCAGTTCCAGGTAAGGAAACATATCATGGATGCCAAACACCCCAGGAACAGGAGATTACCCACCACCTGAGGCTTCATAAATACATCCCATGCCGGCCACCCAGGATAATAAGATAATAAGGCAAGATGGTAAGCACACCATAGAAGAATACCTTGCGGGTAATAAAAGCTGCGCCATAATCGCCCGATACCGATTTCATCAGGAGCGAATAGACAGCCCAGCTCATACATGCCGTAAAAGCCAAGGCATCACCAACAGGCGAAAGATGCAGCACGAATCTGCCATTCAGCACTACGATAATCATACCTACAAAAGCAAGCAGAGAGCCCAGCAGCTGTATCATGTTGATACGCGAAGAATGGCGATAAGCCAGACGAACCAGCAAGGTAGCAAAGAGCGGACAGGAGCATACGATGAGCGAAGTATTGGTCGTTGTGGTATAATTCATCGCCTCGTTCTCGCTCAGGAAATAGAGCGAACCGCCCGTAATGCCCAGCATAGCCAGCTTAAACTCATCCTTCCAGCTGTCAGCAAACATCTTCTTATGATTCACCATCAGCATCAGGATGTATGCAATACTGAAACGGAGCGTAAAGATCTGTGCTGGCGAAAGTCCGTTCAGCATCAGCACCTTGGTAGAAACAAAGGTGGTTCCCCAGATGGCTACGGTGATAAAAGCCACAAGATGATATAATAAATTACTATTATTCTGTTTCATTCTATCTGCTATTTTAAATTTTGCTGCAATTATAACTTTTATTCGGAATGAGCAAATTGTAAGTAAGAAAAAGACAGATATTCGGAGCAAAAGAAAGTAAAAGAAAAAGTCTTAGGAGTAAGCGCAGATACGACTTCTCCTAAGACCTTATTATTTATATAGTAAAAAATCAAGCCTTATTTTTTCTGGAATACTCTCACGTAATCCACCTCCATCTGAACAGGGAGGACGCTTTCGTCAACACCCTTCATGCCGCCCCAATCACCGCCCCAAGCCAGGTTGAGGATAACATAGAATGGTTTATTGAAAGGCCATGAACCCACATCATTTTTACCGTCATTGTTGAAATTGAGCAGTTCCTTACCATCCACATAGGTCTTGATATAATCAGGAGTCCACTCCAGGCGATAAACGTGGAAACCGTCTTCAGCACCCGCAGTCTGGCGTTCCTTAGTAATCTGGGTTCCCATCACGTGATTAAACTTCTCAGTATGGAGCGACGAAGAAGTATAGTTAGGATTAACGCCTACCTCTTCCATAATATCAATCTCGCCACATTTAGGCCAAGGATTGGCTCCGAAATCATTGTTGCAAGGCATCATCCAGAAAGCAGGCCATGTGCTTACCCTTAGGCAATTTGATGCGAGCTTCGAAGATACCGTAAAGCCAGCCCTGACTTTCGTGGGCATATACGCGCCCCGAATAAATCTTGCCGTCGCTGCCCTTGAAACAGTTGATATAAAGCCGGTTATCTGCAATTTCTGTTACGCGTTTGCCATCAGCAGAGCCATTCACATAATTCTGAAGTTCATTATTCACCCAGCCCGACTTCTGCACCTCATGACGCCAATCGGTACTATTCAATTCAGAGCCTTCATTAAACTCATCATTCCAGACCAGTTTGTACCCCTCAGGAATCACCATTTCGCCCCCTTCAATAGGAGTGACCTGTTTTCCAGCCTGATGCACTGGCACCGACACCTTCTTATCCTCTAATGAAATCTCGACACTTCCGTCAAGAGCTACAGACGATTTATTCTCTTCCACATCTACAGTTACCATACCCATAGCTTTGTTATTATCGCTGGCACTCACTTTAAACCAAGGGTATACATTTGCCGTAGGACCTTCTCCTGGGAAGGATGCTCTCGCCTCCCAGCCTCCTTCAGAAGCCACAATCATGATTTTATAAGTACCGCCCTTAGCAGGAACATCTATTCTCGTAGGAGAGCAGGATATCGTCACCTCTCCATCGCCGTCAGAAGAGCTGCTGCTGCAAGAAAGCAGCATAAGCGAGAGAAGGAAGGAAAATATTTTCAAGAATTTCATGTCATTTAAAATTTAGAAAGGGAGCCACTCCTACTTACTTATTTATAGGAGCAGCTCCTGTATAATTCTATATAAACCTATAAAACCTAAAGCCTATTTCACAATCAAAACAATGTCGCTGATGGTTACCTCGGCATCCTTAGGAGCACCAGCAAGGTCGATGACGAGTTTCATCTTGCTCATATCCTGAGGACCGCCATCAGCTTCTTTCGTACTGTTTGGTTGGTTCTCATAACGGAAGACGTATTCGCCTTTAACATCAGTAGACTCCTGGAAGAAGAGGTTTCCATCATTAGCGTCATCACAAAGCTCAATGTCATCATTGGCAATGGAGCAGAAGTGGTAACCTTGCAAGAGAAATCAATCTTGCTATCAGCTTTGGCAGATACAGGAATACCAAGCATTTTCCACTGTGCGTGCCATAGCTCAGCAGGAGTTTCACAAGGCACGATAATGATGTGCTTGCTTCCCTCATGCTTGATAACAGGAGTTACATCAATCTGTGCCCAAGAAGCATCACCATACCAAGTTTCCTCAGTAAATGACTTGTTGGCATCAATATCCTTCCAAAGGTTACCCGCTGTATTGTAGTCAAATGGCACCTTCAATTCTACAGGAACCACAGTACCATCATCGTTGGCATGATCTTTCAGTACCAGGCTCTCTATCATGATTTCGTCATCAGCAGCATTACCACCAAAGTCGAATACAATCTTCAAATTATTGATGTCCTTGCCTTCGAGGTCTGAACCATAAATACACTTAGGCTCACCTGCTTCCAATTTTGTATTTGCATCCTTGGAATCGAAAAGGATGTTATTGTCACCACCTTCTCCAGAATCACAAAGTTTCACTTTAACGGCATTATGTCCCTTGGCAGATGTAATGATGCAAGAGAAGTCATAATGCTTATCTGCGCTAGTAGAGATACCTAGGTTTTTGAAAGGAACCTGAGCTTGCCAACGTTCGGTAGTTGCCTTAGGGAGCTTCAATGTATAGCATCCCTTGCTGTAGCTACAAACCGGGTCAGCAATTTGGGTCCATCCTGGAGCATAATAGCCAGCAGAAGGTTTTTCAGGGAAGGTAATTCTCTTGAAGAGATTAAACTCGCTGTCCTCTACGAAACCTGCGAAGCCATTCATCTTGGTTTTCTCCACCGTGAAATGCTTCTTGACGCTCTCCTTGCTAATACCATTACGGTTCTTCACAAAGCACTCCACATCGTAAGTACCCTTCTTGCGATAATACTTAGAGAGGTTGAAAGCAGAAGAATAGGCACCATCTATCACCCATACCGGGCTTACTCCCTCTGCACCACCAAAAGAAAAGTTGGCTGTGTTGGTCTCTTGGTCTACATCAATCTTGAAGTTGTCGCAAAGTCGGCTACATTAGGCAACTCACCGTTGGCACCAGAGAACTCCTCTGCAGAACATGCGCTGAGCATCAATCCACCCAGAAGAGCATAAGCCATATTTCGAAATATCTTTTTCATATTGCTGAAATCTTAAAGTTAATATTTTATTAGGGGGTAGAGGAAACTATTGTTCCTCTACCTTAATAAGTTTTAATAATTATTCTGAACCAAAGCAGGATCAGAGTCAAGCTCTGCCTGAGCGATAGGAACATACTTCTTGGATTCTGTCCAGGAGTTGGTGCGATAGCCGTAGCTGTCTGGCACCAATACGCTGGCAGCCTTGCCTGTACGAACCAAGTCGAAGTAACGCTTACCCTCACCTACAAACTCCAAGCGGCGCTCATTGATAACATCATCCAGAGTTACGGCTCCAAGCTCTGCGATTCCTGCACGGTTGCGAATCTTATTCACATAATCCTTAGCCTGATTAGCATCGCCACCTGTCTCCAACAAAAGCTCTGCAGCATTGAGGTAAGCCTCAGCCAAGCGATATACACGGAGATTGTTATTATAGTTAAGGTTATTATCGAAACCTGCGTCAGCATTGTTCTCTGTGAACGGACGATACTTGGCCAGCCAAAGACCAGTATCCTCATAACGTTTGGTATATTTCACGCCACGACAGTCCCATACAGTAGCATCACGGCGCTTGTCGTTGTCAGCAAACAGAGCATAGGTTTCGGTACGAACAGGTAGGAATCCCCAACCGTCACCGCCTTGGTTCCAACCATCGCCACCAGGCCAAGAGTTTGGAGAAATCAAGGTAGGCAATATTGTACCACCAATAGCCAATGGTGAATCCCAACCACGCTCGTTGTTACCATCCTCATAGTTTACTTCCCAGATGCTCTCCTTGCACCATTCGCCGCTTTCTTTCCAAATAGAGGCGTAATCGTCTACTATATCATAGTCACTCTTGTCGGCGATGAGCTCCTGCATATACTGGAGAGCCTTAGGATAGCGAGTCTTGTCATTCTGATACATCACCATCTCGGCATACATCATATAGCACATGGCCTGCGACATTCTTCCACAGTTGGCATCGTCCCAACGCATTGGCAGGACCTTGGAGTCAATTACAGCCTCAAGCTCTACTATCAATTTGTCATATACTTCATCAGCCTTGAGCTGTGGGGCTGTGTAAGGAGCAGACAAGTTCTCCAGATAGAAAGGAATATTGCCGAAGTAGTGCCACAAGTTATTGTAGAAATATACACGGAGGCTCTACCCTGCATCTCATAAGATGCCCTGTTTTTCTCGTTCAAGTTTGCCTCTGCCCAGCCCAAATACTTCAAGAGGTCATTACAACGCTTGATGCCTGAGTAGTCCACTGTCCAAAGTGAGCTAAGGGTATTGCTGGCATTTGCCTCATAGTTGGCAAGCATGTGCCAGTGCTGTTGATCGGTTTTGTTAGAACCGCCTACCCAGAAGTTATCGCCCATTATCTCGGCATCGATATTGAGAGCATTATACTGTCCCAATCCCCAGTCTGGCCAGTGGATAGGATCGTAAGCCGCATTCAGAGCCTCATTGATATGGGCATCTGTGGTATAATATTCTTCGAGGTTTTCACCTGATGGGTTCTCCACCTCTAGGAAGCTGTCGCTGCAAGATGTGTTTGCCAGTGTCATACTGGTTGCCAACACTCCTAAAGCTATATATTTTATTGTCTTCATAATAGTCTTTATTTTAAAGGTTCTTATTTTAGAATGAAAGGTTTACGCCGATGGTGTAGGTGCGAGCCTGTGGATATACACCATAGTCTACACCGAGAGAAGTTCCACCTGATGAGATTTCAGGGTCAAAGCCCCAATACTTGGTCCAGGTAATCAGGTTCTCTGCCATCACGTAGAAACGCAAGTGACTGATAGACAACTTCTGTGTAAGCTGCTTTGGCAAGGTGTAACCCAAAGAGATATTCTTCAATCTCAAGTAAGAGCCATCGCAAAGATAGAGGTCTGAAACCTGCCAGTTGGTAGCATCGCCATTCTTCAGAATAGGATACTTATTGGAGGTACCCTCGCCAGTCCATCGATCGAGCATCCAAGTAGGGAAGTTGCCAGAGAACACATCTGTACGATAGGTTGCATCAAATACCTTATTACCCGTTACGCCCTGCAAGAAGAGGTTGAGGTCGAAGCCTTCCACTCTGCATTGAAGTTGAAACCGAAGGTCCACTTTGGTGTACCATTACCAATATTGGTGCGGTCGTCTGGAGAAATCTCACCATCGCCATTAACATCTACGAAACGTACATCACCTGGCTTGGCATCTGGCATAATCATATTGCCATCCTTGTTGACGTAAGCCTGAACCTCTGCCATATTCTGGAACACACCAGCTGTCTTATAACCATAGAAGTATGGGAAAGGCTGACCGTTAGATCCACGAGTGCCACCACCAGAGATACCCAGGAAGCCATCGAGGTCGATGTAACCTGTATCATTACCGAGGTTGGTCAACTCATTGTGCAGATAGGTAACATTAGCCTTGGCATTGAAGCGAGCATCAGAGATGTGCCACTTATAGCCGAGCTCAAACTCAAGACCTGAGTTCTTCATGTCACCCACGTTACCGATTGGCTTGGTCTCACCTACGTAGCTTGGGATAGGCATAGTAATCAACATACCGTTGGTCTTCTTTACATAATAGTCAGCTGAGAATGTCAGCGCACTGCCGAAGAAACCGAAGTCGAAACCGATATCAGTCTGCTCACTCTCCTCCCACTTCAAGTCTTCATTGGCTGTGGCATTCGCCTTAGAACCATTAAACTTGACTGCATTCTTTCCGAAGAGCACGTTGTTGCCCATAGCGGTCAATACGGTATAACGGAAGTCACCGATGTTATCATTACCATTCTTACCCCAGCTGGCACGGAACTTCAAGTTGCTCAACCAATCGCGAGTACTTTCCATGAATTTCTCGTTCATAATATTCCATCCGATAGAGGCAGATGGGAAGGTACCATATTTATGAGATGGTCCGAAACGGCTTGAACCATCTCGCGGATTGTAGCCTGAAGCATGTACTTCTCATCATAGTTATAGCTCAATCGACCGAAGAGAGAAGATATAGCATGCACTACATTATTGCCACCTGATACAGCATGCTCAATGGTTGGAGCACCTACAGAGATGATGTTACCTTCAGCATCCTTCACGATGGTCTGGCTATATTTACCAGTAGCATAGTCGATAGAAGGCTTGTTTACATTCACAAGATTCCAACGGCTGCCGTTCAGATAATCACTCTTATTCTTCATTGCACTCTGACCTAAGACAACAGCAAAACTATGCTTGCCAATAGTCTTATCATATGTCAAAGTATTCTCCACCTGCCAGTTGATACCCTTGTCAGAACTCTTGTAAGCCTGGGTATGCTCAGCCTTGACGTTACCAGAGAGGTAATACTTGGATGCGGTGTAGCTATCTGAACCCCAGAAGCTGAGGTCTGCACTATAAGTGAAATGATACTTCAAGTTATCCCAGAGCTGGAGGTCGATAGAGAACTTAGGCACAAACTTATGTGACCAGTTCTTAGCTGCTGGGCGCGCCATCATGGCAAGAGGGTTGTTCATCTCCTGATAGGTACCTCCCATACCTGGGATGGTATAATAGTTGCCATTGGCATCACGAAGAAGCTCGTAAGTATCACGAGTACCTGTAATATTACCATCTGCATCGTATGTATTAGGATCCTCGTAGGTATTATAATACTTCTTCGCCACATTGCTATTGGTTACCGTAGGAGCCAATGTTGGAGCAAGATAGAGGGCACTACCCAATACAGAGCCATTACTATTAGCATCGATACCTGTACTCTTTACACGGGTGTAAGCCATGTTGACGGTTACATCGAGCTTGTTGAGGAAGTTGCGATCCTTGCTGGCATCCAATACATTATAAATGTTGTTGCTACGCATAGAGAGACGCTCATAGTTGCTCTGTCCGTAGTTACCACCTACGATACCTTCCTGCTTGTAGTAGCCCATGGAGAGGTAGTAGTTGATCTTATCGGATGCACACTGATGCTTACCTCATGGTTCTGTACAGGGGCATTGTCGTTGAATACCAAGTCCTGCCAATCAGTACCAAATCCATTGATAGGATTGCCATTAGAGTCAGTCAGTTTGTATGGATCAGCATAGATAGGAGCCTGACCACCATTCACTGCACGCTCGTTCTGAAGGATGGCGTAGTCAGTGGCGCTTGTTACATCACGCTTCTTCCATGCGCTCTGCCAGCGTAAGAGAAATTGTAGCTGATCTGTGCCTTGCCCATCTTACCCTTCTTGGTGGTTACGAGAATTACACCGTTGGCAGCACGGGCACCATAGATAGCACCCGAAGCAGCATCCTTCAACACCTCGATACTCTCGATATCACTAGGGTTGAGATAGTCGAGACCACCCTCGATAGGCATGCCGTCTACGATGTAGAGAGGATCTGAATTGCTGATAGTACCTGTACCACGAATACGAACCTTAGGAGATGCACCAGGCTGACCTGAAGAAGAGGTTACGTTGACACCGGCAGCCAGACCCTTCAATGCGTTATCAACACGCACTGGGCTCTTGCCTGCCAAATCTTCGGTGCTCACTTTAGCGATAGCAGCAGTTACCACGCTCTTCTTCTGAACACCGTAACCTACAACAACCACTTCGTCCAAAGCTTTGTCGTCTTGTTTCAGAGTAATCTTCATGTTGCTGAAGGACGGATCTCTGCATCCTTGTAGCCAATGTAGGTGATAACCAAGGTCTGGTTAGCATCTGCATCAATGACAAAGTTACCATCAAGGTCGGTAATTGCACCGGCACCCTTGACGCCTTTAACCTGTACGGTGGCTCCGATAACGGGTTCACCCAGGTCATCCAACACGACACCCTTAAAGGTGTTTTTCTGTGCGAGCGCTGACGTCGACATCAATAATGCAGTCGCCAGCAATAGACTTTTTGTTTTCATATTCGATTATTAGTTTAGAAAAATATCTGTTTGTTAGTTCACTCTATTATAATAATGTATAAGACTGTGCGGCTGTGCATTTCCTAAAATGCGTTAAGCCGTGTTTTCGATTGCAAATATAATATGTTTTTTTGATAATTCCTAGCACCTTCAACAGATAAGTGGGAAAAACACTTGCTTCAAACAACTTATATCGTTAGTTTTCAGATACTTATCTATTTTTTATAACTATACGAAAGTGGATGGGGTAAAATGGAGAAAATAAGGCTAGAACACCCCTGAAACGTTATATCAGTATATTTCAGTGTTCACACTCTGCCACTTTTCAATAACGCACATCGCTCATTATACTTCTCATTATCAACAACTTACAAAAGTTATATTTTGTACCCATCCACTTTTCACTTATCACCCATCATTTTTTCATTATTTATTTAGTAATTTTGCAGATGAATGAGCATATACGCCTAAACGCACAAAAAAAACGTGAGAGGCGGTGTGCAAAACAAACAACTGCAAGAAATAAACAAACCATAATAAATATTACTTATGAAACAGTTCATTTTATCATGTGTCCTGTCGGTTGCAGCCATCGCTCCATCTCAGGCACAGCAGACTACCAGACAATTGCCAGTCTATCTCGACCAGACCAAGCCTGTAGAGCAGCGCATCGATGATGCCATCTCCCGCATGACGCTGGCAGAGAAGATACGCATCATCCATGCTCAGAGCAAGTTTTCATCAGCCGGTGTACCACGCTTGGGATTTCCTGACTTCTGGACGGATGACGGACCTCACGGAGTGCGTCCTGACGTATTGTGGGATGAGTGGGAACAGGCTGGTCAGACCAACGACTCCTGTGTAGCCTTCCCTGCCCTCACCTGTCTTGCCGCATCATGGAATCCGCAGATGAGCCGCATCTATGGCGAAGCATTGGGCGAAGAAGCCCTGTATCGCGGCAAGGACATGATTCTGGGCCCTGGCGTCAATATCTATCGCACGCCTCTCAACGGCCGCAACTTCGAGTATATGGGCGAAGATCCGTTCCTGGCAAGCATCATGGTAGTGCCGTATATCCAGGGATTGCAGTCTAAGGCGTATCAGCCTGCGTAAAGCACTATTGCCTGAACAACGATGAGGAATACCGCCATCAGGTCAACGTAATCGTCAGCGACCGTGCTCTCCACGAAATCTATCTCCCTGCCTTCAAGGCGGCTGTTGAGAAGGGTAAGACATGGGGCATCATGGGAGCCTACAACCTATATAAGAATGAGCACAACTGCCACAACCAGTGGACCCTGAACAAGATTCTGAAGGGCGACTGGAAGTATGATGGTGTCGTGGTAAGCGACTGGGGCGGTGCCCACGACCTGGAGCAGTCTGTAAAGAACGGGCTGGATATGGAGTTCGGCACCTGGACAGACGGTCTTACGATGGGCGCTACCAATGCCTACGACAACTATTATCTCTCCATGCCTTACATGAAGGCCATACAGGAAGGCAAGTTCACCCAGAAGGAGCTGGACGATAAGGTGCGCCGCGTATTGCGCCTCTTCTATCGCACCACGATGAATCCGAACCGCCCTCATGGTTTCCTCTGTTCAGAGAGCCATTATGCAGCAGCCAGACAGATTGCCGAGGAAGGCATCGTATTGCTCCAGAACAGGAACAATGTGCTCCCTATCAACACCCAGAAGGCTAAGCGCGTGCTGGTAGTGGGCGAGAATGCCATCAAGATGATGACCGTAGGCGGAGGCTCTTCTTCGCTCAAGGTACAGCGCGAGATTTCGCCTCTCGATGGCCTGAAGACGCGCTTGGGCAAGGACGGCATCGAGGTAGATTATGCACGCGGATATGTGGGCGACGTAACGGGCAACTACAATGGCGTTACAACCGGTCAGAACCTGGAAGACAAGCGCAGCGAGGCTGAACTGATAGCCGAAGCCGTAGAGAAAGCCAAGACAGCGACTATGTCATCATGTTTGGTGGTCTGAACAAGAGCGATTTCCAGGACTGTGAGGGTCACGACCGCAAGCATTATGAACTGCCATACCATCAGGATAAGCTGATCGAGGCTTTGGCTAAGGCAAACAGAAACTTCGTTTATGTCAACATCTCGGGCAATGCGGTAGCTATGCTTGGAAGGCTAAGGTTGCCGGCATCGTACAGGCTGGTTCATCGGTTCGGAGAGCGGCGAAGCCTTGCAAGCATCCTTACAGGCGATGCAAACCCTAGCGGCAAGTTGCCGTTTACATGGGTCAACTCGCTGAAGGAAGTAGGTGCTCATGCACTCAATACCTATCCGGGAACCTGGCGTCAGGAAGGTGGAGCCAGCACGAAGGGCAACATCATTGATGAGGAATATAAGGAAGGCATCTATGTAGGTTACCGCTGGACCGATAAGGAGCGCATCAAGCCTACCTTTGCATTCGGTCACGGCTTGAGCTACACCCAGTTTGCCATCTCTAATCTCCGCAGCGACAAGGCGCAGATGAAGCAGGACGGCACAATCACCTTTACCGTAAACGTAAAGAATACCGGAAAGCGTGCCGGAGCCGAGACGGTTCAGCTCTATATCCACGATGTCAAGTCATCAGTAGACCGCCCTCAGAAGGAGCTGAAGGGATTCCAGAAGGTTTATCTCCAGCCAGGTGAGAGCAAGGATATCAGCATCACCATCAGCAAAGAGGCCCTCAGTTTCTACGATGAGGCATCTTCATCCTGGAAGGCTGAAGCCGGAAAGTTTGAGGCTCTTGTTGGTAATGCAGCCGATAACCTGAAGCTCAAGAAAGCCTTCGAGCTCTTTTAAAAAGAATGATTCGATTCTGAGAAATTGAACGGAGGGAAGAAATAAATATAACGCATAAAAGTTTGTTACGGTGAAACGCCGTAACAACTTTTATTGTTTTCCCCTGCTTTTCATCCATTGACAAGCTTGCGTAGGAACGGGGATTTTCCAAAATATCAATATCCTGATTATCAGAAGATTAACCCACATAAGGCTGAAAAACACAGCGTATGGGTACCCCGAAGTATTTACTCCTGAATTTTCGCAAGTTTGCGCCATACGCCCAGAAAGGCTTATTTCATGCCAATCTGCTTCACGCGCTGCTCGAACTCTTCCCTGTCACAGATGGCACTATTCTTGATTTTGGCGCGATAATTATAGATAGTGTTCACAGAATAGTGAAGGAACTCGGCAATCTTAGAACTGTCCTCGATGCCCAGACGGATAAGGGCAAAGATACGGAGGGTGGTAGAAAGTCGGCTGTCATCTTCGAGCACGATACGCTCTTCAGGCTTCAAGAGGGCATTGAACTCCTCAACAAAATCAGGGAAGAGCTTCAGGAAGGCGGAATCGAAATACTCATACAACTCGCCCATGTAGGCCTCGCCAGCCTGCATCTGCTCCAGCAACTTGTTGAGTTCTCTAGCCTTCACCAGTTTCACGACTCGCTTGCGCATGGTCTCTATCTTGTCGACATAGATGGCACAAAGGCGCAGGAATCGACCAATATATACCTCCTTCATCTTGTTACTCTCGTTGAGAGAATGGTTCATCTCGTTAAGAGACTGGTTCATCTCGTTGAGTGACTGGTTCATCTCGTTAAGACGCTCATTTGCCAACTGCAAGGCATGGTTGGTTTCCTTCAGCTTATGATGGGCCGCAGCAATGCGCTTGCGCTGCTTGTTGACATAGTAGAGCAAGAGCATAACCACAAAGAGAAGCAGGGCAGAACACGCTACCATGAACCGCAGATGCTGGTTGCTCGCTGAAAGTTCTTTCTGATAGCCCTCCTCAATCTGCGTGAGCACAGGCATGATTTGGCGGCTGCGGCTAGGCGTATTGAAAATGGTAGCCGACTGCCAGGCAAACTTGATATACTCATGAGAGCGCTTCTGCTCGCCCGGTTCGGCATTGAGCAGATTGGCGAGTTCCCAGAGAGACCCCTGGTCCATCACAGCCAACTGGACATCGCAGATAGCAGAACGCAAGAGGCAGCGGAGGAACTGTTCTTTATCACCAAACTGATTGTAGGTCAAGCCGCGATAAAACTGTACAATGGCATACTGATGGGTGCCCGGTTTCGTCATCGCCAGCCGCTTATCGCTCAATCGCAAAGCCTCCTTCATATTGCCTGCATCGCGTACCCTCACCTCCTGCATCTGCAGATAAAGGTCATCATCATGGCTGAATGTGCTGTCTATTGCAGCCTGATAGGCATTATGCTTGCCGGCATAATATTTCTTCAAGGAAGGAACGTTGGAATAATATGCCATCTCGCCATACAGGTGCTGGCAAGCCCAGAGGTAGTTTCGTTTGCCCTCAGTATCAAGATCAGCGATATTGACAGACTTCAGCAGGTCGTACGATTCGGCATAATCGCCCGTGGTAGATTCCTGGAAAGCAAGCAGCGCCTTGGCATTTTCCACCTTATTTTTATCACCCATTCTGATGGCCAGTTCCATACATCGGTTGATATATTTCAGCGCCATATCGTTCTTGTAGGAGCGGTATTCCTCAAAGAGAGCAAAACAGGCATCATACTTACTGCTTAGCCGCCTTGCCGCCTTCAGTTTCTGCTCCCAATCGCGAATTCGGGCTTCACGTACCTTCACATAATCAGCCGAATGGGCAATGGCGTTGTCCAGACTCTGAAAAAGCTGCTCTATATTATCTGTTGTTTTTGCTGCAAGAGAAAGAGGCATCAAGACAAAGAGCAGGAAGAAGAATGCCTTTCCCCATAATTCATTTATGCGATACATCAACTTGATTCCGTTTAAGATTGATTTATTTTCATGAGGTTTCATGTGCAAAAGTAATAAAAAAATCGGAAACGACAAATCAAATATAGAAGAAATGTAGATTTCTTCGCATTTTTCACCTATACCGCATCCACTTTTTATATATTCTTCATTTTTCTTATCCATCTCATTATCAGATACATTTCTATCTAAAAAAGAAAAGTTCTTCCACATTTTAACATTTCTATCGCGCATCGTATCATCTTTTTTATTATCTTTGCAAAAGATAAACATAAAAATAACAATTAACATAATAAACAATGAGAACAGCACTTTTATCACTCACATTTCTTTTGGCTGGTTCTATGGCAGCACCTGCTTTCGCCCATACCGCAGCCCCTAAGAAAAAAGTAACTGCCACAACCAAGAAAGGCAAGATTCTACCCATGAAGGAGTATATCGACCAACTGATGGCGAAGATGACACTACAGGAGAAGATTGGTCAGCTGAACCTGATGGTAGCTGGCGACATCACCACCGGCGGCGCACTTGATACTCAGGTAGGCAGCAATATCGCCCAGGGCAACATGGGCGGAGTTTTCAATATCAAAGGGCTCGACAAGATCAAGCTCTGCAGGAAATCGCCATCAAGAACAGCCGTCTGGGCATCCCGCTGCTCGTAGGTATGGACGTGATTCATGGTTACGAAACGGTGTTCCCTATTCCTCTCGCCCTCTCCTGCTCATGGGATACCGAGGCGATGAAGAAGGTAGCGAAGTATCGGCCAAGGAAGCAAGTGCCGACGGCATCAACTGGACATTCTCTCCTATGGTAGACATCGCGCTCGATGCCCGCTGGGGACGAATAAGCGAAGGAAATGGCGAGGATCCTTATCTGAGCGGCGTGATGGGAGCAGCGATGACTCAGGGCTACCAGGGCGTGGATATGCGCACAGAAGAGATTCTGAGAGCCAACCGCATCATGGCCTGTCTGAAGCATTTTGCCCTGTACGGAGGCGTTGAGAGCGGAAAGGAATATAACACGGTAGATATGAGCCGCATGCGCATGATGAACCAGTATCTTCCACCTTACGAGGCAGTGGTGAAGGCTGGCGTAGGCAGCGTGATGTCTTCATTCAATCTCATCGACTACATACCTGCTACAGCCAACAAATGGATGATGACCGATGTCTTGAGAAAGCAGTGGGGATTCAACGGTTTCGTAGTTACCGATTACGCTTCTATCGCCGAGATTCTGCAGCACGGAACGGCAAAAGACATCCAGGAGGCTTCAGAACAGGCACTGAAGGCGGGTACCGATATGGACATGTGTTCCAACGCCTTCGTAAAGCATCTGGCAAAGAGCATAGCAGAAGGAAAGGTGAGCGAGGAGGATGTGAACATCGCCTGCCGCCGCATTCTGGAAGCGAAATATAAACTGGGCCTGTTCAGCGACCCTTACCGCTACTGCAACACCAAGCGCAGCAAGAGCGAGATTTATACCGCAGAGAACCGTCAGGCAGCCCGCGATGTAGCAGCAGAGACCTTCGTGCTTCTGAAGAACGAAGCAATATCCTGCCACTGAAGAAGGAAGGAAAGATAGCCCTGATAGGTCCGCTTGCCGACACCCGAAACAATATAGCCGGTACATGGAGCGTGGCTCAGGAACCATCTAAATATACCACCATCAAGGAGGCAATGGAGCATGCACTTGCCGGAAAAGCCACCTTATTATATGCCCAGGGAAGCAATATCTGGCGCAATCAGGAACTGCAGAAAAACGGCGAATCCGGCAAGCCGATCAACTGGGGCAACGAGGCTGAGATGAAGGCTGAAGCGCTGAAGATTGCTAAAGAGGCGGATGTGATAGTATGTGCTATGGGCGAAAGTGCGAGATGAGCGGCGAATGCGGTAGCCGTACCAACCTGGAGATGCCGGACGTACAACGCGAACTGCTTGCCGAACTCTTGAAAACGGGCAAGCCTGTAGTGCTCCTCAACTTTGCGGGTCGTCCTACGGTTCTTACTTGGGAGAAAGCCCATGTACCAGCCATCATGAATGTATGGTTTGGAGGCTCAGAGATGGGCGATGCTCTCTGCGATGTCATCTTTGGCGACAAATCGCCATCGGGTAAGCTCACCACTTCGATGCCTAAGACTACCGGTCAGGAGCCTCTCTACTACAACCATCAGAACACCGGACGCCCTGTAGCAGACGATAATGAGAAGTTTGCCAAGTTTGCCAGCAACTGCCTGGATGTAAGCAATGGTCCGCTCTATCCTTTCGGTTACGGTTTGAGCTACACCTACTTTTCATACAGCAACTTCCGCCTGAGCAGCCAGGAGGCCGGCATCAGCAATGAGGAGGCTACTGAATGGCAGGATGGCAAGAAGATTACAGCTAGCGTCACCGTTAAGAACAATGGCTCCCGCGATGCCGACGAGATTGTGCAGCTCTACATCCGTGACATGGTAGCCAGCATCTCCCGCCCTGTAAAGGAACTGAAAGGCTTCCAGCGCATCCATCTGGCAGTAGGTGAAAGCAAGGAGGTAAGCTTTGATATCACCCCAGATATGCTCAAGTTCTACAACGCAGATCTGAAGCACGTGATAGAACCTGGCGACTTCCAGATTATGATAGGAACCAACAGCAAGGATGTAAAGACATTGAAACTGAACGTGAAATAAACAAGAAAAATCGCCCTGCAAGAAGCAAAGCTTAGCTTAAAAGATGCTTACTTCTTACAGGGCGATTATCATCTACTGAGCCTACTCCAACAGAAGGCTCGGATATGGGGATTCTATCCTTCAAATTACTTAGTCATCTCGAAACCTACACGCATACCATCGTAATTATTGGCGATAGTACCGAGAGCGCTGAGGGTAGAACTGCCCTTGAGGGCACCCATGGTCTTGATGAGGTTGAGCAACTTTGTCTGGTCGAAAAGCAGGCTGATGCCGTTGGTAGTCTTCGTAGCATAACCCGACATACTCAAGAGCAAGCCCTTCATCTGAATGGCATGAGTCTTCTCATCAAAAGTATAATTGCCCTGCCATGACTTGCCATCTATCTTGGCAGCGAAAGTTCCATCAGTTTTGAAGGTGAAATAGGTGTTTGAGCCGCTGAAACCAAACTTGCTGTAATACTCACCCAACTTCTCCTCTACCTTGTTGGCAGCAATCTCACCGCCAGCCTTTGCCAGGAGATTCTCAGAAGTAAAGGCGCATCCCGGCTTGCTGTACTTCCAGGTATGGGCACAGAGATCCTGCTTGCTGAAGGTACCTGAACCGATTACATTATTCAGAATACCATTGATAATGCTGCTACCTGCAGAGCTGCTGCTGTTAGAGCTTCCGCCCATCACAGCACCCAAGATACCAGCTATGGCAGAGCCTGCATTGCTGGTTGTACTGGTAGAAGCGGCGGCATTGCTGGTTGCTGTTGCAGCAGTTGTTGTTGTCGCTGCTGTAGTGTTAGATGCTGAGGAAGTTGTTTTCTTTGTAGAAGTCTTCTTGGTCGTAGTCTTCTTAGAAGTCTTCTTTGTTGTCTTCTTAGTCGTTTTCTTAACCGGCATCATCTCAGACATTGAGGCATTGAGCGCTGCCTCGTTCATAGCGCTTGCGTTGCTGCCAGCTGTGCATGCGAGCACGAGGGCAGCCAAAAGAAATACTTTTTTCATTGCTTTCTATATATTTATTTTTATCACTCTTATTTATAAATACCCAATACTTCCTATTGTTCTTTCGGGTGCAAAGTTCGCAAAAAAATCGGAAATATGATAAGAAAAATCCCTATTTCGCGTATGAATCTCCCTAAAAACTCAGCATTTCTGCTCTTTCTACGTTATTATAGACGATTGCGATGACAATTCGTTTAAAAGATAATGAAAAAAACGTTCAGGAAATACCAATTATCATTCTTTGGGGGGAAACTGTTCAAACGATTGCACATTTTTTGACATAAATCAAAAAATAACGAATAAAACACGCATTTTCATGCATTTTGTACCTAGAAATAGGTAGAAACTTCTATCTTTGCAAGCAGTTAACAAATATCAATAGGTTATGAATGATTTAATTAAGGTAAATTCAGAAAATCAGAATCAGGCTATCGATAGATGCCAACAGATTCTTCAGGATCGCCGTGAGGCTCTTGCTTCTAAGGCAAAGAGAAGAGGTTAATACTCTTCAGAAACAAGAAGTAAAGGAGGAAAGATGGTGCTCTTATACAATATAAAGACGCATCCTTTCTTTTTAAAGAGAGATTTTTCGAAACGACTCTTAAATGATGAGTTTCAAAAATTTTGGGAAAAGAAAAAAACGTAAAAATCCCGTTGTCAGCCATCTGGCTTGTACAACGGGATTTTTACGTTTATTATATCAAGTCCGAGATTTACTTCTCGTTCTTCACTGCCTTCATGATAATCTCGAAGTGATTACCACTCTTCAAGATGACATTCTTCAGGAAGTCTGAAATCTCAGATGCTTTCAGATTCTTCACCATCTCCTTGTAATCGCTATGAGTATCAACACCCATACGCTCGTATGTGCTCAACGCACCAAGCCAATAACCATTAGACTTCTCGCTAACAGCAGCCTGCTTCAGGAGAATCTCCTTCACCTTCTGAAGGTCTTCTGCATTTGGCTGGGCGATAGTCTCATCCATACCCTTGAAGAAGTAAGGAATAGCGATATCCGACTTCTCTGGGTTCAACTGAGCCACGGCTGTAATAGAGATGGCAGCCTTATTATCATAATCGCGAAGCAAACCATAGTTTGCTCCTGCATGATAAGCAGCGCTGAGTTCCTCACGGATAGTACGCAAATACTTCATCTCCAAAAGGCGGGCTGAAACATCAGCAAGAACCATATACTGCAAGGTGAATGGAGCCTTGGTATACCAGATCTCTGTTGCCTGGTTCTGTGGGTTCTCCATTGCCTTGGTAAAGACATTGCTTACCTTACCATTAGCATAAGGAATCTGCTTGTTCTTCAGCTTGAAGCCATTGTTTGGCAGACTGGCGATATACTGCTCGATGAGTGGGAGGAGAGTCTTCTCATCATAGTTACCTACGAAATAGAAGGTGAAGTCCTTGGCATTGCCGTAGAACTGCTTACCAATCTCCAGGATACGGTCGTAGTTGATATCCTTTATATCGCTTGCCTCTGGCACACGGGCAAGTTTGCTACCCAAATAGAGGGTGCTCTGAACAGAATCCTGATATACGAGGCTTGGGTTGTTGCTCTTGTTGGCAAGAACAGTAGCCATCATACTCTTCATATTGTCGAAGCTCTTCTGGTCCTTGCTTACTGCTGTCATCTTGAGATAGATGAGCTGCATCAGGGTTTCGATGTCCTTAGGAGTAGAATTACCCTTCAAACCATGATTGAAAGGACTCAAGCTGAACGAAACGCCAGCCTGCTTACCAGCCAAAGCCTTATCAAGCTCATTGCTTGAGAAATCGCCAAGACCACTAGCATCGAGCACATCTGCTGCAAATGCAGCATTCAGGAAGTCTTCCTTGCCGAAAGTAGAATAGCCCACATTGGCTGAAGCTGCGAAAGCAATCTCATTGTCCTTGAAATCGGTCTTCTTCAATACCACCTTAGCGCCATTAGAAAGAGTCAACTCCTTGAAGCCCAACTTCTTGTTCTCGACAGTCTTCTTAATTTTACCAGCCTTAGGAGCCTGAGCGATGAGAGGTTCCTGCTTAACATTATCCACATAAGCCTCGAGCTTCTCAGCACGTACCTGCTTTACAATGGCAGCAAGTTCCTGCTCTGTAGGATAAACGGCACCAGCCTGCTCGCGCATCATTACCAATGATACAAGGTTGGTATCGCTCTGGCAAACCAACTGCTTGGCATAGCTGTTGATAACCTCAAGAGGCAAGTTTGGAACTACCATCTTCCAGATCTGGCTCTCCTCTTCTACTGACGGAATAGGCTCGTTAGAAGTGAAGTTATCCACATACTGGGTGGTAAACTGCTCGTTCTTCATCTTATCCTTGTTGGCAAGAGCCTTGTCAACCTGGCTCATGAATTCATCCTTGGCACGCTGATACTCAGTAGCTGTGAAACCGAACTCATGCATACGCTGTGCCTCGCGGAGAACAGCAGCATAAGCCTCCTTAATCTTTCCTGGCTTAGCTACACCGGTAAGGGTGAAAGCATCCTTAGTGCTTGAAATCAGGTATGAACCGTCACCGGCACTTGCCTGGAGATATGGACAGTCTGGCTCCAATGCCTTCTCAGCATAACGGGCAGCAATCATAGAAGAAATCACGTTATCCATGTATCCCTTCAGGAGATAGCTTATATTGCCCTTCAGAGAATCTGGCACAGCATTGTGCTTCATATAAACCTGGAAGAGATCAACCTGCTGCTCCTTATCCTTGTCGATAACGTAGATGGCAGAATCATTATCAGATACTTCTACCTTCTCAACCTTAGCGGCATTCTTAGGTACCTTGATACCAGAGAAGAGTTCCTTAATCTTAGCTTCGATATGATTTACATCTACATCACCCACGATGATAATAGCCTGATTGTCTGGACGATACCATTTACGATAGTAAGCACGGAGAGTTTCTGGCTTACAACCATCGATAACGCTCATCAAACCGATAGGGAAACGGTAGCCATACTTTTCGCCCTGATAGAGCTTAGGAAGTGAACGCTCTATCATGCGCTGCTGACCAACGATACGCATACGGTACTCATTGTGTACCACATCACGCTCGCTCTCGATAGCATCCTCTGTAAGACTGATACCATTACTCCAGTCCTTGAGGATAAGCATACAGGAGTCTACGGCTGTTGTACGGGTAGTAGGAACATCTGTGAAGTAATAAACAGTCTTCTCTACTGATGTATAGGCGTTAAGATTACGGCCATACTGTACACCGATGCTCTGCAGATAGTCCTGCAAAGAGTTGCCCTTGAAATGGTCGGTACCATTGAAGGCAAGGTGCTCCAAGAGGTGAGCCAAACCGCGCTGGTCATCATTCTCATTGATAGAACCCACTTTCTGTGCGATGTAGAAACTGGCTACATGCTCAGGATAACTGTTGTGACGAATGTAGTAAGTCAATCCATTATCAAGACGACCTATCTTCACATTCTTGTCTACCGGAATAGCTGGCATCTGCTGTGCCATCGCTGTACCTGCAGAAAGGAACAGCACAACTGCTGCAAAAATCTTTCTTAGTTTCATCTGATTTTAATTATTTATATATTTATTTTTTTTCTATATCATTCTTTCTTTATACCTTATTATATATATCATGCTACTTAACAAGTTCGCCTATATATAACGACAAAACCTGTGACATGGTTACCGTCTGCGATGCAAAATTAAGAAAAATAAAAAAGATTTGCAAACATTTTAGAGAATATCTTTCCGATGTATGCAAATCTTAACCTAAAACTAACATTGGAGACAGAAAAACAATCCTAACCTACATGAAAACTCTTCATCCATGAACCTCTGAAGAGGCGGATAAGGAAGAGGATTCCCCTGAATGTGAGTTCGGTAGCCATTGCTATCCATACACCCTCCAAGCCATAGCTCTTGGAAAGCGCATAAGCCAGGGTAAGACGTACCAGCCACATGTACCGAGATTGATCATCGCCGGTTTCCTGGTATCGCCCGCTCCTACACAAACACAATAGGTCACGATGCTGGCTGCAAAGAATGGTTCTGCGAAAGCTCGATGCGCAAACAGATGGTTCCCATCTCACGGATACTTTCTACCGGAGAAAGAACGCCAATCATCTCAGGAGCAAAGACATACATCACCACTCCCATCACAGCCATCACTGCCATTCCCAGTCCTACTGTCATATAAGCAAAATTCTTGCACAAACCTACTCGCCCTGCTCCATGCGTCTGTCCCACCAGAGTAGTAGCCGCATCACCAATACCATAGCCCGGCATATAGCAAAGACTCTCAGCAGTAATAGCAAAAGAATGGGAAGCAATGGCTATATTGCCAAGAGGTGCCACAATCATGGTACTCACTATCTGCGCCCCGCTCATCAATATGTTCTGTATGGCTATCGGAATGCTGATTTTACAGGCATTATGAACATACGACCTGACCCAACGGAAACGGACATGGTCCTGACGGAGATTCAGTATCTTATTCTTGAAACCTGCAATATAAAGATTAGGCAGAGAGATGCAGACATAAGCCATCGCCGTTCCTAAGGCAGCCCCCACAACACCCAATTTCAGGATATAGATAAACAGGTAATTGAACACCACATCGCAGATGCAGATCAATACTGCCATCACACTAGGTGTATGCATATTGCCCGCCGATTTCAGCATCATTTCGGATATATGATAAAGGAAAACAAATGGCAGTACCAGACCGTATATCAGAAAATAGCGAGAGGAATTGGTGGCAATATCAGCACCTCCACCCACCAATAAGGCAGATAAGAATGAATGCCGACACAGAGAAGAGAAACAAAAATGCTGAACGCCACACCGCAAATCAGCGCATGGCGAAACACCTGACGGGCATTTGCAAAATCATTGGCTCCGATAAAATGAGCCACCTGTACTGAAAAGCCTGTAGCCGCTGCACTGAGCAAACTACCAATAAGCCAGGTAGTTGACTCAATCAATCCGATACTGGCAGAAGCCTCTGCTCCCAGATGACCCACCATTGAAGCATCGATGAAGAACATCATCACCGTAGAAATCTGAGCCAACATAGAAGGTATACTCAATCCTACAATAAGATTGAGTTTCTCGCGCCGATTCATCTCCCTACCCAGGCGAATCGACTCCATCAAATAATCTGTCTTCTTGCTATAAAGCATAAATTAATTTCTCATATATCGCTCATACAAAAAAATATGTGCATATATCATTTCAAACATATGCACATACTTTTTCTCTTAATCTTTATTCTTATTCAGTAATCCACTTCTTGCCAGAAACTCTCTTATAACTCTTGAGTACCATCTCAAAACGGAGCATTGAATAGCCTTGGATTGAAGAATTACCGCTCGCTCCATAAGCCAGCTGGTATGGAATGAATACCTGCCAATGATCGCCCGGATGCATCTTGAGCAATGCGGTGGTAAAGCCATCGATAAATCCACCGGCTACACTACGGGTAGGATTAGCTGTAGCTGCATCAAAAGTACCCGTAAAACTCTGGTCGAAGACGTAACCTTCCTTATAATTATCAGTAGGAATGTAACGGCCACGATAGCTCACCTGTACCGAATCGGTAAGGATTGGAGAAGTTGTACCCTCTCCCTTCTTCAGAACATGAACGATGATATTATCGCAATCCTTATAAGTAAGGGTCGCTAAATTACCATTCTGATCTTTGTTCGGAGTCTGGTTTTCGAACGTCCAGTTCTTATAAACGTACCAGCCGTTAGCTTCACCCATCTTTCTGGCATAAGCCAATGTATCGGCAAAAGCCTGCTCGTTACGCTCCTGCCAGTTGGCATATTCCGAGACATTATCATCATCTTCGCTGCATGATGACAGCGTGATTACTGCCATCATGAGGAAGAAGAAATATTTCAAACTCTTAAGATTCATCTAAATGTATTTGATTAATTAGAAGTTCTTGATTTCCTTGCCAAGCTTCTTCAATACGCTAGTGATGCTTACGCGCTCCTCGATGATGCTGCGAAGATCTGAGATAGCTACGCGCTCCTGCTCCATGGTATCACGATAACGCAGAGTTACCTTATGATCGTTTGGAGTCTCGTGGTCTACGGTGATACAGAATGGAGTACCGATAGCATCCTGACGGCGATAACGCTTACCGATAGAATCCTTAGGATCGCCATAGTGAGTATTAAAGTGGAACTTCAGCTCGTCTACAATCTCGTGTGCCAACTCTGGCAAACCATACTTCTTATCCAATGGGAACACAGCACACTTAACAGGTGCCAAAGCCTCTGGCAAACGCAAAACAACACGTGTCTCGCCATTCTCCAGCTTCTCCTCGCAGTAAGAGTGGCACATTACGCTGAGGAACATACGGTCTACACCGATAGATGTCTCTACATCGTAAGGTACATAGCTCTCGTTCTTCTCTGGATCGAAGTACTTGATAGAACGGCCGCTGTACTTCTCGTGCTGAGAAAGGTCGAAATTGGTACGGCTGTGGATACCCTCTACCTCCTTGAAACCGAATGGCATCTTAAACTCGATGTCGGTAGCAGCATTGGCATAGTGAGCCAGTTTCTCGTGATCGTGGTAACGGTAGTTCTCATTACCCATACCGAGAGCCTCGTGCCAAGCCAGACGAACCTTCTTCCAATATTCAAACCACTTCATCTCAGTACCAGGCTGGCAGAAGAACTGCATCTCCATCTGCTCGAACTCACGCATACGGAATACGAACTGACGGGCTACAACCTCGTTACGGAAAGCCTTACCAATCTGGCAGATACCGAATGGCAACTTCATACGGCCGGTCTTCTGAACACTCAGATAATCAACGAAGATACCCTGAGCAGTCTCAGGACGGAGATATACCTTGCTTGTAGCATCGCTGGCAGCACCCATCTGGGTAGAGAACATCAGGTTGAACTGACGGACATCAGTCCAATTCTTGGTACCGCTGATAGGGCAGACGATACCCTCATCCTCGATAATCTGCTTCAGCATCTCCAGGTTAGGACCTGCATAGCCTCAGTATAGCGGGCATGGAGGTCATCAAACTTCTTCTGGTTCTCCAGAACACGAGGATTAGTTGCACGGAACTGAGCCTCATCGAGCTATCGCCGAAGCGCTTCTTAGCCTTGGCAATCTCCTTGGCAATCTTCTCCTCATACTTAGCCATGTGATCCTCGATGAGCACATCGGCACGATAACGCTTCTTTGAATCGCGGTTATCAATCAATGGGTCATTGAAAGCATCTACGTGTCCAGATGCCTTCCATACTGTAGGGTGCATGAAGATAGCTGCATCGAGACCAACAATGTTCTCGTGCAACAACACCATACTCTGCCACCAGTACTGCTTGATATTGTTTTTGAGCTCAACACCATTCTGACCATAGTCATAAACGGCAGCCAAGCCATCATAAATTTCACTACTTGGGAACACGAAGCCATATTCCTTGCAATGGCTTACAATTTTCTTAAAAACATCTTCCTGTGCCATGATTAAATCTTATTTTTTTCAAATTTTCGGCAAAGATACTCTTTTTTCTCGAAAAATTGTTGTATTTTTGCCATAAATTAATAAAATAAGTATTAAAAGCTATATATGAGCGACGAAATTAAAGATAAAAACGGTCTTGAAGAGGAAAAATCGCCAAATTTGGAAAATTCTTCTGCAGAATCTGAACAGGATGCTGCGGAAGATGCCAACGAGGAGATTTCGACCGAAGAACATTCCGATTATAAGCCGGTGAACCGATTCGATGCTTCTGCTGTACATCACCTCAGCGGAATGTATCAGAACTGGTTCCTCGACTATGCATCGTATGTGATCCTCGAGCGTGCCGTTCCTCATATTGAGGATGGTTTGAAACCGGTACAGCGACGCATCCTCCACTCTATGAAGCGCATGGACGATGGAAGATACAACAAGGTTGCCAATATCGTGGGACATACCATGCAGTTTCACCCTCACGGTGATGCGTCTATCGGAGATGCTTTGGTACAGATGGGACAGAAAGACCTGCTCATCGATACGCAGGGTAACTGGGGAAACATTCTTACGGGCGACCGTGCCGCTGCTCCCCGATATATCGAGGCACGCCTCTCTAAGTTTGCTCTCGACGTGGTTTTCAATCCTAAAACCACCGACTGGCAACTCTCTTATGATGCAGAAATAAGGAGCCTATCACGCTCCCTGCCAAATTCCCGTTGCTCCTGCACAAGGTGCCGAGGGTATTGCCGTGGGATTGAGCAGTAAGGTTTTGCCACATAATTTCAATGAGATTTGCGATGCTGCCGTCCACTATCTCAAGGGCGAGCCATTCCAACTCTATCCCGACTTCCCTACAGGCGGTGCCATCGATGTAAGTAAATACAATGATGGACAGCGAGGTGGTGCATTGAAGGTAAGAGCCAAGATAGACAAGCTCGACAACAAGACACTCGTTATCAGCGAGATACCATTCAGTAAGACTACAGGCAGCCTCATCGATTCTATCACCAAAGCGGTAGAAAAGGGTAAGATTAAGGCACGCAAGGTTGACGATGTTACTTCAGCAAATGTTGAGATTCTTGTGCATCTGGCACCAGGAACTTCATCAGATAAAACGATGGACGCACTCTACGCTTTCAGCGATTGCGAAATCAACATCTCGCCCAACTGCTGTGTCATCGAAGACAACAAGCCTGTTTTCCTCACCATCAGCGATGTGTTGCGCCACAGCGTAGACCGCACAACGGGATTGCTGCGCAAGGAACTGATGATCAGAAAGGGAGAATTGGAGGAACAGCTCTTCTTCTCTTCTCTCGAACGGATTTTCATTGAGGAACGCATCTACAAGGAGCGAAAGTTTGAGCAGAGTAAGAGTCAGGATGAGGTTGTTGCCTTCATCGATTCTAAACTCGAACCATTCAAGGACAAACTCTTTACTGCCGAAGTAGACGGTAAGGGTATGTAGAATATGCCTTCCATCGGGAAATTACCCGCGAGGACATTCTCAAACTCCTGGAAATCAAGATGCAGCGAATCCTTAAATATAATAAGGATAAGGCAGACGAACTACTGATGAAGATTAAGGCTGAACTTGCTGAGATTGAGAACGACCTGGCTCACATGACCGATGTTACCATCAACTGGTTTGAATATCTCAAGGGTAAGTATGGAAAGAACCATCCTCGCAAAACAGAAATCAGAAACTTCGATACCATTGAGGTGACTAAGGTGGTAGAGGCTAACCAGAAACTCTATATCAACCGTCAGGAAGGTTTCGTTGGTACAGGTTTGAAGAAGGATGAATTCGTATGCAACTGCTCCGACCTCGATGACATCATCATCTTCTATAAGGATGGCAAATTTAAAGTCACCAAGGTAGCAGACAAGATATTCGTCGGTAAGAATATCCTCCATGTTCAGGTATTCAAGAAGAACGACAAGCGCACCATCTACAACTGTGTTTACCGCGACGGCAAACAAGGCGATTACTTCATCAAGCGATTCAACGTAACCGCCATGACCCGCGACAAGTTGTATGACATCACCCAGGGCACACCTGGCAGCCGCGTCATCTACTTCACCGCCAATCCGAATGGAGAGGCAGAAATCATCAAGTGTACGATGGAGCCCGACCTGACGAAGAAGCGCCAGAGCATCTTCCTGGAGAAGGATTTCTCAGACATTCTGATCAAGGGACGTGCTGCCAAAGGTAATCTCCTTACCAAGCGCACCATTCGCCGCATCGGTCTGAAGAGTCACGGCCACAGTACGTTAGGAGGCAGAAAGGTTTGGTTCGACCCAGACGTAAACCGCATCAACTACGATGAGAACGGCCGCTTCCTGGGCGAATTCAATGATGATGAATCTATCTTGGTAGTACTCGACAACGGTGAATTCTACATCACCAATTTCGATGTCAACAACCACTACGAGGACAACATCATCCGCTTAGAGAAATGGGATGAGCATAAGATATGGACGGCTATCCTTTACGATGCCGACAATCAGGATATCCATACATCAAGCGATTCACGATGGATGCCACCAAGCGCCATCAGAATTTCATGGGCGAGAACCCTAACTGCAAGCTCATCTTGCTTACCGATACGGTTTATCCACGCATCAAGGTTACTTATGGCGGTGTGGATGCCATCCGTCCTGCCGAAGAAATCGATGCCGAACAGTTCATTGCGCAGAAGAGTTTCAAGGCAAAGGGTAAGCGCCTCACGACATGGAAGATTGAAAGTATTGAGGAACTGGAACCAACCCGATTCCCAGAACCTCCTTCTGAGGATAATGATGAGGAACCGGATGGTTCTGACTCAGAGAATGAAGGTAAAAACCTTGATCCAGATGCTGGCAAAAGCGAGCAACAGGTGATTGACGAACTGACCGGTCAGACCAACCTCTTCTCTGAAAAAGATTTCGAAGAAGACCAGAAGGATAAAGACTGGTTATCGAAGCAATAAAAAAGCGCTAAGAAAGCGAAAAAGAAAGCGCAAAAGAAAGCGCAAAGGAAAGCGCAAAGGAAAGCGCAAAAGAAAGCGCCAAGGAAAGCGCAAAAGAAAGCGCAAGGAAGCGCAAAAGAAGCGAGCAAAGAAAGAAGGCAGAAGCGCAAAGAAAGA
>ENA-OQDW01000012-OQDW01000012.1-human-gut-metagenome-genome-assembly--contig:-NODE-12-length-60315-cov-3.204626_pt1 | contig 60315 bp, 79 predicted proteins | sample MGYA00242784_ERZ504613 | MGnify/ENA primary metagenome ERZ504613 (study PRJEB26092, sample SAMD00036330) | human gut metagenome | host: Homo sapiens | study: EMG produced TPA metagenomics assembly of...
CTTGCAGATCAGTCTCCGTTAACTTGCAACGCCTGAGCGATATCCAGCCCTTCCGGCTCGCCGCCGAGCGCAGCCTTCATGCATGCTCCTTTTGTTTGTCAATGTTATAGACTAGCAGCAGGGCGACCGCCATGATCACGCTCCCAGCAGCATCAAAAGGATCGCCATGTTTTTCATCCGCTCCCCCACACCCGGGAGCTGGTTTGCGCCCAGCTTCGCCTCATATCCGACCCATGTCATAGAAAGAATGATCAAAGAGGCTCCCACCCCCTGCGCAAGCTTCCGAAACAGGGAGTAAAATGCGTAAACAGACCCTTCTTCCCGGTAGCCGGTTTGGAGCTGCTGGTAATCGGTGCAATCCGCTACCATGGCCCAACAAACCAGTTGGAAGAGCGCCCCGCCGAATTGGAGCACAATCAGACATACCATATATAGCGCGGGTCCGAGCATCCCATTGCGGGGCATTGGGATAAACAAAAACACGGAGCCGAAAACGATACTAATGAGCAGCGGAACCGACACCGCCAGCTTTTTGCCAAACCTGCGGACGATTTTTCCAACGAAGGGGATCATCACCACAGAGGAAATGGATCCGATCAGGTTGGCGACGGTGAGCAGCTGCGTGTTTTGAAAATAAATCTGATAGACCCATTTTGTGGTCTGCACATTCGAGGTATAAAAAACGAGCAGGGCAAAGGATGCAATGCACAGAGCAAGCAACGGGCGGTTTTTCAAAATCCGTTTGAGCGTCCTGAAATAATGGTAGGTCACCGCAGGCTGCTCTACCTGGAAGCGCTCGGTCGTCATTTTCAGGCAAAAATGATATGCAACAAATGCAACTGCCCCCATGATAAGCCCGATCCAGACAAAGCGCTCCCCGATGAGAGTATTGTTCTCATATACAAAAAATGGAAGCAGCAGCGTCACCAGACCCCCGGCGCCAGCGCCGATGCTTCGGTAGGTGGAAAGCTGCGTGCGTTCGTTAGGGTCTGCGGAGATCGCGGAATTCAGCGTGCCATACGGCACATTGACCAGTGTATAGAAAATATCCCACGCGAGGTAGGTAACCACGCATACAATCACACGCATGGCATACGATGCGTGCGGGATCGGCAGGAATGCCAGCGCGCCGGAGACGATCAGCCCAAAGGAGCCGATGCGAATCCACGGTTTATACTTGCTTTTTGCGCTGATGCGCCTGCTGTCCATAATCCCGCCCATAATCGGGTCGTTGACCGCATCCCATATTTTCAGGAAAATGATGATGATTGCCCAGGTTGCCTCGGTTAATCCGATATACTGCGTATAAAAGTCGGCCAGATATGCGGTGATGAGCGCAAAGCTCATCTGGCAGCCGAAATCGCCCAGCGCATACCCGATCTTATCGCGCATGCCGAAAGGGCGATCCGCTTGGCTCGCCGGAGCGGCGGTGGTTAACCGGTTCATCGTTTTGACCCTCCTCCTTCTTTCGAACAAAAACTGATACGGTTTGGCGCGGCAGCCTTATGCCCGTGTCGCCCGCTCCGCAGCGGCCCGTTTCGCCAGTTCTGACGCAAACAGCGCCTCATCCAGCGGGAGGGTGATCTCCTGATCCAGCCAGCTGGATAGATAGACCGCGTTTGACAGCGCGAGGCCGCGGATGCCTCCGCGCCCGGCGCGATCAGCGGCTCCCCATGCAACACCGCGCGGCTGAAATTACGGAAGATGTTCATATGCTGCCCAATCAGCCCCAAACGGACCGCATTGGTAAGGCTCCCTGTTGTTTTCCGTACGACAGTATGTGGGATCTGAGGCATAAATTTCTCATTCTGCCTATTAAAATCACTTTCCAATACCTTCAGCTTACAAAACGTCATCTTTTCCTTTAATAAATTTTGTTCAATAACAATTCGGCCGCCGTCGCCGGAAATCTCCAGCCGGTTTGTGCCGGATAGTCGTGTGTGGAGGTGACGAAAACGCCGCTCGCGCCGTTTTCATATTCCGTATAAAACGTAACGTCGTTTTCCACGTTGATTCTGCGATGCATGCCCGTTTTGGCATAACCGCGGACCTTTATCGGCATTCCGCCCAGCCACTGGAACAGGTCAAGCTGATGCGGGCACTGGTTGATCAATACGCCGCCGCCCTCGCCGCTCCACGTGCCGCGCCAGCCGCCCTGATCATAATAGGCCTGTGGGCGGTACCAGTTGGTGATCACCCAATTGATCCGCTTAAGCTCGCCCAGTTCGCCGCTGTCAATGATTCGTTTCGCCTCCCGGTAAAGCGTTGGTGCGCTGGTTGTACATAATCCCGAATACCTGCCCCTGTTTTTGCCGCGCAAGCTCGTTGAGCGCCCGCACAGCGCTTGTATAAACACCGGCCGGCTTTTCAATGAGCACATGCTTCCCTGCCTCCAGCGCCTCCATGGCAATGCCCGGATGGTCGTAGTGCGGCGTTGCGACGACGACCGCATCCACCTCCCCGCATGCGAGCAGCTCCCGGTAATCCGCGAAGCGCCGCACGCCGGGCAGCGCCTGCTCCGCCCACGCGAGCCGTTCCTCCGAAAGATCGCACACGGCGGCCAGTTCCCCGTTCTGATCCAGCCCCTGTTTGAGCTTCTTTGCATGCGTGCCGCCCATTTTGCCGATCCCGACAATTCCATATCTGACCTTATTCATATTGCCCTCCGATCTCCTCAAGCATGGATACCAAATTTTGATGCTGCCACGCAAAAACCTGCGCCCTGCTGACAGGTTGCAATCCCTTAACGCCCATCTCCCGGTCAATTTGCCGGAACACACGCCCCCTTCTGGTGTTGGTGGCAAAGGGGAGCAGGCGGAACGCCCTTTTCAGCAGCGCATATTGCAGCGTGTGTGGCTCCAGCGTCAAGAAGCCGCCATAGCCGGAGGCATTCAGATCCGCTAACAGCTCCGGAATCCGCCCCTCCCCTGTTCCCAATGGAACCTCGATCCCCTCCGCGCAATCCTTCATATGGTAATAGACGGTATACCGTTTGGTCTGCCGGTGCGCTTCCCACGAATCCACGCCGCACTGGATGTAGTTGGAGGCGTCATAGCACAGAGCGAACCCCGGATGGTTCAGGGTGTTATAAAGCGCGAGGGCTTTCTCCGGGGTATCCCCGTAAATCCTCTTTTCATTCTCATGGATCAGGGTGACGCCGCTGCCCTCCGCCAGCTTCAGGAAGCCGTTCACCTTTTCCGCCACGCGCTCCAGCAGACGATCCTCCCCCGCAACCTTTGCGGTAAAAAAGGAGAACACGCGGATATATGCGCATTCCATCTCCTGCGCGATTGCAAGCAGCTCCCTCAGCTGTTTCAGCTGTGCCTGATAGGCTTTTTCGTCCGTCAAGTCGATTTTCCCGATCGGAGAGCCGATGGAAGAGAGCTGGACGCCCTGCTTGAGCAAGGCCGGTTTCACATCTTGCCGAAATGACTGCAAAGAATATTGCGCAATATTTTTACCATTGACATTGCGCGGGCACAGGTAACGCATCCCCAGCGTTTGCATTGCTGCAAGCTGCTCCTCGAGCTTCGGGCTGACCTCGTCAAAAAAACCGGATATTTTGAACATAAATTTGCAAATTTCCTCCTCTCTTTCGTATAATGATTCAACTATATCAATATTGCTCATAAAAATCAAGGCGTTTGGGCGAGAACATTTACAGACCACTTTACTTTTTATGCATTCTTTTTAAGTTGTATCGGTTGAAACGCCGCAGACATTTCAAAAAAAACCGCCGTCCCCCAGCAATCTATGCTGAAAAACGGCGATTTTATCGCTAGAATTCTTTTTATCTGGATAATTCCTTTTTTATCCTACTTCATTCTTCTTTTCATCCAGCCTCTTCAAAAAACAGACCACACGATTTGCTTCCTGAAACCCTACGCTTAAGTGAAAATGGATGCTCCTCACATTTTCCGCCTCTGTGTCGCTCGCGAATTCCGAGCAGCCCCGCGCCCGCGCCCAGGCTTCACAGGCGCGCACCAGCTCCGCCGCCACGCCACACCGCCGAAACGCAGGTTCCACATAGATGCCCTCCAGATAGCCGACCGGGCTGGTGTACGCCCCCTCCACATAGTCGTGCCGCAGGCCGCACTGAGCGAACCCGATCAAGCTGTTCTCTTCCTGCGCTAAAAAAACGACGCCACCCGCCTGACAATGCTCCTTCAAATCAGCTTCCATCTCGCTTCTTGTATGCTCCGGCCAAAGCTTTAACGCCAGGCCAGCAGCGGCGGAGCGTTTCGTGTGATCTGTTGCCGCAACGATTTTCATCTCATCATTCATCCTTTTCAAAATCCCGGTACATCAGGCTCGGCTGAATGCCCGTATTGTTCTGGTATTTCCCGCTTGCATACAGGTCGAAATCCCCGCCGATATCGTGGTAATAAATCTGGCAGATCTCCACATCCGGGTAAATACGCACCGGCTGGATGCAGAAAATCTCCAGCGTCCAATAGCCCGCAAAGCCGATATCTCCGAACCCGGCCGTCGCGTGGATAAACAGGCCCAGTCGTCCCGTGGAGGAGCGCCCCTCCAGCATGGGTACATAGCGCTCTGTTTTGGTATATTCGTTCGTGCGGCCGAGATACAGCCGGTTCGGCTCGAGCACAAGCCCTTCCTCCGGTATGACGATGCACTCAGTGGGGTTGGCCTGTTTAATATCCAGCGTATTGCCGGTATACACCAACAGCTCGTTATGCAGCGAAAGGTTATAGCTGTTGGGGTTAACGCGCTTTGGGTCATACGGCTCGATGATGATATCAGAGCCGATGTGTTTTTGGATCGCCCTGCCGGATAAAATCATACGTTTGCTCCTCTCAGCAAAAATTGATAAATGTCTTTGCTCGCTTTTTGGTCAAATGATTCCTTCAACTGAAAAAGGCGTGCCACTTAGGCAACGTCACAAATGCGCCGTTGGAGGGGCAGTTCTCCGCCGTCAGTCCGAATTCCTCAACGACTTTGCGACTGTTCCAACCCCCTCCCGGATCGCACGCTCACAGGCCGGGAGGGCTTCCCTTCCGATTTCCCGAAGCTGATATAATCCCATCTCTCAGCTGCCTCTCCTACTTTTGGGCTCTCCAATTTCCCGCCAGCCATTGCGCCACGCCGTCCGCTTCATTGCTTTTGATCACCCCGGTTGCGGCCGCTTTTAATTCCGGCACGGCGTTTTCCACCGCATAACATTCATCTGAGCATTCGAACATCCTAAGATCGTTGATCGCGTCGCCGAAGGACACCACTCGGTCAAACCCCAGCAGCGCGCAAAGCTTGCGGATGCCATGCGCCTTGGTAGCCCTTGCCGGCATGATCTCCAGCCAGTATTCCTCCCGGTAAAGCTCCTGCTGGAACGTTACAGAAAAGCGCGTGTCTCCCCGCACCGCATTGTAAAGCGGCGAAAGCGCATCCTGCTCCCCGATACAGGTGATGTAAAACACCTCGCCCTGATAAAGCGCCGGTTCCGCACTCACCGCGCGGAAGCGCTTGTCCCCTTTCCGGCAGCTGAGATAATACCGCACGCCCTCGTTCTCCCGCTCCGGCAGCCACGAAACGCGCTCCTCGCCATCCAACAGCGCATACGCAAGGGCGCTCACCGGATGACGCGATAGATACCCGGCCAGGTTTTCGACCTCCTCCGGTGAAAAAACAGTGCGGGAAAGAACTTTCCCCGTTTGCGCATCCTGCAAAAATACGCCGTTGTAGGTGATAACCGGAAGCCTCGTTTGCAGCCCCGCCGCCACAATACGAGCAGAGTGCACGCTGCGCGCCGTTGCATAGGTGAAGGGGAGGCCTTCTTCGATCAGGAGGTTGAGCGTTTCCGCCGTATATGCACTCAACCGTGGCTCCCGGTTTAGAAGCGTCCCATCCAGATCGGAAACATAGAGTGTTTTCATATGGCCCGTTCCTCCCTCAAAAGTGCGATCACCTCATCGAGCCGTTCGCACTGCGCATACAGTAGCGCCTGCGTCGCCGCGTCCGGCTGCCACTGGTCAGGATCATCACTGCTTTTAGCCCCGCACGGCTGGCGGAAAGGATGCCGTTGCGTGAATCCTCCAGCGCCATGCAGTCCTCCGGACGCTCCCCCAACTCCGCGCAGGCCATAAGGTAGATATCCGGCGCGGGCTTGGAGGCGCGGAGCCGGTCCCCGCCGATCACCGCGTCAAAACAGGCTTCTACGCCCGCGCTTTCTAAGCAGCGTTTCACCTCATTCTCCCGGGTTGAGGAGGCAACCGCTGTTTTATAATGCCTTTCCTTTAAGTATGCAAGCAGTTCGTGCAGCCCGGGCTTGACTGGCACGCCGTGTTTCGCATAATAACGGTCAAAAAAAGCGCGGGTCAGGCGGTCGAGCTGATCAAAATCGACCTTTTCCCCAAAGGTCTCCCGCCAGATCTTGCGCGCCATGGGCAGGGCAAGCCCCAGCGTTTTCCGGTTCATGTAACCCGCCGGGCCGATGCCGAGCTGCCGCCCCGCCTCATCCCAGGCAAGAGCACAGAGCGCTCTGTGTCAAACAATCAGCCGTCCATATCAAAAACAACCGCCCGGATCATCTCATTCCCTCCGTTAATTCCCGCTCGAGCATTTTGCCGCATCAATGGCCAGCACGATCATCAGGCACAAAAGCACATCCTCCGGCTGCGCGATATCAATGGTGTAGGTATCCGTCCAGCGCAGCAGCTCCTTCTGCGCCGTCATCACCAGTCGGCCGGCATGGTCGGTCACGCGATAATCCCACTCAAGCCAGTCGCCCTCTACCTGCCAGCCGCCGCAGTCAAGCGTAAATCGGGGCTTGAAAAAGGTGAACTCCTTTTTGATCTGCCCCATGTACTGATCCCCAAGATACAGCGCAAACCGTGGCAGGAAGGTCAGCACCTCCTCACGCACGGTGCCGATGTGGTTCCCCGCCATATCCATAATCTCCAGCTTATGGCCCCAAGCCAAACGGCCCTCCACAGTGAATACGGTGTTGCCCGCCTCATCGTAGATATCGAAGCTGTCAAACCAAGAGAGAAAACGCTGTTTGAATAATAGACGCATCAAAATACCCCTTCCCGTATTCCATCAATCGTTCTTCCTGCCAAACATCAACCTGCACAATCGCTTGCCGGATTCCGTGCGAAAAATTCTGCGGGCAGCGCTCCACACAGCGCTTTCACTTGCCCCTTCCTCACAGAGGTTCACAAGGCAATCTGCTCCATAAGAATCTGGAAATCCACCCCGTCAATCCCGGTATCCGTCTGATGACGGCCGACAAGAAAAGCCACGCGGTCAATCACGTCCTGTGGAAAATAGAGCTCTTCCAGCATTGCTTTCGCCTGTGCAGGTTGGAGGCCAACATCATGCACATAGGCCGCCGCCTCCACGATAAAACGCGTGTGCGCGTCGATCCCTTCCGATACGGCAATCAGCCGCGCAAGGCTGTGCACCTTGAGAAAATGCTGAATGCGTTGGGGGTCGCCCTCATAATAGGCAATCATCCCATCACACAAAAGATCAAGCGGGCCCATAGCCCCATCCCCTTTCCTGTTCCTTTTTTAGCCAATGCCTTTATAGATAAACCCCAGGATTAAAATCAAGACGGTCAGCGGCACGTAGACAAGCTTCGCCGTTTGCCCAAAGGCCCGCGAAACCGGCTTTTTCCGCCCCTCATCCAGCTCCCTACGAATGTTATCCCAACCCAGCACATAATAGATCGAAACCGCGCCCAGAACTGCCCCGATAGGCACCACCACAATCGTGATGAAATCAAGCCAACTGCCCACACGCGGCTCCGCCTCCAAAAAGAGTCCGGCTGCGAGCGTGATCGCAGAGCAGATGAGCACCGCCGTTTTCCGCCCAAGGCCGAAATGGCTCTGCCAGCTTTCCGTGACGGCCTCAAACATATTGATCAGCGAGGTAATCCCCGCGAATGCCACCGAAATAAAAAAGAACACGGCAAAAGCCCTGCCGAACGGCATCCTTTGGAACACCGTCGCAGCGCGATGAACATCAGCGACGGCCCACGGGTGACATCCACGCCATAGGCGAATACGGCGGGCATAATGCAAGGCCGGAAAGCAGCGCCGCAAGTGTGTCGAACAATGCCGTGCGCAGGGAGGCCCGCGGGATATCCGCCTCTTTCCCCAAATACGCCCCGTAGACGATCATGCCGGAGCCGGTGATTGAGAGAGAGAAAAACGCTTGCCCCATCGCCATCACCCAGGTATCCACCCGCAGCAGCGCCCTCCATTCCGGAACAAAGAGAAATTTGTAGCCCTCTGCCGCGCCAGGCAGGAATGCGACCCACACCGCCAAGATCAGGAACAGCCCAAAAAACAGCGGCATAAGCACCTTGCTCACCTTTTCGATCCCCTTCGTTACGCCGAACATCAGCACAAGGCCCACCAGCACAACGATCGCCACATGCCAGGCACGCTTCCGAAGCTGCCCGAAGCCTGGTGAAAAAAGGCTTCCACGTCCGCAGTGAGCAGCTCGCCCGTAACGGAGCCTGCCAGGCTGCGCAGCACCCAACCGAGGATCACCGCGTAGCCGATGGCAATGCCAAGCGACCCAAGCAGCGGAATCCAGCTCAGAGCCGCGCCGAGCTTCTTTCTCCCCCTGCGCGCGAAGCAGTATTCGTAAGAGCCAATCGTCCCCGTGCGGGCCAGCCGGCCGATTGCAAACTCGCCCGAAAGCCCCACCCAGCCGAACAGGAACGTAAACAGAAGATAGGGAATTAAAAACGCCGCACCTCCGTACTGCCCGACTCGATAGGGAAACATCCAGATATTCCCGAGCCCGACTGCCGAGCCGACGCAGGCAATCACAAAGCCCAGCGAGGAGCTGAACGTTCCGTTTCGATTCCCTTTGATCTGCTTGTCTCCCATTTTCAAACCCTCTCTTGCCTCATGGAGCCGAAAAGCCCCTTCTTTTCATTCGGTTTTATCGTCAACACAGTCAATACATCATTCTGCACGCTGAATTTCACCTCGAGCCCGGCAAATTCCATGCCGTAAACTCTCTGGGGATCGGTATGATACGACGGCCGCGGATCCTGCGCCAACACACCCAGCAGCGCCTGTCTGTGCTCCTTTGGCACTTGCGCCAACAGTGGTTGCGAAACTTCCACTTTGAGGGGCCCGTCTATTTTTTGCCCGGCAAACCCGCCGCTGGCCTGTGGATAGCTATCTGCAAAGGGGAGATAGGGTTTGATATCCAGAATCGGCGTACCATCATCAAGTCCGCGCCCGAAACCAGCAGCACCTGCCTAGCGTTTCATCCCGCCGGATACCGTCCAGCCGGACGGCAGAGAGCCCAATTGGGTTTGGGCGGAACGGGGAGCGGGTTGCAAACACGCCCATGCGCGTATTCCCGCCCAGGCGAGGGGGACGCACGGTGGGCGACCAGCTCGCCCGCACTGCTTCAGAAAACAGCCAGATGAGCCAGATATGCGAAAAGCCCTCTATCCCCCGCAGCGCTTCCGGATTGCGGTATTCCGGCTCAAAAACAAGTTCAGCCTTTAGCTCCTCCACCAGCCCGCTCTGGCGTGGGATGCCGAATTTGGAAGGGAAATCGCTGCGGATGCGGGCGATGATTTTCAGTTCAGACACGGGATCCATGACATGCACCTCGCTATGTTACACTTTTTTGAATCAAAGTGGCAACTCCTGTGCAGGTATAGTACTTCGTTCTTCTCAATGATTTCAGCGCCCTCAATCCAGGCGCTTGCTCAAATACAGAGCCTTGTGCCCCACAAAGATTTCACACGGTAGCCGGCAGAAATAATCCCAGCCGAATTATAATACACATCCTGATTGGTTATTTCGTCTGTCGAAGTTGTTGCAAATTTTGCAACAGTTGCATCTTGCCGGAGCCCACCTTCTGCAAAAATGTTTCTGATGCGGCTTAATATCGTCGCTTTAGCCCCTGGAAAGCAAGGCAACCGTCTCCACATGTCCTGTCCTCGGAAACAGATCTACCGGCGTTGCTTCTCTGGTTTCGTACCCCTTTTCCCCAAACAGCTTCAAATCCCGTGCGAGCGTTGCCGGGTCGCAGGAGACGTAGACCACCCGCCGGGGCGCCATGTTCACCACTGTATCAATCAAATGCACATCGCAGCCCTTACGCGGCGGGTCAAGCACAATCACATCCGGCTGCACGCCTTCTTCGGCAAGCTGACGCGCCGCCAGCGCCGCATCACCGCAGAGGAACCGCGCGTTCGTGATCCTATTGAGCGCCGCATTGCGCTTGGCATCCTCAACCGCCTCCGGCACCGCCTCCACACCGATGACCTGTTTGGCCTTGCCCGCCATCGTCAGGCCGATCGTGCCTGTGCCGCAGTAGAGGTCGAGCAGCGTTTCTGCCCCGGTCAGCGCGGCATATTCCGCTGCCTTTTGGTAGAGCCGCTCCGCCTGAGAGCGGTTCACCTGATAAAAGGATAAGGGTGAAAGGAAAAAGCGCAAGCCGCAGAGCTCGTCTATGATCCCATCCTCTCCCCAAAGCGTTCTGCACACGGGGCCCAGCACAACGTTCGTCCGCGCCGTATTGCTGTTCAAAACCAGGCTTTTGAGGTTCGGCATTTCCCGCAGAAGCTCCCCGGCGAGCAGCTCCGGCTTCGGGATTTTATCGCCGTTGACCACTGCACAAGCCATCACCTCACCCGTCGCCTGTGCCTTGCGCAGATAGATATGCCGCAAAAGACCTTCTCCCGTTTCCTCGCTGTAAATCGGCACCTGATTTTCTCCGATCCAGCGGGCGAAAGCCCGCAAGGCGCCTTCAAACTCCGGCGGCTGGAGCCGGCATGCACGGCAATCCACAATCCGGTGGCTGCGCGGCGCAAAAAAGCCGATTTTCAGCTCTTGCGCCGATCCGCCAACAGGAAACTGTGCCTTATTACGGTAGCCATCCGTTTCCCCCGCTGCGAGAATCGGCTGGGGCGTAATCGTAAGATGCCCAATGCGCGAGAGCGCGTCCGCCACCGTTTTCTCCTTGAGGCGGCACTCCGCTTCATATGTGATATGCCGCCAAGCGCAGCCCCCGCATTGCTGGAACACCGGCAGTCAGGCTTTACACGATCCGGAGATGGGGTTACGATCTGATGAATCCGCGCCACTGCATAATTCTTTTTCACCTTAATAATATGTGCGGTGACGGTGTCGCCCAGCGCCGCATTCGCCACAAACACGGCCAGGCCATTATCGTGCCCAACACCGCTCCCTTCGGCGGTTACGCCGGTAATTTTTAAAGGAATCCGATCATTTTTCTTTAATTGATTCGGCATGGAAATGCCCTCCATTATCCGACCATATACGTCACATTTTCCGCAAACCGGAACACAGCTTAGTATACCACAGACGGATACCCGCCCGCAATGCACATCGGTTGCGCAGCGCATATTCCGTTGACAAATCTTTAAAATCCGTGTATAATGATCGTCGCATCCAATCAAAAACTTGTATCGAGGCGTAGCTCAGTTTGGTAGAGTGCTTGGTTTGGGACCAAGATGCCGCAGGTTCAAGTCCTGTCGCCTCGACCATCAAAGCGCGCCGGTCTCATTTTGAGTGGGTCCGGCGCGTTTTTTTCGAAAAGACATCCCTATGTCTGGTCTATTTATTTTGAGAAAGAATGGTTTCCCATGAAATTCTGCATTGATACCGCTCCGTGCAAGGTCTGATTCGGGCGAATTTGCACGGAGCAAAATAAACTTTAGCTGCCTCCACCCGCCCGCCGGGCCTTGCACTTTTATTTGACAACAAATAAAAGGGGGCAAGGTCAATATGAAATCAATTCAAACAACACTCAAAGAACTTCACACATTTCTCATCCTATGGATGACACAATCCTTTTCCGCGTTGGGCAGCTCGATGACGAGCTTCGCGCTGGTCGTCTGGTCCTACCAGCAGCAGGGATCAGCGCTGACAACATCGTTGCTCTCCATTTGCTCATATGCGCCGTATGTTTTGCTGAGCGTCTTCGCGGGCGCTTTGAGCGATCGGTGGGACAAAAAGGCCACGATGCTGGTAAGCGACACCTTTGCCGCTCTGTGCACCCTAACGGTGCTCATTCTGCTGCAGACAGGCCGCCTTGAAATCTGGTTTCTTTATATCATCAATGCATTGAATGGCCTGATGAATACCGTTCAGCAGCCGGCCTCGGATGTGGCGGTCAGCCTGCTGACGCCGCAGAAACACTATCAGAAGGTCAGCGGCCTGCGCTCTTTTTCCAATTCGCTGATTACGATCCTCACGCCGGTGTTTGCAACCGCGCTGCTGGCTTATACCAGCATTCAGGGCGTTATTCTGTTTGATTTAGGCACTTTTATTGTTGCGTTTGTCACGCTTTTCTTTTTCATTCGGATTCCGCAGCCCGCCAGGGAAGATACCCACAAAGAAGCTCCGCTGCGCGCCGCGCTGGAAGGGCTCCGATATTTGAAGGCAAACCTGGGGATTCTGCATCTGATCCTGTTTCTCGCCGTTATCAATTTTACCGCTTCCGTATTCAATGCCGCTTTGCCTGCCATGATGCTGTCCAGGCAGGGCGCGGGCGAATCCGCGCTGGCCCTGGTCAACACCTTTTCAGGCCTTGCGACACTGGCCGGAAGCGTCCTCGTCTCCGTCATGCCGCCACCCAAAAGCCGGGTGCGCGTCATCTGCAATTCCCTGCTTCTGGCCATGAGCACGGAGAATTTTTTCCTCGCCTTCGGGCGCAGTACGCCCGTCTGGTGTTTCGGCGCGATCCTCGGGTGGATCTGCATTCCATTCATGAACGCCAATATGGACGTCCTCTTCCGCACCAAAATTCCCATTGAGATGCAGGGGCGCGTCTATTCCGCGCGGAATACGCTCCAGTTTTTCACCATCCCGGTGGGGTACTTCTGCGGCGGGATTCTGGTGGACCGGGTCTTCGAGCCTTCATGGCTGCTCAGCCGCCCGGTGGCCTCTGGGCAACGCTGCTCGGATCGGGCAAAGGGTCCGGCGCCGCCCTGCTGTTTCTGGTGCTTGGCGTCATTGGGACCTTATCCTGCCTTCCTTTCGATGGGACCGGCAGATTTGGGCGCTGGAGTCATAGCAATCAATCACCCGCTATCTGGAATCGGGAGAGGGGGATTTCCTGTGCACCTGTCAACGTGCTGGTCAAGCCAGCCTCATCCGCCTGCAATATGGATTGCCGCTACTGTTTTTATCAAGATGAGCCGATAAACGCGCACACGGCTTTGCAGGTATGATGTCCCTAGAGACGGCCGAGGCTTTGGTTTCCACCGCCATGGAATATGCGGAAGGTGCTTGCTCCTTTCTGTTTCAGGGTGGGGAGCCGACGCTCGCTGGACTTGATTTTTACCGTAGCTTCCTTCAGCTGGAAAAGAAATATAGCAAGCCGGGCGTGGCTATTCAAAATAGCATCCAGACCAACGGCTATCTCATTGATGATGCATGGGCGCTTTCCTGCACGATAACCGCTTCTTGACGGGGCTTTCCTTGGATGGGCCTGCACAGATCCATGATTTCAACCGAACCGACCGAGCGGGCAAAGGCACCTTTAACCGCACAATGCGGGCTGCTCGTCTGTTGGAAAAGCATGGCGCGCCTTATAACATCCTTTCCGTCGTCACCGGGCAAAACGCGCGCTCGATTGAAAAAACTTATCGGTTTTTCGTGCGGAACGGCTTTCGATATCTACAATTTATCCCCTGCCTGGAGCCGCTGGGCGAGGAGCGTGGCCAGACGGGCTATCATCTCTCCTGCAATGAATATGAAACATTTTTGCTTCGCATCTTTGATCTCTGGCTGGCAGATTTAAAAGCCGGGCGCTATGTCAGCATCCGGCATATTGAGAACTGGATCTCTGTTCTCATGGGCCAGCCGCCGGAATCCTGCAATATGAACGGGCGCTGCTCAATCCAGTTTGTTGTGGAGGGGGACGGCAGCGTTTACCCCTGCGACTTCTATGTGCTCGACGAATGGAAGCTCGGCACAGTAAATCAAAACAGCTTTACCGAGATGATCAACAGTTCTAACGCGCGTGCCTTCATCCAGGCCTCTCTGGATATACCGCAAGAATGCCGTGCCTGCCCTTATCATTTTATCTGCCGCAACGGCTGTAGGCGCGATCGTGTCGTTGGATTGGATGGTAAAATCGGCCTTAATTTTTATTGTGAAGCGTATCGAAAATTTTTCAGCAAGCGCGCGCCCCAGCTCAACGAGGCCGTTCTCCTGATTCGTCGGGGGAAGGCGAGGTGGCAGTGACTATCCCCCTTGAAAAGGGCGCGTCGCATCATGCATGAATAAACGCAGAAACTAAAAAAACCGTTTGGGAGCCACGATTTATAGCTCCCAAACGGTTTTTAGAGGGGCCGTTGATTTTTCAATGGTCTATTTTTTTATGTAATTTTTTGTTCTATCCTTCGCTTTCGCTCATCAGAAGCTCTAGGGCAAAAACCTTGCCTGACACATCAAAATCAATGCAGTATACCGTTTCTTCCTGCGAAAAGTGGTTTTGGAACGGCTCTTGCACGATTTCCGGCGCGCTTGTTTCGCCCATAGGCCGCATGAGAAGGCTACCCACTCGGACGGCGTTCCCCTCTACAACCGGCTTCACCTGCGTGATAAACCGCTCCTTCAGCGATATAACCTTGCCAGAGAGTTGATCGGTCAGCAAAATTTTTTCCTCTTCAAAGCAGAAGCTTCTTCTGACGGATTCGATGCCGGGTATCCGATAGGCCTGTGTCATTTCAATTTCAAACACGCCGTCTTTCCACGCGCTTACGGAGCGGTATTTCGCGCCGTGGCCCTGCAACTGCCCATTGATGACCGGCACACTGTGCCCCCGGGACGAAGTACAAAAATACTGATAGCGTTTTTGATCATTAAAATAATCCTTCACATATTCCCCCGGGCCGAGATCACAGAGCAGCTGCCTTCCCCCGCTTACAACGATAAAGGAGCCAATATCATTATGATTGTGTGAAACGTCGTTTGACCCACCTTTTGCCGCAAATCCATAGGATGTCGTGCGGCGGATCAGCCACGCGCTCTTCGGGGCGTAATATGTCATCGTCCCAAGGGCTGCCTTCCCATCCTGCAAGCCATTGTATAAAAAGCAATCCAGCTCCAGGCAGAAGCGGTAGCAATGATCGTGAATCATCCCAGATTCAGGCGGCAGCGGGCCAATTGCATCCGGATACTCCTCCCGCAGGAAGTTGAGCAGGCCGGGATAATAGCGGCCGCGCTGCCCGCCGTCAGAGAAGCTGACGGTTACGCCGCCGCCCAAGCTGATCTTCTGATAAAATCCGGCGATTTCCTTGACCTTCGGGCGTTTGAAATAATTCTTCCTGCCATGGGTAAACTCCCTCAAGAGCCGAGCATAAACCGTGAAAAAGCCAAATCCATAGCTCCAATAATCCACGCCTTCCGCACAGATCCCATCCGCCGAAAATCCACTGAGAAAGCGCCGCATGGTAAACGCGATGCGTGGGCGAATCAGTGAGAAAAGGCGCGGGCGGCTGAGCATAAAGGTGCAGCCCACCGATCCCGCGCAAACAGCGGCCCAGTTGTTATTGCTGTGCTCCCACCAAAAGCGCCGATATAAAAACGGGCGGATGATCCGTCTGTTGATCTCCCAATCAATCCGCTCTTTCATCTTTTCATGCAGCCGGTCGCCCAGGAGATGGCGAATCATGCTCAGTGCAAACCCTGTTTCTGCACTGAACAGGTCAATGCACCCCGGATCCCGCCCGGTTCGCCACGCAATGTGCGCGGGTAACGCCCAGGTATATTCATCGCAAATGGCCCACACCGTATCCTGTAGCTGGAGGAGGTGCTCCCCCTCTTCCGGATACACCAGTGCCATAAGGCATATGTATTAAGCCGCTTTCGCCGTGCAAAATAGGCGGCCTCATATTTTTTCCGGCTCCCAGTTTCCTGATAGATGATATATTCGCTGAAGCGCACCGCGCTGACAGGCCCCTCTCTGGAAACAGCGCGGTAATCCTCCAAAAGCGCGCTCAGAAGCGGTGCATACGCTTTCTCCGCACGCACCGCCTCCCAAAGCCCCTTTTGGAACGCCTTTTCATAAAGCATCAAACACCCTCCAAACGCTCAATTGATACGGCGCCGCCATCCTGAGCAAAAGCAGGAATCAATTTTCCTCTTGCTCCTGGGCCCGTTGGAAGATGGAAAACACCGCTTCAATTGTTTCCAAATCCTCAACTGCCTCGTAGAATTCCTCTCCATCCTCCTCAGTCACTCGAAGAATCACCACTTCATTGGCAAGCTCTTCCTGCGTCGGCAGCAGCAAAACATAGCTCTCGCTCATAATCCAATAAATCAAGGAAGGTGAAAGAGATCTCATTGCCCTCCTCATCCGCCATGACGATTGTCCCGTCGAAATCGTCGCCTTCGCTGATCAGGTCTTTATAATCGTCCGCCATGTTTCAGCAACCCCTTTCTATTCGTTGGTTTTGCCGTTATCATACCCCACCGGCCCCGAAAAAGCAACCAAAACATGAGTTGAAAAAAGCGGGGCGAACCGTTATAATATTTTCTGACCGATTTCAAAAGCAGAGGATGACGAAATAACATGAAGCTTGGAATTCTAGGGTTGCCGAACGTCGGCAAAAGCACCCTGTTTAATGCCATCACCAACGCGGGCGCGCAGTCCGCAAACTATGCATTTTGCACCATTGAGCCAAATGTCGCGTGGTGGATGTGCCGGATGAGCGCCTCGATCGGCTCACAGAGCTCTATGAGCCGGCAAAAACAACGCACGCCACGATTGAATTCGTCGATATTGCGGGTCTGGTCAAAGGCGCGTCCAAAGGCGAAGGGTTAGGCAATAAATTCCTCTCCCACATCCGCGAAGTAGATGCAATCATCCACGTGGTGCGCTGTTTTGAGAATGACGATATCATCCATGTGGAAGGCAGCATTGACCCCGCGCGCGATATTGAAACCATCAACCTGGAACTGATTTTCTCCGACCTTGAAATGATCGACCGCCGCATTGAGCGTGGCACAAAGGCGATGAAGGGTGATAAGAGCCTGGCCAAAGAAGTGGAGTTTTTAAAGCGCGTCAAATCAGCCTGGAGCAGGCCAGCCCGCCCGCAGCGTAGAATGCAGCGAAGAGGAAAGGGCAATTCTAAGCGAGGTAGCGCTTTTAACCACCAAGCCTGTTATTTACGCCTGCAATATGGCGAAGAGGATTTTGCAAACAAAATCGACGCCAACAGCACGCTATCAGGCTGTGTGCGCCATTGCAGCAGAGGAGGGCGCAGAGGTGCTGCCCATCTGCGCGGAGCTGGAGGCGGAGATCGCCCCGCTCTCCAAAGAGGAAAAAAAGCTGTTTCTTTCTGATTTGGGGCTTGAGAAAAGCGGCCTTGACCGGCTGATCCAACGCTCCTATCATCTGCTCGGCCTCATCTCCTACCTCACGGCGGGTAAGCCGGAGGTGCGCGCCTGGACGATCAAGCGCGGCACAAAAGCCCCCCAGGCAGCCGGAAAAATCCATTCGGATTTTGAGCGCGGCTTCATCCGCGCTGAGGTGATTTCTTATGAGGATCTGATCGCCAACGGCTCGATGGCCGCGGCAAAAGAGAAGGGCCTCGTCCGCAGCGAAGGCAAGGAATATGTGATGCAGGATGGCGACGTGGTGCTGTTCCGGTTTAACGTATGACAGAAAAGGCGGATTCGTTTCAAACGCCCCCGAAAAGGCTGTGCACGGCAGCTTTTTCGGGGGCGTTTTTTTGTTTTATGCTAGTCATTTTTCAGCATTGGGAGCATCAGCGTGAAAATATCCGCCAACAAATCACGTTTTTCCGGGCTGATATTGCGCGTCAGCGTTGCCAGACGATCCATCGCCTGCGGGCCGCTTGCTTCACCAAAGAGCAGATAATCTGTTGAGGTGTGCAGCACTTCTGATATCCGTATCAGAATCGGGACGGACATCGCCTTCAAACCCCGCTCTAATTCATATACATAATGCGCGCTGACCTCAATGCGCTCTGCGAGCGCCTCTTGGGTCAGCCCATTTTTTTGCCGTTCGGCTTTGATACGTTTTCCAATCGAGACCAAATCCAATATCCGCACCCCCTCAGATAGGATATATCTATTCGATATAGCTTAGAACTATCCAAAAGATATATTAACTGTTGCAATTAGCTATATATCATGTTATAATGCCTTTATTAAAATCAGGGGAGGAAACAGATATGCCGGCTCGCCTGATCCGGCGAAAAAAAGAGACTATTTATTCGGATATTATCAAGCTCTTTTTCTTTTTTACGCCGTTTTTCTTTGGCCTTTTCTATGAATATGCCGCCTGCATTTGCGCTGTTGTTTTGCTTCTTCTTTTGCTATATCTAATAGATAGGCAAAAAAAGCTCTCCATTCGTTTCAACATGCTTCTAACGGCCTTGTTAGCGCTGCTGGCCGGCTATCTTCTAACGCCGTTCTGGGCTGTGGACAGCGGCATGGCTCTGCTCGGCTTTTTCAAATTTTTGCCTGCCGCTCTCTTCTGGCTGCTGCTCATGCAGCTTGGGCCGGAAGTGCGCGAGCGCCTGTTCCTGACCATTCCTGTTTCCGGCATTACAATGACGCTTCTTTCCTACCCCACGCGCTGGATTCCGGCACTAACGCCCTATTTCTACGCTTCCGGCAGGCTGGGCGGCTTTTTCCAGTATTCCAACTCCTTCGCCCTTTTTCTCCTGCTGGGGATCATCCCGCTCGCCTTTCAAAAAAAGCGTCGTTTCCTTTGCCTGGCCGGCATTCTGGTGCTGCTGTTCGGCATTTTGGCAACGGGCAGCCGCACGGTTTTTGTGCTGACCGTTCTTATTTTTCTTTGGCTGTGCCTGACGCGCAAGCGGCTGTGCATCCCGTTGATGCTCCTGCTCGCTGCCTGCGTTGCGGCAGCGCTCCTTTTTGTGGCCATCACAGGCAATCAAGATACCATCGGCCGCTTCCTAACCATTTCGCTGGAATCCAGCACCCTAATGGGCCGCCTGCTCTACTATCGGGATGTGCTGCCTGTGATTTTAAAACATCCGTTTGGCTTGGGCTACATGGGCTATTATTATGCCCAGGGCGGGTTCCAGACCGGCGTTTACGCCACAAAATTTGTCCACAACGAACTGTTGCAGTTCGCTGTAGACGTTGGATGGATTCCTACTCTCCTGTTCGCCTTTGCGTTATTGCGGCGGCTGTTGGCGCGGAAAACGCCAGCCATGCAGCGGATGCTTTTATTCGCCATCTGCGCGCATTCCATGCTGGATTTTGACCTCCAGTTCCTTTCAATCTTTTTTGTCCTTTTCCTTACGATGGACCCAGAGGAAGGGAAAGAGATCGTATGGCAATGGAAAAAACCGAATCGAAGGGCACTTTTTTTGTCCGCCGGCGCACTGGCAGCTGTCTGCCTGTATCTGGGGGCTGCCCTATTTGCAGGCTATCGCAAAAACGACGCGCTTGCCGCCCGGCTTTACCCTGGCTATACCCCTTCGCAGCTCGTCCTGCTCGCCGGGGCGCAGACGCCGCAGGAGGCCCAAGCACGCGCGGATAAAATTTTGAGCCGTAACGAATCCATTGCGCTGGTGTTGGATTGCAAAGCGCTGGTCAGCGCCACGCAGGGCGATTTTGAAACGATGGTGCAATATAAACGGCAGGCGCTCGATTGCGCGCCCTACGTGCTGACGGAATACCTCGACTATTTTCAGCTCCTGCGCCGGGCGATGGAAACCTGCCAAAAGCAGGGGGAGGCGGTGCGGGCTGCGTTATATGCAAAAAGACTTCTGGAAATCCCTGATTTACTGGATGCGGTGAAGGCACGCACCAGCCCGCTCGCCTGGAAAATTCAGGATCAGCCGAAGCTCGAGCTCCCGGAGGAATATGCGGCATACCTGAACAGTCTTCAGACGTCAGATGTCAGATAACAGAATCATATGGGTACGGCGCGCAGGGAAGGAGGGAACCATTTACGCCGCCCCTGTGAGATAAATTGAAAACTCAATTGGAGGTTGAAAGCATGAAGAGAAAGAAAAAGTTTCTGGCGCTCGTCCTGGCGGCCGTGATGCTGCTGAGCAGCATCACGATTGCGCTCGCCGTGACGACGGCGGAGGCACAAAGCCGGAGGCTTCGACACGCCAGCACCTGTGGAGCAGGTTTCTAACAATATTCCGGAATTAGGGGATTGGGCTGTCCTGAAGCACTATACTGCCAGTGAGGATTATCCGAATTCAAACCCGAATATTTTGAGCGGGGGAAATGACGGTGTGGCCGCGCTCTATCCCAACGGGGAGCTTTATTATATAAACGAGGCGGATGAGATCAAGCTCTCCGACCAGGCAAAGGACTATGCTTACGTGGGAACATCTATATACGTCGATCAGATCAGTATTTTGGAGCAGGATGGCACGCTTTGGAATTGGCGCTGGGAGGAAGGTGTCGAGGAGCCTGCGCGAGAGAAAGTGGCAGATAACGTCGCAGACATCTCCGACACCGGCAGCACCTTTTTGAAAACAGATGGAACGCGTTGGGAGTGGAGTTGGAAAGACGGTGAGGAAGGATTTAGCTGGCATCAAGAGAATCAGAATATCAAGGCAATTATCGACGATCAGTTTTATGTAAAAAATGACAATACCACATGGAACCGTTACAGCAACGAACAGATTGCCGATTTCGGAGCGATAGATATCGTTGAGGATTCCGTTCAAGATTCTTATAATGAGGAGTACGATCGGTGGAATTACGCTTACTTTTATTTTGTGGTGGACGAATCCGGAGCCGTGTGGAAAATTCGAGAGAACAACCCCTCAGACTGCCAAAAGATCGCCGAGGGCTTTGACAGCTGGGAAGGGACTGAGAATCAAATTTACGGATTCCGGACAGCAGATGGGTATTCCTACGATTTCGAAACCAATACCAAAGAGGCTTCCGCGCTGGATGCTGATAAAACCCTGTGGTTGACAGAGCAGGATACCCCGTCCCCGATTTTAAATGATGTCGAAGCATATCGGAAGAAGAGAAATGTCGGCTTTAACGAGGATAGCTACACTTATGCCTATGTTATGACGCGCAGCGACGGTTCAATCTGGGCTTATAACTTCAATGGCGTCGGCATGGATGTCGCCGTGATGATCAAAGCGCCGATTGGCGCGGAAAGCTTCACCCTCGCGACGTGAACCTCGACGGCAAGGTGAACACCACCGACGCGCGCCTCGCCCTGCGCGGCGCGGCCAAGCTGGAGGCCCTTACGCCCCAGCAGATACTTGCCGCCGATGTGAACAAAAACGGCAAGGCGGATACCTCCGACGCGCGCAAAATCCTTCGCGTCGCGGCGAAGCTCGATCAATTTTAAAAACGAACGGAAAGGAAGGTTCACCCCATGAAAAAAATCTCAAAACGGCTGGCATCGCTGCTCTGCGCCGTGCTCGCTCTCACCATGCTTTTGCCCGCCGCCTTTGCGGCGGAGCCCGTCACCGTAGCGCTCTCCTCCGTCAGCGGGCAGCCGGGCCAGACGTAACGGTAGACGTTACCATCAGCGAAAAATCCAACGCCGGCAACGGCAGCATGATTGTCAACTACGATCCGCAAAGCTCGAATTCGTCTCCTTCAAGGCCGGCGCGTTCGGCGGCCTTGCGGAGGGCGGGCTCTATCAGGAAAACGGCAAAGCCGTGCCCGGCAAGGTTTCCATTGCCTTTATGGTCAGTGGAACCCTTCAGGAGAAGGCAACGATCGGGCAGATCACCTTCAAAATCCTGAACGATTCCGGCAGTATCCCGCTGAAGCTGGAGATGAGGGAGCTTGTGGCCTACACGCCGGATGGCACGGAAACCGACCTGATGGATACGGTCAAGACGGAAAACGCCAGCGTTTCCATCAAAGCGCCTACAACCGCCCCTGCCACAACCAAGCCCACCACAACAGCGCCTGATACGACGAAACCCGCGGCAACCCAGCCCATTACGGAGAAGCCCGCTGAGAGCACCACGCGGAAACCGCCGTCAACCCCGGCACGGGCGAGGGCCCATCCTTGCTGCATGCGCTGCACTGGCCGCAGCAGCCGGCGCCGTGATCCTCTTCGCCCGCAAGAAAAAGAGCGCGTAAGAGGAACGCCTTTGCACCTTTGCACACGTGCCCATTCTCTTTGGAGGCCCGCTGGGGGGGGGGCAGGCCTATCCACACCTAAAAGCGGCATGGCCACAGGGCAGATTTGCCCTAAGGTCATGCCGCTTCCGCTTTTCAGAGGCCTGCACTTGTTGGAACATAGTTGAGTTGATTGCATAGGGATTGCCCCAAGCCCGCCAATTCGGTTTTTACTCCCCCGCCCGGTCGATCCGCTTTTTCCGGTCACTCCCTTCTTTTAACAGCCGTTTGAGCGTCTCACGGTCTTTCATTTCCAACGCCTCCCGATACTCCAGCAGGTGCCCAACGATACAGTCGAGCTCGCCGAGCAGCGCCTCCCGGTTGCAGAGAAACAGCTCCGACCACATCTCCTCGTTCAGGCGCGCCACGCGTGTCAGATCCTTATAGCTGCCCGCGCTGTAGCCATCGTGCTTTTCCGCCTCCGGGCTTTTGACATAGGCGTTGGATACCACATGTGCGAGCTGTGAGGTAAAGGCGATCATCCGGTCGTGATTTTCCGCGGTTGTAACCACAATCTTCTCAAACCCCAGAGAGAGAAAAAACGGTTTGACCGCTTCCGCCTGCTGTATGCTCCCTGCCTCGGTCGCACGAGCAGCATGCTCGCGCCCTGAAACAGCTTGGCCTGCGCCGCTCCATAGCCGGAAAATTCCCGCCCGGCCATCGGATGCCCACCGATCAAAACGATCCCCCGCTCCGCACAAAATGGCCCTAGAAGGTTACACACATATCCCTTCACGCCGCACAGGTCGATCACGATGCAGCCTGGCCGCATTCGATCTGCCTTCGTGCGGACAAATTCCACCGTCTGCCCCGGGTAGAGGGCGATCAGCAATAGATCAAGCGTTGTGAGCAGCTGGTCGTTTCCCGCAAAATCGACCGTGCCTTCCGCTTGCGCGCGGCAAAGCGTTTCGCCGTCAATTTCATAGCCGATCACAGTATGCCCTGTATATGCCTTGATCGCCTTTGCCATAGAGCCGCCGATCAGCCCAATCCGACGATCCCGATGCGCATCTGTTCCATCCTCCGCCGCTCCTTCTCCGCTTTAAATCGCAAAATTATAGAACTGAGTATAACACATGCTTTTTTAAAATACAAGGGCGCGGTGCATCCCTCTGCACCGCGCCCCTCGTCCAATAAGCAGGCTCATAGTTTGCTTTCATCATAGTGTGCCCGCACGCCGCCGATAAATTTTGGCCTCGTCCGTGCACAAAGCAGGTTCGCCTCCCCAATTTGTTTGACTGCAATGCGGACGGGAACCGCCACCCGCTTGAGATGCATGCCAATGAGTGTGCCGCCAATATCCATCCCCGCATCCGCGTGCACCTCTTCCACTGCCACAGGCTGTGCAAACGTTGCGTATGCCGTGGTTGCAAACGAGCCGCCCGCCTTCGGCTGGGGCACAACATTGACCTCCTCGTAGCCAAATTTCTGCGCTGCTTCCCGTTCGATAATAATCGCGCGGTTAAGATGCTCGCAGCACTGTGCCGCTAAATAGATCCCCCGTTCCTTCAGCACGGGGTAGATGCCGGCCAAAACAGCCTGCGCCGTTTCGAGCTTGAATTTGTTCCAATTTTACTGCCGCACACCTCGCTTGACGAGCAGCCCACAACGAACAGCCCGCCGCGCTCCAGCTTCGCCGCGTCGAGCACCTGCTCTACCGCCAGCTTTGCCTGTTCCGTAAGTTCTTCCAGCATAATTCATCAGACCTCTTCTCTTATGATTGATCAGCTTATTCTATCTCATTAAGCGCCTGCCGCCGGAAGCATTGAAAGGAATTCAGGACAGTTTCAGGCGGCTTTTAAAGCGCATTTTATCTAACGCGAGCGCAATGAGCACAAACAGCACTGCGCTGCCCGCAGCCTGGATCGTATTGGCCGGGATGCCCGCCGCAGGAACAATCCAGTTGCCCGTAATGATCGCCTCCGCAATATAGTATCCCGCACAGGTGATCGGCCATGCGCCCAGCAGGGCGAGCGCATTGCGTTTATTGAGCAGCTTTTCTTTTTTAGCGGTAAAAAGCAGCGCGATGCACGCTTTGATCACAAGCGTAAACGGCGCCCAGATCGGCGCGCCGGAAACGATATCCGCAAGCCCCGCGCCCACCGCCGCAGCGATGCAGGCATATGGCGTGGCAGCATGCTCGCCGCCAAATAAATCAGCGCATCCCCAAAGTGGAGATAGCCGCCGTTGACCCCGATCGGGATGTGGAACAAAAATGCGGTCATCACCGTAATCATTGCCGCAAAAAGCGCGCTGAGCACAAGCAAAAGCAGCTTATTGGTCTTTGATTTTACAGCAGTTTGTGTATTTGCCATAGAACAGTCCTCCTCAACGATTTCTGTTCTTACTATATACAAAATCTGTCTTGATGAAAATACACAGAATTCATAATTTAAAGAAGGTCAGTTTGCTTCTTCCAGCGCCTTTTTCGGTAGGGGAAGCAGCTTTTTATAGCGAGTCAGGAAAATTACAAGCGTTGTGCAGGAGGCCACAAAATCCGCTATCGGCTCAGAGAAATAGATCCCCGTTACGCCAAAAAAGCGCGGCAGGACGAGCGCCAGCGGCACAAGCAGGATCACCTTCCTGAGCAGTGCAAGAAAGAGGGATATTTTGGCCTGCCCAAGCGCCAGGAAAGTGGACTGGCAGGCAAGCTGCGCGCCAAAGATCCAGATTCCACCCAAAAATACCGGCATCATCCGCGCCGTCAGGTCGATAAGCGCCTGATTCGGGCTGAACAAGCGGGCCAGCGGATGGGCAAGCAGAATCGCAAGCAAGCAGGCAACTGCGGAGAAAGAGAGCGTAACCGTCAACAGCCGGTGGTAGGTTTGCCGCACGCGGGCATGATCCCCTGCGCCGTAGCAATAGCTCATGATCGGCTGTACCCCCTGCGTGAACCCATTAATCGGCATAACGATCAGTTGGAGTACACTCGTCAAAATGGTCATGCTGCCTACATACAGATCCCCTCCATAGCTTGAAGGCCGCTGTTGAGCGTGATGGTCACAAGGCTCTCTGTCGCCTGCATAATAAAGGGCGAAATACCCAGCCCACTACTTGGCCAATGATCCTCCAGTCGAAGCGGAGGTATTTTTTCGCACCGGGATTACCGTGCGTTTGCCCAGCAGGAAGCTGATCACCCACGCCGCGGACACCGCCTGCGAAAGAATGGTCGCCAGCGCCGCACCGCGCACGCCCATATGGAACACAAAGATAAACAGCGGGTCGAGCACAATGTTGAGCACCGCGCCGATCAAAACAGAAAGCATCGCCGTTTTTGCCTTGCCCTGCGCACTGATAAAGGTATTCAACCCCAATGCAAGCTGAACGAACAGCGTACCGAAGAGATAAATTGTGAGGTAATCCTGCGCATAGCCGATCACGTTTTCACTTGCGCCAAAGGCAAACAGAAGCGGTCGCTGAAAGGCGAAAAAAACAGCCATTAGGATGACAGAGAGGGAGAGCAGCGAAACAATACAGCTTCCCAAAATGCGCTCCGCCCCCTCATGATCCCGCGCGCCCAGCCGGATGGAGCCAACGGCGCGCCGCCCATGCCGACAAAGGCGCTGAAAGCGGCAATCACCATGATGACCGGCAAGGTCACGCCCACGCCGGTCAGCGCATATCCCCTATGCCTGGAATGTTGCCGATATAGATGCGGTCTACAATATTATAGAGCACATTGATGACCTGAGCCGCCACGCCGGGCAGGCCGAGCTGAAACAGAAGCTTGCCAAGCGGCGCGCTCCCAAGCCGGGTTTCGTTTGTCTGATCCATTTTCAATTCCTTTCTGAACAGAGTAATGCATTTATCGCCGTGTGCCGTTCTCCACACAAGGAGAACGCAGGTGGCATATCAAGAGGCTTCCCCCGTGCGGAAGCCTGCCGGCCCGCTGCGCGTTTCAACGCAAGCTCATGTAATCCGTCATATACTCCGCTTTACCCGCGCGAAGGAACACCCGCGGCACACGCTTGCTGATTCCGCAGATAATTTCATAATTGATCGTATTTGCCCGAGCGGCCAACTCATCCACGGTGATTTCCCCGCCGAATACGGTTACGGTATCCCCTTCCAACGCATCAGGAACAGCGCTCACATCCAGCATGCACTGATCCATGCAGATTCGGCCGACCACCGGCACGCGCCCCCCCCTAAGCAGCATTTCCGCATTGCCAGACAAGGCGCGCGGGTATCCGTCCGCATACCCGACCGGCACGGTCGCCAGCCGCATAGCGTGCGGCGTCACAAAGGTGCGGCCATAGCTGACGGGCACGCCCGCCGGCACCTCTTTGATCTGGGAAATCACCGTTTTCATCTCCATCGCAGGGTGCAGGGAAAGCGGGTCGCTCAGCTCAGGCGACGGCATCATTCCATAGAACAAGATGCCGGGCCGCACTAGATCGAGGTGCATCTCTGGATAATGCACGGTGGCGGCGGAATTGGAGCAGTGGCGCAGCTCAAAACAAACCTTTCTTCTGCCGAGGCGCTCTGCTATATCCAGGAATAAATCGTATTGAATCCGCGTATATACCTCTGCGTCTCCTTCCTCATCCGCACAGGACAGGTGCGTAAAAAGCCCCTCCGGATAAAGCCCCGGCAGAGCACATACCGCTTCGATGGCATCCACGGATCCCGCATCCTCCACATTATCCCGGTAGGGGAAGCCGATCCGAGTCATCCCGGTGTCCACCTTCACATGGATGCGCACCTGCACGCCATCCCGTTGCGCACAGGCGGCCAGCTGACGGCCGTAATTTTCATCAAAAACAGCCTGGGAAATTCCATTCACCGCAAGCTGCTGCGCATATTCCGGCGGCGTATAGCAAGTATCAACAAAGGGTTATCGAGCCCGGCTCGGCGCACCTGGATTGCCTCTTCCAGATTGGATACGGCAAACCAATCCACCCCAGCGCCGCTCATCTCCCGCGCCGTATATTCCACGCCGTGGCCGTAGGCGTCCGCTTGATAACGGCCATCACCTTCGCTTCCGGAGCAACAAAGGAGCGTATTTTTTGGTAGTTTCCGCGGATGGCGTCGAGGTCAATCTCCAGCAAGTGCGTTTCAAGAAATCATCCATATCTCAAAAATCCTTTCGGGGCGGCAGACCGCTCAAGGTTTTCGCTTGATATCCATATCAGTTTATTATAAACGCCTGTGCAATATCCGTCAATGTGCAGAGCGACGAAAAGCCGTTCCAACCGCATCAAAAGCCCTAGGCAGGCGCAGTCTGCAAAACGCGCTTCCTTTTTCTGCAATCTAACACAATGCCCAATTTTTCAGCCTTAATTTTTTGATGTTCTGCGTCTTTCCCGTTGCGATGCACTCTGTGAAGTGATAGAATAAATAAGATTAGGGAATCGTGCTCCTCGGTCAAGTGGTTCCCTTTCTGAACAATAAAATTTGGTTTATCAATAGACGACCATAAAATGTTGAAGGTGAAAAAATTGGATCAGAGAAACGACGTCCGGAATGTAGCAATTATCGCCCACGTTGACCACGGCAAAACAACGCTGGTCGATCAGCTGCTGCGTCAGAGCGGTATTTTCCGGCAAAACGAGCAGGTACAGGAGCGCGTGATGGACTCAAACGACCTCGAGCGCGAGCGCGGCATCACCATCCTTTCCAAAAACACATCCGTCCATTATAAGGATACAAAAATTAATATTGTGGATACGCCTGGCCACGCTGATTTCGGCGGCGAGGTAGAGCGCATTATGATGATGGTTGACGGCGTGCTGCTGCTCGTCGACGCTTTTGAGGGCTGCATGCCACAAACACGGTTTGTGCTGCAAAAAGCGCTCAACCTGCACAAAAAAGCCATCGTCGTCGTCAATAAAGTCGACCGCCCCGGCGCGCGCCCACTTGAAGTGATCGACGAGGTGCTCGACCTCTTCATTGAACTCGGCGCAGATGACGACCAGCTCGAATTCCCCGTTGTCTACGCTTCCGCAAGGGACGGCTACGCCTCCCTCTCCGCAGAGGCGCGCGAAGGGATATGCGCCCGCTGCTTGATTCAATTCTCGAAAACATTGCGCCCCCGCAGGGCGATTTAAACGGGCCGCTGCAAATCCGTTTCTCCTCCCTCGATTATGATGATTATGTAGGCCGCATCGGCATCGGGCGCGTAGAACGCGGCACGGTGCAGCACGGCCAGCAGGTTGCCCTGTGTAAAACGGATGGCACGGTGGAAAACGTGAAAGTTTCCCGCCTATATCAATTTGAGGGGTTGCGCCGCGTGGAGGTGCCGGAGGCGTCGCTCGGCGATCTGGTTGCCGTATCCGGCATCACGGATTTGAATATCGGCGAAACGGCCTGCGATCCGGAATGCATCGAGCCCCTGCCTTTGTGAAAATTGACGAGCCTACGATCTCCATGAACTTTATGGTGAACAACAGCCCCTTCGCAGGCAAGGAGGGCAAATTCGTTACCTCCCGCAATATTCGTGACCGCCTATTCAAAGAGGTGGAAACAAACGTCAGCATGCGCGTGGAGGAAACGGAAACGACCGACTGCTTCAAAGTTTCCGGCCGCGGCGAGCTGCATCTTTCCATCCTGATTGAAACCATGCGGCGCCAGGGTTATGAATTCCAGGTTTCCCGCCCGAAGGTCATCCTAAAAGAAGAAAACGGCAAAAAGCTTGAACCGATGGAATTGCTCATTGTGGAAGTGCCCGAGCAGTATGTCGGCCCAGTCATGGAGAAGATCGGTTCCCGCAAGGGCGAATTAGAAAATATGGGCACGCGTGACGGCGGCTCTACCCACTTAGAATTCAAGATCCCGGCGCGCGGCTTAATCGGCTACCGTTCGGAATTCATGACGGATACCAACGGCAACGGCATTATGAACCAACTATTCGCCGGCTATGAGCCTATAAGGGCGAAATTCAAACCCGCGAGCGCGGCTCGATCATCGTGCATGAGGCGGGGGAAACCACGGGATACGGCCTGTTTAACACACAGGAGCGCGGCCGGCTGTTCGTCGGCCCGGGTGTGCCGGTATATGAGGGCATGATCGTGGGCGAATGCGCTAAAAACGAAGATATCGTCTGTAACGTCTGCAAAAAAAAGCAGATGACCAACACCCGTGCCGCCGGCTCGGATGACGCGCTGCGCCTCGTCCCGCCGACGACAATGAGCCTCGAGCAGTGCATGGAGTTTATCAAGGATGATGAACTGCTGGAGGTAACGCCCAGCACACTCCGGCTGCGCAAAACGATTTTGGCGAAGGATCTGCGCATGAAAAAGCAATTTGGCAAGCACTGAACCCGCACCTCCACTTTCATAGAAAAGAGCGTTATTCATGAGCCGCATCATTGATTTTCACACCCACTGTTTTCCGGAGAAAATCGCCGAAAAGGCGCTTGCAAGCCTCTCCCACTGCTCCGGTGACGCGCTCCCCTTCCACAAAGGCACAGCAGAAAGCCTTTTGAAACAAGCCCTTTCCGGCGGAGCGGACGGCGCCGTGGTTTTAAATATTGCCACGAACCCGCGCCAACAAGCAAGCGTCAACAACTTTGCGATTGAAACCAACAACCGCTTTCCCAATCTGTTTGCCTTCGGAAGCATCCATCCAGAAAGCCCGGATGCCTTGATGAGCTTGTGCGAATCCACGAGGCAGGGCTCCTGGGGGTGAAACTCCATCCGGATTATCAGCATTTTTATGTGGACGAGGAGCGGATGCTGCCGATTTACGAAAAAATTGCATCGCTCGGCTTAATCACTGTTTTCCACGCGGGCGTGGATATTGGCTACCCGGATCCGGTGCACTGCACGCCGGAACGCCTTGCCTATATCCTTCCTGCCTTTGGGAATGCGCCGGTCGTGGCCGCCCATATGGGCGGATATTTGTGCTGGAAGGATGTGCTCCGTTTTCTCGCGGGGAAAGCGCTCTATTTTGATACCGCCTTCTCTTTCTCCCGCATGCCGCCGGATTGGGCGCGGGAAATCATCCGCACGCACGGCACAGAAAAAATTCTGCTGGGCAGCGACATGCCCTGGAGCGCTACCGGCCATGAAATCCGTTTTGTGAAAAGCCTCAGCCTGCTGCCGGAGGAAACAGACGCAATTCTTGGCGGGAACGCCTGCCGCCTGCTGCATGTAACTTGAATTCGTTCCCGCATGGCAAGCCGTGCGGGATTTTTCTTTTAAAAAGAGTGTGCTGCAAAGAAAAATCATGCAAAAATATTGATACTTCTTCCTTTTTCTGCGATAATAAATCAGATTGGTATCGTGTGCTTTTTGCCGCTTCCGGTAGGAGCCGCAGCAAAAGGGCGGCGCTATTTTTACCCGCTTCTATCCGTACGGAACAGATGGTTTTTATAAGGAGGAACTTCTTTGACTGACAATGAAAGGCTCGCCGAGCTGCTTTTTCCCAACATTTCTTGGACGCCGCAACAGTATGAGGAACAATATCCCGCCCGCCAACTTCCAGAAGGGGCGCGCGTGACGCGTTTTTCTCCAAGCCCGACAGGCTATCTTCACATTGGCGGCCTGTTTGCCGCCATGACGGCCCGCCTCACCGCGAAGGCGACAAGCGGCGTATTCTTCCTGCGCATTGAAGATACGGATAAAAAGCGCGAGGTAGAGGGCGGCGTCACGGCAATCGTCACCGGCCTTGCTGCTTTCGGTATTACGCCGGATGAGGGGATCACCGGGCTCGGCACGGAGAGCGGCGTATACGGCCCCTACCAGCAAAGTAAGCGCCGGGAAATTTATCAATGCTTCGCAAAGGAGCTGGTTCGCCAGGGTCTTGCCTATCCCTGTTTCTGCACGGAGGCGGAATTGACCGCCCTGCGGGAACAACAGGAGGCACAAGCGGTCAACAAGGCTACTATGGCGAATGGGCCGCCTGCCGCAATCTCGCTTTTTGTGAGCAAAAGCAGGCTGTCGAGGCCGGCAAGCCTTACACGCTCCGCCTGCGTTCCCCCGGAGACGAAAGCCGCCGCATCCTCATCGACGATCTCATCAAGGGCAAGATCGAAATGCCAGAAAACGCGCAGGATATCGTTTTGCTCAAAACGGACGGCATCCCAACCTACCACTTTGCCCATGCAGTGGATGATCACCTCATGCGCACCACGCATGTTGTGCGCGGCGATGAATGGATCGCCTCCCTGCCCATCCACCTCCAGCTTTTCAAATGTTGCGGCTTTAAGCCCCCAAAATACGCGCATTTTGCCCCAATCATGAAAGAGGAAAACGGCGGCAAACGCAAACTCAGCAAACGAAAAGACCCAGAAGCGGCCGTGAGCTATTATATCGAGCAGGGATATCCGAAGGAAAGTGTGATCGAATACCTGCTCACGCTCGCCAATTCCAATTTTGAGGATTGGCGCCGAGCAAATAAAACTGCACCACAGGCCGACTTCCCCTTTAACCTTAAGAAGATGAGCGCATCCGGCGCGCTGTTTGACCTGCAAAAGCTTAACGACGTGAGCAAAAACGTGATTTCCCTGATGACGGCGGATGAAGTTTACGACAGAGCCGTAAACTGGGCGCAGCAATATGATGAAGCGCTCTACCGGCTGCTCATGGCGGACGAAGCCTTTGCAAAGGGTATCTTTTGCATTGACCGCGGCGTAGCAAAGCCGCGTAAGGATCTTGCAAAATGGTCTGAAGTGAAGCACTTTGTGGCATATTTTTATGATGAGCTCTATCAGCCGGATTACGCATTGCCCGAAAACCTGACGGCTGCGGCCGCTGCGGAAATCCTGCGCGCTTATTTGGCCGTTTACCGCCACGCAGATGATAAAGACGCATGGTTTGCCAGGATCAAAGAGCTCTGCACTCCGCTCGGCTATACACCGAACGTAAAGGAATATAAAAAAGACCCGCAGGCCTTCAAGGGCCATGTGGGGGATGTATCCTCTGTGATCCGCATCGCGGTGACCTCGCGGCGCAACACGCCCGATCTTCATGCAATTATGCAGCTGCTGGGCGAGGAAAAGGTGCTTGCCCGCTTGCAGGCAGCGCTGAAATACTATGAGGAGGCTTGCAGCAATGGAAGAGAATAAGATGGAGCTTGCCTCCAACTTCATCCATGATTTTATCGATGAGGATCTAGCGGCGGGCGTTTACAGCCACGTGCAAACACGCTTTCCCCCGGAGCCGAACGGCTACCTGCACATCGGCCATGCAAGGCAATCTGCATCAATTTTGCCACCGCATTGAAGTACGGTGGCAAGTGCAACCTGCGCCTGGACGACACAAACCCTACAAAAGAGGATACGGAGTATGTCGATGCGATCCTAGAAGATATTAAATGGCTCGGCTTTCAGTGGGAGCACCTCTACTATGCGTCGGATTATTTTGACTTTATTTATGAATGCGCCATGCGCTTGATCGAGATGGGCAAAGCCTATGTGGACGACCTGACAGCAGAGGAAATTCGGGAATACCGCGGCACGCTCACCGAGCCAGGCAGAGAGAGCCCCTATCGCAACCGGCCTGTGGAAGAAAATCTTGACCTTTTCCGCCGCATGACCGCTGGTGAATTCCAAAACGGCATGCGTGTGCTGCGGGCGAAGATCGACATGGCCTCTCCAAACCTCAACATGCGCGATCCGGTCATCTACCGCATTGCGCACGTTTCCCACCACCGCACGGGCGATCAATGGTGCGTCTATCCAATGTACGATTTCGCACATCCGCTCTCTGATGCAAAGGAGGGCGTGACCCATTCGCTGTGCTCCCTAGAGTTCGAAAACCACCGCCCGCTGTATAACTGGTTTTTACAGGAGCTGGGTTTTGAAACCCCGCCGCGTCAAATTGAATTTGCCCGGCTCAACCTCAACTACTGCGTCACCAGTAAACGCAAATGCCTCGCGCTCGTCAAAGACGGCCTCGTCAGCGGCTGGAACGATCCTCGTATGGTCACGCTGAGCGGCATGCGCCGCCGCGGCTACCCGGCAGCCGCCATCCGCGATTTTTGCGAGCGTATCGGCGTTTCCAAAGCCTACAGTGTGGTGGATTACGGCTTGCTGGAATCCTGCGTGCGCGATCGGCTCAATGCGGACGCCCCGCGCGCCATGGCTGTGTTGCACCCGCTGAGGGTCATTATCGATAATTACCCGGAAGGGCAAACGGAAACGATCGAAGTGGAGAATAATCCTGATAGGCCGGAGCTCGGCACCCGCCATGTTACCTTCTCGCGTGAAATTTATGTGGAGCAGGAGGACTTTATGGCAGAGCCGGTAAGAAAATATTTCCGCCTCTTCCCCGGCAACGAGGTCCGCTTAAAGGGCGCTTATTTCGTCACCTGCACAGGCTACGAAGCGGATGACGACGGCCATATCGTTTGCCTGCACTGCACCTATGACCCTGCAAGCAAGGGCGGCAATTCCCCGGACGGCCGCAAGGTTAAGGGCACGCTCCATTGGTCAGTGCAGTTGACAGCATTCAGGCCGAGGTTCGGCTTTATGATCGGCTGTTCCGCACCGAAAACCCAGCGGATACCGATGCATTTGAAGAAAACGTCAACCCGGATTCCCTGATCACTCTGACTGGCTGCCGCCTGGAGGGTAGTCTTCGGGATGCAAAGGCAGGCGATACCTTTCAGTTTATGCGCCAGGGTTATTTCTGCGTTGATCCTGACAGCACGCAGGAGCATCCTGTTTTCAACCGCACGGTAGCGTTGAACTCCTCTTGGGAAAAGAAAAAATAACCCGCTGTTCCTTGATACTTTCAGATTGGAAAGGATCGTGCTCCGCCATGAAATATGCCGCCCGTGTTCTCACAGCCATGGTTGCTGCCGCAGCGTTCCCTGTGTTTTTCCTGGCCCCCCTGCTGAAACTGCGTTACTCCGTGATTTTAGCAGGAGAAAACGAGCTTGCGCTCAGCCTGAAGGAAATATTTTTTTCCGGCGATGGGCAGCTGCCGGCTGATAAGCTTTTCGCACTTGACGCAATGCAGCCATTAAAACCCGCCATCATCGCGCTGTGCATCCTGCTTGCGCTGGCGCTGGCCGTTGTGCTCATCCTCGTAATTTGTTCCCTGCTAAGCAGCCGCTATGCCGCCACAGCCGGCCTCTCTGGCATAGGTGCAATTTTCATGCTGTGTGCGCTGATCCCCATGCATAGGGTATCCACTATGCTGACAGATGGCTCCATCCTATCGGCACGCTACTCGCTCAATTGCAGGAAACCGGCGCTGCCAACGCAGGAATCCTTTCCCTATTACAGGGTGCCCCTTCAATTGCCGATGTGGCAGTTCAAATCCAATCTGTGGGATTCGGCGCGGCTTACTATCTTTCCCTCCTCATCATGATTCTATTATTGGTGTGGGGCCTAGCAATATGGCGATTGAAATCGGCGCAGAGAAAAGGCCGCCCCGTCGGTTGACGCCTAAAAAGAAAAGATAAAAAAACAGCATAAAAACAAAAGCAGCTAGGCAATGCGGAGCTTTTTTCGCATTGCCTTTTCTTCGTATACCCGTGCCGAATTTTTTCGCTGTGTGACCACCTTTTTTGGGCGAAAGCCAATAAAAGCTCCTGCAAAAGCGCTTTTATTGTTTTATTCTCAATATATTCTTCATTTTATTCATGCCATACCGCTTGACAGATAAAAAATTCTCTTTTACACTAAACCTCAGCGTCTTATCAAAGGAGGAGATTAAATGCCCGATATCATCACGATCGGAAGGGAATATGGCTCCGGCGGGAGTAAAATCGCCAAAGAGCTTGCAGCTGCACTGCAAATCCCCTTTTTCGATAAAAAACTCATTGAAATCGCCGCGAAAGAAACCGGCCTTTCTGAAGAATTCATTCAAGAAGCAGAGCAACGCCGCACCTCGAGCTTCTTATATAACCTCTCCTTCAGCAGCCGGAATTTGCCGGTATCTGATCAGGTTTTTATCGCGGAAGCTGATGTGATCAAGCGCATCGCAGCCGAAGGGCCCTGCGTGATCGTGGGCAGGTGCGCCAATTATGTGCTGCGTGATCAAAAAAACTGTCTGCGCGTTTTTATCCATGCGCCCATAGCTGACAGGATCCACCGCGCAAAAGAGGAGTACGGCATCCCAGCGGACGAAGTGCAGGCCTGTGTGCTCAAGCACGATAAAGCTCGCGCCGCTTACTATAACTACTTTTCCACTGGCCATTGGGGAAAATGCCAGGATTACGATCTCACACTGAACAGCAGTTCACTCGGCATCGAGGGCGCTGTAGGCGTCCTGCTGGATCTTATTCAAAACAGGAGGGCTCTCTATGAATGAAACAACAGCACAACGCCCCGCCGAAAACAAAATGGGCGTCATGCCCATCAACCGCTTGCTGATTACGATGTCCCTCCCCATGATCGTTTCCATGCTGGTGCAAGCGCTTTATAATATTGTCGACAGCATGTTCGTCGCCCAGCTAAGTGAAAATGCGCTGACCGCCGTTTCTCTCGCCTTTCCCGTTCAGAGCCTCATGATCGCGGTCGGCTCCGGCACAGGCGTCGGCATCAACGCGCTACTCTCCAAAAGCTTAGGGGAAAAGAATTTTGACCTTGCCGATAAAACAGCGGAGAACGGCATCTTTCTCGCTGTGCTCAGCTATTTGCTCTTCGCGGTTATCGGTGTTTTATTTTCTAAACCTTTTTTCCTGCTGCAAACGACCGACCCGGAAATTGTAGAAAACGGCGCTATTTACCTGATGCTCTGCTGTGTATGCTCCTTCGGCATGTTCCTGCAATTCACATTCGAGCGGCTGCTGCAATCGACTGGGCGCACATTCTATACGATGATCACCCAAGGCTGGGCGCTATCATCAACATCATCCTGGACCCGATCATGATTTTTGGCCTTTTAGGTTTTCCAAAGCTTGGCGTCGCAGGTGCTGCGCTGGCCACTGTAATCGGACAGATTGTGGCATCTATCCTTGCACTGCTTTTCAATATCAAGAAAAACGAAGAAATTACACTCCGCTTGAAGGGCTTCCGGCCTAACGCTAAGGTGATCGGCAAAATCTATTCCGTCGGCATTCCGTCAATTATCATGCATCCATCGGCTCTGTGATGACCTTCGGTATGAATAAAATTCTAATCTCCTTTACCTCCACCGCAACAGCTGTGTTTGGCGTTTATTTTAAACTGCAAAGCTTTGTTTTTATGCCGATCTTTGGCTTGAATAACGGCATGGTACCGATCATCTCTTATAACTACGGAGCAAGGAAGCCCGATCGTATGATGAAAACCATTAAGCTGAGCATTCTCTATGCAACGTGCATCATGATCATCGGCGTTGCGATTTTTATGCTAATTCCGGACAAGCTGCTTTCTATTTTTAACGCTTCGGAAACGATGCAGCAGATCGGCGTGCCCGCGCTGCGCACCATCAGCCTCAGCTTTGTTTTTGCAGGCTTCAGCATCTGCATGCTCTCCGTGTGCCAATCCTTGGGGCACGGTATGCTCAGCCTCTCTGTCTCCGTGGTGCGTCAGCTGGTGATTTTGCTGCCTACCGCCTATCTGCTGGCCCGATTCAGCGGGCTGAACGCAGTTTGGTGGGCCTTCCCCTTTGCGGAATTGTTTTCCCTTGCCCTGTGCTTGATCTATTTCCGCTACATTTACCGTAAAGAGATCAAGCCCCTTGGAAATGCATCGTAAACTGCGGAAATGTTATCCGCCGAAAAATCCGAAAAGGAAGGATTGGACTGTTAACGCGGCTGCTCACCGGCCCCTATTTGCACGGTGGCGTTTCTCCCCTGCACGCCCAGCTTCTTAAAATTCTCGAACTTTAAAAAGGGACTGTTGCAAAATGAAATAATTTTGCAACAGTCCCGCTAATTTTGCGTTTATGCATGTATGATGCAACGCGCCCATTCTTTTCATTTTAAATCCATTACTCTACTGCACGCCGGACAAAATCCACCATCGCATCAATAACCTCTTCCTCATCATCGGAAAGCATTCCTCCAAGGAAAAGCTTTTTCCGCTCCATATAATAATTCGACACAAAGGAAAATTGATACATCATCACAAGATTATCGAGCATAAAAGCAGCGGCCGCGATATCGAGATCTTCGCGCACACGGCCTTTCTCCTGATCCTCTGTGAGAATTTGGGCATATAGCTCTACCGTAACAGCTTCCGCATCACGCGAAAGCTGTTCGGATAGGCTGACCAGGCTTTGGGAAGAACAGTCCAGATAAATCTGGTTCATCTCTGGATACTGCCGCGCCGCATCACGCGCGATCGACAGCATCTCACGGAACGTCTCCACCACGCCCTGCTCGCGGTTTACCTTTGAGAGAAGCTGATACATTCTTTGCAGACAATACTCCATCACCTGCAAAAATAAATCCTCTTTAGAGGCAAAGTAGCTATACATGGAGCCGATGCTCACACCGGCGGCGCGAGCGATAATGTTGATGTTGGCAGCGTTAAAGCCTTTTGTGGCAAATTCATGGATGGCAGCCTCAAAAATGCGTTGCCTGCGCGCAGGCGATGTTGTTTCAAAGGGGTTTTGTTTTTCTTTTCGTCTGCTGTTTTCCATTGGAACCTATCTCCGTTCCGCTGGCGGGAGGATCCTGCTCGATTACCTGCCGCTTTCTAACCAGAGGCAGGCAAAACAGATCACATTTCCCGCAATTTCATCTTGTAGTACAATGCATCCCGCGCCGCGCGCGATCCAATGCAGATTCTCGCGGGCAGAAATAATAACTCTGTTTCTGCCCTGATGGAAAGAATGCCCGCCCGCGTGAAAAATCCACACGGGCGGGCCGCCTGACTGAGAGGAATAGGCAAAGCTTTCCCGTATCAAACGGGCTCGCCCAATTTCTCCGCGCCCTTAGCCCTTTGCGTAATCAGCAACCGCAAACATGAAATTGCCGATCTGGCCCGCAAATTCCGGCGCACCGTCCAGAATGAGCTTGCCTGCCTTCAGGGAATCCAGCATATCAGCCGTACCAAGCAGAATCCCCAATGCGTCATCATAGGTCGGGAACCGCATGTTGAAGAACGGCAGGGAACGTTTATAGGTCCCACGGCCAGCCTTCGAATTGCCCGCCTTAATGCGGATGTATGCAGATACATCCGGATGGCCGTCCACGCCGATGGCATAAACACGATCCGGACTCTGTAGCGCCCACTGATGGATTTCCTCATGCCCGGCTTTATTGAGCTGGCTGATGCCGCTTGTGACCAGATAGAAGAAGCACTTGACCATCAGCTTTTTCGTCTCCTCATCCTCCGGAGCCTCTGTCGCGCCAAGCAGCTTCGACATCTTTAGAAGCACCATTACAAAGGAGATAAGATCCGGCACATATTTCACCTTCAGGTGGAATTTGGGAATACAATCCGGCCCCATCTGGCCTTTAAAGAACTTATTCAATGCGGGAATGCTCTGGAATTCCAGCTCGATATGAGGGTTTCTCGTCAACCGGCCGGCATGAACAAGCCATTCGCCGCTGTTGATGACGAAGTGGGTGCCAACCTTTCCCTCCGGGCTGTCCGGATCCAGGGCACTTACCTGAATGACAGCGTGCGTCTTTTTAAATTTATCGCCCAGCTTCGGGATATCCATGGCGATGACTTTTGCAAGAGGCAGCGCGGCGTTCAGGAAGATTTTGCTGGAATACAAATCATCTTTCGTAATTGCCATTGATACAATCATCCTTTCCGCGGTTTGAAAAAACCTTCAAACCTTATACCTCGTCATCCCAGGAATCATCCTCTTCAAAGTCCTTATGCATGACTTCGCGGATTGCATCCATAATGCCGTTGGCATCAATGCCAACCATGGACATAATATCCTCATGCAGGCCGATCGGCGCGAATTTATCCTGATGGCCCAGTTTCTTGAATGCGCAGCCCTTGCCAAAATCGGCAATCACGCTCGCCACCTGGCTGCCCAGGCCGTTGATCACGCTGTGATCCTCCGCTGTGATAATGCGGCGGGTATCAACGATTGCTTCTGCACTGCTTCCACGTCAAGGGGCTTGAGCGTATGCATATCAAGCACGCGGATCTTCAGGCCATCGGAGGCTCCAGCGCCTTGGCCGCCTGCAACGCCTGATACACGCAGGAGCCGCATGCGATAACGGTCAGATCTGTGCCTCATGGACGGTGTGCGCCTTGCCGAGCTCAAAGCCATACTCTGTATCCTCATACAAAAGGCGGTCAAACCCACGATTGATGCGGATATAGACCGGGCCGGGCGTCTCATATGCGGCGCGGATTGCATTGACGGTTTCCATGCCGTCCGCCGGGCAGAGGTAGGTCATGTTCGGGAAGGTCAGCAGGCAGCCCATATCCACGATCGCGTGGTGGGTGGAGCCCGCCTGGCCAAAGGAAGTGCCGGCATGGCTGCCGATGATCTTCACGTTAACATTTTGATAGCAGATATCCGCATGGATCTGATCGGCAACGCGCATGGTTGCAAATGCGGACATTGTGGATACGAAGGGAACCAGGCCCGCCTTCGCCATACCGGCGGCGATACCGAACATATTCTGCTCCGCAATGCCGACGTTGAAGAAACGCTCAGGGAACTCCTTACGGAATACGCCGATCTTCGTGGAACCGGCAAGGTCAGCTGTCAGAGCGACAATTTCGGGATGCTCTTTTCCGAGATCGCACATTGCCTTTCCGTAGTATTCTGCAGTCGCCATCGCTTCAGAGCCGACTGCTGTATAAACAAGTCCTCCTGCCATGGTTACTTCGCCTCCTTCTCAACGCGCTCTATGCGCTTCTTATAATAGGCATCCAGCTCTTGGCGGCCTTATCGTGCATATCCTGATCAATCGCGCCGTAATGCCATTTAAAATCGTTCTCCATGAAATCAATGCCGCAGCCCTTGATCGTATTGCAGATGATCATCACGGGCTTTTCGGTCGCCGCGAGCGCATAATCGATGGCGTCGCAGAGCTCCTTAAAGTTATGACCGTCAATTTCCTTCACGTCAAAGCCGAAGGCCGTCCACTTATCCGCAAAGGGCTCGAGCTTCATTTCGTCCTCTGTCGGTCCATCCATCTCCAGGCGGTTGCGGTCAACAAAGGCAATCATGTTCGTGGTGTTGAACTGGCCGGCGGACATAGCTGCTTCCCAGTTAGAGCCTTCGTCGCACTCGCCGTCGCCCAGCAGGCAATAGGTGATGTAGGATTTTTTCTGAACGCGGGCGGCCAGAGCCGTGCCGACTGCGATAGAAAGGCCATGGCCAGGGAGCCTGTGGAGGCGTCTACACCCACAACCTTATTGGAATCCAGATGGACGCCCATCTTGGAATTCGTCAGGTTAAAGGTTTTGAGCTGCTCCGGATCGTTCCAGCCCAAGTCGCAGAGAAGGCCGGCATAGCCGATGCCGATATGGCCCTTAGAGAGGATGAAACGGTCGCGGTCCGCCCAAGTGGGGTCATCCTTCTTAATATTCATGTACTTGTAATAGAGCACTGTTAGGATATCCATCGAGCTCAGGCTGCCTCCGATATGGCCGCTGCCCGCCATGAGGGTGGTATCCAAGGCTGTGTGCCTGAGCTGATTGGCCTTCGCCTCCAGGTCAAGCCACTCCTGCTTTGTTAATGGCATGTGGAAATTCCTCCTTTATTTCGTGTTTCTATCCATCCGCGCTCCGCGCGGTTAGGTGCAATTCAGCCGGCCGCCTGAAAAGAGCAACCGGATTATCTCATCAATCAGCCGATCTCCGGATGATTCTTGCGCAGGATCTTAAAGCACTCCTCCGCCACTTCAATCGTATGGTTAATATCCTCATGCGTCAGGGACGCGTTGATGAAGTGGTTGTGGTGAGAGGTGAGGAAGATGCCGCGGCGCACCATATCGGCAACCCATTCCTGATGGAGCATTAGGGAATCGTCATCCGCAATGCGCAGGTAGAACAGGGAGGGCATTCCGGATGCGATCAGGTGGAAGCCATGCTCCTGGCCCGCCTTTACAAGGCCCGTCGTCAACTCGCGGCCGAGCTCGTCAAAGAGCTTGGGCGTGTTGAGCTTTTTCATCTTATTGATGCAGGCGATACCTGCCGCAAACGGCACGGCGCTCATCCAGTAGCTGCCCGTAAAGGTGATGCCGCTAACAACATCCTTCAGGGATTCACGGCCGCACAGGGCGGACACGTTGTAGCCATTGGCCAGCGCCTTGCAGAAGCAAATTAGGTCAGCCTTGAAGCCAAAATAATGGTCGGAACCTGCAAGATCCATGCGGAAACCCGCGCGCACGTCGTCAATAATGAGCACAACGCCGTTGTCGTCGCAAAGCTTGCGCACCTTCTGCCAATAGCCTCGTCCGGGAAGAAGTTGTCGTTGAAATTGCCGTGCATATAAGGCTGGGCAATCAGGCCGGCGATTTCGCCCTTATAATCGGAGAATAGTTTCTCCAGCGCAGGATAATCGTTAAAATTAACATAAAGGTTATTGGCGACCTCTTCCTCCAGCACGCCCGAATAATCGAGCTTCTGCGTCCAGGGAGAAACGCCGTGATAATAGCCGTTGAAGAAAACGATCTTCTTGCGGTGTGTCGCAGCGCGGGCGGTCATCACGGCAAGGCTCGTCACATCGTTGCCGTTCTTTGCAAAAAACGCCCAATCAGCGGAAGCGACCGTATCAACCAACAGCTCCGCGAAATCAACCATGATCGAAGAGGGGATCGTCACGCAGTTTTCTTTTTTAAGCTGTGCGAGCGCCGCCTTATCGACATCCTCATCACAGTAGCCCAACACGTTAGGGCCGTAACCGCACATGTAGTCGATATAATCGTTACCGTCCTCATCCCAGAAATGCGAGCCTTTCGCATGGAGGAATACAGCGGGAAAGCGTTATTGGGGATATAGCAGCCCTCGGACGGGCCCTGATGGCCATAAATGCCCGACGGGATGACTTTCAGCGCGCGGTCAAAAGCAGCGCGGCTTTTTCATAAGTATTTACTTTAAGCTCATTCCTGTCACCTCCTGAGTTACGCCAAATAGATGGACACACGGTCCAAAATCCGGTTGACGTTATCGATCATGTTTACCATACCGCTCATGGCGATAGAACCATCACAGATGCAGCCCATGGCGCTAACTTCACCACGCAGGAGCTGGCCCGCAATTTCAAGGCTGCCAAAGGTCATGGCCGCACGCGGCTTGTCGCAGCGGTCTTTAATTGTAACCATGTGGTGATTGCGCACGCGCAGCGTCACGCCGATATCGCCGTTCACGTTCATCGCGATGTCCCCATCCGGGATCAAGCCCGTGCTGAAAATGCCGCTCTTATCGTGGTTAGCCACCTGAGAAATGGCAACCGCCGCAGTATAGAGCGTCAGGCGTGTGCTGATTGCACGGAATTCCGGATCCTTCATGTCCTCTGGCTCCGGGCGCAGATACTTTGCCAGCAGATCGGTCAGCGGCACAAAGCTCTTAAGCAGGAACTTCAGATGCGCGAAGCCCTTGGAGGGGATCGGCGTCGTCGTGCCGTCAAGCAAGCCGTTAAACTTCTCGCAGGAGCTGAAGGGAAGCTTTACGTCGCATTTTTCAACGCCTTCCTCCATCCTGCAGCGCCCGTTTTTGAAGGTGATCGTGGCAGCGGGGCCCCCTTTCACCTCAAAGCCGATCGAAAGAGGCTTTTTGTTGGTCAGGAGCGCACCGGCGTTGGGATCCAGCGCACACAGATTCTCCAGCGTGCCGAGAACGCCGAACAGATTGATGTACGCCATGGTTTTGGTGTCGGTCGTTGTTAACAAGGTACCTTCCTCCTTTTTCGAGTGAGTGCTCATTCTATTACTATCGAAACATATGCGGGTTCCCACCCGCATATGAATTGAAGCCGATAAAGAACAGTATAGGCACGATCATCTCTGTATACTTGTTTGTTATTTTACCAAAATTCAATGAACATGTCAACGCACTTTCGTCATTCTGACAGTCAAAGAAATCGACTAAATTCTGTGCGGAATGACGAAACAAATCTTTGTTTTTTCTTTATTGTAATATTTTCTTCCTCTCTCCAAATTGGCATGAATGAATTTTTAGGTTAAACGGATTGAAAATCCTGATTACTTATTGTTTTTCAATTTTACAAAAAAGCCATCCGGACTGCAAGTGAATATTTCTGGGAATCTTTTTGCTTTTATCAATCTGTTATCCGATAAAACTGTCCGCTCAGGCCGGATTCCCGGGCTCCATGCTTGCAGGAATCTTCTTATAGCTTCGCAAGGACACCGGCCGTCCTAAGGCCTTTGTAGGCAATAAGGTGCGCTGGCCCTAGCGTGGCTTTTCCCAATTGCCTGAAAGCATCTCATTCCCATCAGAAACGGGGATAGCTGTTTTCACAGCCATCCCCGCCATCGTGTTAAAAAACAATTTTAATTTGCCTGATACATAACCGCACCGCCGGCCTGCTAAATAAGGATTAATATTTAATTAGGTAGTTTTCCAGTTCCCATTGGGAAACCTTGGTGCGGTAATCCTCCCATTCGGACTTTTTAGCTTCCAAGTATTTGGTATAAACATGATCGCCCAGAGCTTCCATAATAAAGGCGTCGCCTTCAAACGCCGCGACAGCCTCTTCCAAGCTGCCCGGAAGCATTTCGATTCCAGCGGCCTTGCGCTCTTCTTCCGTCATATGATAAATATTGGAGTCTGTTGATGGCGGCGGAGTCATGCCCTTTTCAATCCCATCGAGGCCCGCCATCAGGCAGAGCGCCATTTCCAGATACGGATTGCAGGCTGGGTCTGCGCTGCGCAGTTCCACGCGCGTGCCAGCTCCACGCGCCGAAGGCACACGAATCAATGGGCTACGATTTTTTGCGGACCAAGCGATATAAACCGGAGCCTCATATCCAGGCACCAACCGCTTATAGGAATTGACCAACGGATTGGTGATGGCGGTCATGCTCTTGATATGTGCCATGATACCCGCGATAAACTGATAGGCGGTGGCGCTGAGGTTGTTGACATCGGTTTCATCATAAAATGCGTTTTTGCCATCTTTAAACAAAGACATATTCGTATGCATACCAGATCCATTGATCCCAAAAATCGGCTTAGGCATAAACGTGGCATGTAAGCCATGCTGCTGCGCATAGGTTTTCACCACATATTTAAACGTCATCACATTATCCGCCGTGGGCAGAACCTCATCATATTTAAAATCAATCTCGTGCTGTCCCTCTGCAACCTCGTGGTGAGAGGCCTCGATCTCAAAGCCCATTTCTTCGAGCGCTAAGCAGATATCGCGGCGGCAGTTTTCGCCGAGATCCACTGGACCAAGGTCAAAATACCCGCCCTCGTCATTGGTTTTAGTGGTAGGCTTTCCATCCTCATCCACATGAAACAGGAAAAATTCGCATTCCGGGCCAACGTTAAAAGAATAGCCCATATCGGCAGCCTTCTTGATCGCCCGTTTCAGGATATAGCGCGGATCGCCCTCAAATGGCGTGCCGTCCGTCCGGTAAACATCACAAATCAGGCGGGCCACTTTGCCAAACTGCGGGCGCCATGGGAAGATCACGAAGGAATCGTAATCCGGGCGAAGATACATATCAGACTCCTCAATGCGGACAAAGCCTTCAATCGAAGAGCCGTCAAACATGCATTCATTATTGAGCGCCTTCTCCAATTGGCTAACAGTAATCGCCACATTTTTCAGTTGGCCAAGAATATCCGTAAACTGAAGGCGGACAAACTTCACGTTTTCTTCCTGTGCAATGCGGAGGATATCTTCTTTCGTATACTTTCCCATGACAATGCCCCTTTTCTAAAAAAATAAAAAGAGCAAAAGCATTCCATCCGGAGCGCCTTTGCTCTAATGCTATTTATTATATGCGCCGCACGGCGGCCTGTCAATTAAAAAATAGCAATTTTTAATTTTTGCTGTTTTTTCAGCGGAGGCAACAAATCCCCCTTGCCCTCCAGCAGCGTCATTTGTGCATCTCACCATACCGCAAACCCTTATTCCTGCCTATTATCCTCTCTCTGGGACAATTCTTGCACAACGCGGATCTCCATCACGCGCCGGCCGTCCGTTTTCGTTACTGTCACATGGAGGCGGCCATCCGTAAAACGGTCGCCTTCCACCGGAATCCGCCCCAGCTCTTCCATCACCCAACCGCTGACGCTGACATAATCGCGTTCTTCGTCAATGGAAAACAAATCAAACATATCCTCCAGATTTGCGCTGCAATCGATCGTATAGCTTCCATCCGGATTGAGGCGGAACTCCTCATTCACCTCATCGTGCTCATCCCAGATTTCGCCCACCAGTTCCTCCAGCACATCCTCCAGCGTTACAATGCCTGCTGTGCCGCCGAATTCATCCACCACCACAGCCATGTGAGTGGCCGCATGCTGCATCTGATTGAGTAGACGGGAAATCGGCATATTTTCCGGCACCCAGATCACTTCCTGCATCATCTCGGCCACCGGCCGCCCCTCGTCCCAGCAATAGGAATAGAAATCCTTTTCGTGGATTACGCCGCGGATATCGTCCAAATTTTCATGATAGACCGGTAGTCTGGAAAAATGATTTCCTTTAAAGATAGCCGCAATCTCCTCCGGGCTATCCGTATCCTCGACCGCCACGATATCCACGCGGGGCGTGAGAATATCCTCCGCGTTAAGATCGTGGAATTCGATCGCGGAGCGGATTAGTCTGCCCTCATGCGCATCAATGCCGCCATCATTCTCCGCCTCGCCGACGAGGGTCATCAGCTCTTCCTCCGTGATACCCGGATCGTCACCGCCATGAAACAGGCGCAGCAGCAGCTTTTTCCATTGGGCAAAGAGGAAATTGACCGGCTTGAGGAGCATAATGAAAAAGCGCAGCAGCGGGGCGAATGCCATTGCTATTCGCTCCGGCCTCTCCTTTGCCAGGCTTTTTGGGGAAATCTCGCCGAAAATGAGAACCACCACCGTCAGCACAATGGTGGATACCGGCACGCCCCTCTCCCCCATCCACCGGGTGAAAAGCACTGTTGCAATCGAAGCAGCGGATAGGTTCACAATATTGTTGCCGATCAAGATGGTCGAAAGAAGCCTATCGTAATCCTCCGCCATGCGCAACACCAGCCCCGCGCGCTTGCTGCCCGCCGCCTCTCTGTTCTTCAGGCGAATTTTATTAATGCAGGAAAACGCCGTTTCTGTTGAGGAAAAGAAGCCGGACATTAAAATCAAGCATAACAGAACAACCAGCAAGATAATACTGCTACTGTCCATTGAGGACCATCACTCCAATATCCATTTCTAATGGGATTTATTTTATCTGATTCTCTTCCCTATTTCAAGGATTTTATAACAAATCCAGCAAAATGAATTTTTGCTTTGTATCCGACCACCCGATTTCGGGCCAATCCCTCTTTTTGTGCAGAGCCTATCGCTTGAAGCCGCATTGCGCCGACACTTGCGGTTGATTCAGAAAAGAAACTATGATACGATACACATAAAGGTTTAGAGGTTATTTTGGAAAGGACGTGACAGCAATGCCGAAACGCAGCGACTATATTTCCTGGGATGAATACTTTATGGGGATTGCCCTGCTATCCGCCATGCGCAGCAAAGACCCTTCCACACAGGTGGGGGCGTGTATCGTCAACGCGCAGAACAAGATCATGTCCGTCGGTTACAACGGGCTCCCGCTCGGTTGCGACGACGACCTGTTCCCCTGGGAGCGTGAGGGGGATGATTTCAACACAAAATACCCCTATGTATGCCATGCGGAATTGAACGCGATCCTCAACAACGCCGGTCGGCCGCTCGATGGCTGCAAAATCTATGTAGCGCTTTTCCCCTGCAACGAATGCGCAAAGGCAATCATCCAGTGCGGCATCAAAGAAGTGATCTACATCTCCGATAAATATGCGGATTCCGTCGCTGTGCGCGCCTCCAAGCGGATGTTTGAAGCGGCGGGAGTCGCCTATACGAAGCTCACCGGCCTGCACGAGGAGTTGACGCTCAACTTCCGCGAGGAGGATATTTGACCTGCCGATTCGAGAGAGAAAAGAGGGCATCATGCAAAAGAAACAAATTTTATATATTGCTTTGGGGCTTTTTCTTATGCTTTTCCTGCTGTTCGGCGGCAAAGCCGCAAAAGCTATTATCCAGCCCCTGATCGCCCCTGCGCCCGCTGAGCGCCATTCAAAGGCGAAGGCGCGGAATATCACACTTCAAGCAAACGACTATGTGTTATTCGGCTCCTATCAGGGTGAGCCGATCCTTTGGCAGGTGCTGCGTATCCAGGAGGGCAAGCCTCTGCTTTGGAGCAGCCGGATTCTCTGCTTTAAGGCCTTTGATGCAGCCGGGGAGGATGCAGCCCTTCACAGGGGCGCGGACTTTGCCGCCCAGGGATCAAATCGTTGGGCGGATAGTTCTCTGCGGCAATGGCTCAACTGTGTGGAGCAGGAGGTGCCCTGGTCGCACTGCCCGCCTGCCGCACAGAATGTGCTGGACGGGCTGAACCCATATGCGGACGAGCCCGGCTTTCTGACCGGGTTTACCGCGCAGGAATGCTCGCTTTTGGCAGAGCGCAAAGGAGATCTGATTTTTCTGCTCAGTCAAAAGGAAATCAGCGGGTGGGTTCCCGCAGCAAAACGGGCGAAGCGGTTGACCCACACCGCGAGTGTAAGCGACCGCTCGCCTTATCTGAATCTCCCCATGAGCCCGGAGTGGTATTGGACCTCTACCCCGGCCAATTCCACCCGCACAGGCGTGGCGACAGTGACCACCAACGGCAGCTTTTATAAAGACCCGGCATACGACGGCCACACCGGCGTATGCCCTGCCGCCCTGCTCAAAACGCAAAATGTGAAGGCGTGCGGCAACGGCACGCAGGGAAGCCCCTATCAGCTCGAGGGGGCGGTTAGATGAAGCAAGAAAAGCAGCGTATCTCTTCCCTGCGACAATCTCCGTGGTTCCCCCTAGTAGGATACGGCGCGATATTACTGGCCTTTTGTCTTTTTTGTACCCGTCTGTTTTTCAAAACAGACGACGGCAATTTCACCGGAATTTTGCTCAGCCCGGATTTCTCCCTCTATGGATTTCTGTCGCAGCGATATCTCACATGGTCTGGCCGCACGGTGGGGGAAGCGCTTCTCATGCTCTTCCTGCGCGCGCCGCTGGTTTGCTGGAAGCTTGTCAATTTTGGCCTGCTATTCTATATCTCCTATTTCCTATGCCGGTTGTTTACATGGGCGGAGGGCCCGCTCCCGGCGCGTGAACGAATTTTGTTTGGTAGCGCATCCCTCTGGATGATTTTCTTTTTATCCCTCAATTCGCCTGCTTTTTGGTTTTCCGCCACGTTTTTCTATGTATGGCCGGCAGCGGCAATGCTTTACACGCTTTCCCCGCTTGTTGCGCTGCTGTTCGGCCAAAAAGTGCGCTGGCGCTGTTTACCGCTCTGGTGCCTCGCGGCAGTGCTCGCTGCCTCCCAAGAGCAATCCTGTGCGCTGACGCTCACATTTTTCCTCCTCCTACTTGCCGCTTTGTGGATGCGGGAGAAGCATTTCCGGCCCATCTTTCTTTTACAGCTTTTGATTCTCGCCGCGGAAACAGCGTGGGTGCTCCTCTCGCCCGGCGGCAGCGCCCGCACGGCGGCTGAGGCGGCTGCCGCCTATCCGAATTTTCCACAGCTTTCGCTCTTACAAAAGCTGTGCGGCGGATTGGTGAACCTCTTGGCGCACCAATTTTTCTATATCCAATTGATTGCTATTCTTCTGCTCGCCTTTTTAAGCATTGCCGCCCTCCAGCTTGCCCCGAAAAAATGGCTGAAAATTTTGCTTGCTGCGCTCAATGGCGTTCAGTTCTTCCTCTGCGTGCCCTTCAATATCCTCCTAGCTACAACGCGCGGTGGTTTTCAATGGCTCAACGCGGCCTTCGCCGAGCGCGCTTTCGATTGGGCCGCCTGCCTGGCGCTTGCGCTCGGTTTGCTGTGCCTGCTCGCGGATCTTGCGCTCAGCCTGTTTTTGTGGCTCAGGCGGCGGGATGCTGCCCATGCGGGCGTGTTATTGTGCATTCTGGCTGCCTATGCCAGCGCGATGACCATCAGCCTTTCTCCAACCATCTATTCCTCTGGGCAGCGCGTTTTCTTCTATACGGACATTTTGCTACTCGCCGCCATAGGTCTACTTTATTGCACGCTCCCGCAGACAAAGGCCGTCCGGCGGTTGCGCATAGGCGCTTATGGATATGCAGGCGTAAACTTTATATTGGATGTCATCCTCTTCACGCTTCTGGAGCTTCCCTGGCTGGGATGACGGAAAGGATTCATATGGGAAAAACATTGGTGCTCGCTGAAAAGCCCAGCGTCGCGCGGGAGCTTGCCCGTGTGCTTGGCTGCAAACAGAAGGGCGACGGCTGCTCCTAGGCGGCCAATATATCGTGACCTGGGCGCTCGGCCATCTGGTCACTCTGGCAGACCCGGAGGCCTACAGCAAGCAATACCAATCCTGGAGGCTAGAGGATCTGCCCATGCTGCCGGAAAAGATGCAGCTCGTCGTCATCAAACAGACCGCCAAGCAATTTCACGCGGTGTCTCACCTCATGCATCGGCAGGATGTCACTGAGCTCATCATCGCGACGGACGCCGGCCGCGAGGGAGAGCTGGTCGCCCGCTGGATCATGCAGAAGGCAGGTTGGAAGGGAAAAACAAAACGGCTCTGGGTCTCCTCCCAGACGGATAAAGCCATTCGGGAGGGGTTTGCCCATCTCAGGCCTGCCGCAGAATACGACAGCCTTTATCGCGCCGCTCAGGGCCGCGCAGAGGCGGATTGGCTCGTGGGCCTCAATGTGACCCGCGCGCTCACCTGCAAGCACAACGCACAGCTCTCCGCTGGGCGCGTGCAAACGCCTACGCTCGCGCTGATCGTGCAGCGCGAAGAGGAAATCCGCGCCTTCCGCCCAAAGGAATATTTCTCCGTACAGGCGCAGTTCGACGGCTTTCGTGCTCTCTACCGGGATGAAAAGGGCCAATCCCGCTTTTTCGACCGCGCGCGGGCGGAGCACATCGTTTCCTCCTGCGCCGGGCAGGCCGCGGTGGTCGCCCGCTGCATAAGGAATTAAAAAAACTGCCGCCACCCGCCGCCTACGACCTGACGGAGCTCCAGCGGGACGCCAACAAAAAATACGCCTATTCCGCCAAGCAGACGCTCTCGATCATGCAGCGGCTCTATGAAACCCACAAGCTTTTGACCTATCCGCGCACGGATTCCCGCTATATTTCCGACGACGTCGTGCCTACCCTCCCGGAGCGGCTGCGTGGATCATGACCGGCCCCTATGCGGCCTATGCCCGTGCCATCCTGCGCGCAAAGCCGATCCCCACGAAGGCGATCGTCAACAATCAAAAGGTGACCGACCACCATGCTATCATCCCACAGAGGAGCCGGCCGATCTCTCTGCCCTCTCTCCGGAGGAACGCAACGTCTATGACCTCGTGGTGCGGCGCTTCCTCGCGGTGCTCTCCTCTCCCTGCGGCTATGAGGAAGTGGATCTGGCACTCACCATCGGAAAGCACACGTTTTATGCTAAGGGGAAGACCGTCACAAATCCTGGCTGGCAAACTGTTTACGGTGCGCAAGCAGCCCTGGAGGAACCAGAAGCAGAAGAGGAGACGGAAAGTCAGTCCTTCCCCGTTCTTACCCAGGGCGCGAAGCTTGCCGTCAGGCAGGTCTGTCTCTCCCCCGGCCAGACCAAGCCCCCCGCGCGCTACACGGAGGCAACGCTTCTAACGGCCATGGAGCACCCGGGCGGTCAAGTGCAAGACCAAAAGCTGCGCCGTACGCTGGAGGAGACAAGCGGCCTCGGCACGCCTGCCACGCGGGCGGACATCATCGAGAAGCTGTTCGACGCCTTTTGCATCGAGCGGCAGGGCAAGGAAATCCGCCCCACCTCCAAGGGGCGGCAGCTCATCGGGCTCGTCCCGCCCGATCTGAAGAGCGCGGCGCTCACTGCCCAGTGGGAGCAGCGGCTTCAGCGCATCAGCAAAGGGCAGGAAAGTCTGCCCGCCTTCCTCATAGAAATGCGAAAATACGCAACCAGCCTCGTTAGGCAGGTGATCGCAAGCAACGCGGCCTACGTCCACGATAACGTCACCCGCGAAAAATGCCCGGATTGCGGCAAATTCCTGCTCGACGTTAACGGCAAACGGGGCCGGATGCTGGTTTGCCCGGATCGGGAATGCGGCTACCGTAGGAGCCTCTCTGTTCAAACGAACGCCCGTTGCCCCAATTGCCACAAAAAGCTGGAGCTTCGCGGCGAAGGGGAGCAAAAAATGTTCACCTGCATCTGCGGTTACCGGGAACGGCTCAGCGATTTTGAAAAGCGCAAAAAAGCGGCGGGCGCAAACAAGAGCGACGTTCGAAAATATCTGGAGCGGCAACAAAAGGAACAGGCCTCCCGCGGCAATTCCGCGCTTGCGGATCAACTCGCCAAATGGAAGGCCCGGCAGGAAGAAGATGAATGAAAGGGGCGGCTGTATGGAGATTCGGGAAGCCTCTTTTTCGGAAAAGAGGCAAATCATCCGGCAGCATCCGCACACGAAATCGTTTCTCAAGCGCAAGGGGATCTTATCTGTTGCGGCCAAAGCCGGGCGGCTGCTTGGTTTTGCATTTGTGCAGCGCAGGAAGATTACCACTGAGCCGCGTTTGACGGAGGATTTAATCCTGGTGATTGAAGTATTCAGCCAGCAGAGCGCTGCAAGGGGATCGCCAGCGCGCTCGTTGGGCATATAAAAGAACAGGCTATCGCGGCGGAAAGCTATCAGGTAATCGCCTATTATGCGCCGGATAATCTCCCCTCCCATAAGCTATGGATCAAAAATCAGTTTTGCGTGACCCCGCCGGATCCCAAGCTGGATCGGCATTTATCCAGTTGCTGTGCGCTCTATAAATGCTGCGTTTCGCCCGCGCACCGGAAGAAAGGATTGTCCTATGAAAATCATGATTGTGGAAGATCACCCTAAAATTCGGGAGGAGCTCTCCGCTCTGCTGCGCCGCTATGGGTATGAAACCTGCGCGCCGAGCAGCTTTGACCATATTGTGGAGGCCATCTTGCAGGAGGGAGCGGATCTGATCCTGCTTGATATTAACCTGCCGCTTTTTGACGGCTATTATATCTGCCGGGAGGTGCGAAAAGCCTCCGCTGTGCCGATCATCATCGTAACGAGCCGCGACAGCGAAACAGATGAGCTGATGAGCATGAACCTGGGCGCAGATGACTTTATCACCAAACCCTACAACACACAAATTCTTCTCGCCCATATTGCCTCTGTGCTCAAGCGTGCCTATCGGAGCCCAGAGGAATCGGCGGAGCTCTCCTGGAACGGCGTGTCGCTCATCCTTTCCCGCAGCGCTGCCCGCTGTGGGGACCGAGAGACAGAGCTGAGCAAAAACGAAACGCGCATCCTGCACGTGCTCATCCGCAACCGAGATACAATTGTCAGCCGCGATGTAATCATGAACGAGCTTTGGCAATCGAACGAATTTGTCGACGACAATACGCTCACCGTCAACATCAACCGCCTGCGCAAAAAGCTTGCAGAAATCGGCGCGCCAGATTATATTGTGACGAAACGCGGGCAGGGCTACACCGTCTGACCTACCGGCTTGCGCAGAAAGGGTGCCAATCATGAAGTTCTTCGTTTTTCTCCGATCCAAGCTCCTATACCTTTTGATGAGCGCCGCCTGCATGGGCTTCACCTGGGCCCTGCTCAGCGTTTTGCGGCAATCCGCCGCTACGATCGTATCGATCCTGATCCTAGAGGCGCTCGCCGTACTTTTGCCGGTTGCGGTGGAATATGCGCGCAAGTGCTCCTATTACAGCCGCCTTCTGCGCAGCCTCGACGCGCTCGACCGCAAAGTCCTGCTATGCGAGGTGCTTGACGAGCCCGATTTCCTAGAAGGGCGAATTCTCTATCAAACGCTGATGGTCTGCAATAAGTCTATGAACGACGAGATTGCCTTTTACCGCCGCCAGGAGGAGGAATACCGCGAATATATTGAAGCCTGGATGCACGAGGTAAAAACGCCGCTTGCCGCGGCCAAGCTCACGTTGGAAAACGCCCCTGGAGCTGTTCCGGCGAGCGTATCCGAAGATCTCCGCAGGATTGAAGACGATCTGGAGCAGGCCCTCTTTTACGCGCGGAGCAACAGCGTAGAAAAGGATTATCTGATCCGCCCCGCCTCCCTGCGCGAGCTTGTGAATACCGCTGTGCGCCGTAATGCGAAGGATATGATTGCAAGCCGGATCAAGCTTCAGCTGGAGCCCCTTGATTACACTGTGCTCACCGATATGAAATGGGTGGATTTTATTCTCAATCAAATCCTTGTGAACGCTATCAAATACCGCAGCGCTTCCCCCTCTATTCATATTTATGCCCAGCAGGAGAAAAATAGCGTTGCCCTCACAATTGCGGATAACGGCATCGGCATTCGCGCAGCGGATTTGCCGCGCGTTTTTGAGCGCGGCTTTACCGGCGAAACCGGGCGCAAATTTTCAAAGGCGACCGGGCTGGGCCTTTATCTGAGCAAGCGGATGTGCGACAAATTGGGGATCGGCCTCTCCCTTGCGTCCGTTGAGGGGGAGGGCACTACGATTCGCCTGGTTTTTCCAAGCGGCACGATGCATGATCTTTCAAAAGACACATAAGGCGCGAAGTAAATGACAAATGCAGGCCGACGGCCTGCATTTATTGTTTCAATACGGCCCAAAAACGGAGACGCGCCTTCTTAACCTTACAAAATTGTTCGGCGGCGGTAAGCTTCCCCGATGGCAGCCATTACGCGCCGCTGTTAAAATGGAGGCATCATAGATTACAGGAGGTCGTTCATATGGAATCCATTTTAAAGGTGGAACATCTCGAAAAATATTATGGCAACCGCGGAAATGTTACCAAAGCGGTTGAGACATCAGCTTTACCGTAACGCAAGGCGAGTATATCGGCATCATGGGGGCATCCGGCAGCGGTAAAACAACGCTTTTAAACTGCATCTCTACGATCGATTCCGCCACCGCAGGGCATATTTTTATCCGCGGGCAGGATGTGACGCAGCTCAAGGCAAAGGAGCTCTCCCGCTTCCGCCGTGAGCAGCTCGGCTTCATCTTCCAGGAATTCAATCTGCTCGACACGCTCACTGCTTTTGAAAACATCGCCCTAGCGCTGACCGTGATCGGCACTCCCGCTAAGGAGATTGACGGCCGTGTGCACAACGTCGCAAAACGGCTTGAAATTGATAGTATCCTGGGGAAATATCCCTACCAGCTCTCCGGAGGCCAGCAGCAGCGCGTTGCGAGCGCACGGGCGATGATTACCAACCCCTCCCTGATCCTTGCGGATGAGCCAACCGGGGCCCTCGATTCCAAATCCGCCCGCATGCTGCTCGAGAGCTTTGAAACGCTTAACCGCGAGCTCGGCGCCACAATCCTCATGGTCACGCATGACGCGTTTACGGCGAGTTACTGCAAACGCATCCTTTTCATCAAAGATGGAAAAATCTTTAACGAGCTGCTGCGTGGCGCGGATACGCGCAAGGCCTTCTTTGAAAAGATCATCGAGGTTGTAACCCTTCTGGGAGGTGACAACGGCGATGTTTTATAAGCTTGCTTTTAAAAACGTAAAAAAGAGCCTGAGCGACTATGTGATCTACTTCCTAACGCTCTCCTTCGGCGTATGCCTCTTCTACGTATTCAACGCTGTGGAAGCCCAGCAAACCATGCTCCTCCTTTCAGAGCAGCAGCACGCCCTGCTCCAAACCGGCACGGCTATGCTTGGCTACCTCTCCGTATTCATCTCCTTCGTGCTGGCGGGCCTTATTCTCTATGCCAATAACTTCCTCATCAAGCGGCGCAAGCGCGAGCTTGGCCTGTATATGACGCTCGGGATGGATCGGGGCAAAATCTCTCGCATCCTCACGGCAGAAACCTTTGTGATCGGCCTATTCTCCCTTGGCGTGGGCCTTTTAATCGGCATTGCCGCATCACAGGGCATGAGCGTTTTGACGGCAAAGCTGATGAACGTGCCGATCAAGGATTTCGCGTTTTCCTTTTCTAAAGATTCCCTGCTTAAAACAATCCTCTATTTTGGTGTGATCTTCCTCGTGGTTATGCTCTTCAATATCCGCACGGTTTCCAAATATAAGCTCATCGATCTCATCCATGGCGGCCGCAAGAATGAGACATTGCGTATCAAAAAGCTCTGGGTCTGCGTGGTGATTTTCCTGCTCTCCGTTGCCTGTCTTGGCGCGGCCTATTATATGATCATTGACAACGGCCTGTTTCTTCTGGATCGCCAGTTTTTCGGCTCGCTGATCCTCGGCTCCATTGGCACGGTGTTGTTTTTCCTCTCCCTTTCCGGCTTTTTGCTACGGATCGCAAAAGGGAATAAACGCCTCTACTATAAGGGGCTGAACATGTTTGTCCTACGCCAGCTCAACAGCAAAATTAACACCAATTTCATTTCCATGTCCATCATCTGCATTATGCTGCTGGTCACCATCGGCACCTTCTCCTGTGGCCTGGGCGCGGTGGATGTGATGGCGGGCCAGGTGGATGACGCCGCCCCCTTTGATATTACCCTGAAAAGCCAGAGCTCGAAAAATGGCCCGCAGGATATTGAGGCGGATCTCAAGTCGCACGGCTTTGATTTTGCGAAGCAATTCAGCGGATATACGCAGATTTGGCTCTTCAACACAGGTGATTTGACCTTCCGCCCACTCTATGATTTTGCGGTAGAAACCATGGGCGCCACCTATATTGAAGAGCGGGATGCTTCCTATTCAATCCCCCTGATTCGCCTTTCCGATTATAACAAGCTGCTCGCCCTGCGCGGGGAGGCGCCCATCTCCCTTGCTGCGGATGAATATGCCGTGGTCTGCAACGTAAAAGAAATGCATCAAATTTTAAAGGCCTATGTGGAGCAAGGGCGGACCTTTTCGATCAACGGCGTTGAACTGCGCCCCTCAAGCCTGGAAATTCAGCAATACCCTTTGCAAAACGGTATGATGGCCATGGAGACCGGCACGCTGGTTGTGCCGGATACTCTTGCGGAGAGTTGCGAGCCTATGACCGCTTTGCTCAACGCCAATTACACAAAGCCCGGCGAAACGGGTGAAAATGCCTTTGCCGCAGAAATCGCAGCGCTCTATGGTAAGGGGGAGGAAGCGCCGCGTCCCTACACAAATGCGCTCTCCCATTATGAGCTCTATATGCAAAGCGGCGGCATGAAGCTCATGATTTCCTATTTCGTCATCTATGTAGCATCGTGTTTCTCATTCACCTGCGCAGCCATCCTCGCTCTGCAACAGCTTTCGGAAGCCTCCGACAATACGGAGCGCTACCGGCTGCTGCGCAGGCTCGGCACTTCAGGCCGCATGATCGACCGGGCGCTGTTCACTCAAATCCTCTCTTACTTCATGCTCCCGCTGGGGCTAGCGGTTATCCATTCCGTTGTGGGTATTTCCGTGGTCAACAACGCGATCGCCCAGTTTGGCCATTTAAACGCTCTTCCCAATATCCTCATGGCGGCGCTGCTGTTTTTGATCATCTACGGAGGCTACTTCCTAGCCACCTTCCTGGGCAGCAGGAAAATGATCCGTTCAAAAGAGCCCTAAGGCAGGGCTGCTTCGAAAGGAGCTGCAACAATCATGCATTATTTCCTCATTCGCATCCTGTCGTTGGCGGCCGCCCTGCTCGCCATATGCTGTATCCTCTCCGGTATACCGGCCTGTGATAAGGATACGATCCTCCGGCATTACGATAACGCGCTCCAGGTAGGCGGTGCGCTCGCCCGCACGCCGGACGCCGCCCTACAAGGGATCCGAGTTCCTGGAGGGGATAGCTATACGGGCTCTTATACGGCCGCTTACCAAAACTTCAGCGGCAGGGAGATTCTCTTCGGCGGCACGGCACTGAAGCGCCCGGCGGGCGATACGATCACTGTTTCCTGTATGCTAAGCAGCACAGGAGGGCGGGCAAAACTTCTTTTCTGCTCCGGCAGCAACGCACCCAAGGTTCTACTCAAAGATAATGGCACATGTACGAACACGCTCACGCTCCCTGTAGGCAGCAGCAGCGTTGAGATTATCCTCATCGGGTATTCCGGAGAAATACAAATCACCGTTTCCTAACAAACAGCACGCCCAGCCTTCTATCGCTGTGTCAACAAGCCCGCCCGGATTAACCGGGCGGGCTTGTTGCATCGCGGGCAGAACAGAGGGAAGAAAACGCCCCATTTAGTCTCATTCCACTTTTTGTATCATAGGGATTGCCTTTTAAAAGACTTTGCTGTATGGTAAAATAGCTTCAAAGCTTATGGCTTTGAAGCATTGGAAAAATGCCTGTCGGCGCGAAACGCCTCCTACCGCAGAGCGGCAACGCCATTTTTCGCAGAGGTTAGCCTATCTGCGTATGGTAAAACAGCTTCAAAGCTTATGGCTTTGAAGCATTGGAAAAATGCCTGTCGGCGCGAAACGCCTCCTACCGCAGAGCGGCAACGCCATTTTTGCACGGGGGCATTCTATAATAAATAGTCGGGAAGGGAGGGGGCCTCTTGTTGCAGATTGCCATTTGTGATGATGAAAAGTTCATGCGCGACGCCTTGTATTCCATGAGCGCGACCTGCTTGCCAGGCCGGGGAGGATGCGCATATCCTGCTTTTTGCGGATGGGGAGTCGCTCTGCCGGTCCTGCGAAGAGGGAACGCCCTTTGACCTAATCCTATTGGATATCAAAATGGATGGAATTGACGGCATGGCTGCTGCAAAACGCATCCGCGCGTGCAACAGCAAAGCCCTGATCGTTTTTATCACATCGTCGGCGGAATATGTGTTTCACGGCTATGAGGTGCGCGCCTTCCGCTATATTTTAAAGCCGGAGCTTTCCCACAGCTTTCCGCTAGTGTTCCGCGAGGTTCTCGAGGAGCTCCTGCATAAGCAGGAGGAGCGCTTCTGCTTTCAGTTTGACGGTGAAACCATCGCTCTCCCGCTGTGTGACATTCGGTATTTTGAAAGCGACCGCCGGATTCTGCTGATCCACACGGCGCAGCAGGCCTATAAAACCTACCGCAAGCTCGATGAGGTAGAGCAGGCCCTGAAAAAAAAGGATTTTGTGCGCTGCCACCAGAGCTTTCTCGTCAACGCGCACGGAATTCAAAAGGTGGGAGCCACTGCCCTCACCTTAAAAACCGGAGAAACCATCCCCGTGAGCAAACGGCGCTACCGGGAAACCAACGAGGCCTTTCTCTGGTCTCTCCGGTAGCGCGAAAGGAGGCTGTCATCCATGGAAGCGGTATTATTTCAAATTGTTCGAGCGCTCGCCACCGTGTTTGAAATCACGCTTGCCTTCGCTCTGCTCAATGCCATGTTTGAGCCCAAATACGCCAGCAAATGGCCGCTGCGCCTCAGCTATATCCTGCTGCTTGCGGCGGTGTTTTCCAGCAGCGCGCGGCTCACAGTGATCAGTGTAAAACAGCAGTGGAAATCCTGCTCGTATTTCTCGTCTCCCTGTTGGTTTTCCGAGGCCGGTTGAGCATCAAGGTTTTTTATAACCTGATTTTTTCCACTGTTTTGTTTCTTTCCGACCTATTGTCTGCCTTTGCTCTCTCCTTCCTGCCACAGGAGTTGTTTTTGTTCCCGACTGGGGATATCCTGCATCGGCTTTTAGAGATCGTTTTGCCTAAGATGATCCTGTTTCTGTTTGTGATGCTGCTCATGGTTTTTATTTCCCGGCAAAAAAAGAATATTTCCCTGCGCTATTGGGTAATGCTCACCTCCGTCCCCCTAACGACGATCGTTACGCTGACCGTATTTCAATATTATTCGGCTAAGCTCCCCGGAGAAGCCTATATGCAGGAGTATATTTTTGTTGCAATCATCGGCCTTGTCTTTATCAACATCATGGTTTTCACCCTATTTGCAAGGCTGCAAAGTCAGCTTGAAATGCGAGGCCAATATGAGCTTCTGGAGCAGCAGATGGCGCTGCAAAAGGAATCCATCCGCAGGATGGAGGAGGCTTACACCCACATGCGCGAGTTGCGCCACGATTTGAATAATCACCTGCTGTGCATGAACACGCTGATTGAGCAGGGCGAATACGAAGCGCTCAAGCAATACCTCAAAGCGATGACGGCCACGGTAGAGGAGCGGTCTTATGTGGCAATCAGTGGCAATTCCGCAGTGGACGCCATTCTCAATGAAAAACTAATTGCCGCTCAAAAGCAGCAAATCAACACCTCCTTTGACGTATGCGATCTGCACAGCACAAAGGTGCAGCCAATGGACTTATGCATCGCCCTGAGCAACGCGCTCGATAACGCCATCGAAGCCTGCGAAAAGATACCGGACCCAACCGGCCGCTACCTTCGCTTGAGAATCCAGCAGGAGGAAAATTTCCTCGTGCTCTCTGTTGCAAACCCCGTCGTAGCCCCGCCGCGCAAATTCGGCAGCCTTTACCGGACAGAAAAAGCCGACCGTGAGCGCCACGGCTTTGGCTTGCGCAGCATCCGTACCACGCTTAAAAAATATCATGGCGAGCTAATAACCCGCTGTGAAGATCAGGTATTTACAATTGTGATAAAATTCAATTTTTGAATCATTTTGACCCTATGCCAAAAATGACACGGGCAAGGCCAAAAATGACATGCTGTGATGTTTCGCCCCCACGCGTGCTATCCTGTAACCGTAAGGATGGCACGCGCTTTTTATTACAGAAGAATGCTTACCCGCGGTGTACCAACCGCTCATCGATGAAAGGAATGCTCCATTTCCCCTAAGGCGAGGAGTTTAGGGCTACTTTTATAGCATTATTTTGGGAAAGGAAGTGTACCACATGAAAGCAACAGAGCATCTATCAGCCTCCTGCATGCGCAAAAGCAAACCCTGTGGGAGTTGGAAGCAGAGATTGCCTCACTCAGCGCCAAAGATTTCCTCACGGAAAACGATCGCCTCAAAGCGGAACTGGCGCATACAGCAAACCGCTGCCGCCAGGCGGAGCAAACCCGTGACACACTGAAAAAGGAGCTGGAAGCTGTGCAGGAAGCGCTGCACGCCAAGCTTTACAGCGAAAAGCAGCTCGCGCTGCGGCTCGCCTCAAAGCGGCTCTCCGCCTACTATCAGGCGCAGGATGCCGCGGAAGAAAACCGATTAGTTGCCTTTGAAAAAACGATGCGTAAGCGCATCGAATTGTTGCAGCGGCAGGCCAAAGAGGAAGACGAAGCCCTCTTCAGCGAACTATCCCGCCGAATTTGACCGGCTGCGCGCCCTGCTCGACGAACGCATCACGCGCCTGCGCAGCGAGCGGGAGGCAAACGCCGCCGCCTTGCAGGAGGGGCGGCCCCG